>ERZ1066123.1191-NODE-1191-length-16278-cov-19.758183_pt1 | contig 16278 bp, 16 predicted proteins | sample MGYA00382770_ERZ1066123 | MGnify/ENA primary metagenome ERZ1066123 (study PRJEB33369, sample SAMEA5778353) | biofilm metagenome | biome: Industrial cooling water; feature: Water cooling tower basin; material: Biofilm | place: United Arab Emirates | collected...
GGGCGGTTGTCGATCAGCCAGTCGAGATAGTCGAGATGCCCGTGCGCCATCTTCATCGCGTTGCGCAGCGCGCCGCTGTCGGGCGGCTGGCGCAGGATGCGCTTCTTCATGCGCTCGGACAGCAGCGGCGCGGTGACATCGGCGTAGAAATTCTCGTCGAACAGCGCGACCAGCCGGCGGATCTCGGCGCGCTGGGTGGCGGTGCCGTTGATCATCGGGTTGCGGTCCACCGTCTCCTCGAAATACTCCGCGATCGCGCGGCTGTCGGGGATGGTGATGTTCTTGTCCGCATTGACGATCACCGGCGTGCGCCCGGCCGGGTTCAGATTGAAGAACAGGTCCGAGGCCGCCCAGGGGTCCTCGCGCACCAGATCGAAGGGGATGTTCTTCTCGCTCAGCAGCAGCCGGATCTTGCGGCTGAAGGGGCAGAGCGGGAATTGGTAGAGGAGCCACATGGTGCCCCGTTCCATGCCGCGTTTGGGCCCGGGAATCCAGCGCCCCATCATGGGCGCGCGGGGGATATGTCCGCTCTCTTACAGCCCCGCGGCCGACTTCATCAGCTCGCAGGCGGGCATCATCTGCGCGATCCGCTCGGCGCCTTCGGAGGTGTCATTGCGCGCCGCAGCCTCGGTCGTCATCATGACGATGCTCTCGCGTGTCACCCCGGTGTCCATCAGCTTGGCCATGACCTGCACGAAGAACTCGCGCCCGCCCCGCGCCTCGGCATCGGGATAGGCGCTCCCGCGCGCATCGCCGGCCTTCTGCCAACGGCTGACCGTGGCATAGGCGATCGCACAGCGCACCGCGGCCGCCTGTTCGATCGGGAGATCGTCGATCGCATCGGCGCCCTGCTTCGGCGGCACTGGTTCGGGATAGGCAGGCGCTTCCTGAAGCACGAGCGCAGCGGCGAGGAGGGGCGTGAGCATGGCTCTCCCTATGCCCTGTCACCTGAACCAATGGCTACCGGAATCCGCATTGCGGGCGGGCAAGTTCCGTCCTAATCCGCAACCTGTCCTATGAGAGGAGACACCAATCCATGTTCAGTCACATCATGGTCGGCACCAGCGATTTCGACCGCGCCAAGTCGTTCTACGACAGCGTGCTCGGCGTGCTCGGCGCCGGCCCGGGGATGATCAACGTCGCCGCCACCGGCCACAAGCGCGCCTTCTGGATGCACAACGGGGGCATGTTCTCGATCAGCGAGCCGATCAACGATCAGCCCGCGACCTGCTCGAACGGGTCGACCATCGGCTTCGCCTGCAACAGCCTCGAACAGGTGCAGGCCTTCCACGATGCCGCCGTGGCTGCGGGCGGCAAGTCGATCGAGGACCCGCCGGGACCGCGCACGGGCGCGATGGGCACGCTGAACCTCGGCTACGTGCTCGACCTCGACGGCCACAAGCTCTGCGCCCTGCACCGGGCGGGCTGATCAGCGACTCAATTCGAAGACAGCAAACTCGGCGCGCCAGTTAGCCGCTGGCGCGCCGATCTGTTTCTCGTTCGCGAAGAACCACGCCCGCTCGATCCGCGCGCCCTTGAGCCGTGCAAGGTCGCGGAAGTCCTCGACCGTGACATGGTGGATGTTCTCGGTCTCGTACCAGCTGACCGGCAGGGCGCGGGTCACCGGCATCCGCCCCCCGAACATCAGCGCCGCGCGGGTGCGCCAGTGGGCGAAGTTGGGGAACGACACGAAGGCGCGCCGGCCCACGCGTAGCAGCTCATCGAGCATCAGGTCGGGCCGCGTCGCGGTCTGCAGGGTCTGGCTGAGGATCGCGTAGTCGAAGGCCTTGTCGGGGTAGTTGGCGAGGTCGAGATTGGCATCGCCCTGCACCACGGAAAGTCCCCGCGCGACGCAGCGTTCGACCAGCGCACCGTCGAGTTCCATTCCCCGCGCATCGCAGCCGCTTTCCGCTTCGAGCACAGCCATCAGCGCCCCGTCCCCGCAGCCGATGTCGAGCACCCGGCTGCCGGGCGCGACATGGGCGGCGATCGCGGCTAGGTCGGGGCGCAGGGAGGGTACGGGGCTCCTCATCGCCAGCCGCTTTCCGGGCGATACTGGCGGAACCACGACAGGTCGTCGGGCACGCCATAGCCCAGTTTCTCGTAGACCCCGTCGGCGTCCCGGGTGACGAGCAGGAAGCGCCGCACCCCGGCGAGTTCCGGGTGATCGTGGAGGTGGCCGACCATCGCCCGGGCAAGACCCCTGCCGCCATGCTCCGGGATCACGAATACGTCGGCGATCCAGGCGAAATGCGCCCGGTCGCTGACCGCGCGGGCGAAGCCGACCTGCGCCGCGCCGTGGAAAGCGGCGACGCACAGCGAATGATCGACAGCACGGTCCATCCGTTCGCGGGTGAGGCCCTGCGCCCAGTAGCTGTTCGCCAGCACCTCGTGCATCAGCGCCCGGTCGAAGCGCGACGGATCGGTCTCCAGCCGGTAGCCCTGCGCCAGCCCGCTCATTCCACGAACCCCTTCACCACCCGGTCGAGCTGGTCGTGTTCGAGCAAGAAGCTGTCGTGGCCGTGCGGGGCGGAGAGTTCCACGAAGCTCACCTTCGCCCCCGCCGCGTTCAGCGCGTGCACGATGTGGCGGCTCTCGGCGGTGGGGTAGAGCCAGTCGGTATCGAAGCTGACGATGCAGAAGCGCGCCTCGGTGCCAGCGAAGGCGTCCGCCAGTTTCCCGCCGTGCTCCTCGGCGATGTCGAAATAGTCCATCGCGCGGGTAATGTAGAGGTAGCTGTTCGCATCGAACCGGCGGGTGAAGCCGCTGCCCTGATACCTGAGGTAGCTTTCCACCTGGAACTCGGCGTCGAAGCCGAAGCCCTTGGCCTCGCGGTCCTGCAAGCGCCGGCCGAACTTCTCGGTGAGGCCCGCTTCGGAGAGGTAGGTGATATGCGCCGCCATCCGCGCGACGGCGAGGCCGTTGTCGGGCTTGGCGTCGCCCGCGTAGTAGTCGCCCCCGTTCCACGCCGGGTCGGCCATGATCGCCTGGCGCCCGACCTCGTGGAAGGCGATGTTCTGCGCCGAGTGCCGCGCGGTGGACGCGATCACCAGCACCCGCGCCGCGCGCTCGGGCCAGTTGGCGGCGAGGCTCAGCGCCTGCATCCCGCCCATCGACCCGCCGACCACCGCGTGCAGGCGCGCGATCCCGAGGCCGTCGAGCAGCGCCACCAGTCCGCGCACCATGTCGCGGATGGTGATGACGGGGAAGCGCATCGCATAGGGCTGTCCGTCCGGGGCGAGGCTGGCGGGGCCGCTCGATCCCATGCAGCTGCCGATCACATTGGCGCAGATCACGAAGTGCCTGTCGGTGTCGATCGGCTTGCCCGGGCCGACCATCCGCTCCCACCAGCCGGGCTTGCCGGTGATGGGGTGCGGGCTGGCGAGATACTGGTCGCCGGTCAGCGCATGGCACACCAGCACGGCGTTGCCCTTGTCCGCCGCCAGCGTGCCATAGGTCTCGTAGGCGATCTCGCAGCCCTTGAGCACCTGCCCGCTGTCGAGCGGCAGGGGGTGGGGGACGCGGTAGACCGGGGAGACGGGCGAGGCGGCGTTCATGCGAAAGTTGCGAAAGCGGAAAAACGGCCCTTCGACAAGCTCAGGGCGAACGGCTAACGAAACTTTTCGCAAAATCCGCCCGTGCTGAGCTTGTCGAAGCACTGCCTTTTCTTCAAGCGGCGCATCACGATGACTATCGCAAGACCCGAACCGAAGCCCTGGATCGCGCAGATCCACGCCTATGTGCCCGGCAAGTCGAAGTCGGCGAGCGGCAAGCCGCTGACCAAGCTTTCGGCCAACGAGAACCCGCTGGGCTCCAGTCCTGCGGCGCTGGCTGCGCTGGCGGAAGGGCACAACCCGGCGGATTACCCCGATCCGGATGCGCGCGCCTTGAGTGACGCGATCGCCGAGGTTCACGGGCTCGATCCCGCGCTGATCGTGTGCGGCACCGGCTCTGGCGAGCTGCTCCACTGCGCGGTCCAAGCGCTGGCCGGGCCAGGCGACGAAGTGCTCATGTCGCGCTACTCCTTCTCGCTCTATCCGCTGCTCGCGCAGAAGGTCGGCGCAACCCCCGTCTTCGCCGAGCCCGAGGGTTATGGCGCGAGCGTCGACAACCTCCTCGCCGCCGTCACCGAGCGCACCCGCGTGGTGCTGCTCGACAACCCGAACAATCCCGTAGGGACCTTCCTGCCGCCCGCCGAGGTGGCCCGCCTCCACGCCGGCCTGTCCGGCGATGTGCTGCTGGTTATCGACGAGGCCTATGGCGAATATGTCGACCCGGCCTTCCAGACCCAGGCCTTTGCCCTCGCCGCAGCGCACGAGAACGTGCTGGTCAGCCGCACCTTCTCCAAGGCCTACGGCCTCGCCGCCGAGCGGGTCGGCTGGGTCACCGGTTCGGCGCACCTGATCGATCTCGTCAACCGCCTGAGGGGCGCGTTCAACGTCTCGGTGAGCGGGCAGAAGGCCGCACTGGCGGCGCTGGGCGATCAGGCTTTCGTCGCACGCAGCCGCAACCACAACGCGACGGAGCGGCAACGACTGGCCGATGCCATCGCGATGCTCGGCAATCACGGGATCTCGGCACCGCCGAGCGAGGCCAACTTCCTGCTCGTCCATTTCGACGGCGACGTGACAGCCGCACAGGCGCTCGAGGCGCTGTCCGAGGCCGGCTATGCCGTACGCCATCTGCCCTCGCAGGGCTTGCCGAACGCCCTGCGCATCACCATCGGCACGACGCAAGCAACCACCGACGTCATCGCCACGCTGCGCCGGCTGTGCGGAGAGACGGCATGAGCATCGCGCGGGTCGCGATCATCGGCCTCGGCCTGCTCGGCGGCTCGATTGGGCTGGCGGCGAAGGCGCGTAGCCCCGGGATCGCCACCACCGGTTGGGACCGCGACCCGGCCGTGCGCGCAAGGGCGACCGAGCGCGAACTGGTGGGCACGGTCTGCGAGACGGCGGAAGCCGCTGTCGCCGGTGCCGACCTCGTGATCCTCTGCGTCCCCGTCGGCGCGATGGGCGACGCGGCGCGGGCGATCGCGCCCGGCCTTGCGCCCCACGCGATCGTCAGCGACGTCGGCTCGTCCAAGGCGGCGGTGGCAAGCGCGCTGGCCGAGGCGCTGCCGGGCGCCTGCGTCATCCCCGCCCACCCCGTCGCCGGGACCGAGCAGAGCGGGCCGGACGCGGGCTTCGCCACCCTCTTCGCCGGGCGCTGGTGCATCCTCACCCCGCCCGAGGGCGCCGACCCGGCGGCGGTCGCGGCGCTGTCGGAGTTCTGGACCGCGCTCGGCTCCAGGGTCGAGATCATGGACGCGGCGCACCACGACCTCGTGCTCGCCGTGACCAGCCACATCCCGCACCTCATCGCCTACACCATCGTCGGCACCGCGAGCGATCTCGAGGAGGTGACCCAGAGCGAGGTGATCAAGTATTCCGCCGGGGGCTTCCGCGATTTCACCCGCATCGCCGCCTCCGATCCGGTGATGTGGCGCGACGTCTTCCTCAGCAACAAGGGCGCGGTGCTCGAGATGCTCGGGCGCTTCGTCGAGGACCTCACCGCGATGCAGCGCGCGATCCGATCGGCCGATGGCGAGGCGCTGTTCGACCTCTTCACCCGCACCCGCGCGATCCGCCGCGCGGTGATCGAGCAGGGGCAGGACGATCGCCGCCCCGATTTCGGACGCGAACACGGAGAGTGATCGCGCGGCGGGCTGCGCCCGGCTCTAGGGCGCCGCGAAGCGGAGCGCGATGCGCCGTACCCTGATCTCGCCTGGTGCGATGATGGACCGGCACGGCACCTCTCGCGGCGCGGATCACGTTTTACAAGCGGGGCGGCTTCGCGCACAGAGCGGGCGTGACCACGTTGCCCGACCCCGCCCCGCTGCCTGCCGCGACCGACCCGGCGGAGCGCGACCCCTTCGCCGCCGCGCGCCGGGGCGAGGGCGTGCTGCTTGCCCAATTCGACGGCGAGCCGATCCCGATGATCCTCGGCCACCGCGCGGTGCGCCGGGCGGCGAAGGAATGGCAGACCTTCAGCTCCGACGCGCCCTGCCGGGTGCCGATCCCGGAAGAGACCGGGGTGCGCAGCGTCAGGCAATTGCCGATCGAGGCCGATCCCCCGCTGCACAAGGCGGCGCGCGATCTGTTGAAGCCGATCTTCATGCGCCCCGCCGCGCCGGAATACGCGGCCCGGATCGAAGACCTCGTCGCCCGCCTGCTCGCGCCGTTGGTGGGGGCGGGCGAGGTAGAGATCGTCCGCGGTTTCGCCCTGCCGCTCCAGTCGACCGCCCTCACCCACCTCATCGGCATGCCCGAAAGCGCGGCGGAGGAATGGATCGGCTGGGGCGTCCACGTCTTCCATGACGGGCCGGACAGCGCCGCCAAGGGCTCGGTGCTCGACCGCTACATCCGCGAGCGGATCGCCGCCGCGCGCGCCGCACCGGGCGCAGATCTGTTCGGGGAGATGACCCGGATGCGCCTCGACGGCCGCCCGCTCACCGAGGACGAGATGGCCGGCATCGCCAACCTCGCCTTCGCCGGCGGGCGCGACACGGTGATCACCGCGATCGCCGAGATCATCGCCTACTTCGCGGGCAATCGCGCGGCGCTCGAACGCTTGCGCGCCGAGCCCCGGCGGATCGCGGCGGCGGTGGAGGAATTCGTCCGCTACACCTCGCCGCTCACTCATATCGGGCGCGTGTGCCCGCGGCCCACGACCGTCGCCCCCCATGCCGTCGCCGCCGATACGCGGGTCTCGCTGTGCTGGGCCTCGGCCAATTTCGACGAGACCGTGTTCGATGCGCCGGAGGAAATCCGGCTCGACCGGATGCCCAACCCGCATCTCGGCTTCGGCAGCGGGCGCCACAATTGCCTCGGCGCGGCGCAGGCCCGCGCGATCCTGCGCGCGCTGATACGGCAGCTGGCCGAACAGACCGCCGACGTTGCCATCGTCTCGCAGGTGCGCGGCGAGGAGCATTTCGGCGCGCTCGTGCGGCACGTCGGCTTCCGCGCGCTGACCGTCCGCCTGTCCGCCCGCCCGGCCTCTAGCCGTTAAGCGCGTTGATCGCCGCGTGCACCCGCGCCTCGACCTCCTCGCGCGGAAGGCCCGCGGGGATGGTCTCGCCGACCTTGTAGGTGATCCGCCCCGGGCGCTTGACGACCGCGTGGTAGAGCCTGCCGCTGTCGACCGCGATCGGCACCACCGGCAGCCTGAGCAGCTTGTAGAGCCCGGCGAACCCCGCCTGGAGCGGCGGACGGGTGCCCACGGGGACGCGGGTGCCTTCGGGGAAGATCACCAGCGGGCGGCCCTGTTCAACCCGCTCCTTCGCGGTCGCCAGCATCTGCCGCAGGGTCTTGGCGCCCTCTTCCCGCGCCACCGGGATGAGGCCGTAAACCAGCGCGGAATAGCCCCAGCCCGGGATGCGGAACAGTTCCTGCTTGGCGAAGACGGCGGGGAAGGCGAACAGGCGCGGGGTGTCGATCGCCTCGAAGAACGCCTCGTGCTTGACCGCGATCAGCACCGGGCCTTCGGGCAAGGTCCCGTCGAGCACCACCTTGATGCCGAGCACCTTCTCGACGCACCACAGGTGCCAGCGCCCCCAGCGCCCGACGATGCCGCGCAGCCAGCCGGGCTTTGCCGTCACCGCCACCACCGAGGCGGTCACCAGCAGCACGCTGCCGCCATAGAACAGCACGTAGAAGGCGAGCGAGCGCAGCGCGGCGATGAGCCAGCTCAAAGGTCGGCCAGACCCGCCGCGCGGCTCGCGATCAGCTTGTGATATTCGAGGAACAGCGTGCCGAGATCGGGCTGCGAGGGCACCGCGTCGCGGATCACCGTGACGTGTTCGGGCAGCGTCCGGTCAAGCTCGCCCGCGGCGCGGCGCATGTGCCAGTCGGTCGTCACCAGCCGCAGGGACCGCACCTCGTTCTGCGCCACCCACTTGGCGGTTTCGGCGGCGTTGGAGCGGGTGTCGACCGCCGCGAAGCCGAGCGTCACGCAGCAGGCCATCTGCCGCGGGGAAACTCCGAACTGGGCGGCGAATTCCTGCGGCCGCACCTCGGGATCGACCCCGCTGACCAGCAACTTGCCCGCCAGCCCCTGTTCGAGCACCGTGAGGCCGCGCGCGATCCGCCCGGGGCCGCCGGTGGGGACGATCACCGCATCGGTCGTCACGCCGTCGGACGGCTTGGGCAGGGCCACCACGAACCACAGGAAGCCGATCGCCCAGGCGAGAAACAACAGGGAAAGGGCACGCCGGATCATCGTCACGCGCCTAAAGCATGTCCTTGAGGGCGAGCGCAATGGTGATGCGGGCCGTCACCAGCGCCAGCAGCACGCCCGCGAGCGGGATCGCGGCGATCGCCAGCCAGTCCGCCAGCATCAGCCCGCCGCCGCTCACCATGCCGCTGCCGAGAGCGGCGAACTGCTGGCCGAGCAGCCAAACCGCCGCCACCCCCAGCCCCGTGCCGAGCAGCGCGCCCGCCGCCGCCTCGCGCAGCACGTCGCGCAGGAACACCGCGCTGATCTGGCTCTGGCTGGCGCCCAGCAGGTACATGATCTCGACCGTGTCGCGCGCGGCGGCAAAGGCATTGCGCGCCGCCAGCCACACCGCCGCCGCAGTCGCCAGCGCGACCAGCGCGATGAGGCCCAGCGCTAGCCATTGCAGCGCAGCGAGGGCATCGTTCACGGGGCGCAGGAAATCACCCTGAGCATCGACCCGCGCGCCCGGCACCTGCGCGGTCAGGGCCGCCTCGATCCGGGCGATCTCGGCCGGACCCGCCTTGCCGGCGAGATCCACGTCGATCAGCGCCGGGATCGGCACATCGCCCTCGCCCGCGCCCGGGCCGAGCCAGGGTTCGAGCATCGCGACCAGTTCCGCCTCAGGCACCAGCCGCACCGCTCTCACGCCCTCGATCCCGGTCAGCACCGCGACCGCCGCCTGCCCCCGTGCAGGGCGCAGATCGGGGTTGGGCTCGATCACCTGCACGCTCACCGCGCTCGACAGGCCCGCGCTCGCGGCGGTGGCGAGGTTGCGCAGGGCGAGCCCGCCCGCCGCGGCGATCACCACCAGCGCGATCAGGATCGCGATCACCCAGGGGATCGGCCCGGTCAGCCGGGTAGGAGGCAGCAGCCGCGCCGCCGCACGACCGGTCGGGCGCACGGGGGGCGCATCCTCGGCCGGTTCCTCGGGCGCGGCGGACAGGGGCGGCAGCGTGCTCACGGCGCGCCGCCCCCGGCAGGCGCGGACGGGCGCGGCGGATAGCGCAGCGCTCCCGTCGGGTCGGACAGCTGCCCCTTGTGCAGCCGCATGATGAGGGAATCCGGCACCTTCTTCAGAAGGTGCACATCGTGGGTCGCCACCACCACGGTTGTGCCGACACGGTTGTTGAGTGCCTCGAACAGCCGCAGCAGCTTCAGCGCCATGTCGGGATCGACGTTGCCGGTCGGCTCGTCGGCGATCAGCATCTTCGGCCGGGCGATCACCGCGCGGGCGATGGCAACGCGCTGCTGCTCCCCGCCCGACATGGTCGGCGGCACGGCATGGGCGCGGTGCGCGAGGCCCACCCAGTCGAGCATGTCGCCGACCGCCTTCACCACCTTCTTCTCGTCCGTCCCCGCAAGGCGCAGCGGCAGGGCGACATTGTCGAAGGCGGTGAGGTAGGGGACGAGGCGGAAGTTCTGGAACACCACCCCGAGGCGGCGGCGCAGCTCCGGCAGGCGGCTCTGCGGCATGGTGACGAGATCCTGCCCGAACATCCGGATCGCTCCGCGCGAGGGCCGCTGGGCAAGGTAGAGCATCTTGAGCAGACTGGTCTTGCCCGCCCCGCTCGCGCCGGTGAGGAAGTAGAAGCTGCCGGGATAGAGCGTGAAGCTGAGATTGCTCAGCACCTCGGGCTCGGTGCCGTAGCGCAGCCCGACATTGTCGAATTTCACGTGGCCGTCGAGGGTCTCGCTCATGCCGCGCACCTATCAGGGGGGCGCGCGGCGGGAAAGCCGGTGATCGCCGGGAGGGGTCCGAAATGCCCGATTTACGCCCCGCAATGTGGAAAACAGCGGGTAAATGGGGGCCCCGAGGGTGCTTCCTCTTGTTTGCGCAGGCCTGTGGACTATCACCGAGTGTGACATGATCATCGCCTGCCCAGCCTGCGGCACCCGCTACGCCGTGCCCGATGCTGCCATCGGCAGCGAGGGGCGCACCGTGCGCTGCGCCAAGTGCAAGCACAGCTGGTTCCAGGAGCCGCTCGAGACGGCGGCCACGCCTGCGCCCGAGCCGCAACCCGCGCCCCCACCCGCGCCCGCGCCCGCTCCCGCAACCCGGCCGGAACCCGAACAGTCTCGGCCGGCTCCCCAGCCCGCAGCCACCGCCGCGCCCCGACCCGCACCGGTCGCCCCGCCGCCGCCACCGCCGTCTCCGCCCACGTCCGCCCCGGCACCCGAAGCCGAAAGTGACGGGCCCTCGGTAAGCCACTGGCGCACGCCGGCGGAACCCGGCGCGCCGAGCTATACGCCCGAAAGTGCATCCCTGGCCGTGCGGGCCCTGCGTCATGGTCGCGCCGCCCAGCAGGAGCCGGCACCCCCACCGCCCCCGCCTCCTCCGCCGCCGACATCGGCGCCGACCTTTGCCGAGACCCCCTCCTTCCCCGACCCGGCCACGCCCGGCGAGACCATCCCCGACCCGCCGTTCGACGATGACGAGGGCTATGGCGAGGACGCGGATGGCGGCGAGGGTTCGCAGTTCGATTACCGCGCGCCCTTCACCCGCCCGCGCAACACGCTGAGGATGTGGACGCTCGCCGCCGCCCTGTTCGCCGCACTGGCGACCGGCACGGCGGTCGCGGTCAACTATTACGGCCTGCCCGAATGGCTGCCGCTCGAGCGGCCGACCTTCGGCGTCGGGCGCCCGGGGCTCGAGCTCAATTTCCCCGCGGCCGACCAGCGCCGCGAACCGCTCGAAAACGGCGAGGTGATCTTCCGCGTGCGCGGCACCATCACCAACACCGCGAGCGAGAGCCTCGATGTGCCCAACGTTCTGGTGGTGTTCAGCGACCGGCGCGAACGCAATATCGGCGACTGGGTGGTGGTGCCCTCCCAGCGCCGCCTCGCCCCGGGCGAGACCGTGACCGTGACCGAGGCGATCGCCAACATCCCCCCCGGCGCGGCCGGTGCGGCCCTCGGCTGGGCGCCGCGCTAGGACGCGCGAGAAAGTCTGCGTCAAAGAGCTTGCGCGGCTGCAAACCCCTTGCTAGGGGCGCGCTCCTACCGCGGGGCCAGCGCTTTGGCTGCCCCGGCAAACCCCGAGTGCGGTCGTGGCGGAACTGGTAGACGCGCAACGTTGAGGTCGTTGTGGGCGAAAGCCCGTGGAAGTTCGAGTCTTCTCGACCGCACCATTTCAATCCGGACACAAGCCATCGTCCCGCCGCACGGTCCCCCGGGGCCGTGACAGCGCGACGTCGTGCGCTCTCCGGCACCCTCTTGGATAAGCGCGCATTCTGCTCCATCATCGCAAGCGGTTTGCGGGGGAGGGGTTATGCGGTGGTTCCTGGCGTTTCTGGGCTTCGCGCTGTTCTGGGCGGGCGCCGTCCGCGCCGAGGAAGCGGATGCCGGATACGACGCCCTGCTCGCGCTGCACGAGGACCTGCGCGACTACATGCTCCCCGGCTTCACCGCAGGGGTGGTGATGGATTCCGGCGCACGGGTGGGCGAGGTCTATGCCGATGACCTGATGGCCCGCAAGCTGGCGGGGCTGGCGGCCTTCGAGACGCGGCTCGCCGCCGTGCCGGTCAAGACATGGTCGCGCGCCGGACAGGTCGATTACCTCGCCGTCAAGTCGATCCTCAACGGCTACCGCTTCAACCTCGAGGTGCTGCGCCCGTGGAAGCGCGACCCGGGCTTCTACCTCGATCCGCTGATGGGGGTCGCCTTCAGCGAGGTGACGGGGAGCGAGGCCGACATCGCCAAGCTGCGCGCGCGGCTTGCGATGGTGGCGCCGATGCTCGCCTCGGGGCGGCAGAATCTGACCGAAGTGGCGGGCGATTTCGCCGATCTTGCGATCCACAATCTCGAGAACAGCGACGGGGTGAACCACTACCATCCCTATCGCGCGGTCCCGCCGGCCGGGATCATCGGCTGGTATGACGACCTGCTGGCGCGCAGCCGTGCCTCGCGCCCCGATCTCGTCGCCGATGTCGAGGCCGCGCGGGCGGCGGTGATCGCCTTTCGCGACTGGCTGCGGGCCGAACGGCCGCGCATGACCGCCCCCGGCGGGGTCGGGGCGGAACGCTACGACTGGTATATCCGCCATGTCCGCATGATCCCGCTGACCGCCGCCGAGATGCTCACCCTCGCCGAGCGCGAGCACGAGCGCATGACCGCCGCGCTCGCCCTGCTGCGCCATCGCAATCGTGACCTTCCGCAGCTCACCCTGTCGCGCAGCGCCGCCGAGCAGGCCGAAAAGATCAAGGCGACCGACGCCGCCGTGCGCCGCTTCCTCACCGAGGAGGAAATCGTCACCATCCCCGATTACGTCGGCGAGCTCGGCACCAACACGCCCTATATCGAGCGCCCTGGCGGCCCCAATTTCTGGGAGCAGATCCAGTTCCGCGATCCCATCCCCGATCACCTCCACGCGGTGATACCGGGCCACCGCTTCGATGCCGTTCTGGCGGCGCGCGACACGCGCCCGATCCGCGGCAGCTACAGCGACGGCGGGCGGGCCGAGGGCTGGGCGACCTATCTCGAGGAAGCGATGATGCTCGCGGGCGGCACCCGCCACACGCCGCGCGCCGACGAGTTCATGCAGCTCTTCGGCATCTTCCGCGCCGCCCGCGTGCCGGCCGACATCGGCATGCAGCACAACCGCATGACCGTCGCCGAGGCGGTCGCGGCGATGCGCGCGCGCACCCCCTGGCTCGACGAGGACGTGGCGCGGGTCGATGCCGAGATCTACCTGCGCCGCCCGCCGGGCTACGGGGTCGCCTATACCATCGGCAAGCTCCAGATGGACGCCCTGCTCGCCGACCGCGCAGCGCAGCTCGGCGAGGCCTTCCGCTTGCGGGAGTTCCACGATGCCTTCCTCGCCGCAGGCCGGCTGCCGATCGCGCTGACCCGCTACGAGATGACCGGATATGGCGAGGAAGTGGCGCTGTTCTGGACGACACCGCCGATCCCGCCCGCCGGCTGACGCGGCGCGCCCTCCCAAGGGCGTCGGACTTGCGGCAATACGCGCCTGCCGGGGCACGTTTTCTTAAGAGCTTGTAAGGCACAGCCGCGGGCGTGAAAGACCTGCTACGCCTCGATGCCATCCGCAATCTCGGACTCGAGGCGATTCCCGATCGCGACCTGTTCTCGCGCATTACCCTGCTCGCCAGCACCATGCTCGGCTGCCCGATCGCGCTGCTATCGGTTGTGGAGCAGGACCGCCAGTGGTTCCTCGGGCGCACGGGCACCGACCTCTTGGAAACCCCGATCGGCGATTCGTTCTGCGCGGTCTGCATCCAGAGCGAACAGCCGATGCTGATCGCCGATGCGCGCACCGATCCGCGCCTCCGGGACAATGCGCTGGTTACCGGGGCCCCCTTCATCCGCTCGTATCTCGGCGTGCCGATTCGCACGGACGAGGGCGTTCTGCTGGGCGCCTTGTGCTGCATCTCGCCCGAACCTGACGCTTTCCGCCCGGAACAGATCGCGCCGCTGGCGATGCTTGCCGAACTCGCCGAACAGTCGATCGCGCTCCACGCCCGCACCCGTGCGCTCAGCACCGCCAATGCGGCCCTGCGCCAGACCAGCCAGATCTTCCGCCAGGCCGAACGCGCGGTGAATGTCGGGAGCTGGTGGGTCGATCTGGCCACCCGCCAGCTGCACTGGTCGGATCAGGTCTATGTCATCACCGGGCTGGAGCCGGGCCATTCGATCGATGTGCGCGACGTCGTGCAGCTCTACCAGCCCGATGACCGGACGATGGTCAGCAAGGCGATCGACGACACGATCGAGGGCGGCAAGCCGTTCATGTTCGAGACTACGATCCACCGCCGCGACGGAGAGCGGCGCCGCATCCGCGTGGTCGGCGAACGCATCGATGTCGACGGACAGCCCGACTGCGTCGCCGGGATCATCCTCGATTGCACCGAGGAGCACCTGCGCAATGTTGCCCTCAAGCGCGCTGCCGAGCGCGACCGGCTGACCGGGCTCTACAACCGCGCGACCTTCGACCGGCGGCTGGCCGAGGCGATGCAGCACGTCGAGAGCGCGCCTGTCGCCATCGCGCTGCTCGATCTCGACGGGTTCAAGGATGTCAACGACACGCTCGGCCACCTCGTCGGCGACCGGGTGCTGGAAGCAATCTCCGCACAGTTGCAGATGCGCACCGCCGCAGGCGTGTTCCTGGCGCGCTGGGGCGGGGACGAATTCGCGATGCTCTTCCCCCCGGCCATGACGCTGGCGGAGGTGACCGGCTTTCTCGACGAACTGCTCGCGGAACTCGGGGAGATGCCGCCGCTCGGCAACAGCCAGATCCGGATCGGCGCGACCTGCGGGGTGGCGCGGATGGACAGCGCCGCCAGCAGCGAGGAGATCATGCGCCGCGCCGACCTTGCGCTCTATCGCGGCAAGGAGGAGGGGCGCGGGTCGGTGGTGTGCTGGGACGAGCAGATCGAGGCCCGCCAGAACGAACGCCAGAAGGCCGTTGCCCGGCTGCGCAGCGCGCTCAACGCCGGCCGAGCGCTGGCAGCCTACCAACCCATCATCGAACTCGCGACCGGCAGGGTCGTCTCGGTCGAGGCCCTGCTGCGGCTGCGCGATGCCGAGGGCACGCTGCTCGCGGCGAGCGATGTCTTCTCCGCGCTGCTCGATCCGGAACTCTCGCGCCGGGTCAGCCGGGTGATGCTCGACCAGATCGTGGCCGACGGGCCGGCGATCCTCGAACTGTTCGGGCCCGAGACGCGGGTCGGGATCAACCTGTCGGACGCCGATCTCAGGCAGGGCGACTTCGTGCGCCACCTGATCGAGGTGATCGACGACAGCCCGCTGGGGCCGCACAACATCACCATCGAGGTGACCGAGACCATGCTGCTTGACGCCGGCGGCAATCTGCGCGCCTCGCTGGCGATGCTGGACGAATGCGGCTTCACCATCTGCCTCGACGACTTCGGCACGGGTTTTTCCTCGCTCACGCACCTGCGCGCCTTCCCGATCCACAAGGTCAAGATCGACCGCGATTTCATCGCCGCGATCCGCGAGGATCACCAGTCGCGCCTCATCATCCAGGCGATCGTGCAGATGGGCCATTCGCTGGGCCTGCGCGTGGTGGTGGAAGGCGTCGAGACCGAGGAGCAGGAGACCTTCCTGCGCGCCATCGGCTGCCGCCACGTTCAGGGCTATCGCTACGGCCGCCCGGCGCTGCTGGCGGACCTGCAAAACCGTTTCGCCGCGCCCGATATCGCCGTTCGGCGCAGCGCCTAGGCTAGGGCGTCAGCGGGGCATCGGCCGGGACCGATCCGGCCCTGAAGATGAAGGTGTTGACCTTGGTCCCGCCGCCGATGTTGACCCGGTTTTCCTGCCGCGCCCAGACATCGGTGAGGATCTGCGAATTGAACCGCAGCACCGCCTGCCCGCCTGAGGGTGCCGGCACCTCCTGATAGACCCACAGGCTGCCGCCCGTGATCTCGCTGCCGACATAGGCGGGCTCGACCACCTTGCCATCGACCTGCAGCAGGAACCGCCGCGTGACGTAGCGAGCAAAGGCCTCGCGGCTCTTTTCCGAGCCGATGATGTCGGCGCTCTTGGCCCCCTGCGCTCTCAGCGCGTGTTCGGCATCGTGGACCGGCACCTGGTGCGCGATCTCGATCGCGCCGCTGCGCGCGTTCAGGGCGATGGTGCTGATCGCGATCTTCTGCTGGTGCGCCAGCGCCGCCCCGCCCGCGAGCGGGGCCAGCACCAGCACGAGCAGCAGCAGCAGCCGGCGCAGCATCACTTGCGGTTCTTGACCGGCTCGGCGCCCGCCGCCTCGCCCATCAGATCGCGGCTGACCCGCGACTTGCTGGCTTCATCCTTGAAGGCTTCGATCCGGCTGGGGATGATGCGGCGCGGGTAGTGGTTGTCCTCGAGGTTGGCATCGCCGGTCTCCCAGTCGGGATCGACCATCACCTCGACCAGCTCCTTGTTCTTCGGGAAGACCAGCAGCTTGGCCACTTCCTTGGAATTGCGGCGCCAGATCTCGGCCGGGATGTTGAGCTTCTGCTTCGATCCGTCCTTGAAGGTGAGGCCGAGGATGATCGGCATCACGAG
>ERZ1066123.1193-NODE-1193-length-16259-cov-55.807949_pt1 | contig 16259 bp, 15 predicted proteins | sample MGYA00382770_ERZ1066123 | MGnify/ENA primary metagenome ERZ1066123 (study PRJEB33369, sample SAMEA5778353) | biofilm metagenome | biome: Industrial cooling water; feature: Water cooling tower basin; material: Biofilm | place: United Arab Emirates | collected...
TCGCCGAGCCCGACGAGGACGGCAGCGTCATCCCGGGCTGCAAGTTCCACGAGCCCAGCTACCGCCGCTCGATGGCGAAGATGCGCGCTTTCTTCGAAGAGCGATTTGCGGCGGAGTGAGGCGGAACGCCCTCGGCCCCCGCACGGCGCGCGTCAATACGCGCGCTGCAGCGCGTAGTGCGCGAGCCCGGCAAGTGCCGCCTTCGCGTCGGAATCCGGCAGCACGGTGAGCGCATCGATGGCCGCATCGGCGTGGCGCTGCGCCATCGCGTGGCTGTACGCCAGGCTGCCGCAGCGTTCGATCGCCGCCATCACTTCGGCAAAACCGCCGGCGTCGCCGTCGAGCACGATCCGCTTCAGCCGCGCCTGAACGTCGGGCGCGCTGTGCGCCATGGCGTGGATCAGCGGCAGCGTGGCCTTGCCTTCGGCGAGATCGTCACCGACGTTCTTGCCGAGCGCCGCCGCGTCGCCGGCGTAGTCGAGCACGTCGTCGGCGATCTGGAACGCATAGCCGAGCGCCATGCCGTAGTCGAACAGCGCGCGCTCGCCGGCCTCGCCGATCCCGGCCAGATGCCCGCCGAGCTGCGTCGCGGCGGCGAACAGCACGGCGGTCTTGCGCTCGATGACCCGCAGGTAGGCCGCCTCGTCGGTGTCGGGATTGCGCACGTGCAGCAGCTGCAGCACCTCGCCCTCGGCGATGCGGTTGGTGGTGTCGGCCAGCACTTTCTGGATCGTCATCGATTCCAGCTCGACCATGAGCTGGAAGGCGCGCGAATACAGGAAGTCGCCAACGAGCACGCTTGCGGCGTTGCCGAACGCGGCGTTGGCCGTGGCCCGGCCGCGGCGCAGGTCGGATTCGTCGACCACGTCGTCGTGCAGCAGCGTGGCGGTGTGGATGAATTCCACCACCGCGGCGAGCTGGTGGTGCGCGTCGCCGCGGTAGCCGGCCGCGCGCGCGGCGAGCATGGTCAACATGGGCCGCAGGCGCTTGCCGCCGGCGCCGATGATGTACTCGGCCACCTGATTCACCAGCACGACGTCCGAGGCCAGACGGCGGCGGATCAGCGCGTCGACCGCGGCCATGTCGTCGGCGGCCAGCCGCTGGATCGCGGCGAAGGGCAGGGCGGGCGCGGGGCGCGGGTCGGCAACGGCGTGCATGCGCGGATTATAGGCTTCGGGTGGGGTGATCCCCGCGTTTCGCGCGTTCGCAGGGGCTGCGCGCCGCACCGACGGCGACCGAGGGCGGATTGCGGTGCCTTCCCACCCCATGACGCGCCGATGGCCGACCCCGGTCATGGCGGGGCTGTCATACTCTGCGGCCTAAATCGACACACAGCGGCCGGAGGACCCCATGGCGCGCGGCATCAACAAAGTGATTCTCGTCGGCAATCTCGGCAACGACCCGGAAGTGCGCTACGCGCAGAACGGCAACGCCATCACGACGATCTCGGTGGCCACGTCCGAGAGCTGGAAGGACAAGGACGGCCAGATGCAGGAGCGGACCGAGTGGCACCGGGTGAAGTTCTTCGGCCGCTTGGCCGAGATCGCCGGCGAGTACCTGAAGAAGGGCCGTCAGGTCTACATCGAGGGCAGCCTGCGCACCGAGAAGTACACCGACAAGGCCGGCGTCGAGAAGTACAGCACCGACATCATCGCCAACGAGATGCAGATGCTGGGCGGCAATCCCGGCATGGGTGGTGAAGGCGGCGGCGAGCGCGCCGAGCGCCCGGCCCGTTCGGGCGGCGGCTACGGCGGCGGTCGCAGCGCCAGCGGTGGCGGCGGTGGGGGTGGCGGCGGCGGTTACGGCAGCCGCGGCGGCGCTGGCGGGCCGGGCGGTGGCTATGGCGCCAAGGCGGGAAGCGCACCGCCGGCGCAGAGCAACGACCCGTTCCCGGATGACGACATCCCGTTCTAGGACCCCCGTCAGCCCCTACGCGTACGCCCTCGTCCGATCGATTCGGCGCGCGCCGGTGGGGTCCTGTCGACGCGAGCCTCGCCGGCGGTTCCTCGCCGGTTGAGGCGCAGGGTCACGGCTTGCCGTGACCCGCGCGCTCAGCGCTGCAGGCGATTGAGGAAGGGAACGGCCACGAACAGCAGCGCACCGGCCGCGAGGCCGATCGCCATCATGTGCTCGAAGAACGGACCGTAGACCGCCAGCGCTTCCGACGCCCCGATCACGCCGTCGGCGCCGGGATCGACGGCCGCCGCCGTGGCCAGCCGTCCGGCGATCATTTCGCCGAAGGCCGAGAACAGGAACCACGCGCCCATCATCGTGCCGACCACGCGCGGGATCGACAGGGTGGTCACGGCCGACAGCCCGATCGGGCTCAGCACCATCTCGCCGACCACGAGGACCGCGTAGGCGGCGATCAGCCACCACAGGCTGATCACGCCCGCTTCGCCGACGCTGGCGATGGCGAAAGCCAGCACGCCGAACGACAGCCCGCACATCACCAGCGCGGTCGCGAACTTCGCGGCGTAGCCCGGGTTCATGCCCGCCCGGTCGAGCGTCGGCCACAGCCAGGCGAAGAACGGCGTCATCAGGATCACGAAGCCCGCGCCGATCGCCGTCGTCTGACCGGCGGTCCATTCGATGCCAAAGGTGGTCCGGTCCATCGCCCGGTCGGCGAGCGTGACCCACGGGCCGTAGGTCTGCTCGTACAGGCCCCAGAACAGCGCGCTGACCGTGGTCAGCACGAGCAGCAGGATCATCCGGTTGCGGGCGACGGCGTCGATGCCGGAGACGCATAGCCACCCGAACCAGCCGTACAGCCCGATGCCGGCCACCACCGCGACGACCTCGGTCAGCGTCACGTCGTGGCCGCCGGCCAGCCGCGACAGGGGCGCGAAGTCGATGCGCGTCTGCAGCACCTGCCACACCGCCACCGCGCCGAGCAGGGCGACGACGTAGATCAGCGTCTCGCGGTCCATCGGCCCGAGCACGCGTTCGCGCAGCCGCATCGGCTCCGCCGGCTCGGCTTGGCCCAGCAGGTGCTTCTGTCCAAGGACGAATTGCGCGAGGCCCAGCGCCATCATCAGGCCGCCGAGCGCGAAACCGTAGCCCCAGCCGACGTTCTCGCCGACATATCCCACCACGATCGAGGCGATGAACGCTCCCACGTTGATGCCCATGTAGAAGATCGTGAAGCCGGAATCGCGGCGCGGGTCGTCATGCGCGTACAGGCGTCCGACGATCGTCGAGATGTTCGGCTTCAGGAAGCCGACGCCCATCGCGATCAGCGCCAGCGACGCGTACATGACCTGCACCGCGACCGCATCGCGCGTGCCGTCCTGCGCCGGCGCGCCGGTGTAGGCCATCCCGAGTTGGCCGAGCACGAGCAGGACGCCGCCGAACAGCACCGCCCTGCGCATGCCGAGGTAGCGGTCGGCCACCATGCCGCCCACGAGCGGAAGCGCATAGGCCAGCCCGGCGTACGTGCCGAGCAGCAGGTAGCCGTCGGCGTCGGCGAACCCGTGGTGCTTGACCAGGTAAAGCATCAGGATCGCCTTCATGCCGTAGAAGGCGAAGCGCTCCCACATCTCGGTCAGGAAGCAGACGTACAGGCCCTTGGGATGGCCGAGGAACTCGGCGGGTGCGGCGATGGCGGTACTCAAGCAGCGGCTCCTGCGCGGGCCGCGATGTCGCGGCGAAGTGAAGGATGAGTCTACGCGCCGTGAGCGCATCGAGGTCGGGCTATCCTTGCCGCACCCATCCGTCGAACGCCGACCCGCCCATGCGCCTTTCCCCGATTGCCCTGCCGCTCGCCCTTTCGCTGGCCCTCGCGGGTCCGACCGTGGCCCGTGCCGCCGAGCCTGCCGCCAACCCGCGCGGCTTCACCGCCAAGGACCTCGTGATGCTGGACCGGGTGTCGGCGCCGCAGTTCTCCCCGGATGGCGACCAGATCCTCTACGCGCTGCGCCAGACCGATTGGGCTGCCGACCGCGGGATCGGCTCGCTCTGGGTCACCGATGCGTCGGGTGGCCCGGGCGTGCGGCTGACGGCCGTCGACCAGCCCGCGGCCGCGGGCGCGTGGTCGCCGGATGGCCGCTTCGTCTACTTCCTGAGCGCGAAATCGGGCTCGATGCAGGTCTGGCGCGTCTCGGCCGGCGGCGGCGAGGCCCAGCAGGTCACCGACTATCCGCTGGACGTGGGCAGCTTCCGCCTGAGCCCTGCCGGCGACGCGATCGCGCTGTCGTTCGAGGTCTTCGCCGACTGCGCCACGCTCGCCTGCACCGCCGATCGGCACACCGCCAACGCCGACGACAAGCGCACCGGCGTGCTCCACGACAAGATCTTCGTCCGCCACTGGGATACGTGGAAGGACGGCACGCGCTCGCAGGTGTTCCTGAGCGCGCTCGGCGATGACGGAAAAGCCAGCGGCGAGCCGCGCCTGCTCACCCGCGGCATCGACGGCGACGTGCCCGGCAAGCCCTTCGGCGACGCGTCCGACTACGTGTTCTCGTCGGACGGCAAGCATCTGGTCTTCAGCGTCCGCATCGCGGGCCGGAGCGAGCCGTGGTCGACCAACTTCGACCTGTTCGAGGTGCCGGTGGACGGCAGCGCCGCGCCGAAGAACCTGACCGACGCCAACGACGCCACCGACACCAACCCGGTGTTCTCGTCCGACGGCAGGACGCTGTTCTGGCGGGCGATGAAGCGCCCCGGCTTCGAAGCCGACCGCTTCGGCCTGATGGCCATGGACCGGGCCACGGGTGCGGTGCGCGAGATCGCCGCCGACTGGGACCGCAGCTTCGACACCCTCGTCCCCGGAGACGACGGCCGCACGATGTACACGGCGACGCTCGACACCGGCACCCATCCGGTGTTCGAGGTGAACCTCGAAAGCGGTGCGGTTCGCAAGGTCGTGGGCGGCGGCAACATCGCCTCGTTCGACGTCGACGGCGACCGCATCGTCTTCACCCGCGACACCATCGCCCAGCCGGCCGACCTTTACCTGGGCGCGATCCGCGCGCGCATCGCCGAGCGCCGTCTCACCGACGTCAACGCGGAGCGCCTGAGCGGCGTCCGCATGGGCGCTTTCGAGCAGTTCAGCTTCAAGGGCTGGAACGACGCGACGGTGTACGGCTACGTCATCAAGCCCTGGAACCACCAGCCGGGCCAGAAGGCTCCGGTGGCCTTCCTGATCCACGGCGGCCCGCAGGGCAGCTTCCACAACCAGTGGCACTACCGTTGGAACGCGCAGACCTACGCCGGCATGGGCTTCGCGGTGGTGATGATCGACTTCCACGGCAGCACCGGCTACGGCCAGGCCTTCACCGATTCGATCTCCGAGGATTGGGGCGGGAAGCCGCTGGTCGACCTGCAGAAGGGCTGGGCCGCCGCACTCGCGAAGTACCCCGACCTCGACGGCGAGCGCGCCTGCGCGCTGGGCGGCAGCTACGGCGGCTACATGGTCAACTGGATCGCCGGCAACTGGAACGCGCCGTGGGACTGCTTCGTCAACCACGCCGGCGTGTTCGACCTCCGCTCGATGGCGTATTCGACCGAAGAGCTGTGGTTCACCGAGTGGGAGAACGGCGGCGTGCCGTGGGAGAACGCGGCCGCGATCGAGAAGCACAACCCGGTGAACTTCGTGCAGAACTGGCGCGTGCCGATGCTCGTCATCCACGGCCAGAAGGATTACCGCGTGCTGGTCGAGCAGGGCCTAGCGACCTTCGGCGCGCTGCAGCGCAAGGGCATCGAGTCCGAGCTGCTGTATTTCCCCGACGAGAACCACTGGATCCTGCGGCCGCACAACAGCGTGCAGTGGCACGAGACGGTCAACGCGTGGCTGCAGAGGCACGCCGGCGCGCCGCAGGCGCGCTGAGCGGCGATCGGACCCGGCGCGTGACGCGATGAGCCTGATCGAACTGAAGGCGCTGGCGGGCCAGCGCAGCTGCGACGAGTGCGTGCTGCATCCGCTGTGCAAGCCGGCGCTCGTCGGCATCGACGAGATCGAGCGCCTGTCGGGCTCTGTGCTCGCCCGCCGGCCGCTGGGCAAGGACGCGGTGCTGTTCCGCGCCGGCGAGTCGATGCGGTCGGTCTTCGTCGCCCAGAGCGGCGGCTTCAAGACCGTCGCGATGAACGAGGCGGGCGATGAGCAGGTGATCGGCTTCTACTTCCCCGGCGAGCTGATCGGCCTGGAGGGGCTGCGCGATGGCCGGTTCCGCACCGATGCGGTGGCGCTCGAGGCGGCGCAGGTGTGCGAGGTGCCGCTGCCGGCGCTGGAGCGCGTCGCCGCCCAGCGCGGCGACTTCCAGCGGCAGATGCTGCGCGCGGTCGGCGAGGGGATGGCGCGCCACCAGGACCACCTCGAGCTCCTCGGCCGCAAGCAGGCCCAGGAGCGCCTCGCCATGTTCCTGCACGGCCTGAGCGAGCGTCAGCAGCGGCTGGGTCGTGACCCGTCGCACCTGCACCTGCCGATGAGCCGCTCCGACATGGGCAGCTACCTCAGCCTGGTCATCGAGACGGTCAGCCGCGGACTGTCGAAGCTGCAGGACGACGGCGTCATCGCGGTGAAGGGGCGGCACCTGCGCGTCCTCGACGCGGCGCGGCTTGCCGAGTTGGCGCACGGCGACGACCGCGACGACGCGGTCCGGCGCGGCTGAGGGCCCGGGCGGAAGTCAGCCCGCGACGCTGCGGCAGCCCAGCGCGGCCAGCGCGCCGTGCAGGGCCGGGATCGACACCAGCCACGGTGCCGCCATCGTCAGCACGCCGCTGGTCCCCACGACGCCGGCCCCCAGCCAGCGCCAGCGCCCGTCCCGCGCGAAGCGCGCGCCGCTGCGGCCGAGCAGGGTCATCAGCGGCAGGGTGCCGAGCCCGAAGGCCAGCATCGTCAGCGCCCCGTGCAGCGCGCTGGCCTGCAGCCACGCGGCGCCGAGCACCGTGATCGACAGGCCGCAGGGCAGCCAGCCCCAGAGCAGGCCCAGCAGCCAGGGCCGCAGCGGCCCGTCGGCCGGCAGGCGGGCGCGCAGCGGCGCCAGCCAGCGCCACAGCGGCACGGCGGGCAGCGGTGCCGCCGCCGCTGCGGCCCAGCGCGGCCACGCGAGGCGCAGCGCCACCCACAGCAGTACGAGGCCCGCCGCCGCGCGCAGCGCGTTGCCGAGGCCGTCCATCGCGACCAGCGCCAGCACGCCGCCGCCCAGCCCGCCGGCCACGGCGCCCATCAGGCCATAGCCGAGCACGCGCCCGAGGTTGCTGGCCACCGCGCGGTAGGTGGCCTGCGGCGCGGGGCCGGCACTGCCGATGCCGACGGCGATGCCGCCGCACATGGCGCCGCAGTGCAGGTTGCCGAGCACGCCGGCCGTCAGTGCCGCGCCCAGCACCAGCAGGTCGATCGGCAGCTCAGCGGCCATCGTCGTCCCCGAGCACGTCCATCGGCGGCGTGTCGAGGTCCTCGAACTGGCCGCTGCGCACGGCCCAGACGAAGACGGCGACCGCGGCGCCGAACAGCAGCAGCGAGATCGGCACGAGGAAGAGCAGCACGTTCATGGGTTGGCCTCCGGCCGCCGGCGGCCGATGCGCCACGCGTTCGCCGTGACGGCCAGCGAGGACAGCGCCATGCCCAGCGCCGCGAGCCCCGGGCCGATGTGGCCCAGCGCGGCTGCCGGCAGGATGGCGAGGTTGTAGGCGATGGCCCAGCCGAGGTTCTGGCGGATCACCGCCTTGGCCTCGCGGGCGATGCGCAGCGCCTCCGCCACGGTGGCAAGGCGCGGGCCGCCGAGCACGAGGTCGGCCTGGCGCTGCGCCAGCGCGGCGCCTTCGGCCATGGCGATGGAGACATCGGCGGCGGCCAGCACGTCGGCGTCGTTCACGCCGTCGCCGACCATCAGCACGCGGCGGCCGTCGGCCTGCAGCGCGCGGACGGAAGCCAGTTTGCCGGCCGGGGTCAGGCGCCCGCGCGCCGTCGATCCGTCGATGCCGACGCGCCGGGCCAGCGCGTCGACGCGCGACGGGGCATCGCCGCTGAGGATGGCCAGCCGCAGCCCGGCCGCGCGCAGCGCGGCCACGGCCGCCTGTGCGTCGGGTCGCGGGGCGTCGTCGACGGTGAAGCGGGCCACGGCGCGCCCCTCGCGCGCCAGCCAGATCGCGCCGTCGTCGCCGGCGGGTGCGTCGGCCAGCGCGAACCCCGCGCGGCCGAGCCGCCAGGTCGCCCCGTCGATGCGGCCGCTGACGCCGTCGCCGGGATACTGGCCCGCGGCATCGACCGGCGCGCCGTCGGCGGCACCGAAGGCGCGCGCCAGCGGGTGGGACACCGCCGCCTCCAGCCGCGCCGCCAGCGCCACCGCCGCGGCGGCATCGAGGTCGGCGCCGTCGGCCAGCGCCACGTCCAGCAGCGTCGGCTCGCCGCGGGTCAGCGTGCCGGTCTTGTCGAAGACGACGGTATCGACCTCGGCGAGGCGCCGCAGGGCGTCGGCACCGAGCACCAGCACGCCTTCGGCCGCGAGGCGGCCCTGCGCCCGGGCGATCGCCGCCGGCACGGCCAGCGCCAGCGCGCAGGGGCAGGTCGCGACCAGCACGGCCAGGGCGATCGGGAAGGCGCGCGGCGGGTCGATGAACGCCCACGCGAGGCCGGTGGCCAGCGCGAGCAGCACCGTGGCGCCGACCACGCGCCGCGCGAGGCGCTCGGCGCGGTCGGCCAGCGGCGGGCGCTGGCCGCGCAGCGCGTCGACCCGGCGCGCGACCTGCGACAGCGTCGTGGCCGCGCCCACCGCCGTGGCGCGCAGGCGCACCGTGCCGCCATGCACCAGGCTGCCGGCGAGCAGCGTCTCGCCCGGCAGGCGCCGCCGCGGGGTCGATTCGCCGGTGAGCAGGGCCTCGTCGACGCGCGCATCGGCGTCGAGCAGGACGCCGTCGCAGGGCAGCGCGTCGCCGCTGCCGACGCGCACCACGTCGCCGTCGGCGAGCTCGCGGGCGGGCACCTGCTCGAGGCGGTCGCCGGCCTCGCGCCAGGCCATGGCCGGCTGGGCGCCGGCCAGCGCATCGAGCCGCGCTTCGCCGCTGGCGCGCAGCGCCGCTTCGAGGTGGCGTGCGGCGAGCAGGAACAGCACGAACATCACCGCGGCGTCGAACCACACCTGCGGGCCGCCGCGGACGGTCTCGATGACCGACCCCAGCCACGCCAGCAGCACGCCGCTGCCGATCAGGGTGTCCATCCCCGGCACCCGCAGGCGCAGCTCGTTGACCATGCCGCGCAGGAACGGTGCGCCGGCGATGAACACCACCGGGGCGGAGATCGCCGCGGTGACCCAGCGGAAGGCGTCGCGCGTGGCCTCCGGCATGCTGCCGGTGGTGTCGAGGTAGAGCGCCTCGGAGAACATCATCGCCTGCAGCGCGCCGAGCCCGGCGATGCCGAGGCCCAGCAGCCGGCGGTTGCGCTCGCGGCGACGCGCGTCCTCGCGTTCGGCGGACGCCGGCAGGGACGGCCGGTAGCCGAGGCGGGCGATGCGCTGGAGCAGCACCGAAAGCCGGGTCTCGGCCGGCGACCAGCGCAGCACCACGCGGCCGTCGACGGCGTTGGCGCGGACGTCGAGCACGCCCTTCTCGCGCCGCAGGGCCTTGTCGACCAGCCAGGCGCAGGCGGCGCAGTGCATGCCGCCGACGGCGAGCCGGATGCAGCGCGCCTCGCCTTCGGCCTCGCTGTGGGCGTCCAGCGTCTCGCTGCGGTCCCACGCGGCGAAGTCCTCGTCGGCGCCGATCCTCGGGCCGGGGGCGCTGCGCCAGCGGTAGTAGTCGCCCAGGCCGCTGTCGGCGATCCAGCGCGCAGCACCCGCGCAGCCGGGGCAGCAGAACACCCGCGGGCCGTCGTCGAAGACGGCGCGCAGCGGCGCCACCGCGGGCTCGCCGCAGTGCGCGCAGGCCGGCGGCGCGGCCGCCGGACGGCCGCCGTCAGCGCCCGCCATGGTCCGGCTCCAGCGCGGGTGTCAGGTCGATCCGCGTGGCGCCGCGGGGCCAGCGCCCCACCAGCCGCCATCCACCGTCCGCCGGCGCCAGCGCGACGCGCCAATCCACCGCGCGATCGAAGCGGTCGCCGCGCCAGACTTGGTCCGATACGGCGAGCGGGATCTCGCGGTCGAATCGCGCTTCGATCGGATGCTCGAGATGCAGTCGAAGCGCCGTCACCGGGGGAATCCGATCGGCCCGGCCGGCACCGGCGTCGCCGCGGAGCGTCACCGCGACGCCCTCGGGCCGCACCGTCAGCGCCGCCGAAAGTCCCAGCGACGCCGCGCGCCGGTCGGCGCCGAGATCGGCCTGCTGCAGCCGACCGAATCGCTGCACCCGGTCGCCGACCGCGTCGAGCCCATCGCTGCCGATGACGCGCAGCGTCGCGGCGGCCGCGATCAGCGTCGCGAAGGGCACGGCCAGCGCGAGCGCGAGCACCGGCAGCGGGAAGCGGGGCGGATGGAAGCGGTGGCGGGCCATGCGGGCGGACCTCGTCGAAGGCCACAGCCTAGGTCGTGCTGCCCGGTTGGCATTTGCGTTCGATCAAGCGCGGTCGTGGCCGGCACGCGAAAGCTTGATCCACCGCTCCGACACGGGGCACCGCAGGCGCTAGGCTGGCTTCCTGATGCACAAGACCGTCCCCATCGCCCGCGTCCGTCCCGGCATGTGGTTCCACCGCCTGGGCGGTTCGGGCTACCACCACGCCTTCGTGAAGCGCGGTTTCCTGCTCGAGGCCCGCGACATCGCGCTGCTGGCCGAGGGCGGCGTGGACGAGCTGGTCATCGACACGTCGCTGGGCCTCGACGTCGAGGACGAACCGGCGGACGGCGGTCCGCCATCCGCTCCGGTCGACGAGGCGCCCGATGCCGCCGCGGCGCCGGGGGCCGATCGCGCGGGCGATCCCGATGCCGGCGGACAGGCCCCGCCCGCGCCCCGCGGCCTGGCGCCCCGCTACAGCATGGACGAGGAGATGCGCAACGCGCGCCGCATCTGCGTGGACGCCAAGGCGCAGGTCATGGCCCTGTTCGACGACGCGCGCCTCGGGCGCGCCGTGCAGTACGACTCGGTGCTGCCCACCGTCGATGCGATCAACGCCTCGGTGGGCCGCCACCCGGACGCGCTGCTGAGCGTCGCCCGCCTGAAGAGCCACGACGAATACACCTACCTGCACTCGGTCGCCGTCTGCGCGCTGATGGTCGCGCTGGCGCGGCGGCTGGGGCTGCCGGAAGCCGATGTGCGCGACGCGGGCGTCGCCGGAATGCTGCACGACCTCGGCAAGGCGGCGATGCCCCTAGAGGTGCTCAACAAGCCGGGCGCCCTGACGGACGACGAGTTCCGGGTGATGAAGTCGCACCCCGAGCGCGGCTTCGCGATGCTCAAGGCTGCCGGGGGCGTGCCCGATCCGGCGCTCGACGTGGTGCTGCACCACCACGAGAAGTTCGACGGCAGCGGCTACCCGCACGGCCTGAAGGGCGATGCGATCCCGCTGCTGTCGCGCATGGGCGCGGTTTGCGACGTCTACGACGCGATCACCTCCAATCGCCCCTACAAGAAGGCTTGGGGGCCGGCCGAATCCCTGCAGCGCATGGTGGGCTGGAAGGGCCATTTCGACGAGTTCGTCCTGAAGGCCTTCGTGCGGAGCGTGGGCATCTATCCGGTGGGCGCGCTGGTGCGGCTGGAGTCCGAGCGCCTCGCGGTGGTGCTGGAGCAGGGCGAAGGCTCGCTGCTCGCCCCGAAGGTGCGGGTGTTCTTCAACGCCCGGAAGCGCGAGCCGGTCTTCATCAAGGACCTCGACCTCGGCGCCGCCGACTGCGGTGACCGCATCGTCGGCATCGAGTCGCCCGACAAATGGAACTTCCCCGCGCTCGACAAGCTGTGGCTCGCGCAGTAGGGGCGGGGCGCCCCGGCTAGGGGGGCGCGAAGAACCGCGTCTCCTCCTCGAGGCGCGTGCCGTCCGCGTCCGACACCGCGAACCGCACGTCGACGCGACCGCGCGCGGTTCCCATCGGCGCGCGCAGCGCCAGCGCCACGCTGCGGACTTCGCCGGGGGCCAGCGCCACGATCCCGGGATCGTGCGCGAGCGCGATGCCCGCGGGGGCGTCGGCCACCGCGATCCGGACGGCGCGCGGCGCCTCGGACTTGTTGATCAGGCGGACGGTGTAGCCGTTCTCGACGCTGCCGTCGACGGTGGTCCGGTACAGCGCGTTGCGGTCGCGCAGCACGTCGACGATCAGCGGGCTGCGCGTGGCGATGCCCACCGCGATGCCGGTGCCGATGGCCACGAGCAGCGCGCCGTACACCCACACGCGCCCGCGCAGCACGCGGGTGGCCTTGCCGTCGACGGCGTTCTGGCTGGTGTAGCGCACCAGGCCCTTCGGGTAGCCGATCTTCGCCATCACCTCGTCGCAGGCGTCGATGCACGCACCGCAGGCGATGCACTCGTACTGCAGGCCGTTGCGGATGTCGATGCCGGTGGGGCAGACCTGCACGCACAGGGTGCAGTCGATGCAGTCGCCCAGCGCGTCGCCGGTGGGCTTCTCGCGCGCGTCGACGGGGATGGCGGCATCGACGACGGAGGTCGTGCCGCGCGCACCGCTGGCGAGGCTGGCCGCGCTCTGGTGACGGGCGAACCACGCCACCCAGCCGTCGGCGTCCTGTTTCGACAGCAGGCCACGGGCGCGCTCGAGCACGCTGGCGAGGCTGCCCTTCCTGCGCGGGCCGCGCGGTTCGCCGCGGCGCTCGTCGTAGGCGATGATCAGCGTGTTGCGGTCGAACATCGCGCTCTGGAAGCGCGCGTAGGGGCACATGTACTTGCAGACCTGCTCGCGAAGGAAGCCGGCGTTGCCCCAGGTGGCCACGGCGTAGAACAGCGTCCAGAAGGTCTCGTAGCCGCCCCACTCGAAGGGCACGAGGCGCGCGCCGAGCTCGCGGATCGGGGTGAAGTAGCCGACGAAGGTGAAGCCCGTCCACAGTGCGAACACCGCCCACAGCAGGTGCTTGGCGCCCTTGCGCAGCAGCTTCTCGCGGCTCCACGGCGCGGCGTCGAGCTTCATGCGCTTAGGCCGGTCGCCCTCGGTCCAGCGCTCCATCCAGATGAAGACTTCCGTCCACACCGTCTGCGGGCAGGCGTAGCCGCACCACAGCCGTCCGGCGAGCGCGGTGAAGAAGAACAGCGACAGCCCCGCCATCACCAGCAGCAGGGCGAGGAAGATGAAGTCCTGCGGCCAGAACACCAGGCCGAACACGTGGAACTTGCGCGCCGGCAGGTCCCACAGCACCGCCTGCTGGCCGTCGATGCTGATCCACGCGATGCCGTAGTAGAGGCCCAACAGCACGAACACCGCGAAGTGGCGCAGGCGCTGCAGCCGCCCCGAGACCTCGCGCGGGTAGACCTTCGCCTCCGAGACGTACATCGTGCCGTCGTCGACCCTCTTCAGCGGCAGGGGCTTGCCCACGACATCAATCCTTCGGCGGCGGGTGGCCCACGGCGTCAGTCCTTCAGCGGCACGTTGAAGCGGCTGGCGGGACGCAGCAGGATCCAGGTGAACAGGCTCGAGCTGGCCGTGGCCGCCCAGAACAGGAAGAAGCCGATCGTGTAGCCGACGCCGCGCCCGATCTCGTGGTCGAGGTCGGGCACGGTGATGTCGCGCAGGTCCAGCGGATCGACCACTGCGAAGAACACCAGCGTCGACACGCCGGCCGCGAAGAACGAGGGCCACAGGATCGCGCCGAGGCGCTGGGTCCAGCTCCTCGGCGGATGCTCGATGCGCGGCGCGTCGTCCACGGGCCTCAGTCCTTCGCGCCGACTGCTTCGCCGCCGGGGTTGCCACGCGGCATCGCGTCGGCGTCCTGCGGCCCGGCAGCCGACAGCGAATGCACGTAGGCCGCGACAAGGCGGATGCGCTTCTCGCCCAGCACTGGCTCGAAGGCGGGCATCTGGCCGTTGCGGCCGCGGATGATGCCCTCGCGGATCGTCGCGAGATCCGGCCCATAGAGCCAGTCGGCGTCGGTCAGGTTCGGGGCGCCCAGCGCCGGATTGCCCTTGCCGTCGACGCCGTGGCAGGCGGCGCAGACGATGTCGAACTTCGCCTTGCCCACCGCCGCGAGGCCTGGGTCGGCGCGCAGGCCGGACAGCGACTGCACGTACGTGGCCACCGCGGTGATCGTCGCGTCGTCGCCCACGGCCGCCCCGAGCGCGGGCATCACCGCCTGCCGCCCGTGCGCGATCGTCGCCAGTAGCGTCGGCTCGTCGCGGCCCCAGAGCCAGATCTCGTCGGCAAGGTTGGGGAAACCGCGGGCGCCGCGCGCGTCCGACCCGTGGCACTGCGCGCAGTGGTTGGCGAACAGGTTGCGACCTGCCGCCAGCGCTTCCGGCGAGCCGGCGATATCGGCCACCGGCATCGCCAGGTAGCGCCCGTAGGCCTCGGCGAAGGCGGCGTCGGCCTTGGCCTTCTCGGCGTCGTGCTGCGCCACCGAGCTCCATCCGAGGGTGCCGTCCTTGTTGCCGAGCGCCGGATACAGCACCACGTAGCCGATGGTGAACACGATCGTCAGGTAGAACAGGTTGATCCACCAGCGCGGCAGCGGCTTGTTGTATTCGGTGATGTCGCCATCCCACACGTGGCCGGTGGTTTCACCGGTGGGCAGGCTGCTGTTGCGGCGCTTCGCGGTGTACCAGAGCAGCCAGACGCAGCCCGCCAGGTTCAGCACCACGAGCCCGACGACGAACCAGGACCAGAAGTCGCTCACGGGGCCTCCTCCGCGTTCGGCGCAGCGTTTTGGGGCTCGTCGAGCGGAATCCGCGCGAGGCGGTCGAAGTCGGCCGCGCGGCGCACCGCGAAAAGCCAGAAGGCGCCGCCGATGAAGGCGGCGAGCAAAATTGCGGTGACGATGCCGTTGCTCATGGGTCAGCCTCGCGGTGCGTGCTTGCCGAGGCCCTGCAGGTAGGCCACCAGCGCGTCGAGTTCGGTCTTGCCCTGCAGCGCCGCGACGGCGCCGTCGATGTCTTCCTGCGTGTACGGATGGCCGAGGGCGCGCAGCGCCGCGAGCCGGCGGGACGCTGCCGCGGCGTCGACGGGTGTTTCGGCGAGCCACGGGTAGGCGGGCATGTTCGATTCGGGCACCACGGCGCGCGGATCGATCAGGTGCACGCGGTGCCAGTCGTCGGAGTAGCGCCCGCCCACGCGGGCGAGGTCGGGCCCGGTGCGCTTGCTGCCCCACTGGAACGGACGGTCGTACACCGACTCTCCGGCCAGCGAGTAGTGGCCGTAGCGCGCGGTTTCGAAGCGCAGCGTGCGCACCATCTGCGAGTGGCAGTTGTAGCAGCCCTCGCGCACGTAGACGTCGAAGCCCGCCTGCTCCAGCGCCGGCCGCGGCGCCATGCCGGGCAGCGGCGTGACCTGTTCGGCGGTGCGCATCAGCGGGACGATTTCGGCAAGGCCACCGAAGCTGATCGCCACGGCGATCAGCACGCCCATCAGCCCCACGTTGCGTTCGATCTTGTCATGGCTCATCGCGATCTCTCCTTCAGGCGTGGGCCGGTTCGAGGACGGGCTGCTCGACCACCCCGCGCGCGGCCTGCAGCGTCTTCCACACGTTCATCACCATCAGCGCCATGCCGAAGATCACGAGCAGGCCGCCGGCGAGGCGCAGCAGGTAGTAGGGATAGGTGAAGCGCACGATCTCGATCCAGGCGTAGGTCAGCGTGCCGTCGGCGTTCGCGGCGCGGCTCATGAGCCCTTGCCCGATGCCCGAGATCCACATCGAGACCGCGTAGACCAGCACGCCGATCGTGTGCGTCCAGAAGTGCGCGTCGATCAGCTTCGTCGACGCCATCTCCTTCAGGCCCAGGCACTTCGGGATCAGCATGTACACCGCGCCGATCGAGATCATCGCCACCCAGCCCAGCGCGCCGGAGTGCACGTGGCCGATGGTCCAGTCGCTGTAGTGCGAGAGGGCGTTGACCGACTTGATCGACATCATCGGCCCTTCGAAGGTGCTCATCATGTAGAACGACAGCGACACGATGAGGAACTTCAGGATCGGGTCGGTGCGCAGCAGGTGCCACACGCCCGAGAGGGTCATGATGCCGTTGATCGCGCCGCCCCAGCTCGGCGCCAGCAGCACCAGCGAGAACACCATGCCGAGGCTCTGCGCCCAGTCCGGCAGCGCCGTGTACTGCAGGTGGTGCGGGCCGGCCCACATGTAGATGGCGATCAGCGCCCAGAAGTGCACGATCGACAGGCGGTAGCTGTAGATCGGCCGGCCGGCGCGCTTCGGGACGAAGTAGTACATGATCCCGAGGAAGCCGGCGGTCA
>ERZ1066123.1198-NODE-1198-length-16236-cov-10.198690_pt1 | contig 16236 bp, 17 predicted proteins | sample MGYA00382770_ERZ1066123 | MGnify/ENA primary metagenome ERZ1066123 (study PRJEB33369, sample SAMEA5778353) | biofilm metagenome | biome: Industrial cooling water; feature: Water cooling tower basin; material: Biofilm | place: United Arab Emirates | collected...
ATCAGCAAGACCGCCAATGCCCAGGCCTCGGCCCTCGGTGGCGCCACGTTCGACACGCTGGCCGACAACAACATCGTGACCGGCACTGCGACCGCCGCGTTCCAGATCACCAACATCCAGGTCTCGGGCGGGGCGCTGTCCTCGGCCGTTACCATCGACGCCGTCCAAGTCGACATCGGCGACACCGCGGCCACGGTGACCGGCAAGATCGCCGCGGCGATCAACGCCAAGATCGGCGAGACCGGTCTGCTGGCCACCGCCAGCGACAACGACATCACCTTCTCGTCGGTGAAGGAGTCGCTGAACGCCTCGGGGGCTTTCAACGGCTATACCGTGACCCGCGGGTCGGCCAACACCGGCACGACGGCTAACACCGTCTCGGGCCTGACTTTTGCGGTCAGCGCGACCGCCAACACGGTGGCGCCGTCGGGCAATCCGTTCTTCCTCGACGACCTGAACATCGGCACGGTGGTGGGTGCGGGCCGCGCGCTGGCGATCGTGGATCGCGCGCTGACGACGGTGAACGGTGCTCGCGCCGACCTCGGTGCGGTGCAGAACCGCTTCCAGTCGGTGGTGGCGAACCTGAACTCCTCGTCGGAAAACCTGACCGCCTCGCGCAGCCGCATCCGCGACGCGGACTACGCGAAGGAAACCGCCGAGCTGACCCGCACGCAGATCCTGCAGCAGGCCGGCACGGCGATGCTCGCCCAGGCCAACCAGATCCCGCAGAACGTCCTCTCGCTGCTGCGGTAAGCGACCCGGGCGGTGGCCGCAGGGCCATCGCCCCCGCCTGATGCCCTGACCGGCGGGCCCGCGCCCGGGCCCGCCTTCTTTTTCCCCTGACGCCACGGTGCGCTCTCCTTGGAGCGCCCAAGGGAACGACTGTGTCCATCATCAACACCAACACGATTTCGCTGAACGCGCAGCGCAACCTGGCCTCGAACTCGGCCTCGCTGGCGACGACGATCCAGCGGCTGTCCTCGGGCCTGCGCATCAACAGCGCCCGCGACGACGCGGCCGGCCTCGCGATTTCGGAGCGCTTCACGACGCAGATCCGCGGCCTGAACGTCGCCGTGCGCAACGCCAACGACGGCGTGTCGCTGGCGCAGACGGCGGAAGGCGCGCTGGGCGAGATCGGTTCGAACCTGCAGCGCATCCGCGAGCTGGCGGTGCAGTCGGCGAACGCGACGAACTCGGCTTCGGACCGCACGGCGCTGAACGCGGAAGTGACGCAGCTGGTGTCGGAAATCGACCGCGTGGCGAAGCAGGCGGAGTTCAACGGCACGAAGCTGCTGGACGGCAGCTTCCTGGGCCAGCTGTTCCAGGTCGGCGCGAACGCCGGCCAGGCCATCAGCATCAGCAAGACCGCCAATGCCCAGGCCTCGGCGGTCGGTGCGGCCACCTTCCTGTCGACGGGCGGCACCAGCATGTTCAGCGGCACCGCGACCGCCGCGGGGAACATCACCGGCATTTCCATCACCAACAGCCTCGGCAACGTGGTCCAGATCGACAACGTGCGCGTCGAAATCGGCGAAACCGGCGCTCAGGTGGCGGCGAAGGTGGCCGCGGCGATGAACGCGAAGCTGTCCGAAACCGGGATTTTCGCCCGGGATACCGGAACGGCCTCGGAGTTCCTCACGCTCAACGAAGCCGTCAACGCCGCCGGCGTCCCCACCCAGGTCAACATCCAGTTCGGCAACAGCAGCGCGGTCGCCGGGATCACCAGCGCCACGGGCGTGGTGGGCGGCGTCTTCACCACGAGCGTGCTGAGCAACGTCGACATCGGGACGGTGGTCGGTGCCGGCCGCGCCCTGACGGTGGTCGACAAGGCCCTCACCACGATCAACAGCGCGCGCGCCGACCTCGGTGCGGTGCAGAACCGCTTCCAGTCCGTCGTGGCGAATCTCAACGTCTCGGCCGAGAACCTGACCGCCTCGCGCAGCCGCATCCGCGACGCCGACTACGCCCGCGAGACCGCGGAGCTGACCCGCACGCAGATCCTGCAGCAGGCCGGCACGGCGATGCTCGCCCAGGCCAACCAGATCCCGTCGAACGTGCTGTCGCTGTTGCGATAAGGCGCCTGAGCCGCGGCGGGCGGTGCCCTCCGAACGATGACACCGAAAGGCCGGGGCGACCCGGCCTTTCGCTTTGGGGCAGCGATGAAGGCCATGCCGCGCCGCGACGAGCGGCCGTGCGGCCTGGCGGCACCCGCGTGGCACGGGCCTTGCAGCTCCGGGGCAGACCCGTCGGGAAGCCGGCAGGTCGGCGGGTGCCGTCCTGGGTCCGCGAGTTCCACGGGCCGTGCCCGCGGGACCCTTCCCAACCCTTGAGGATCGAACGGTCATGGCCATCATCAACACCAACACGATTTCGCTGAACGCCCAGCGCAATCTCTCTACCAACAGCGCCTCGCTGGCGACGACCATCCAGCGGCTGTCCTCGGGCCTGCGCATCAACAGCGCCCGGGACGACGCCGCCGGCCTGGCCATCTCCGAACGCTTCACCACCCAGATCCGCGGCCTCAACCAGGCCGCCCGCAACGCCAACGACGGCATCTCGCTCGCCCAGGTGGCCGAAGGCGCCCTTGGCGAAGTCGGCAACAACCTGCAGCGCATCCGCGAGCTCGCCGTCCAGTCCGCCAACGCCACCAACTCGCCCTCGGACCGCGTCGCGCTCAACGCCGAAGTGCGCCAGCTGGTTTCGGAAGTGGACCGCGTGGCGCGGCAGTCGGAGTTCAACGGCACCAAGCTGCTCGACGGCTCGTTCACCGCCCAGCTCTTCCAGGTCGGCGCCAACGCCGGCCAGGCCATCGCCATCACCGAGACCGCCGACGCCCGTGCCTCGAGCCTGGGCGGCGCGGTGTTCGACGCCTTCACCGCCGCGTCGGTGGCGTCCGGCACCGCCACGGCGCGTGCCACCATCACCGGCATCACGGTGACCGATTCGTTGGGCGCGGCCGTGGTCATCGACCCGGTGCAGATCGACATCGGCGACACGGCGGCCCAGATCACCGGCAAGATCGCCGCGGCGATCAACGCCAAGATCGGCGACACGGGCCTGTACGCCGAGCAGAGCGCCACCACGCCGACGACGATCACCTTCTCGTCGGTGCGGCAGTCGATCAACAGCGCGGGCGCCTTCGCGGGGTACAGCGTCAGCTACGGCTCGCTCAGCAGCACCACGGCGGGCGTCACCCTCGGCACCGCGCCGACGGCGAACACCGTCGCGCCGGCCGGCAATCCGTTCTTCCTCGACGAGGTCGACATCACCACCGTGGTCGGCGCCGGCCGCGCTCTGTCGATCGTCGACCTGTCGCTGACTACGGTTAACGGCGGTCGTGCCGATCTTGGTGCTGTGCAGAACCGGTTCCAGTCGGTGGTGGCCAACCTGACCACGTCGTCCGAGAACCTGACGGCCTCGCGGAGCCGCATCCGCGACGCCGACTATGCCAAGGAAACCGCCGAGCTGACCCGCACGCAGATCCTGCAGCAGGCCGGCACGGCCATGCTGGCCCAGGCCAACCAGATCCCGCAGAACGTCCTGTCGCTGCTGCGGAGCTGACCGGTCCGGGTCGTGGACCGGCGCTGGCCGCAAGGCCGGCGCCGGCGTAATGTCGCTGCGGCGGGGAGGTCCCGGCCGCAGCGCCCGGAGAGTGTCCGATGGCATCCATTTCCAGTCCCGGTATCGGCTCAGGCCTGAACGTCACGCAGCTGGTGGCCCAGCTCGTGGCGGCGGAGCGTGCGCCCGAAGACCGCCGGCTGCAGGCCCTCGAATCCAACGCGCGCGCCGACCTCAACGCGTTCGGCACGCTGCGCAACGCGCTGACCGCGCTCCGCACCGCCAATACCGCGCTCAATGCCGCGGCCGCGGCCTCGCCCGGCCGTCGGGCCACGGTGGAGAAGGACGCCGGCTTCACCGCGAGCGCGGACGGCACCGCGGCCGCCGGCCGCTACAGCATCGAAGTCCGCAGCCTCGCCGCGGCCGAGAAGCGGCAGAGCGCCGCCGTCGCCGCCGCCAGCGATCTCGGCACCGGTACGCTCGCCTTCACGGTGGACGGCGAGACCTTCAATGTTTCGCTCGGGCCCACCACGACGATCGCGCAGCTTCGCGATGCCATCAACACCGCGACCGGCGGCCGCGGACTGTCGGCCACGGTGGTCAACGGCGACAGTGGCAGCGTGCTGGTGCTGAATGCGGCGAAGGCCGGCAGCGCTGGCGCGATCACCGTCAACGCGACCGGCAGCATCGCCACGTTCACCGCGGGCCTGACGGTCACCACTCCCGCAGCGGATGCGCTGGTCGACGTGGATGGCGTGCTCCGCACCTCGAGCAGCAACCGGCTCACCGACCTGATCGCCGGCGTCACTCTCGACCTCACGAAGGCTGCCGTGGGAACGCGGTTCTCGCTCGATGTCGGCACCGACAGCGGCAACGTCCGCAGCGCCGTCCAGGCCTTCGTCAGTGCGTACAACACCGCGATCGGCGCGCTCCGCAGCGCCGGCGCCTACAACCCCGAAACGCGGCAGGGCGGACCGCTGCTGGGTGATGCCGCCGTCCGCGGCCTGACCCAGCAGCTCCGCGGCGCCGTCGGCGACGCGTTCGGCGCGCTGTCGACCCTTGGCATCCGGGGATCGAAAGACGGTTCGTTGACCCTCGATACCGCCAGGCTCGACGCGGCACTCGCCGCCGATCCGTCCGCGGTTCGCCGCGTCTTCGACCAGAGCGTGGCGGGCTCCCTCGGCAAGGTGCTCGGCGATCGCCTCGAAGGCGCCGTGGCCGCGAACACCGGGCTGATCGACAGCCGTACGAAATCGCTCAACGATCGCGTCCGCGACGTTGCGTCCAGCCGGCAGCGGCTCGACGTTCGCATCGGCAAGATCGAAGACAACTACCGCCGCCAGTTCACCGCGCTGGATGGCCTCGTCGCCCAGCTCCAATCCACGCAGAGCTTCCTCACGCAGGAGCTCGCCCGCCTCCCGACGTCCGGTTGATCCCATGAAACGAGACCTCACCGCCGCCTATCGCCAGACCGCCGTTGAGACGCGCGTCCACGAAGCCGATCCGCACAAGCTCATCGAGCTGATGCTCGAAGGTGCGATCCAGCGCCTGCGCACGGCCGAGGCCTGCGTTGCCAGCGGCGACGTGCCTCGCAAGGCCAAGGCGGCGTCGGAAGCCGGCGCGATCGTCGATTCCCTCTCCGGCTGCCTCGACCTCGCGCAGGGCGGGGAGATCGCCGAGCGACTCGAAGCGCTGTACGACTACGCGTCCCGGCGCATCGTCGCGGCCAACGCGGCGAACGACGCCCAGGCCTTCGGCGAGGTCGCGACGCTGCTGGGCGACGTCTTCGACGCCTGGAAGCAGATCCGACCGGCCTGATCGGATGACGGCCTTCGCGACGGCCCTCGAGGCCCTGCGCCGGGCGCGGGACGCGCTCAACGCCCTCGACCTTGGGGCGGCGCAGCGGCACCTCGGCGAGCACGATGGGATCGTCCGTGATGCCCTCGCGGCCGAGCCGCCGCGGCTGGCGCGCAGCGAGGGCGAAGCGCTCGCCGACGCGCAGCGCGTGCTGCTCGACCAGCTGGATGCCGTGCAGCGCGGCGTCGCCACCGAGCTGCAGGCGACGCGCAAGGGCGGCGCGGCCGCCCGCGCCTACCTGGGTGCCGCCGGTGCCTGAGGCCGATCTCGACGCGCGGCTGTTCGGCGATCGCCTCTCGGTCGACGCCATCGCGCGAGTGGCGCTTGTCCCGGGGCCGCTGCCCGAGGGCGCGCTCGACGACGCCGAGCGCGCGCTCCGCGACCTGGCCACGATCGAAGACCGGCGCGGCGAGGAGGGCGAAACCTCCTCGCCGGGCGACGCCGCGTGGCGGCGCCTCGAAGCAAAGCTCGACCTCACCCTCCTGCTCCTTGCCCGGGCCCTGCCGGCGCTGCGGGGCCCGCGTCCGCTGCCGATCCGCCTCGGTGCGGCCGGCCTTCGACTCGACCGCGGGGCGTCCGCACCCGACGACGTGGCGGCGACCGCGGTCCTGCAGTGGCAGCCCGCCGACGCCCTGCCCGTGCTGCTGCACCTGCCCGTGCGTCGCGTGGGTGCCGAGGGCGGTCTGGCGTGGTGGGCGTTCGAACCCCTCGGCGCCGCGCTGGACGATGCGCTGGAGCGCCATGTGTTCCGGCTGCATCGGCGCTCGCTCGCGCTGCGTCGTCCGGCCTGAGCCCATCGGTTGGAACGCGGCTTGCACGGCCCCGGGACTACTCCGGGAGCCGACCCTGATGCAGGCTGTGACCATGAGCCCGATCGATCCTGCCGCGACGCTGCGCGCCGCCACCGTCGCCCACGAGGCGGGCCGGCTGGATGAGGCGGAGTCGCTGTACCGGGCCTGCCTGGCGGCCCAGCCGGCCGAGGCGCAGGCCCTGCACGGCCTGGGCTGGCTCTGCGTGCAGCGCGGCGATTGGCCACAGGCGTTGCGCTGCTTCCGGCAAGCCCTGGGGATCACTCCGTGGGAGCCCGAGCTGTGGATCAGCCAGCTCGAAGCCCTGATGCAGCTGGACCAGGTCGAGGCCGTGCACCAGCTGCTGCATCGCGCCAGGGCAAGCGGCCTTGACGCCACGCGCGTCGCCGCGTTCGAGGCGCGCCTGCACGAGCGCCGCGTCACGTATCTGGCGGATGCCGTGAAGGCCGCCGGGAAAACCGCGCAGCAGGCGATGCAGCCCCCGGAGCGCGAGCTGCTGGAGCTGCGCCAAGCCTTCCTCGACCGTCGTTTCGACGACGCGCGCCAGAAGGCGAGGCACCTGCTGAAGCGCTATCCGCTGGCCGCCTTCGGCTGGCGTGTCATGGCGCTCGTGACCCCGGTCGCGGACGACCCGGACTTCGCGATGCTCTCGCGCCGACTGGCCTGCGAGCTCGACCCGGAAGGCGTCGACGCCGCGATGAACCTGGCGCTGGCGCTGCATGAGCTCAACCGCTACGACGAGGCGGAAGCGCTCTACCGCGACGTGCTCGCCCGCCAGCCCGACAACCTCCGCGCGTTGGTGAACCTGGGCCTGCTGCAGAACGTGCGCAGCGACCCCGCGGCCCTCGACACCTTACGACGGGCCCGCGCCAGCGGTTCGGACGACTATCGCGTCGCGCTGGCGCTGGGCGGCTACCTGCGCGACCACGACCAGCCCGAAGAGGCCATCCCGCTGCTCGAGGAGGCGCTGGCCAAGCAGCCCGAGAGCCAGATGGCCGCCGCGGCGCTGTCGGTGTGCTACCTCGCCGTGGGGCGGCATGAAGACGCGGCGGCGCTTTTCCGGCGTGCCACCGCGAGCCCGCATGTCGATCTGGCGGCCCTCGACATCACGCTTTTCGTGGGGACGCACCTCGCTTCGATCAGCGCGGCGGAGCTGGCGGCCATGCACAGGCAGTTCGGTACGCTGCTCGAGGACGCGGTTCCCGAGCCGTCCCCCCACCCGAACACGCGGGATGAACGGCGGCGGCTCCGGGTGGGGATCGTGTCCGGCGATCTCCGCCAGCACGCGATGGCGTACTTCCTCATCCCGTTCCTTCGCGCGCTCGATCGCGGGCAGATCGAGGTAGTGGCGTTCAGCAACCACGCCGTCAAGGACCATGTCACCGCCGCCATGCGCCCGCTGTTCGAGGATTGGCACGACGTCGAGGGACTGGGGGACGAGGCGTTCGCCGACTGCATCCGCGGCACGAGGATCGACGTCCTGATCGATCTCTCCGGCCATACCGGCCAGCATCGCCTGCGGGTGTTCGCGATGAAGCCGGCGCCGATCCAGATCAGTTGGGCGGGATACCCGGCAACCACGGGTCTGACGCGGATGGATTACTACCTCGCCGATACCGCCTTCGCCACGCCCGGTCTTCTCGATGACCAGTTCACCGAGCGCCTCATGCTCACGGAGGCCGGCTGCACGTTCCAGATCATGGACGACGTACCGGACGTTGCGCCCTTGCCATCGTTGTCCGGCCACCCCTTCACCTTCGGCAGCTTCAACCGGATCAGCAAGGTCGGCCCGGAGAGCGTGCGCCTCTGGGCCAACGTCCTGGCCGCCGTTCCGGCGTCGCGCCTGGCCGTCGGAGCGCTGACCGGGAACGACCAGCAGCGCTTGACCGATGCGCTCGCCGCCCACGGGGTCGATCACCGGCGATTGATGTTCTTCCCTCGAATGGGGCTGCGCGATTATCTCGACGCCCATCGACACATCGATCTGCTGCTGGACACCACGCCGTACGCTGGCGGAACAACCACCTGCCATGGCGTCGTCATGGGCGTTCCCACCCTCACTCTCGCCGGTCGGACGCTTCCCGGCCGACAGGGCGTCAGCGTTTTGGGTCGACTGGGGCTGAACGCATTCATTGCGTCATCGGAGAGCGAGTTCGTCCACTGCGCGACTCGATGGAGCTCGAACCCCGAGGAACTGGCGACCATTCGCCAGGGCATGCGGCAACGCATCGCCGCCTCGCCCATCGGAAATCCCAAGGTGATGGCGGAAGCCTTCGAGGATGGGCTGCGCCGCGCCTGGATCCGCTGGTGCCGAGGCGAGGCCCCGGCGGCGTTGGTCATTCCGCGGAGGCAGGCCTGAGGGCGCCGGCTTCCCGTCGCCTCCGTTGGCACGCCCCTTGCATCCCGCTTCGGCACCTCCTCGGAAGTGCCGCCATGAAGAACCGCCTCGCCGCCACGCAGACCCAGTCGCAGAGCCTCAACGCGCAGGTGCTGCAGTCGATCCGCCTGCTCGGGCTGACGGGCCTCGAGCTGGAGCAGGAGCTGTCCGAAGCGCTGGCGCAGAACCCCATGCTCGAGCGCGAGGACGACGAAACCGACGTCTCGCCGCCCGAAGCGCTGGTGGCCGCGCCGGAGGCACGCGCCGCGGAAGAAACCGCGGCCTTCGACGAACTGCCCGACCACTATTCGACGCCCGGCATGGCCAGCGGCTTCGATCCCGAAGAGGGCGACGACCGCCTGTCGCGCATCGCCGCACCGGTCAGCAACGACCCGGCCCTGCGCGTGCTGGAGGGCCTGGCGATGGAGCTGAAGCCCGCCGACCTCGCCATCGCCGCGGCGTGGCTGGAGCGCACCGCCGATAGCGGCTACCTCGCCGGCGACCGCGAGGCCATCGATGCCGAGATCACCGCCACGCTCGGCTTGCGCAAGGGTCGCGCCGAGGCGATCCGCCAGCGCCTGCTGCACGGCACGCCGGCCGGCCTCGCCGCCGTCGACCTGCGGGAGTGCCTGCTGGCCCAGATCCACGACCTGCCGGCGAAGGACGCCGGCGTCGCCCTGGCCCGCGACCTCATCGACCGCAGCCTCGACCTCGTCGCGAAGAAGGACTGGCCGGCCTTGGCCGCCGTGCATGCCGCGCCGATGGAGGCCCTGCGCGTCGCCGCACGCCTGATCCAGTCCCTGAACCCCAAGCCCGGCGAGCCGCTGCTGGCCGACGAGCAGGTGCACGTGCTGCCCGACGTCGTCGCCTGGCCCGCCGACGGCCGCTGGCACGTCGCGCTGAACCCGCAGGCCGCGCCGCGCGTGCGCGTCGCCAGCGAATACGAGAGCGCGCTGTCGGAAGCCGGTGATTCGCCCTCTGTCCAGCACCTGAAGGCGCTGATGAACGAAGCGCGCTGGCTGGCGCGCGGCATCGCCCAGCGCCACGACACCCTGATCAGGGTCGCCCGCGCCGTGGTCGCGCGGCAGCGCGCCTTCCTCGAGCGCGGCGAAGAGGGCCTGCTGCCCCTCACGCTGAAGGAGATCGCCGCCGACGTCGGCGTGCACGAGAGCACGGTGTCGCGCATCACCACCGGCAAGTACCTCCAGACCCCGCGCGGCCTGTTCGAGCTGAAGCGCTTCTTCGGCGTCAAGCTGGAAGGCAGCGCCATCGCCGGGGTCGCCATCCGCGCGCTCGTGAAGAAGCTGATCGACGCCGAGCTGCCGGCGTCGCCGCTGGCGGACGATGTGCTCGTGGCGCTGCTGGCCCGCCGCGGCGTGCAGGTGGCCCGCCGCACCGTCGCCAAGTATCGTGAGCAGCTGAACATCCCGCCGGCACGGCAGCGGGGCCACGCGGCCCGCGCCGCCTGACCGGTGAGGCCCGCCCCGGCGCCGCGCGCGGCCCCGGGGCCGCCGCCCTTCGACGGACGCTCCCCATGACCGTGATCCGACTGCTGATCGTTGACGACCACGACGCTTTCCTCAATGCGGCGGAGCGCCACCTGCGCCGCGTCGGGCACGTCCAGATCGTCGGTCGCGGCCGCAACGGCATCGAGGCCGTGGCGCTGGCGGACGAGCTGAAGCCCGACATCGTCGTGCTCGACCTCGCCATGCCCGAGATGGGCGGCCTGCAGGCCACGCGCCTGATCAAGGCGCAGGACGACCCGCCGTTCGTCGTGGTCGCCTCGCACTTCGACGACGTCGAGCATCGCGAGCACGCGCAGCGCGCCGGCGCGGACGCCTTCATCAGCAAGCTCAACTACATCGCCGAGCTGCTGCCGGTGATCGAGCAGCACGCGGGATCGCGCGCTGGCGACCACGCTCCGCGGGACGGCGAATGAGCGAGTCGCGCATCCTCGTCGTCGAGTCCGACGACGCCCGTGCCGAGCGCCTCTGCGCGCTGCTCGACTTCCTCGACTTCACGCCCAAGCGCGTCGGCGCCGTCGACGAGCTCGACCTCGCGCGGGTGAAGGCGCGCGACTGGCTGGCGATCGTAGTGGGCGGCGTGGAGGATCTCGAGGACTTCCGCCGCTTCGGCGCGTGGCTGTCGAAGTCGCCCTTGCATCCGCCGCTGCTCGCGCTGCCGGCGCTGCACGGGGTGGTCGAGCAGCTCGGCGTGCACCCCGAGCAGGTCTGGGCGCTGGACTGGCCGCTGCGCCATCCGCAGCTCGAAGGTCACCTGCGCCGCGCCAGCCTGCAGGCCCTCCGCGGCGAAGACGCGCCCCAGCGCGACGCCGGCCCCGAAGGGCAGAGCGACGGCGTGCGCCGGCTGCGGCGGATGATCGAACAGGTCGCGCCCTTCGACACCACGGTGCTGATCCTTGGCGAGAGCGGCACCGGCAAGGAGGTCGCCGCGCGCGCCATCCACGCCGCCTCGGCGCGCTCGAAGGGCCCCTTCGTCGCGCTGAACTGCGGTGCGGTGCCGGCCGAGCTGCTGGAGAGCGAGCTGTTCGGCCACGAGAAGGGCGCCTTCACCGGCGCGCTCGCCGCGCGCAAGGGCCGCTTCGAGATGGCCGAGGGCGGCACCCTGCTGCTCGACGAGATCGGCGACATGCCGTTGCCCATGCAGGTGAAGCTGCTGCGCGTGCTGCAGGAGCGCAGCTTCGAGCGCGTCGGCGGCACGCAGACGCTGAAGTGCAACGTGCGGGTGATCGCCGCCACGCACCGCAACCTCGAAGACCAGATCGCCCGCGGCGGCTTCCGCGAAGACCTCTACTACCGCCTGAACGTCTTCCCGATCGAGATGCCGGCCCTGCGCGAGCGCATCGACGACCTGCCCGCGCTGGTGCAGGCGATCGGCACGCGCCTCGCCGACGATGGCCGCGGCGAAGTCAGGCTCGGCCCCGACGCGATGGCCGCGCTAGCGGCCTACGCCTGGCCCGGTAACGTGCGCGAGCTGCACAACCTGATCGAACGCCTCGCCGTGCTGCACCCGAACGCGACGGTGACGGCCGCCGACCTGCCGCAGCGCTACCGAAGCGCCTACGACGCCGCCGTGGCGCGCGGCGAAGCGCCGATGATCCCCGTGACGGCGCGGCCGCTCGACGACGGCGTCGCCCATGCCCTCGCCGAACGCGTCGTCGGCCACTCGGCGTCGAAAGACGCGAACGCCGCCAGCGCGCGCGCCCCGGTCCTGTCCGAGGCCGAGGAACTCGCCGCCGAACGCGCCGCGCTCTTCGGCACGCCAGCGGCGCCGGCGCTGGACGCGCTGCCCGAAGAGGGCATCGACCTGAAGGAACACATCGCCGCGATCGAGGAGAAGCTGTTGCGGCAGGCCCTCGAACGCGCCGAAGGCGTGGTCGCGCATGCCGCGACGCTGCTCAATCTCCGCCGCACGACCTTGGTGGAAAAGTTGCGCAAGTACGGCATCGAGCGCGACGACGGCACCGAATAAGCGCCGCGCCGACGCAGCACTTGGCGGCTTCCGTCGACGCCATGACGCTCATCGCCCCATCGCAGCGCCCACCACCACCGCCCATAGCGCCAGCGCCGCCAGGAAGTTCACCGTGAACACCGCGCCGCGCAGGCGGACGTTGCGCGTGCCGATCTGCACCGCGCTGTGCAGCACGCGGCCGGCGATGAAGGTCCACGCCAGCGGCAGGGCCCACGGGCTGGCCGGTGCCGACATCAGAACGAGGCAGGCGACGTGGAAGAACAGCGGCCACTCGAACTGGTTGGAGAGGTTCGCGCTGATGCGCGGCTCGTAGGCGGCGAAGGGGTTGCTGCCGTCGGCGCGGCGGCCGATGCCCCAGATCGTTGGCGCCCGCGCGACGGTGAGCAGCACGTAGAGCGCCGCGGCCAGCGCGACGTGCGCCGCCATCGGCAGCAGCAGGGCGCTCATGCCACCCATTCACCCATGCGCCCGTCGCCGTACTCGCGCAGCACCTCCGCCACCACCACGCGATAGCCGTTGTACCAGCGTGCGTACTGCCGCTTCGCCTCCAGATGCGCCGGGTGCGCGGCGAATTCCTGCAGCGATTCCAGCGAACGCCAGTAGTACACCGCGTTGCCGCGCGCACCGTCGGGCGAGCGCCACGACTCGACGCCGGCGAAGTCGGGCGAGGCTTTCGCCACCGAATCGATGATGGCGTTGAGGCGATGGAACTCGGCGTCGTACTCGCCGGGCTGCCACTGGAACGACACGCTGTAGAGCGGCATCGCGTTCAGCGCTCCGGGGGGACGTCCGGCGACAGGAAGGCGAAGCGGGGCTGCGCGTGGCCGTGTACGACCACGGGGCTGAAGAACATCGCGTGCGGACGAACCCACAGCCCGCGCCCGCCGTACAGCGCGCGGTACAGCACCAGCGGTTCGAGCGTCTCGCTGTGGCGCACGCAGCCCACGACCTCGTACTCACCGCCCTTGTAATGGCGATAGAACCCCGTGGGGGTGTCCGGCAGCGGTGGAAGATCGTCGCTCGACATCGCGCCGGCCTCCGATCAGCGCTTGCGGCCGCCGACGAGCAGCAGCACCACGCCCAGCGCCATCGCGCCGCCCGAGGCCCAGACCGGGACGGCGACGGTTTCCTTGTCCTGCACCTTCAGTTCGAGCGGGCCGGCCTTGAAGGCCGTCCTCTCCTGCGTGTAGCTGAAACCGCCGAACGCGAGGCCAGCGCCGCCGGCGAGGACCAGGACGATGGCGATGAGGCGCAGGGCGGTCATGGGCGGGACTCCGGCGTGGACGACTGCGGCGCAGCATGCGTCGACGCGCGCCGGCCGCGCAACACGACGGCGATGCCGGCGAGGATCGCCGCGCCCGCGATGATGCGCATGGCGTCGAGGGCTTCGTCGAGCAGGACCACGCCGCCGAGGGCCGCGAGCGGCGGCACCGCGAGCTGCAGCGTGGCTGCGCGCAGCGCCTCGAGCCGCGGCAGCACGCGATACCACAGCGCATAGCCGAGGCCGGAGGCGATCGCGCCGGACGCCAGCGCGCAGGCGAGGCCGACGGTGTCGATGCGCAGCGCGTCAAGGTGCACGAGGAGCATGGCCGCCGCGAACGGCAGCGCGCGCAGGAAGCTGCCGGCGGTGTCGCCCACCGGATCGACGCTGCCGCGCCCCCACAGCGAGTACAGGCCCCAAGCCACCCCGGCGCCGAGCATCCACAGCGCCGCGGCCAGCGGGGGCGCAGCCGCGCCCGGCAGCAGCAGGGCCACGAGGCCGACGATCGCCAGCGCGAATCCGATCCACTGCGGCGCCGCGAGCCGCTCGCCCTGCCACAGCCCGGCCCACAGCATCGTCGCCTGCACCGCGCCGAACAGCAGCAGCGCACCGGTAGCGGCGCCGACGGCGACGTAGGCGAGCGAGAACCCGGCGGCGTACGCGAACAGCGCGAGGCCGCCGCGCCACGTGCCGCCGCCTCGGAGGACGCCGTTGTCTCGACCGTCCCCGGGCTGCGGACGTCGACGCCGCGCCGCCAGCAGCGCGAGCAGCACCGTCGCGCCGGACGCCAGGCGGATCGCGGTGAAGCTCGCCGGGTCGGTCGCGCCGTCGAGCAGCGCCAGCCGGCACAGCAGCGAATTGGCGGCGAACGCGAGCAGCGCGAAGGCCGTGACGGTGGCCAGCGCGATGGGCGTCGTCGGCGCCGCGTGGTGTGCGCTGGGCATCGCGGCGGCGGCTTCAGCCGGGCCGGCCGAAGATCGCTTCCGCCCGATTGAACAGGATCCAGCTGGTCGCGATGTATTTATCGCCGCCCACCGGCCGGTTGCCGCGGTGCGTGTGCGTGAACGCGGTCGGCGCGATCAGCACGCTGCCGGTCCTCGGCACCACCTTGCGGCGCTGATACAGGAACTCGGTTTCGCCTTCCTCGAAGCCGTCGTTCAAGTACACCGTCCACAGCAGGGTGCGGTGCAGCGTGTCGGCGTTCGCGTCGCGCGGGTAGAGCTCGCAGTGCCAGTACGGGTAGCCGCCTTCGCCGGCGGTGTAGCGCTGCAGGTTGATGCTGCCCGGCCGCAGCAGCTGCTGCACCAGGGCGAGCAGGCTGCCGTCGTCCATGGCGCTCACGTCCCCGGCGGCCAGCCGGCGCGCGGCGCTGCCGTCGGCCGGGCGATGCTCGAGCATCAGCGGTGCGACGATCGTGTACGGATAGGTGCGGAGGTAGGCCATCAGCGCCTTCAGCACCGCGCCCATCAGCGGGCCGCTGACGTCGTTCCATTCGGCGCGGCCGCTGATCTCGACGTCGCGGCTGCGCTTCATGTCGGGGAACACGCCGCCGCCCACGCGGCCCTCGACGTGGTTGGCCGCGTCGAAGCGTCGGCACACGCGCTCGCACCAGGCGGCGTCGAGCAGCCCGTCGTAGACCTCGATGAAGTCCGGGATCGCTTCCGGCGCCGGCGCGGTGTCGGTCATGCTCAGCCCTCGCGCACGTAGCGCTCGTACTCGCGGACTTCGTTCTTCGAGCCGAGGATCACCGGCACGCGCATGTGCAGCCCGGTCGGCGTGACCTCCATCATCCGCTGCGTGCCCGTCGTCGCCGCGCCGCCGGCCTGCTCGACGAGGAAGGCCATCGGATTGGCTTCGTACATCAGGCGCAGGCGGCCGCCCTTGTCGCGGCACTTCGCATCGACCGGGTACATGAAGGTGCCGCCGCGGGTCATGATGCGATGCACGTCGGCGACCATGCTGGCGATCCAGCGCGTGTTGAAGTCCTTGCCGCGCGGGCCGGTCTTGCCGGCGAGGAGGTCATCGACGTAGCGCTTCACCGGCGCGTCCCAATGCCGCGCGTTGCTGGCGTTGATCGCGTATTCCTGCGTGTCGGCCGGGATGCGCACGTCGCGCTGGGTCAGGATGAAGCTTCCCGTTTCGCGGTCGAGCGTGAAGGCGTGCGTGCCATGGCCGACCGTCAGCACCAGCACCGTGCTCGGCCCGTAGATCGTGTAGCCCGCGCAGACCTGCTCGGTGCCCGGCTGCAGGAAGTGCCCGGTGGTCGGCGTGGTCACGCCATCGGGACAGCGCAGCACCGAGAAGATCGTGCCGACGCTGACGTTGACGTCGATGTTCGAGCTGCCGTCGAGCGGATCGAACAGCAGCAGGAAGTTGCCCTTCGGATACGCGTCGGGGATCGGATGCGGATCGTCCATCTCCTCCGACGCGATGCCGGCGAGATGCCCGCCCCACGCATTCGCCTCGAGCAGGATTTCGTTCGACAGCACGTCGAGCTTTTTCTGCGCCTCGCCCTGCACGTTGCCGGTGCCGGCGTCGCCGAGCACGCCGCCCAAGGCCCCCTTGCTGACCGCGTTCGAGATCGTCTTGCAGGCACGGGCGACCACTTCGATTAGCAGGCGCAGCTCGGCGTTGATCTGCCCGGCGCGCTCGGCCTCGATCAGGAAGCGGGTGAGGGGCGTGCGGCTCGACATCGCGGAAGCTCCGGGCGGGGACGCGCGATTCTAGTGCCATGATGCGCCGATGACGCTGCCGCCTGAACTCGCCGCCTACGCCAGTGCGCTCGGCCTCGGCCTGCTGATCGGCGTGGTGCGCGAGCGCCAGCGTCCGGCCGACGGCCACGCGCCGGCGGGCATGCGCACGCACACGCTGGCGGCACTCGG
>ERZ1066123.1199-NODE-1199-length-16235-cov-11.538133_pt1 | contig 16235 bp, 14 predicted proteins | sample MGYA00382770_ERZ1066123 | MGnify/ENA primary metagenome ERZ1066123 (study PRJEB33369, sample SAMEA5778353) | biofilm metagenome | biome: Industrial cooling water; feature: Water cooling tower basin; material: Biofilm | place: United Arab Emirates | collected...
GACGAGGCCTTGCGCATCATCCGCGTCATCCCGCTGTCACCCGGCGGTGAGGTGCTGTTTTACGAACTGCAGGTGCGCGATGACCTCACGTCGTAAGGAATATGCCCGTCATTCGCGGCACGTCACGCGCGGCCCCCGGTGGCGGGCGTTGCGGATGCAGGCGCTGGAGCGTGACGGCTGGCAATGCGTCCAGTGCGGGACCCATGTCGGGCTTGAGTGCGACCACATCAAGCCGGTGCGGACGCATCCCGAACTCAGCTACGTGCTGAGCAATATCCAAGTTTTATGCGGGCGCTGTCACTCCCGCAAAACAAGAATCGAGGTGGGGCACAAGCCTCTCCCCGAGAAACGCCAGAAATGGCGCGACCTGCTGCGCAATGCGCGGCTCTCCTCCCCAGAACTACAGGAAAATTGATTATGTTGACTTCAATGCAGATTGCTCGGCGTCAGTCCGAGATTCGTCAGTCCCTCGCCGAACTGGCGGGCAAGACCACCCCGACCGAGGATGAAACCCGGTCCATGACCGACCTTGATGCGGAATATAGGTCAAACGAAATCCGCTATCGCGCGGCTCTGATCGCCGAGGACGAGGAACGCCGAGAAGCCGGTGCCGAACTCGAAACCCGCTCCGAGGCTGAGTATGCCAGCCTCCTTGCGAACTTCGAGGTGCGGCAGATCGTGGCGGCGCTCGACCACGGCCATCAGCTTACCGGCCAGACTGCCGAGATTGTGCAGGAGATGCGCAGCCAAGGGCAGTATCAGGGCATCCCGCTTCCGCTGGAGGCTCTGGAGGTGCGCAACACCGTCTCCGGCGGCGTAGTGGACCCTAAGGACACCCGGCCCATCTTCGACCGGCTGTTCCCGGCGTCGGTGGCATCGCGGCTCGGCGTCAACTCGGTGAATATCCCGTTCGGCTCGGTCGAGTATCCGGTGGCCACGGCGGGCGCTGTCGCGGGCTGGGCAGCGACCGAGGGCGGCAGCGTCCCGAACGCATCCGCATTCCAGACCACTGAGACGACGCTCTCGCCCGACCACACGCTCGGCGCGCATATGCGCATCACCCGCAAGGCTGCAAAGCAGTCGGGACCGGGTCTGGAAATGGCGGTTCGCCGGGACATGGCGGCGGCCATCGGTGCCGAACTGGACCGGGCCATCCTCATCGGTGACGGTGCGGACGGCGAGCCGACCGGGCTTGTCGGGCTGGCGAGCGGTTCGGGCACGTGGGGCGCGACTTGGCCGACGGTGCGGACCGAGGTCATCGCGTTCATGACGGCAAACGCCATCAGCGACCCCTCGGCGGTGCGCCTCGCCATCACCCCGGCCATGTGGGCGGAATTGGACGACGCCATCTTTGACGCCGGTTCGGGCATCACCGAATGGCAGCGCCTCACCGGCGGCATGGGTGCGCCGATCCTCTCGACCCAGCTTTCGGCAGATACCGCTCTGCTGGCGGTAACGGCGGGCGGTCTTTCCCCGGCCTATCTGGGCCTCTGGGGCGGTGTGGACGTCATCCGCGACCCCTACAGCGATGCGCAGTCGGGCGGGCTTCGCCTCACCGGCTTGCTCACCGTTGACCTGAAGGTGCCGCGCGCTGTGCAGCTTCGCAAGCTGGTGGCAGCGTAATGCTTTGGGGCGGTCCGAACGGCGGACTTGAGGTTCGCCAAGAGGGCGAGGCGGTTCGCGTTGCGGGCCGCTTCCCCTACGACACCCGGACGCAACTTGCGCCGGGATACTTCGAGACCATCGCGCGGGGGGCGTTTGCCTCCCGCGTCAACTCGCAGGACGAACTCCACTTCCTGTCCGGGCATGACTTCGAAAAGCCTCTCGCAGCGCGCTCGGCGGGCACGCTCACGGTGAGCGAGGACGGTGACGCTCTCACGTTCGAGGCGACGGTGGCGGCGCATACGTCATGGGCGCGGGACTTTCTGGCAGCGCATCAGGCGGGCCTCATCCGGGGCCTGTCACCGGGCTTCCGGGTGACGCGCGGCGGCGAGACCGTCACCCGCGACGGCGAGACGGTTCATCGCACCATCACGGCGGCGGAACTAGTGGAGGTCTCGGCGGTGACGCGCGCGGCATATCCGCAAGCGCAGATCGAGGCGCGGAACTGGACGCCGGAACGAGTGCCGCAAGTCACGGTGCTGACCGACGGCCTGCATCGCACTCTCGCACGGTGGAGGCCCTGATGATCGAACTTGTCAAACAAACCGAGGCCATCCCTGCCAGCTACCCGGCACGGCCTAGCGGGCTTTCGGATGCTGCCGATGCGCTCGACCCGGCGACCATCTGGGCGAGGATCGAAGCTTACATTGCACATCGCTTCACTGTTCGGGAGGTGGTCTGGACGTTGAATGGCTGCGGCGATTGGACCGCGCCTCTCACCCCGGCAACCGTCACCGGGGCGGAACGGTGGAACGGCGAGGCATGGGAGACCTACACCCTGCCAATCGGCCCGTGGGGCTATTTCCTGCCCTCTGAGGCGCAATATCGCGTCACTGCCGATGTTGGCGGCGGCGACGTGCCTGCGCCAATTGTGGAGGCTTACAGGCGGCTCGCCGAATACCTCGCCGACGTTCCCGATCGCGCGGGCGTCAGCGAGTATTCGGTCGGCATGGGCGGGGCCATCACCGAAAGCTACAAACGCTCGGCGGCATGGATCGCGCGAGCAATCGAACTTAGCGGCGCTGGCGACTTGCTGCGCCCGTATCGGAGGGCCTGACAATGTGGCCATTTACACGAAAAGCCGAGACTATCGAAAAGCGGTCGAGCGGCACGGGATACACTGCGCAGATTATGGCGGCGCGGGCATCCTACCTAAGCGGGACCGACGGCATCGCCGAACTTACGGGCACGGTGCAGGGCTGTATCTCGCTCTGGGAAGGCGGGCTTGCACTTGCCGACGTGGACGGGACCGACCTCTTGACCCCGTTCCACCTGGGGATGATCGCGCGGGCGCTGGCGCTGAGGGGGGAGGCGGTTTTCGCCATCCGTCCCGAGGGGCTGGTGCCTTGCTCCGATTGGGACCTGTCGAGCCGCAACACGCGCCCGACGGCCTATCGCGTCGGCATCCCTGACACGGGCGGCGGACGGACCGAGACCTTGCTCGCAAGCGAGGTGCTGCACTTTCGGGTCGGTGCGGACGTGGCAACGCCTTATGCTGGGACCTCACCCTTGCGTCGGGCACGGCTCACGGCGGGGATGCTACAGGCGCTCGAAACGGCATTGCACGAGGTCTACAGCGAGGCCCCGCTCGGCTCGCAGGTAATCCCGTTCCCCGAGGCCCCGGATCAAGACATGACGGCTCTGGCGAGAGGCTTTCGCGGGATGCGCGGGCGGGTGCTGGTGCGCGAGAGCGTCAACGTGGTCGCGGCGGGTGGCCCTGCCCCGATGACGGACCTGAAACCGCACGACGTGACCCCGGACTTGCAGAAGGCGATGACCTCGCAATCTCTGGAGGCGGCGCGCTCGGCTATCGAATGGGCCTTCGGCGTGCTGCCGGGTCTCAGTAATCAGGCGACCACCGGGCCTATGGTGCGTGAGTGCCAGCGCCACCTTGCGCAGTGGACGCTCCAGCCCATCGCTGCGCTGATCGCGCAAGAGGCATCCGAGAAACTGGCGGTGCCGGTGACTCTCGACACGATGAGGCCCCTGCAAGCCTTCGACGTCGGCGGTCGCGCCCGTGCGCTTGCTGCCGTGGTGGCGACCTTGGCCCAAGCCAAAGAGGCCGGGATCAATCCCGAGGCGGCAATGCGGCTTGTCGATTGGAGCGGCGAGACGGACTAGGGATGGTCTCCCGAGGTTTGGTTCATGCCTCAAACGACTGCGCAAGACGGTGAGTGCGCAATAACCCCGTCACGGCACGGCCTCTTGATCCTTGGGGGCGCGGTGCTGAAACAATCGGGGGCCGCTGGCGGGATGCTGGCGGCCCCTTTTCAGTTTCAGCTTTTTAGAGGCCATCCATCGCTGCCAGTCGTGCGCTTCATTATCGAGGACTCCAGCGCGGTTACCGCGACGTGCGCACGTGATGGATGAGCGTTCCGACCTTCCCGATAAGCGAGGATAAAGTCGCTTACGGCGTCGCGGAGAGTGGCAATCAGCGCCTTTTCGTTTTTGGTCGTCCTTGGGTCAACTTCGAGGCTCGCCTCAAGTGACAACACCCGATCCCATAAGCTAAGTGCAAGGGTTTCTGTCGGGTCTCTGCCCAAGAGGTCCCGCAATTCGGCAAGTATCTCAAGGTCTGTTTTCAAGGCACTAGTTTCTCCGCTGCGGCATGGACATAGCTGTTGGGCCATGCCCCGACAAGCCGAGCCTTCGGCGCGCGGAACCCTGTTACCTATGCGTTACCTAGCGAGACTAGGTAACTGGCAAATTGGAGGCTAAGTGTCTGAAAAATGGTGGACGCACTAGGGCTCGAACCTAGGACCCGCTGATTAAGAGTCAGCTGCTCTACCAACTGAGCTATGCGTCCATTCCGATCGGGTCGGAAGCGCGAGTTCGGAGCGGCGTGGCCGGGTCCCGATTCGCGTGAGGCGCTGCATTTAGCGCGTCCCGCCCCGATGGCAAGCGCCTTTTCGCAGCTGCGGCAATTCAGACCGAAAGACCCCGCCGGGGCGCGTCGCGGTTCCAGCGGTTGACCATCATCAGCAGGCCGATGCAGATCATGTTGGTCATCATCGAGGAGCCGCCGTGGCTCATCCACGGCAGTGGAATGCCCTTGGCCGGCGCCATGCCCATGACCATCAGGAGGTTGATCGCGATGTAGAAGAAGATCGTCGCGGTCGCCCCTGCCGCGAGCAGCGCGCAGAACCGGTCCTGGCTCTCACCGGCGACCTTCCAGCCCCAGCGCAGGATGAGCGTATACATCGTCAGCACGAACAGCCCGCCCATCAGGCCCCACTCCTCGGCCATCGAGGCGAAGACGAAGTCGGTATGAGGCTCGGGCAGGTAGTTGAGATGGCTCTGAGTGCCGTTGTTGAAGCCCTTGCCGAACAGTCCGCCGGAGCCGATCGCGATCTTCGACTGGGCGATGTGGTAGCCTGCGCCCAGCGGATCGCTTTCGGGGTCGAGGAAGGTCGTCACCCGCGCGCGCTGATAATCGTGGAGGGCGAAGAAATAGATCACCGGCAGCGCCGCTATCCCTGCGCCCGCAGCCGTCAGGAACCACCACAGGGGCAGCCCGGCGAGGAACATCACCACCACGCCCCCGAAGGCAATCGCGACCGATGTGCCGAGGTCGGGCTGCATCAGCACAAGGCCGATGGGCAGCACGATCAGCAGCCCCGCCGGCACGACCGATCGCCACGATCCGATCATCCCCGAGGGCAGGGTCTCGTAAAAGCGGGCCATCGCCAGCACCACGGCCGGCTTCATCAGTTCGGAAGGCTGGATGCGGATCGGCCCGGCTTCGAGCCAGCGTTGGCTTCCGCCGCCGACCTGACCGACGATCTCGACCGCCAGCAGCAGCAACAGAACGCCGAGGTAGGCCGGGTAGGTCAGCACTCGCACCGCATCGCGGGGAAGCGAGGCGATGATCGCGGTCATTACGGCGAAGACGCCGAAACGCAGGAAATGCGGCAGGGCAAAGGGCTGCATCGACCCGCCGCCCGCCGAATAGAGCACCAAGCCCCCGAAACAGGTCAGCAGCACCAGCGGGATCAGCATCTCCCACGGCTGACGGGCGATCGGCTCGGGCACGATGCCGCTGCGGGCGGAGAGCGTGGTCATCGGGCGGCCCCCGGCGGGATCGGCGCAGCCTGAGCGGGCGATGCCGGAGCAGCCGCCGGGACCGGTACGACGGCGGCGGCACCCGGAGGCGTTCCCGAGGGGTTGGCCTCGGGCCGCGGGGCGATCGGTTCATTGGCGATGGCCTCGGTCTGGGAGGCAGCACGGCGCGCCTCGGCCTCGACCCGGTCGAAGATCTCCTCGTCGCGCCGCGGCGGGCGGCTGACGCTCGCCCCGCGCTCGGCGGCATAGGCGGCATAGCGCGCATCGAGCCGCTGCTGCGCGGTGCCGCCCCACCCGGCCTCGAGCGCGGCAAGCGCCTCCAGACCCTTGGCCGGATCGAACATGAAGGTCATCACGTCGCGAGCGATCGGATAGGCCGCGCCAGACCCGCCGCCGTGCTCGATCACCACCGCACCGGCATAGATCGGGTTGTCATAGGGGGCGAAGAAGATGAACAATCCATGGTCGCGATACTTCCACGGGCCGGACTTGCCGTTCGAAATCGACAGCGAGACGACCTGCGCCGTGCCGGTCTTGCCGGCCATCAGCGTGTTCTCGATCGGCAGGCGCGCACGGCCTGCGGTGCCGGGGCCGTTGACCACGTCGCTCATCGCCTGGCGGACATATTCGACCTGGTCAGCGGGAAAGTCGATCGTGTCGAACCCCTGGGGCCTGGTGTCGAGCGTCAGGCGCGGCATGACATGCCTGCCGGTCGCAAGCCGCGAGGCCATCACCGCAAGCTGCAGGGGGCTCGAAAGCATGTAGCCCTGACCGATCGTGGCATTGACCGTGTCGAAGGTCTGCCACTCGCGGCCCCACTTCTTCATCTTCCAGGCAGGGTCAGGGACCGTGCCGAAGAACTGGCTGGTGACGGGCAGGGGGAATTCCTGTCCCATCCCGCAGCGCCGCGCCATTGCCGCGATGGGGTCCATCCCGGTGCGCTGGGCCATGGCGTAAAAGTAGACGTCGCAGCTCTGGTAGATGGCCTTGGCCATGTTGGTCGCGCCGTGCCCGCGCCGGTTCCAGCAGCCGAACACGCGGTTGCCGACCCTGAGGCCCCCGCCGCAGTTGACGGTTTCCTCGGGATCGATCCCGGCCTGCATCAGCGCCATCGAGACCATCGGCTTGACGGTCGAGCCGGGGGGGTAGAGCCCCTTCAGCACCTTGTTGCGCAGCGGCACGCGCTCGTCCTCGCGCAGCATCGCATATTCGACCCCGCCGATCCCGTCGGAGAAGGAATTGGGATCGAAGCTCGGCATCGAGGCCATGCAGAGCAGGTCGCCGGTGCGGCAATCCATCACCACCACCGAGCCGCTTTCGAGGCCGATGCGGCGCGCGGCGTAATCCTGCAGGGGACCGTCGATGGTGAGGCGCACGGGGTTGCCCTGCACGTCCTCGCGGGTTTCCAGGTCGCGCACGATGCGCCCCCCCGCCGTCACCTCGACCCGCCGCGCGCCGGGGACGCCGCGCAGCTCCTTCTCGAACTGCTTTTCGAGCCCGTCCTTGCCGATCTTGTAGCCCGGCGTGATGAGGATGGGATTGGGGTCCTTCTCGTATTCCTCGGCTGAGGCCGGGCCGACATAGCCGATCAGGTGGCCGACGCTGGAGGCGGTCGGATAAAAGCGCGAGAAGCCCCGCTGCGGCACCACGCCGGGCAGATCGGGAAGGCGCACGCTCAATGCGGCGAACTGTTCGTAGCGCAGCCCGCTCGCCACCTCGACCGGCTGGAATCCGCGCGCGGTGCTCACCTTGTCCTTGATGTCCGCGATGCGGGCAGGCTCCAGCGACAGGAGTTCGCCGAGGCGGTCGATGGTGGCATCGGCATCGACCAGTCGTTCGGGGATGAGATCGACGCGGAAGTCTGCGCGGTTCGAGGCGAGGGGAGCGCCGTTGCGATCGAGGATCCACCCGCGGCGCGGCGGGATGAGGGTGAGGTTGACCCGGTTGCTCTCGGATTCGAGCCGGTATTTCTCGTTCTCGGCAATCGCCAGATAGCCCAATCGCAGCGCCAGCAGCACGCCGATGCCGCCTTGCACCGCGCCGATCATCACCGCGCGCCGCTCGAAGGTGCTGCGCAGGATCGAGGCGTTGATGATCCGCCCCGGGCGCTGTGGTCCTTGCTGCAGGAAGGGGATCTTCATCAGTCGATCGTCCGCGCCCGAGACAGCCGGAAGCGGTCGAGTCCGGCCACCATCCGGGCGATGATCGGATAGAGCAGCACGCCGATCAAGACCTGAGGTGCGGCAACCAGTAGCATTTCCGGCGTAAGGCTCGCCCCCGAAACGAGGAGGCTTGCCAGCCAGTAGCACGCGGCAATGACGCTCGCCGTGAACCAGTCCTGCCAGAACCCCCGCCAGGGAAAGCGCGCCTCGATCCGCTCGATCGCGATCATGGCGAGCGACCACAGCAGGATCGCGCTGCCGAAGGGCTGACCGCTGACAAGGTCGTCGAAGGCGCCCAGCGGCGCGCCTGCCCACAGCGGCAGCAGGCCCGGGCGCACCATCCGCCAGGCCAGCAGCATGAGAAAGCCGAAGGACGGGGCAAGGGGCATGGTGTCGGCGATCAGCAGGACCGGCAGCACCGATGCAAGCATGATCGAGGCGTAGGGCACGCTCATCACCCGCCAGGGGGCAGGGGCGCGGTTGATGCGCCGTCCGTAGATATCCGAGCGGGCGCGTGGGTCGAGCCGCTCCATCACTCCTCCCTTGCTTGCGCGCCGACTGCGGCGGCCGATGCCGCAGAGGCCGGCGAGGGGGACAGCGGGGCGGGGACATCGCCCTCGGGTTCTGCAAGCTCGCGGATCGCGGCAGGCTGATGAACCGGCAGGATCGAGACGAAATTGGTCGCGGCAGGCTCGGCAACCAGGCGCGCGATGCCGCCGTCCGGGGTGAGCTTGGCAATTGCCGCCACCGCGACGCCGGGGCGATAGTATCCTCCCGCGCCGCTCGTCACCATCATGTCGCCGACCTTCAGAGGATTGACCCCGAGATTGACGAGCCGGATGCGCAGCAGGCCGTCACCGCGCCCTTCGGCGAAGGCGATGACGTTGTCGGTCGCGCGGCGGACCGGCAGCACGCTCTCGCTGTCGGTGAGCAGCAACACCCGGGACGAGATGCGGCCCACCTCCAGCACCCGGCCGATTACCCCGCGTTCGGACAGGACCGGCATGCCGGGCACGACTCCGCCAGCGGACCCCGCGTTGACATAGGCAAGACGCCGCCCGCTGGTCGCGGTCGAACCCACGAGGCGGGCGACCGCAACCGGCTTGGTCTCGCCGTCGCTCAGGGCCAGCAGACCCTTGAGGCGGCGGTTCTCGGCCGCGACCGCATCGGCCTCGGCGAGGCGGATGCGGGCGATTTCCACCTCTTTGCGCAGTTCAGCATTCTGCCGCCCCGCATCGAAATAGGCAGCGATGCCGGCAAACAGGCTTTGTCCGCCACCGCGCGCGGCCGCGGTGCCTGCCCCGACCGGTGCCACCACGTCGCTCGCCACCCCGCGCACCGGCGCGAAGGCGGCAGGCTGCCACAGTGACAGTGCCAGCAGGCCTGCGCCCACCGCGGCACCCGCACCCGCCAGCAGGTAGCCGGTGAACAGCGAATACTGCGCTTTCTTCGAGAAGCCCGAGCGGCGCGAAGAGGGGGGCGCCATGGCTTAGAGTCCCTTCCGGCTAATGGCGCTCCGCGTCACGCGGTCATCAGCACGCCGCGGTAGACCGGATCCTCCATCGCCCGGCCGGTGCCGATGGCGACGCAGGTGAGCGGATCCTCGGCGACCGAGACGGGCAGGCCCGTTTCCTCGCGCAGGTGCTCGTCGAGCCGCCGGATCAAGGCACCGCCGCCCGTGAGCACTATACCCTGATCGACGATGTCCGCCGCCAGTTCCGGCGCGGTGTTCTCGAGCGCGATGCGCACGCCCTCGACGATCGCGCCGATGGGTTCGGACAGCGCTTCGGCGACATGCGCCTGGTTGATGGTGATTTCCTTGGGCACGCCGTTGACGAGGTCGCGACCCTTGAGGGTGATGATCTCGCCCACGCCGTCCTCGGGGATCATGGCGATGCCGTAATCCTTCTTGATGCGCTCGGCCGTGGCATCACCGATCAGGAGGTTGTGGTGGCGGCGGACATAGCTGACGATGGCTTCGTCCATCTTGTCGCCCCCGGTCCGCACCGAGGTGGTGTAGGCGAGGCCGCGCAGCGAGAGCACCGCGACTTCGGTGGTGCCGCCGCCGATATCGACCACCATCGAACCGACGGGCTCGGTCACGGGCATGTCGGCGCCGATGGCTGCGGCCATCGGCTCGAGAATCAGGTGCACGTCCGATGCCCCCGCGTTCGAAGCGGCGTCACGGATCGCCCGGCGCTCGACCGAGGTCGAGCCCGAGGGCACGCAGATGACGATTTCGGGGTAGCGGAACATCGACTTCTTGCCGTGCACCTTCTGGATGAAGTGCTTGATCATCTGCTCGGCCACTTCGATGTCGGCGATCACGCCGTCGCGCAGAGGGCGGATCGCCTCGATGCTGTCGGGGGTCTTGCCCATCATCATCTTCGCATCGTCGCCCACGGCCTTGACGCGGCGGATGCCGTTGATCGTCTCGATCGCCACCACCGAGGGTTCGTTGAGGACGATGCCCTGATCCTGGACATAGACCAGCGTGTTGGCGGTGCCGAGATCGATCGCCATGTTCTGCGAGCCGAACTTGAAGAGATTGGACAGGAAGCTCATCGGTGATTGGGTTCCGGTAATGGGGGGACTTGCTCCGCAGACCGCTTTCGGGGGAGCGCGGCTGCGGGGGAATTCGACCCGGTTATGACATGACTGCGCGCGCCTAGCGAATCCGTGGGCAAAAGGCCAAAATATTTGTCCACTGCCGAGGTGATTTTGGCGCGGCTGCCCTCGAAATTGTGGCGGCTCGTCGCTAGCCTAGCGGGAAATGCCGGAAATCCGTCGCCTTCCCTCCGAACTCGTCAACCGCATCGCTGCGGGCGAGGTGGTCGAACGCCCGGCGGCGGCGCTCAAGGAGCTGGTCGAGAACGCCATCGATGCGGGCGCGCGGCGAATCGGCGTCGTGCTGGCCGAGGGCGGATTGCAGCGCATCGAGGTGGTCGACGACGGCTGCGGGATGGGGCCTGCCGCGATGGCGCTGGCGCTGGAACGGCACGCGACCTCCAAGCTTCCCGATTCGCTGATCGGTCCGGATGGCGCGATCGAGCTGGTGACGACCCTGGGCTTTCGCGGCGAGGCCCTGCCAAGCATCGCCAGCGTCGCGCGCCTCACCATCGAGAGCCGGGAGGGCGCAGCGGCGGAAGGCTGGCGTCGGGTGGTCGATCACGGCGCCCTGATCGCCGACGAGCCCGCCGCGCTCCCGCCGGGCACCCGCGTGCGGGTCGAGGAGCTGTTCGCCAAGGTCCCCGCGCGCCGCAAGTTCCTGCGTTCGGCGCGGAGCGAATATGCTGCCTGCCTCGACGTGGTGCGCCGCCTCGCGATGGCGCGGCCCGACATTGCCTTCACCCTCGAGACGCTGAATGACGGCGCCAAGCGCACCGTGCTCTCGCTCCAGGCGGACGAGGAACTCGCGACCCGCGTTGCCCGGATCATCGCGCATGAATTGAAGGACAATTCCGTTCCCATCGACCTTGCCCGCGACACCCCGCACGGGGTCATGCGGCTGACGGGCGTGGCGGGGCTGCCGACCTGGAACCGGGGCGTTGCCGATCACCAGTATCTGTTCGTCAACGGCAGGCCCGTGAAGGACCGGCTGCTGGTCGGCGCGGTGCGAGGGGCCTATGCCGACATGCTCGCGCGCGATCGCCATGCGGTGCTTGCCCTGTTCCTCGAACTGCCGCCGCAGGATGTCGACGTGAACGTCCATCCGGCCAAGACCGAGGTGCGCTTCCGCGACAGCGCAGGGGTACGCGGCTTCATCGTCTCGGGGCTGCGGCAGGCGCTCGCGACCGGGGACAGGCGTAGCGCGCAGGGTCCGGACCGCGCGGCGATGGCCCGCTGGGTGAGTGAGCCCGTTCTCCCCTCCCGCTCGCGGGAGGGACCGGGGGTGGGCGAGTCACAGACCCCGCTCTGGCCTATGCAGGCCCACCCCAACCCCTCCCGCGAGCGGGAGGGGCTATTGCTGCGCGAAGCCTCGCTCGAATGGTCGCAACCACAGGGCCGGGCCGAGGAAGCGGCACCCGTACCCGCCGAAGCCCAGTCCTACCCGCTCGGCATTGCACGCGGGCAGGTCGCCAACACCTACATCGTCGCCGAGGCTGCAGACGGGCTCGTCCTGGTCGACCAGCACGCCGCGCACGAGCGTCTCGTGCTCGAACGCCTGCGCGCGGCAGGCGCGGACGAGGGCGTGCGCCGCTCACAGGCGCTGCTGGTCCCCGACGTGGTCGAGATGGACGAAGTCGATTGCGACCGCCTCGAGGACGCTGCCGAGGGGCTCGCCCGCTATGGCCTTGTGATAGAACGTTTCGGCCCGTCCGCGATGCTGGTGCGGGCCGTGCCCTCGGCCATCGCCAAGGCGGATACGGCCAAGCTCCTCACCGACCTTGCCGACGACATCGCCAAGCACGGCAAGCAGGAGGATAGCGGCGCATTGCTGCTCGCCGAGCGGCTCCAACTGGTGCTTGCCACGATGGCCTGCCACGGGTCGGTGCGCGCGGGCCGCGTCCTCAGTGTCGCCGAAATGAACGCCCTGCTTCGAGAGATGGAGGCAACCCCCCGGTCAGGCCAGTGCAACCACGGCCGCCCGACCTGGGTGAAGCTCTCGATGGAAGACGTCGAGAAGCTCTTCGGCCGCCACTGATCTCAGGATCGGAATGACGGCACCCGTCCGTGGGGGTCGAGATCGGGGATGATCCGCCAGCGAGCAAGGATCAGGCTGAACAGCCCGAACAGCAGCAGACCGGCGGCCACCAGCGTGAAGGCCCATCCGGTGTCCGCCAGCGATGCGACCGCCTCGCCGAGCGTCTTCACGTTGGATGCGCCCTGCGACAGGAAACCCGTCTCCACCAGCGACCAGCCGATGACCGCGAAGACCGCAGCGCGCGCCAGATAGCCCGCCATGCCCAGCCACCGGGTCGCATCGGGCGCATCGGCGGCGATGCGGCGCATGAAGCTGCCGGTGATGCCCTTCTGTGCCTGCGCGACGGCGGCGATGAAGAAGGCGATGCCGAGAAGTCCGAGCGCGAGCGCACCGAAGTCGACCGACAGCACCCCGGCCGCAGCCTGCGACGCCCCCGCTCCGCCGCCACCAGGCTCGCCGGTCGCGAAGCGGAAGGCGGTCCAGGCCAGCGCGAGGTGGGCGACGGCGCTCCCGGCATGGCCAATGCGCTTGCCCCATCCCTTCGCATCCGAGCCGTTGTGCTCGATATCGAACAGGGGCGAGGCGAGGCGGAACAGCGCATAGGCGACGAGGCCCACCACCAGCACCCACAGCAGCAGGTCGCCTGCCGGCAGGTCCTCGACAGCGCGGAAGATGCCGTCCATCCCCTCGCGCATCCGGCTTGCGCCGGTCAGCGCGAGCAGCCCGAGGGCGATGTAGAGCACGGCGCGGCTGAAATAGCCGATCCGCACCAGAGTTTCGAATTTGCCGTCTGTTCCCGCCACGCGAACGCTCCTCCCTTGGGTTTGGTAGGGGCGAACAGCCGGGGCGGGGCGGTGTTCCGCGCATCGCCCCATCCGCCGCAGAGGGGGCACGCCGCAAGGTCGGAAAGAGCGGGCGTCGGGATATGCCGAGGCGTCAGGGGCGAAGCGCGGCCTTCAGGTCGGCCAGCCTGCCATCTGCCTGCGCATCCTCCGGCAGCCCCAGAACCGCGCGCAGCAGGGCGGCGACCGCGACATTGTCGAACACCGGCAAGCGCGCGCCCTCGGCGAAGGCGGGGCCGCTGGCGATGAACACGGCGAGCATCTCGGGATCGGCATTGTCGTAGCCGTGCGCGCCTCCCGTGACCGGATAGAGAGAGGGACCCGAGAGGATCGTCCAGCCCGGCTCGGCAAGGCAGATGATCGCCGCTACCCGCGGGTTGGCACCGTAGTGGAGCCGCGCCGGCAGATCCTCCTTGCGGGTGCAGGTCATGTGCTCGTGCGGCTTCAGCAGGGCTTCGGCGACGCGGTTGTCCGTCCCCGCGGCAGGCTCGATCGCGGCATAGGGGCCGGTCTCGACCGCGATATAGCTTGCGCGGTCGATGAGGGTGTCGAGCTGGATCACCCGCGCCTCGTCGGTCTGGCGCATGCCGTGGTCGGCGACGATCACCCAGTTGACCGCCACACCCAGCCGCGCCGCGCCGCCCACGAGATCGCCGATCCGCGCGTCGACCTCGGCGATGGCAGCGTTCACCTCGGCGCTTTCGGGGCCGAAGCGGTGGCCCTGCGTGTCGACCGTGTCGAAGTAGATCGTGGCGAAGGCGGGGCGGATATCGGCGGGACGGCGGAGCCAGTCGAGCAGGGTGTTCACCCGCTGCACGTTGGTCACGTTCTGGTCGAAGCGCAGCCAGTCGGACGGGCGCATCCCCTGGATCGCGACCTCGCTGCCCGGCCAGAACATCGTGGCGCTGCGCAGTCCCGCTTTCTCGGCAGTGATCCAGACCGGCTCGGCCTCGTTCCACCAGAAGGGATCGAGCGCCTGCGCCGCATTGCCGAGGCTGAACATCACCCCCGGACGGCGCGGGTCGATCATCGAATTGCCGACGATCCCGTTGCGATCGGGCCGCTTGCCCGTGACGAGCGCATAGTGGTTGGGGAAGGTCTTGGTCGGAAAGCTCGGCCGCATAGGGCCTTCCGCGCCCTGCGCCGCCAGCGCGGAGAGGTGCGGGGTGATGCCGCGGTCGAGGTAATCGGGGCGGAACCCGTCGATCCCGACGAGCACGGTGACGGGGCGGGATGCCTCCTGCGCCGCGAGCCCGGCGGGAAGGAACAGGAGGGCGATCAGGACGAGGATGTGGCGCATGACGCTCGCCCTAGGCGCGGCGCGCGACAAATGCGAGACGGCCCGTGATCAGACGTTGAACTTGAAGAGCAGCACGTCGCCGTCTTGCACCACGTATTCCTTGCCTTCCTGCCGCAGCTTGCCCGCTTCCTTGGCGCCCGCTTCGCCGCCCAGCGCGATGTAGTCCTCGTAGGCGATGGTCTCGGCGCGGATGAAACCGCGTTCGAAATCCGAGTGGATCTCGCCCGCCGCTTGCGGCGCCTTGGCGCCTGCGGGGAAGGTCCAGGCGCGCGCTTCCTTGGGGCCGGCGGTGAAGAAGGTCTTGAGGCCGAGCAGCTTGTATCCCGCGCGGATCACGCGGGCGAGGCCGCTTTCGGTGAGGCCGAGCGCTTCGAGGAACTCGCCCCGGTCTTCTTCCGGCATGGCGACCAGTTCGGCCTCGATCGCGGCGGAGACCACCACCGCCTCGGCACCTTCGGCGGCAGCCTTGGCGAAGACCTTTTCGGAGAGGGCATTGCCGGTGGCGGCGTCCTCTTCCGCGACGTTGCACACGTAGAGCACGGGCTTGGCGGTGAGCAGCTGGGCCTGCTTGAAGAGCCGCGCTTCCTCGTCGTCGTTCGGCACGGTGAGGCGCGCAGGCTTGCCTTCGCGCAGCAGCTCGAGCGCCTGGCCGAGCACGCTCGCCATGGCCTTGGCTTCCTTGTCGCCGCCCGTCGCGCGCTTGGCGGCCGCGGGCACGCGCTTTTCGAGGCTTTCGAGATCGGCGAGCATCAGTTCGGTCTCGACCACTTCGGCGTCGGCGATGGGATCGACCTTGTTGGCGACGTGCTGGATGTCGTCATCTTCGAAGCAGCGCAGGACGTGGACGATCGCGTCGACCTCGCGGATGTTGCCGAGGAACTGGTTGCCGAGCCCTTCGCCCTTGCTCGCGCCCTTCACGAGGCCGGCGATGTCGACGAAGCCCAGTTGCGTCTCGATGATCTTCGCGCTCTTGGCGATTGCGGCGATCTTCTGGAGGCGCTCATCCGGCACCGCGACCTGGCCGACATTGGGCTCGATCGTGCAGAAGGGATAATTCGCCGCCTGCGCCGCCTGCGTCTCGGTGAGCGCATTGAACAGAGTTGACTTGCCGACATTCGGCAGGCCGACGATCCCGCAACGGAAACCCATGATGATTGTCTCTTGGCTAGCTGGAAAGCGCGGCCCTTAGCGGGCGGGTGCGCCGCTGGCTAGAGCCTCACCGCTGGTGGACAGCCCTCACCAACGGCCCGACCACCGGAGAGCCGCCGAGCCAGTCGGTCTGCACCCGGGCGGTGACCTCGTTGATCGGCACCTGCGGCTTGTTGCCGGGAGAGACCGGCAGGCGCAGCGGGCGGATGCCGGGAGGCTGGGCGATCAGGCCCGCGATGGCCTTGGCGACATCGGCAGGATCGTTGCTGCGCCCGGATCCGTCCTCGGTGCCCATCCGCGCCACCTGCTGAGGGTAGCCCTCGGTGTGCACCGCCTCGGCCCGCTCCTTGAGCGCGGCGGAATAGGTGTTGCGGTTGACCCAGACCTTGGTCGGATAGCCGCCGGGCTCGATG
>ERZ1066123.1200-NODE-1200-length-16234-cov-9.450708_pt1 | contig 16234 bp, 9 predicted proteins | sample MGYA00382770_ERZ1066123 | MGnify/ENA primary metagenome ERZ1066123 (study PRJEB33369, sample SAMEA5778353) | biofilm metagenome | biome: Industrial cooling water; feature: Water cooling tower basin; material: Biofilm | place: United Arab Emirates | collected...
TACTTCCCTCCTAGCTTTTATTTCATATTCCTCTCGTTTTGTCAGTCAACCAGGCGTCTTGCTCTGTCGCTCCTGCAAGGCTTGTTTCTACCAATTCGATCTGACGTTGATGATTGACAAGTGCTTGACGAAGATCATTTAGGTACTCCAGTGTTGATTCTGGGACATTGCCCTTAGGCTTCAGTATCCGATTGGCAAAAAGCTCGACCAGAGTACGAGCTTTACTGCGCTCCACATACTCAATTGCCCTTCTGTAGTACTCTGGTTCATCCCTGGCTAGCACCAAACAAACTTCAACCATATTGCGGTAGAACTGATTCCACTGGTCTGCTAGATTACGCTTAGCCAAATCGTCGGAGGCAATTTCACTTCGCAGGCTTTCTATTGTTTGGATTGCCGATTCCAGCGCGGCGTAGGCGGAGTGAAATTCATGGAGCGCCTTGTAGGTTAACCCCAGTGAAAACTGGGTTGCGGAATAATTTCGAGGTAGCTTCTGCTCCCGGAAAACTTCCAGCGCCGATTGATAATGCGTAATTGCAGTTGCTAAATTCTCTGCTCGATCGCCAACTGTGAGTTCTCGGTAAACGTTCCCCATGTTCTGCTGAGTTGCTGCCCACATCTCAGGGAATCGCTCTCGCTCACGGACTTGCAAAGTTGCTCGATGGTACTCAAGCGCTTTATCCATGTTTTCAGAGCGGTCGCCCTGCTGCCGTCGTAAGTAGGCAATTCCAAGATTGTTATTGGCTAATGCCCATTCCTCTGGAAAGGTAGTTGGAGTGAAGACTCTCAGCGCATTTTCTGAGTAATGAATTGACTGCTCTATATTTTCAGAACGTTCTCCTGCTTCACGTACCATATACACATTTCCCAAATTAAGCTGGATCATTGCCCATGCTTCGGGGAAATCAGCCTCGGTATATACCTGAAATGCACTTTGATAGTGTTCTATCGAGACCTCCAGGTTACTGGTGTAGTCACCACTGATTCTTTCTTTATAAGCGTTGCCTAACACCTGTTGAGTTCTCGCCCAAAGCTCCGGTGCAGAACGCTGATCAAAGACTTGTAGTGCTTGTTGTGCGTGATCAATGGACTTCTCCTGATTCTCTGCTAAGTCACCGTCTACCTTCTGTACATAAAGATTGGCTAGAGTACTCTGGATATTTGCCCAGAGTTCAGGATTTGATTCTCTGGTTAGAACTTCCAGTGCTTGCTCACAATAGTCGATAGCGATTTTGAAATTATCGACACGCCTTCCAGAGATGCGCTCCCTGTAAATTCCGGCTAGATTGTTGCAGTTTACTGCCCAGTTAAGCGGAGAGTTTTCCTTTGTAAATACCTTGAATGTATTCTGACAATATTGAATAGCGGCTTCCAGATTGCTAGCACGATCGCCTCGAATCCGACATAGGTAGGTCAAAGCTAATCCTCCTTGAAGAATTCCCCATCCCTCTGGGTCAGACTCCTGCGTACACACTTCTAATGCTTTCTCATAACAGGCAATGGCGGTTTCAAGATTGTCAGCATGATCGTCCACAGTGAGTTTACGGTAGGCGATCGCCAGTCTCCCCTGGAGGTCAGCCCAGGATTGTGCATCGTTTTCCCGGGTATAAATTTCTAATGCCTGATTGAAATGTACAATCGCCTGTTGCACATTGGACTGTTTTTCAGATAGAAGGTAAGCTCCACCCAGATTGAGCTGTGCCATTGCCCATTTACCAGGGTTAGAGTCACGCGTATAGACCTGCAAAGCATGGTAATAACAGGTCACCGCCTGATCAATATTGCGATCGCGGTCACCGTTCATTAGATCCTTGTAGGCATTGCCAAGATCATGCTGAGCTTCTGCCCACTTCCCTGGTGTCGTCTCTCTGGTAAAAACCCTAAGCGCATTCTGATAACACTCAATGGCTGCTTCCAGGTTATCCAGTGGACTTCCCTCAATCCGACTTCGATAGGCAATTGCTAGATTGAGCTGCGTCGTTGCCCAAGGTAGAGGAGTGCTTTCGATTGTGTAAACCTTGAGAACATTCTGGTAACAGGCAATTGCGATTTCTAAGTTTTCCTTCCTATCACCACGTATCCGATTTCTATAGGCGATCGCCAGATTGTTTTGGGTACTTGCCCACTGTTCAGGGGTGGTTTCGTAGGATCGAACCTGTAGTGCATTTTTCAGATGCTGAATAGCCAATTCAAGGTTATCTTCCCTATCCCCATAAATACGTTCTGCATAGGCTGCGCCCAGATTGCTTTGGGTCATTCCCCACTGTATAGGTTTTGTATCGGGTCGGAAGACTTCCAACGCATTTTGGTAATGGCGTATTCCGGTTTCTATGTTGTCAGCTTTGTTGCCACACAGACGATCGGAATAGGCTGTGCCAAGGTTTTCCTGTGTTTGCGCCCAATGGAAAGCCATAAATGAACTGGTTTCAAAAACAGGCAAAATACTTTCATAGCCAGCGATCGCAACTTCTAAATTTTCTGCTTTATCTCCACCAGGAAATTGCTGAATGTGGTGACTAAAGTTATATAAGATAATGGCAAGCATTCCAGCTTTAGTCGGCTCAGCCAAAGCAATTGCAGACATCCAGTTTCTTATAGCTTCAGAGAAGTGGGCATTAAGCTTCTCTAGATTTGTGTGTAGAAATGCAAAAACAATCTGAGAATTGTTTTTACTTTTGAAAGTAACTTCTAAACACTCAAGTAAAAACTTCTCCTCAGAAGTTTGTGTTATCTGTAACTCGCTGAAATCACCCAGCATCCTACTAGCTAAATGATTATCAACTTGTTGAACTAGCCCTCGAAGTACCTTAGTGGCAAAACTAAACAATTCCATCGTCTTACCTACCTAGCTAACAAGCTATACAGCAACCCAAATTAACCTATTGAGTAGAAGCTAGACCAATAAACTGGATGATGAAACGGTTTTTCAGCCTGCTGAAAGCGGCGCTGCAAATAAAGCCTTTGCGTCCGATCCATCAACAACGTTTTTTCCTTTATCCACTGTTTTAACGCATCTCCGGTTGAATCGCGCAGCCATTGCTGTGCCTGATTCAGAGCCACTGCTACTGAGCTACTTTCTGGTAAATTTTCGTAAAACTTAATCATCAGCAATGCTGTTGAAATATCATTCACCGCCCAAAGTGAACTCACCACACTGGGGCTGCCTGCATACAAAAAGCCACTTGGTAGACCAATATATTCATCCGTTAGGCTTCTAAAATCGGTCAATCCTGTTTCACAGGCAGACAACGTTACCAATCGGCACTGTTCCAGGCTCAGCCCAAAGATTTCTCCTAAGGTCAGACACTTCTCCAGTGCGATCGCCCCTCCCATAGAATCAGCGATCGTTTGCTTTTCCTTCTCATCTTGCTCAGATTGTCTAGTTACTGCCCCTGCCAACACCAAAGCGGACTTTAGCGGAAACTCAAAATCAAAATAGCCATGACAGGCAAAGTGAGAACAGTGTGCCGTTTGGAGTGCCGCAGAGACGGTTTCTTTCTGAGCTGCCTCTCCCATTAGAATTTTTGCTGTAGATTGAAATCCTTGTCCAACCACTGACACTTCTACATCGGCATAGCTCAAATCATCTGTTGGGTTTTGCACCCCCACAAACTGACTAAAATTAGGACGCTGACGGCGTTGAGCCAACTGTAGAGCCTGGAAACTGGGCGCATAACTTACCCCTTCCGGAAAGCGATCTAGCAGTGCTTCATTGACTAATAAAAACTGTTGGGACAGTTCAGAACAGCTAGGTTCTTCCTCCAAATTCTTGATTGGAAGGGCATGAAGCGGCAACAAATGAAGGAAGCGGTGAGGTACTAGAAGTAACTGATGGCAATCCTCTGGTATCAACTTCAAGATTTGCTGCAAATGCAGAATTTTAGATAATGATTGAAGCTGTTCTGCCAAAGTTGCTTGCCAGTCAGGTTTGTTTTGCACATAACGTTGAAAGTAATGATTCACCCATTCCCGTAGCGCATCACGCTCCTCTCTTTCCAGACGAATTATCTGCGGAATGTTACATATATGGGTAATAATCCAGGTAAAACAATCTTGTTCAGTGACATACCACACTAAAGCGGCTGTAGTCTCATTCAAAAGCGCCTGGATTTGAGTAAATTCAATAGCATCCACCTTTTGTGTTGCGCTAAATGTAGGGTCAATCGGTTTGATGTTAACTTCTACAAAATGATCCAGCTGTTGACGTAACTGATCAAATCGACTGTAATCCTCTGTTTCTGACATTCGTAGCGATCGCTCCTCAGTCGCCAATGCTCGACGAAGTGCTTGCAACTCCTGCATCACAGTGTGGGGAATCTCACCCTTGGGTAACAACTCCTGCTGAGAGAGCAATTCCACCAAGGTGCGAGCTTTGCTACGCTCAACATATTCTAAGGCTTGAATCAAGTAGGGCGGTTCTGCTGCTGACAGTTCCAGACACAAGCTCACCATATCTTGATAAAGTCCGTTCCATTCCTCCGCCAGCTTTTGCTTAACGCTATCCCCTGAAACGATCTCACTACGGAGAAACTCTACCCTCTCAATGGCATTTTGAAATGCGGTGTACGCTTCTTTCAACTGTCTCAGTTTCCAATAAGTAGAGCCAATACCCCATTGAGTTTTTATATAATTCTGCGGGAAAGTTGTGGGTGTATATACTCGTAATGCTTGTTGATAGATAGTAATCGCCTGCTCTAAGTTTATCCAGCGATTTCCATGACTGTGTTCACGCAGTGCATTACCCAGGTTATTGCAGGTGCGCGCCCACTGCTCAGGGAGAGTTTCGTAGGTATAAAACTGAAGCGCTTCGTTGTAGCAGGAGATTGCTCGATCTAGATTTTCTGACCGATCGCCATACAAACGAATAGTGTAAGCAAGACCTAGCGTATTCAGCGTCCGTGCCCGTTGCTCTGGAAAGGCTTTAAAGGTTAGCACTTGTAGTGCTTGCTCACAGCAGAGAATTGCCTGTTCCAAATCATTTGCTGCTGCTTCCTCTTTTTCTCGGAATAGTTGAACGTAAGCCAATGTCAAGTCATTAAGAGTCAATGCCCAATCCTGAGCAAAAACGTCTCTTTGATAAACCTGTAACGCCAACCGATATACCGTAATCGCTCGGTCTAGATTACTTGCTCGACTACCGCGAATTCGATTTCTATAAGCATTCCCCAAATAATGCTGAGTTCGTGCCCAATCTTCAGGTGACTCTTCTTTAGTTAATACTTCTAACGCCTGTTTGCAGCAGCTGATAGCCTGTTCCAAATTCTCTGCTGGGTCGCCCTTCAAACGGTTACGATAGGCATTGCCCAAATTACTCTGGGTAGTTGCCCACTGTCGGGGTAGTTGTCCACGAGTGTAAACCTGAAGCGCCTGTTGATAGCAGGTAAGAGCTGCCTCCAGATTATCCGAGCGATTACCATGGATGCGAGCACGATAGGCAACGGCTAGATTGTTGATAGCCATTGCCCAATCTAGTGGAGAAGTCTGAGGGCTGTAAACCTTCAATGCATTTTGACAGCAAGCGAGCGCCAATTCTAAGTTCTCAGCTCGCTCTCCCCTGAGGCGGTCAATGTATGCAACTGCCAAGTTAGATCGCACCAAAGCCCAAGTCTCTGGAGTATCTGATTGATTGAGTCCTTGAAGCGCATTCTGGTAACCAATGATGGCTTGTTCCAAGTTCTCAGCACGATCGCCTAATTGGTGATTGCGGTAAGCAATGGCTCGGTTGATTTGAATAGATAGCCACTGTTGGGAAAAATCCTGCTGGTTAAACACCGCTAGTGCTGCATCATAACCTGCAATTGCGATCGCTCGATTTGAAGGAGAGAACTGCTGCATCAAATCGCTAAAACTCACCATTATGGTGGCAAGAGCAATGGCTTGCTCAGGCGTGAGTGTCGGCAGAACTGCTGTGATCCAGTAGTCAAAGAGGTAGATGAAGCGATCGTCTAGCTTGTCTCGATTTGCCTGCAACAGGGGAAAGATTACCGATGGATTACTCTGACTATCTTGGGTAGCTTGTAAAACATCAATCCAAAAATTTAGATGGTCAGCAGAGATAGTGATTCCAGGTTCAGCGTTAGGTTGATCTATCATTGCCCTGTTGCACAAAGGCTACATGGTAGGGAGGCAAATCGTAGGGAAGCTATTGGTAAGCTATAGAAGAGTAGCCGAGTAAATTATAAGAAGCCTATTAGTCGTCTAGAATCTGTTGTGCTTTCTGCAACTTTTTCTTCAGATTGTCTACCTGGCTTGTTAGCAACTGATTTTCATTGTTTAACGCTTGTTGCTTTGTTTCCAGAAGTTGCTTTACTTCTCTTAATTTTTGATTTATCTCCAATAATTCCTGATTTTCAAATTTCAAGTTCTCGTTCTGTTTCTCTAGGGATTTAGAAAAGGCTAACTGTTGCCCCAGAAGGGCATTCAAGAGAAGAGATGCGATAAGAACCAATGCTAAGACTTTTTGAGTAAAAGAAGTTCTTACAAATTCCCCAATTCTATCTACAACAGACGAAGTTGATTCATAAAACTTGGTTTGGCTTCTAGTGATTTGTGAAACTTCCCATGTTTCCTCTCCAGGGTTAATCTCTGTTGATAACCCACGCCAGATTCCTAGCTTTTCTAAAGTGTTTCTTTCACATATTCCTGTAACTACTATTAATAAACCCTCTTTTCTTGGAAATTTCTTTAGCTGAGAGATTTCCGTAGCCAAAGCATTAATCCTTAAATCTAAATTCCCAAGCTTTTGCTGTACCTGTGGTGCGAGTTCACCTTTAGATCCTTGTGGAAGCAACTTTAGAAGTTCACTTGGGATAGTTTCGAACCCATTATTTCCAGAAGATTGGACAGTGTTATCTACTATTGTTGCCAATTCACCTCGTAAAGCTTGAACTACAAGTGTCTGTATGACCTCCTCATCTTTTGAATTGGAACTCACCCATGTTACTGAATTCTTGATCTCACGGTTACGCTCATCTTTGCGTTGACGGGATCTAAAACCCGTGACGTATAAAATTAATTTACCGCTGGATCGACCCAACACAAGTGAGAGCGAAGAAGCATCACTATCAATCAACTCCATAAATTGCGGAGGAATAGGGGGATCTTCTTGGCTTGACTTCCCTTCCGAAGTTTTTAACCATCGATAGCCCTGAGAAACCCCTCGACTTCGAATATAGATATCCATAATTAATTTCTTCTAGTAATCCCAAGTAAAGCCCCACCCTGTACAACCTCAAAACTATCATTGTTCTTGCAGCCATTAGCAACATTAAGCATGGCATCTCTTAGCGCTGCATCTTTACCTAGAAAATTTAAAAGTGGATCAAATAGCGGGATTCTCTGCTTATCAATGTAGAGCCGTAATAGAAATCTCAGAATATATCTTAAGGGCTGTTCACTGTCTTTAGGAGCGTACGGAGAATCAGGATCTGGTTTACGAAAGTAGAAGCGAGGTTGACTGTCATTAACTTCAACCCTCGAGAAAATTACGCTACCAACAGTTTGAACTGGTGTAATGACTACCGCAACCTTCTGCTCCAGAGCACTAGCGCGAAAAAAATCAAGTAGTGTTGCATATCGTTCTTTAATACGCCTCAATAACTCATTAGCATCCTTAGCATTTTGAACGTATTTTTCACACTTAACAGGTGCAAGTATTATGAGTCTTGGTGAGTCAAGATTTTGATAAACTTCCTTGAATAAATCCCTGACAATCTTGGGCTTATTTATATAATCGTGCCATCGACCTTCTTGTTCCATAAGTGCTGGAGTATCAATTGCTAGCAAAATAGCAGCTGACTCCTTCATAAACCTTTTAATAGTTTTCATCTCTTTAGAAGCAGCTTCGGATTCGAGGTACTCACCAGGATAGTCTTGAAATCGAAGCTGTAAGGCTGATGGAGTAGTACCTGTTCTACCTAAAGAGAACAGAAATTCACGCGGTTCTACCGTTCCAGGAACTCCACCCCTTACTCTAATCTTATCGCCGACAAGATTTTTTAATTCTGCCAAACGATCCTCAAGAATTTTTCTGCTTTCGTTCTCAGCCGTTAGTTGCAAGTCGGTATATCCAATAACTTGATCGAATTGATCATAGATTGCTGCTAAAAGGCTGGTTTTACCTACACCATTAGGGCCAAGCATGGTGACTTTTAGAGTTTGCTTACCTGCACCTGCGTATAAAAATTTTGCTAATAAAAAAGAAGGAAGACCTAAACCTAATAGAAATATAGTTGCGATTGATTTATCTGACATCGAACTTGACGCAAGTAGATTGATCGCTTCAAGAGGTAGCAATATCAAAAAAACAAAAGCAAGCAGAATGACTGAAGTGCTTTTCTTGACTATGTTCATATTCAAAATCTGGTAATCAAACTTCTTTCTAAGACTGACCGGTATAAATTCTGAACTGTTTAGCTCAAGAAGGATAAATTCGGTGGCTCAATAATGGATGATGCCTGCTTTACTAAATTTAGCCACTCAGCCCTTATATGAGCATTCTCAATCATTGGGGCTAATTGCTCAGACCATAATTGATCGCGGTTTTCCCGTAGAAATTCTTTCCATTCTCTTTCCACTCTATCTGCACGAAGTACCTGATCAACAAATTCTTCTACCATCGCAAAGGCAGCTTTACTAGGCTCAGTAAGGAAATCTTGCAAAGCTTCTTCACATTTGAAAACTACTTCTGAATGCAGTTCAGTAAGTGTTTCAAAAACATCTTGTTCTGAAGGATTTTGCGGTAAGCGAAGAGTCAAGTCAGGAGTGAGGAGATCGAGATGTTCACGAATGCGATGCTGTATTAGTCCTCGATAGGAAAGATTGAAATCAGAAATAATTTGAAAACCTAATTTGAGATTATGCAACTTGCCAGGAATTAAATCGTTAATCCTTTTAAGAAAGGCAGAGCCGCGTTCGTCTGTCAGCTTCCCTAAATTTCCTGACTCCACAAGGACATCTGTGACTAAAGATTTTGCTTCTTCTATGGAACGTTTCAATCCATCATCCAAATAGAGAAAGTTTTTGGATAGGTGAGTTCGAACTTTGTGTAGAGAGTTATTATAGGTTGTGCCAAAAGCCCCATATAAATTGTTTTCAGTCTTAATTCTTTCAATCGTAGGAATTCCTGTACTATCTTTGCACTTCTGTAAAACATCTTGAACCTGGCTCTCAAGGAAATCATCTTGAACATCGCGTTGCTCCATAAGCACTTTAAGCAACTCTTTAAGACCACTAGTAATTTCGCGCCAGAAGTTATCAAATAAGTCATCAAAGAGAGACTCTATTCCGTTGTTATTTGAATTGCCAAAAATGCTTTCTGCCTTCTCAAATTCAATAGCTAAATCTTTTTGAAGCTGATACAAACGCTGTTGATTGATCGATGCATATTGCTTGTCAAGCGTAGTAATATTAGCAGCTAGATAAGTTAAAATTCGATCCAGAATTTTATTAGAATCTTCTGCACTTGCACAATTAGCGATAGTCCAATCAAAAACATTGATATTCTTTCTAGATATATCTCCCGCTAAATCTTGACAGTTCTTCGAGTTATCCCCATTCTTCGAATTGGCATCTGTTTGATTTAGAATTAGGAATGACCAAAGATTAATAGGTAAGTCAATTAGTGCATTACGAGCTAAATCGTATAAATGTACATCTACATCAGCCCAGTAGTCACCTGAAGATTTTGGCATGCGGACAAACAATACTGCATCTACGTCTTGTCCTAGAGTTTTTACAAGCCGTTCTTCATCACCAATGCCTGTGTCACCTAACCCAGGCATATCTACTAAAGCAATCTGCTCAACATCTACGTTGGGAAAAGAGCAGAAAATATTAACTTCTCGTACGGCCAAGTAATTAAAATAGATACGCTCACCATCTACAGTGTCTTGGGCAACATATTCCCGGATCTCATCTTTAAGAATTCGACGAGGCGAGGATTCTCTAAGTAGATGGCGGTAACTTGATAAACCTCTATAATACCTTGTCAAATGATCATACATTGCTCCGTTAACCGCAGAACCCCTGAGTTCGCCAGGTAGATTGGGCAACGGTTTTGTGGCAAATTCTTCAACTGTTACTGGCTTTGCACCTAAATACAGTTTTTCATAGTAAGGGTCAATGATTTCATCGAGAAAGGATTGCTCTGAGTGAAACCAAACCTCAGCATAAGTCTCTACGTTAGGCTTATGATAAATGGTGCTACGAACACCAGTACAATGTTGCCTGTCCCCATCTGGTATCTCAGATGCTGTTAGTCCAGTTAAGCTTTGCAGTAAACGGCTCTTGCCCTGTCGTGCACGTCCAACAACCCCTATCTTGATAGTATCGCGGCTAAAACGAGACTTCAGCTTTTCTAGAGCTGCAACTTCGCGATTAACACTCTCGATGAAGATTTCAAAGTTTATGTCTCTGAATCCACTGTTAACATTTGTCTCATTTACATCTGCTACTAATTTCTGGTGTCCAACTTTAAGATGATGAAGAATAGTGCCCAGTGACTTTAAGCTTGCCTCCACTTTAGAAATTTGCTCAGCCAGAGGACGGCGTTTTTCAATAATGCTGGAAATTACGGTAGATCTGCTTGTTCTCATAAACCTCTAAAGTTTTAGGCAGTTGTCAAACCTTACAAGTGCTGAGTTTTACCTTGAAGATTCTCAAAAAGTATCGTTCTATACTGATCTTTGGTTTGTTTTGTGGGACCACTCCTTGAACAAGACTTAATTACATCTGTATACTCGCCAATATAACCACAGGGTATTTTCAGTGTCCATTGTCTAACAAAAAGGATACTTAATTGTTTTGTGTTGATAGGATAACAGTTGAATTGGATGGAGACTTTGGTAAATGGGTATTCTAAAATATCAGTAACTGCATCTGAATCTAGATACTATGGTACTTCCAGCTACAGAGACGCTTGGCTCCTTTGACAGTGAAATCACCGTTACTCTACTGTACTTTTTGTTACCCATTAAAAATTACGGAAAATTTCTTCAGTTATCCTGAAATTACAGTGAGGCTTGGGGTAGGAGTACAAGGTCAAGCGCACATCGAGTTATCTAGCCCACATTCCACACCATTCCTCACCCTAATAATATAAATGTCACCTAGTAGACTGCGGCAGGAATTTATGTACCATTGTCAGCCACAGCAAATGACTAATGACAAGTGAAAGAGCCTAAACGGTATGCTCCTTTCTCAACGCACTAGTGCTGCATGAAGACTAGAAACTAGGCTAGTACTCTTCGGAAGCTTTACTTGATGAAGCTTTCAAAAGGCAGCGACCCTAAAATTAAGATGTGGCTTTGCACTAATCGAAAATTTCATTAGCTTCTCCCTCAATTTGGTTAATCAGTGATAGATATCTTTTCAAGTCAGCCTTCGCCTGTTTTAGGAGTTTTTTGTCCTCGTTACCTAGCACACCCTTGTTGACACTTTTGAGAATTTCTTGTTCGCGTAAAGCAAAGTGGGCTATCGCAGCTAATTCACTTAATCCGCTGATGGAACTAATTCGCTCTCGGATTTCACCGATGGAGTTGATTCCTCCTTCAATGGTTCTTGAGAGTTGGTTAAATAGCTCTGCTGGGTCTGTTCCGGGGTCTCCCCAGGGATTGAGTTGGTTGGTGATACTGTTGGAACTGGAGTTGGAGGTACTGTAGGTTTCTGGTTGAATGGGTGCAGCAGTAGAATCAGGACTATGAGGGCGATAACGATCACTGCTACCGCGATCGCTACCGCCACCTGAAAATTTGGCTGTCTATCCCTCCTATCAGGAACAGGTTGCCAATTATCCGAGTTAATCAAATTCGATAGAGCACGCCATGCTCCTGCTTGAACGAACGTATCTCTTGCCTTATTACCGGTTACTACAACCAGGATGTCATACTTCTTGGGTAAGCTATATCGTTGAAGCCTATACGCCAAATCATCCTTCAAAGCCTCTAAATTTTTCCCCACCTTAGGTGTAAGCTCTGAAGATTCTAAAGGTTGGCTTTCAAGTTCGTCGTCCCTCAATACCGCTTGGCTTAATTTTTCTATATCCGCCTGAGAAAACTCAAATCCATGCTGACCACCAAATTTAATAGCCTTATCAATCTCGCTACCTAGTAGACCTCTCAAGGCTTGGATTGCAATTGCTCTCAAATGCCTTTCATTATCGTAATTCTCATCACAGACCCAAGCTACAGAATTACGAACTGGGCGATCGCGAAAGTCTGTTCTATCTGAAGACTCCATCCCAGTGACAAGCAACATCAATTCACGATTAAATCGAGTGATTACAATTGAAGGAGACTCACTCTGAATCAAGCCAGAAACCATATTTAGATGCGGTGGAGTTTCTGGCAACCAACAGTATTCAAAATCTGGTGAACGACCACGGCTCTGTGCGTAAATCTTCATCTCTATCTCCTAAAAATTGAGGTAAGAGTCACCTTGCAGAACAACAAAACCACCACTCGTTTTACACCCCTTAGATAACTTGCGGATTGCTTCCACAAGATGAGTGTCCATACTAAACCAATCGCGCAGAAAGTTGAAAAATCCCCAGTTTCGATTATTAAGATGAAGTTTTAGAAGAAATCTCAGAAGGTAACGTAGGGGCTGTTCGCTGTCCTCTGGGGAGTACTTAGCATCGTGACCTATTTTGCGAAATTTGAATTTGGGTTCCCCATCGTTCATTTCGATACGAGAGAAGACAACACTGCCCACAGTTTGCACAGGTGTAATAACAACAGCTACATTAGACTCAACTTCCTTTGAAGTCAAAAAATCAAATAAGCCTTTATATTCCTCTTTAATGCGCTGAACCAGATCTAAAGAGGCTCCACCCTTAATGTATTTCTCACATCTTACAGGTGCAAAAATAACCAACCTTGGAGAGTCTAAATCTTGATAAGCCGTTTTAAACAAATCTGTGATTTGTTGAGGTCGATTAAACTTCTCGTTCCATCTTCCTCGCACTTCCATTAATGCAGGAGCATCAATTGTAATTAAGACAGCTACACATTCAGTCAAAAGCGTTTTAACAAACTGTTTTCTTTCTGGGCTTGCCGTAGCAAGGTGATAGCCACCTGGGTAGTCTTGAAAATGTAGCTGAAGCGATGGTTGTTTTCCTCGTCTGCCTAGTCCAAACCTGAATGAACGTAGATCATTAGGTTCTCCTTCCGTTGATTTGACTCCACCTTTTGCCTCGAAATCGTCTAATAAGCTTTTCAGGTCTATCAAGCGTTCTTGTAGCGTCGCAGAACTCTCATCATCAGGAGTTAGTTGTAAATCAACCTCCCCGATGTTATTTGCAAACTGCTCATACATAGCTGTTAGAAGACTAGTCTTTCCAACACCAGTTGGACCAAGCATGGTGATTTTAAGCTCGTGCATCTCTTAATCCTTCATGTTCAAGGTAAGAATCTGATTAATTCGGGCTGATTTGCTGATATGGCATTGTCTACAGACGTTAACCATTCACGTCGTAAACGAGAGTGTTCTCCCAATATTTCAAATTCATTAGCCCAAATGTCTGAACGGATTTCTTGAAGGAAGACCTGCCAATCATCTTTCACTCCTTCAGCACGTAGGATGCGATCAACAAACTCTTCAACAATTGCATAGGCTGCTTGACTAGGTTCACAAAGAAGTTCTTCCAATGCTCCACCACACTCATAAACTGCCTCAGCCTGTAGAGTCTGTAGGCTAACTAGAATTTCTTGTGCTGATGGATTTTGGGATAACTGAATGGGAGTTTCGTCAGGAGTTAATCTGTCTAGGTGTCTACGAATTCTGTGTTGAATTAAACCGCGATAAGACAATTCAAATGTTGAGAGGATATGAAAGCCAAGTTTTAGTCGAGTCAAATCTTCGGGTAAAACATTTTCTATGGTTTTCAAAAACTCGGTTCCTCTGGTTCCTGTTAGGCTTCCTAAGTTTCCCTGCTCAATTAATACATCTGCCACTTGAGATTTGATGTTGTCTAAGGATCGTTTTAGACCATCATCCAGAGATAAAAAGTGCTGTGACAAATAAGCACGTACCTCATGTAAATACTTGTTGTACGCGATGTTATAGGAGCCTTCGCTGTCCCGCCGAATTTTAATTTCTTCAAGCGATGGAATCCCAGTATCGTCTCTGCAAGCTTGTAAAGCAGCATCAACCTGTGCCTTAAAGTCGGCATCCTGCACATCGCGTTGCCATCGTAAATCCCTTAATAATCCTTCTAGCCCTACTGTTAAGTCATTCCAAAGCTTATTAAATAATTTGACAAATAAGGGAAAGGAACCATCGCGTTGTGTTGCCTGCCCTAATGCTACCTTAGCCTTCTGCAACTCAATAGCTACAGCATCATGCAGATGAATCAATCGATCTTGGCAAGCAGCTGCATATTGCTGATCTAAAGCAGTAATGTTCATCATCAAGTAATCCAGTACTCGATCGAGAACTTTTTTATTTGCCTCTTCTACATCAACACAGCTAGCCGTGATACATTCCACTACATTGATATGACTCGTACCGCGAGTATTAACTAAATCCTCACAATAAACAGAGTTGTCTCCAATTGAAGAACTGGCGCTTGTCTGGTTCAAAACCATAAAAGACCAAAGATGTATTGATAAATCAATTAGAGCAGCACGAGCGGTATCATAAAGTTTGACATCCACATCAGCCCAGAAATCTCGTGGAGGTCTCGGCATTCGTACAAATAGAACAATATCAACGTCTTGCCCAAGAATAGCCATCAATCGTTCTGCATCACCAAGACCCGTGTCTCCTAAACCAGGCATATCAATCAGTGCTACTTGCCCAACATCCTCTCTGGGAAAACGACAAACAATTTTTGCCTCACGAACAGCGAGATAATTGAAATAAATCCGCTGACCATCAGGCGTATCTTGAGCGACATACTCACGAATTTGGTGTTTAGAGATCTGATAGGGTGATGGTTGCTTCAACAGATCTCGATACTTATCAAAGTTAGTATGGTATCTACGCAGGTGCTCATACATCGCACCAAATTCGGCTTTCCCGGAAAATTGGTTAGGTAGTGGAGGTAAGGGATTATGAGCAAAATTCTCCAACGTAAATGGTCTACTGCCTAAATTTAACTTTTCGTAGTAAGGCGTAATTACCTCATCCAGAAATGATCTTTCTGAGTGGAACCAAACCTCACCATAAGTCTCTACATCAGGATTATGGTGAACTGTGCTACGAACACCTGTGCAGTGAGACCGGTCACCAGAAGGAATTTCATCAGTAGAAAGCCCAGACAGGCTTTGCAACAGTCGGCTTTTGCCCTGCCCAGCACGTCCAACAACTCCTATATTTAGGGTATTACGAGAAAAACGGCTCCTCAACTTACCTAGTGCGCTTATCTCATCCCTGATATCGCTTTGGATCGGCGTAAAGTTAATCTCCTTCAGTCGCCCTCTAACCTCTAGGTCATCTACCTGTAAAACTAAACGATCGCGATGTCCCTCCAAATTGTGCAGAGCTGAGGCAAGAAGCTTAAGATTTGCTTCCACTTCTTCAAGCCTTCTTGCCAAAGGCTGTCTTTTCTCGATAATATTTGCGATCCGAGTTGTTCTGTCTGTAGGCATAGAGTAATCTCAATTACGCAGAAACACGGGATACAGGAACAGGCATTAACTTCTCAATAGTATTCCCCGTTTCCAGATTCCCTTTTAACCTTTCAGCAATATTTCTGATTTTTATAGCAGACGAATTTAAATTAGGACAGGGAGCTTGGATCTTTGATCCCCGAGTCCCCCTGTCCTAAAGCCTATTTATAGGACTTATAGATGTTTTTCTATAGAAGGATGTTTCGGCAGCATGAACACGGCATTGCCAGCCAAACATCCACCGTCTGTTGCAGTAACAACAAAGCCTATTCCCAAAACCACCACGCTCAAGGCAGGATTGTTTCAATTTGAAACTGAGTTCGCCTACTTTTCTGGTGAAACAGGAAATCCAACTCTACATGAAACACATGGAATTCAACTGCCATCCAGTTAGACAGTAATTGCGTAGCAAAGACTAAATTCTTCGTTACAACTTGATGTAGCCCTGAAATTGATGCAAGGAACCAACTCGTTCTGCGATCGAGTAAAGATTGAACAAGTCACAGACATATGCCATCACACAGGTTAATTCCTGTGCCAACCTTTGTTGTTTTGCACTTGAAACAGGTAATACCAATTCTCTAAATTCCAGCTACACATAGAGCATCGACTATCCAATCCCA
>ERZ1066123.1201-NODE-1201-length-16230-cov-8.342380_pt1 | contig 16230 bp, 12 predicted proteins | sample MGYA00382770_ERZ1066123 | MGnify/ENA primary metagenome ERZ1066123 (study PRJEB33369, sample SAMEA5778353) | biofilm metagenome | biome: Industrial cooling water; feature: Water cooling tower basin; material: Biofilm | place: United Arab Emirates | collected...
CTCGTAATCTGCGGCGAGGACGATCTGAAATTCAGGAACTCCGAACGCTCGGGCTCCAGCGACAGAGGGGTCACCTGTCTCGATCAGCCGGGCATCAAGATATTGCAGGCCTCCTCTCACGGTGAGGTTGGGAAGGACCTGTCCCGAAATCAGCACCTCGCCGCCTCTATTTCGCTGAAGGCCATCTTGCACCCATGTGGTGCCGGGTCCGAGGTAATATTCGCTGGGCCGCTCTATCTGAAACAGCGAAGCGCTGATCTGCCCCTTGCCATTGGCGATGTCCCATTTGATCCCGGCTTCGATTTGCTCGCTAACAAGTGCAGGCATGTCCTGCCCCGCGTTCAGAGCGTCCAACGGGGCACGGCCCCCGCGCTCAAGGCCCTGGGCATAGTTGGCAAACACGGAGAATGAATCGCTCGGATTGACTATTACCCCGAACATGGGCGTGAAGCGTCGATCCCGTGATTTGGTCGCAACCTCTATCGAGACAGGATCGCGAACATCAATGTCGATCGCAGAATACCTTCCTCCGGCCAGTACGCGAACGGCACTCCCGATTTCACCCACATAGGAAAGAAGCGCACCATATTCGCGTGAACGATCATTCTGAAACGGCGTGGCAGCAACGATCTGGACCGGATCCAACGGGCCGGTATCAACATCAAGCCTGAAAACATTGCCGAAGCCCAAAGTGAGCTCGGGAGCACCGGCGCTAAATTGCGCAGCTGCGGTAAATTTGTGGGTTATTTCTCCGGATTCGACAGCATAGTTGGCTACGACTGAGGCACCCAAGTCACGAAACCTGTAAGTCCCAGTCGTTACAGTGGCATCTGCAATTCCGCTGGACAGCGCATTGAATACACCAAGTTGCTCGAAGTCCTCTCGATAATCAGTATACTGAAAAGCGGCAACAATATTCAGGCGATCTGTCACGTCATGAACGATACGACCGTTTATTGCCCAATTCTGGACGTCGTAAAATTGGTTGTCGGACACTTCGCCAACTGGGAATTGATCTTGAACAACACCTGAAAGTGGCTGATTGTTCTCATCCAACAAAAACGGAACTCCGAAAAAAGGGCCGGAGGTTGAGGCATTTACACCAAAAGTGTCGAGAAAGATCGTTGTGTCCGAACCAACCTGGAAGCGGAATGCAGCAGACCCCAGAATGCGGTTGGATTGCTGATTGTCTATGAATGTATCACCGCTGTTGCCGGCGACATTAAAGCGCGCCGAGACAGTGTCAGTGAACACGTGATCATGCTCAAAATGCGCGCCAAAGTTTGCAACCGAACTGATGCGGGCGGTAAGGGATGTGCGCTGTTCCCCCCGCGGGCTCTTGGTCACTACGTTTATCGCGCCGCCCGGCGCCATGAATCCATACGAGAACCCGGAGACGCCGCGAAGAACTTCGACCCGCTCAACGGCCTCCGCAGGCGTGATGTTGAAGGCGTAGTTCTGAGGCAGTCCGTTACTAAGGAAACGGCTGACCCGGAAACCTCTGATGTCGCCGGTCGTCACACCAGTTCCGAGCTCGTCAGCGCCGTTTTGACCCGTCCAAGCGGGATCTGCGAACAGGATCTGCTGAAGGCTCAACGCGCCCCGGTCGGCGATCTGATCCGATGTGACGACATTCACCTGAAATGGTGCATCACGCTCAGTCAGATTACCATAAAGCTCAAGCTGACTATCTCTACGTCCGGTGATCACGATTTGCTGAGAAGATGTATCGCCTTCGCCTTCGGCAGCAAATTGAGAGACTGGCGCACTTTCACGCTTCTCCCCCTCCTGCGCCCACCCCGGCGCGCTCCATGCGAGGGCGGCGGTGATGGCGAGGGTTGAGACGGCGTGGATGGCCCGGTTCATGACATTGCCCCTGTTCTTAAGAATGAATTGCAACGCGCATTACAAGGTCTCATTTGCGAGTCAATCGCAATTGGATCGCCCGGCATCACTCCCACGCCCCGCTCGCCGAGCGCACCGCCAAGCGCCCGACCGGCGCCAGCCCCACCGCTGACAGGCACGCTGTCGCCCGCACCATCGCCGCCTGCATTGGGGCGGCGGCGGTCTCGCTGACCAGCGCCTCGATCAGCGAGCGGCTGCGTTCGGTTTCGTCGGCGGCGATCAATGCCCAGAGCGAGAGCATCAGCGCCTCGCCCTCGGTGATGGCGGGGTGCTTGAGCTCGCCGAAGGGCATCGGGGTGCTGCCGTGGCTGTGGAGCAGCAGCATCATGCGGTGGAGATCGCCGATCACCGGCACCAGCTCGCGCTGCGGCATTGCGATCATCAGCGCGCGCGGCGGGCAGGACTTGTTCTGCACCGCACCGACCCACACCCGCATGGCATGAAGGACAAAGCGGCTGCCGCTGTCGAGATGGCGCACAGGCTGATCGCAAAAGGCATACATGGCGGGCTCTCCGGATGGCCGGGCGTGGCGGCCCCGCGCTGCTGTGCATGGCATGGCATTTATGCAATCGACTCGCAATAGCGAATAAGCTATGCCCAATGTGCAGCGCAGGCGGCAGCTTGGCCGCCCCGCCAGCTAGGGGAGAACGCCATGTCCACCGAACAGCCCTCTGCCTCTGCCCCCGCACCTGCCCCTTCGCGCACCGGCATCATCGGATCGAGCGGCCCCTGGCCGGTGGCGCTCGGCATCATCACCCTTACAGCGCTGGGCGCGCTGGCGCTCGGCGGAGCGATCCCGCCGCCGGGCGAGATCGTCTGGCTCGCCGGCTTTGCGATCACCTTCGCGATCCGCTGGCCGCACGCGCAGGCGAACCGGGCCAATCGCATTGCGGGGAGCGCGCATGACCTGTCCGAGCGAATCCTGCTTCCGGGAATGTTCCTCGCCATGATGGTGCTGCCGCTGATCGCCATCGCGACCCCGCTGCTCGATTTTGCTGCCTACCGTCTGCCTGCATGGGTGATTGTCCCGGGGGCGGCCGTGCAGATCGCCTATTGGTGGCTGATCTGGCGCTCGCACCGCGATCTCGGGCGCAACTGGTCGCCGGGGCTGGAGACGCGCGAGGATCACAGCATCGTCGAGACCGGCATCTACGCCAGCATCCGCCACCCGATGTATGCCGCGATCTGGCTGAATGCGCTGTCGCAACCGCTGCTGATCCAGAACTGGCTTGGCGGTGCGTTCGTGTTGCTCGCCTTCGCCGCGATGTATGTCATCCGCGTGCCGCGCGAGGAGGCGATGCTGACCCGCGAGTTCGGCGAGGCGTATGAGGCCTACATGGCGCGCACCGGGAGGCTGTGGCCACGAGGGGCGCACCGGTGATGTATTGCCCCGCGTTCTCCCAAGGCGATGTTAGCCGGCCCCCGGCGGCGGTGCCCTCCGCACCGCTGAGCCCGCTGACCATCGCGCGGCTGCTGCGACGCTGGAATGCAGCGCGCACGGCAGAGGGCAATGCGCAGCCAGCGCTCTACGCCATGCTCGAACCGCTGGGCCTTGCCATGCTTGCCCCCGTGTTTGACGCCTTATTCTGCGCGGGCGAGGCGGCGCTCGGGCGTGCGATCCAGACGGATTGCGGCGCGCTGCTATCGCCCGACGAGCGGGCGCTTGCTGTGCTGGTGCTCGGCCCAGATGCTTGCCTGGTGGACTGCTCCGACGCCTTCGCGCACGCTCTTGGGTCGGCGCGGATCATGCTCGAGTTGGCTCGAAAGCATTTAGAGACATGAGGCGAGCGACAGCAATTGCCGACATAAAGGCTGGTGTTTGCTAATGCGATTGATTCGCACGTTGCCTGCGGGTAACTGACTTGCGATCGATTCGCAAAAGGGGCATCCATGAACATCCGTCAATCCGCAATGAAGCTTGCCTTGCTTTCTGCCGCTGCCTTCCCAGCGCCGCTGCTCGCGCAAGCCGCTCCTGAGAATTCTACTCCGGATACGCCCCCTCAATCCGAAAGCGAGGTCGACACAAACACCATCATCGTCACCGGCCGCGCGCAGAAGCTCTACCGGGTCGAAACGACTGCTACGACCAAGCTGCCAACCGAGCCGCTGCTCTCCAGCCAGAACGTCACTGTCATCACGAGCGACCTCATCCAGGATCAGGGCGCGCGCGACGCTCAGGACATCTACCGCAACATTTCGGGCGTAAGCTTCTTCAGCTATGCTGGAGTGACCGCGCGCGGCTTTCGGCAGGAGGAAATCTTTTTCGATGGTCTGCGCGGCGATCCGTACGCTGGCTTTTCCGTGCCGCAGCTGTTCAACATTGAGCGGGTCGAATTCCTCAAGGGCCCGTCAGGCATGCTTTACGGCCCCGGCGCGCCGGGCGGACTGTTCAACTATGTCACCAAGAAGCCGGTCGATGCCCCCCTCACGGCAGACATCCGCGGGATCATCGGCAATGCCGACCGCTTCGGTGGTTCGGCCGAGGTCAACTCCTCGCTGGGCGGCGATTTCGCGGCACGTGGGGGATTGTTCTACGAAGATCGCGGGTTGTTCCGCTTCAACGCATCCTCGCGCACCTTCATTGCAGATGGCGGCGTGTCATGGAGCCCCGGACCGGTCAAGGTGATCCTGCAGGTGACCCGCTACGATCAGGAACTCGACGCCAATCGCTTGCGCGGCGTGCCGACCGACAATGACGGCAATTTCCTCGCCGACCGGCAATGGAACCACAACGAGCCGGGCGATTTCCTCAACCTGCGTTCCGACGTGCTTCAGGGACGCATCGAGGCTGAACCGCTGGCGGGCGTCACTTTCGATGCGACCTTGCGTTACAACAACGCCACCGAGGTGCAGAACTATCACGAGCCGCGCGGGCTGATCGACACGGATCGCGACGGCATACGCGATGCCACCACTCGCGAATTCCGCGACCAGCGCCGGGATCAGGAAAACTGGTCGTTCGGCACAAACCTCGTGTGGGCCACCGATCTTGGCGAACTGGGCAACAGGGTGCTTGTCGGCGGGGATTATTTCGACGGCTCGCTCGATTTCGACAGTCGCCTGGTACGCGGTCGTGCGACGGCTACGCCGGGCTTGCCCGGCCCCCTCAGCCTGCTCAACCCGGTGTATGGCCAGTCTGACCCGGCGACCTACAACCTGCCTGCTTTCCAGAACCGCCTGACCGAGGGCTATCGCTGGGGCGTCTATTTGCTCGACGAGCTTACCATCGGCCGATTGATCCTGACCGGGGGCGTGCGCTTCGACCGATTCAGCGACACCATAACCGGAGGCGCCTTCGGCACCGTTCAGCAGGACAGCTTCTCCGACGAAGACGTGACCTGGCGCGCGGGCGCGGTCTATCGCATCACCGACGAGATTTCGGCTTTCGGGCAGTATTCAACCAGCTTCGAGCCGCAGGACATCGGCTCTCAGGATCCGCGCGCGGGCGGCCCGTTCAGCCCCACCACCGGCGACATGTTCGAGGGCGGGCTCAAGACCGCACTGATGAACGGACGCATCCAGTCATCACTGAGCGCCTACCAGATCCGTCGCCGCAACATCCTTCAGGTCGATCCCCTGGGTGATCCGGGCAATGACGGGGTCGATGATTTCGTCGCTTTCGGCGAAGTCACCTCGAAGGGCATCGAGTTCGACCTTGCTGCCGACATTACCCCGGATTGGGTGCTGACAGTGGCCTATGCCTACAACGATACCCGGATCACCGGCGACAACGGCACCGGCGGTTTCACCAACAGCGTGGGCGACCGCTTCGCTAATGCCCCAGAACACCAGCTCGGCTTCTGGACCCGCTACCAGATTCCCAAGATCGGCCTCGCTGCAGCCTTCGGCGGCGATTACGTGTCGGAGCAGGTCAGCCTGTCTGGCCAACGGGTCCAACCCTACATGATCTTCGATGCCTCGCTGATCTACGAGATTGGCCCCATCCGCGCGCTGCTGCGCGTCGACAACCTGTTCGACAAGACTTACGCGGTGTCGGGCTTCATCGATCGCACAGGGCACTTCCCCGGCGAGCCTCGCTCGATCTTCCTCGAGGTGGGCTACGCCTTTTGATGGATATGCCGCGCAACCTTGACCCTCCAGCGGGACGATCTGGGGCAAAAAAGCGCAAGACCTCGCGCATCTGGTGGACGGTGCATCAATGGGTGGGCCTCAAGCTCAGCCTGTTCATGGCTTTCATCATGCTGACCGGCACGCTGGCAGTGGTGAGCCACGAGCTCGACTGGCTGCTGCAACCCAGCCTAAGGGTCGCGCCAGCCAGCGCCGAGGGTCCGGTGGCGTGGGCGCGGATCGCACAGAATGCAGCACGCCATCCGGGTGTGGCCGAGGTCTGGTCATTGGAGGCGCCGACCGCGTCCGCGTTCGCCGTCAAGGTAACGGTGAAGAGCACTGGCGGCGATCTGTTCTATCTCCATGCTCACCCGACCACCGGCGCGATCCAGGGCGAAGGACCGTGGGTGGGTGCACAGCGCGTGCTCCGCAACATGCACCGCCACCTCAACATGCCGACCAAGATCGGCGTCCCGATTGTCGCCTTTCTTGGTGTTCTTCTCCTGATCAGCCTCGCGACTTCGCTGGTGGTCTACAAGAAGTGGTGGCGCGGTTTCACCAAGCCTCTGCGCACCCGCGATGCGCGAACGTGGTGGGGGGATTTCCACCGCCTTTCGGGCGTGTGGTCGCTGTGGTTCGTCGCGCTGATCGCGCTGACGAGCGTGTGGTATTTCGTCGAAAGCCTCGGCCTTGATGCGCCGCCGCCTCCTGAAGTCGAAGCCGACACAGAGTCGGAGCCGCAGGCGATGGGACTTGAGCCCGCCTTTACTGCGGCGCTGACGGCCTATCCGGGTCTTGAGGTACGCCGTGTTCTGCTACCAGGGCAGCTGAGTCCGGTGCTGCAAATCCATGGTGACTACAAAGCCACTCTCGTGCGCCCGCGCGCGAATACTGTGTGGGTCGATCCCGCCAGCGCGGAAGTGCTGCTGACCACCGACGGGCGCGACATGACCGTTCACCAGCGCATCGGCGAGATGGCCGATCCGCTGCATTTTGGTGACTTCGGCGGCTACTGGACCAAGGTGCCGTGGTTCCTGTTCGGCCTGCTCCTTACCGGCCTGTCGCTGTCAGGCGCAGCAATCTATTCGTTGCGCATCGCCCGCGAACGCGGGGACGAGGTTCGCCTTGCACAGGTGTTCGCCGGGATGTGGCGCGATCTGCCGCGCTGGCGATGGGTTTCAGCCCTCCTGATATTGGTCGGCTTCGCCCTGCTGCCTGCGCTGATCTGGCAACTCGCTTAGCCATGGTTGAGTTTGCGCAATTCGCGGGTCCGACCCGTAAGCCGTTCTTCTCTCTGGAGGGAACATCGCCACTGGCATTGCTGCACGTTTGACACATAGTATCCTCTATGGACAACGCCTGGATCGACAACATCGGTGCCGCCAGCGGGGGAGAGACCGAGCATGCGCCTGCGACCCGCAACGCCTCGACCTATTGGCAGTCGAGTGGCAGCAATCCGCACGAGGTAATCTATGACGCCGAGCTTCCGGCAGGCCTGCACCTTGGGTGCGGCGTCACGTCCGGGATCGTAAGCGTTGCGCCGTTTGGAGGCATGGACACGCGCGGGGCTGCGGCCACGCTGGTGATCTGCACCGCGCCCGCCCGCTTGACGACCCGCCTGCAACCGGGCGCATTTCATTCGGCCGGCCTGTCGCTCGCTGCGCCTCCGACAGAAGATTTCGCGCTGCTCGGCGCCTATGCGCAGCAACGGAAGGACAGCTGCGTGACCCTCGAAGGCATTCCGCTCTCGGTCGTCTCACGTCTCGCCACCCCGATCGATCCGTGGTTTCAGGGCGCTGCAAGGGCGATAGTGCGCGAGGCACGGGCGATCGAGCTGCTCGCGGTGTTCGAGATGGCGCTTTGCGGATCCTCAGCACAGGAGCCCAATCTTTCACGGGTGCACGATCTCGCAATGAAGGCCCGCGCGATCATCGAGGCAGAGCACGCCGCGCCCCCTCCCCTCGCCTGCCTTGCTGCGCGGCTTGGTTGTAGCCCACGGACTTTGACCGAGGCCTTTCGCGCCACCTTCGCACAGTCGATCGGAGCTTATCTCACCCGCTTTCGCCTTGAACAGGCCCAGCGTCTGATGGGCGGCGGGATGCGGTCGACTGAGGCAGCCTACCGGGTCGGCTACTCACCCGCCCACTTTGCAACCGCCTTCAAACGCCAGTTCGGCGTCTCGCCCAGCCAATGGCGGGAAGGCATTGCCGGGCAGCGAAACAGATTGCCTGCCACCGCAAGCAACAGCGATTGATGAGATGTTGTAACGCCGATACCTGCGAATTGTTCTCAATTTGCAGGGGGTGTCATGACGATCAAACATTGGCTGGCCGGGGTCGCGCTGGCAGGAGCGCCGGTGGCAGCAGCAGCGCAGACTCAGACCAGCGCCCAGCCCGAGCCTGAGACCGCCGAAGACGGGATTATCGTCACCGCCACCCGCGCGCCCGCCCTCCTGTCCGATACTCCCGTGGCCGCGACAGTGCTCGATGAAGACTTCATCCGCGACGCGCGGATCGACAGCCTGCGCCAGATCGACGACTACGTGCCCAACGTGCAGTTCAACCAGACCGGGCAGGTTGGCGGCACTTTCGTCACCATCCGCGGGATCGAGTCCAACCCCTTCATCGTCAACCGCGCGGCGGTCTATGTCGATGGCATCCCGTTCCGCGAGCTGCGCGAACAGACGCTCGGCAATGTCGAGCAGATCGAAGTCCTGCGCGGCCCTCAGGGCACACTCTACGGGGCCAACACCGAAAGCGGCCTGATCGTCATCCGCACCAAGCAGCCGAGCGATTCCTTCGAAGGCGAGGTCACCGGATCTGGGTTCGGATTTGGCAACGGCATCGGCGGCGATCTGCGCCTGTCTCTGGGCGGGCCACTGATCGCAGATCAGCTTACCGCCTCGCTGGTGGCAAGCTATTCCCACGCGGATTCCCTTGTCCGCAATATCGCCTCCTCGATCGGGGAGGAAGGCCAGCTCAGCGAGGCCTTCGTGCAGGGCAAGCTGCGCTGGACGCCGTCGGCCGCCGTCACGCTTGACGTGATCGCACAAGCCTCGCAGCTGCGCGCACCGGGGCTGTATGAGCAGGAATTCCTGCCGATCGACCGCGCGGTTTATGATCGCAACTATGCCGCCGCCTTCAATGGTGGGCGACGCGCGGGCCGGTTCACGCTGATCAACGATGCGCCCAAGCGCACCGCAGAAGATGAAGTCCTGTTGGCAGGCAACCTCAATATCGACTTCGGCAGGGCGGTGTTCGATTTCAACGCATCGTGGCGCGATCTTCAGGGCGACTCTCAAGGGACCGACCTCGATCTTACGGCCCTGCCCGGGGCGGCAGGGGCCAATTCGGACGACGACACCTTCTGGAACTTCGAAGCGCGGCTTGCCTCGCCCGCCGGGGCCCGCATCAACTGGCTGGTCGGGCTGAACCATTACCGCAGCCGCGAGGGACAGGTGCTGGCAAGCTTGCTGGGTCCGGGCGGGCTCGATGATTTCGCCCCCGCCCCGCTCCAGACCGCGCGCGCCCGCGACTATGCCGTGTTTGGCCAGATCACGGTGCCGCTGGCCGATACGGTGCGCTTCACCGCAGGCGGGCGCTACGAACGGGCCGAGCGAGACAAGCAACAGGAAGCAGGCACGCTCGACCTTGGACCGTTCGGGCAGTTTCAGTTCGCGGCTGAAGACCTGACGCAATCCTTCGAGCAATTCCTGCCCAAGGCGACGCTCGACTGGCGTCCGGCCGAGCCGCTACTGCTCTATGTCACGGCGGCCAAAGGCTGGATCCCCGGCGGCTTCAATCTCGGGGCGGCCACCAGCGAAGTGACCCGCGATTTCAGCCGATATGGCGCCGAAACGCTGTGGAGCTACGAAGTCGGCGCCAAGCTCACCCTGCTGGGCGGGCGATTGCTGGCGTCAGGCGCAGTGTTCCAGATCGATGCCGACAACTGGCAGGAATTCAACGTGCTGGTCAACGATCAGGGCCAGACCATCTCGACCAACCTGATCACATCCGACGCCAACATCCGCAGCCGCGGCTTCGAACTCGAAGTTTCCGGCCGCCCCGCACCGACGCTCGAACTGGCAGCCTCGCTCGGCTATGTCGACAGCGTCTACACCAATTACGTCTTCTCCGCCGCGCAGGACTTTACCGGCAACAGGGTGCGCCTCGTGCCCGAATTCGATGCCTCGTTGTCGGGATCCTGGCGGCCATGGAAAGGCCTGTTCGTGCGCGGAGAGATCGCCGCATCGGGCAACACGCCGCTCAATTCCGAGAACACTGTGTTTCAGGACGCCGTGGTCCTGCTTGGCGCACAAGTGGGCTGGGAGACAGAGCACTGGTCGCTGCGGCTCTATGCCGAGAACATCACCGATCAGCTGGTGTTCAACAGCGCAGCGTTCTCGAACTTCGCCTTCGGCAACGACGGTACCTCTTATGCAGGCGTCGCCCCGCCGCGTGTGGTGGGGGTGCAGCTAAGCTACAACTGGTGACCCGAGCTGCCCGGGAACCGTGAGTCTGGATAGCTGCAGCTTAGGGAACGTGGGTCATTTCAGGATTTGCGGAATGCCTGCGGTCACGAAAAACACCTTGTGGGCGATGCTCGCCACTCGTTGATTGAGCCGTCCGGCATGATCGCGAAAGGCGCGCGCCATTGCATTGTCCGGGACAATACCCTGTCCCACTTCATTGCTAACCAGATACAAAGGGTGCAGGCGCGGCTGTTGCAAGACAGCGGCAAGGTCGTCGATTGCACCATCGATATCGCACTCATAATGCATCAGATTGCCAAGCCAGACCGTGAGGCAATCTACAAGCGCAGTGCCTGTCACGGCTTGCTCACTCGCCAAAACCTGCGGCAGGTCGATGGGTGCTTCCACAAGAGTCCAGCGCTCGCCCCGGTCGGCTTTGTGCCGAGCGATCCGGTCAGCCATTTCCGCGTCGAAAACTTCAGCTGTGGCGACAAACGTGAGTGGGCCAGCCTCGGCCTCCGCCATCTCCTGCGCGATGCGGCTTTTGCCTGATCGCGCACCGCCCAGAACCAGAACCACTGTCATTTTGAAATTTCCTGCTTGCGAAAGTCTGGCTCGGAGTTCATCTCGCACTTGCAACTGGTGCTCCGCAAGGGGCTTAAAAGGGAACCCGGGACATTGTCGCACGCCGCTTTCGGCTGCGACATTCAGGCCGGGGCTGTGCCCGCAACTGTGACCGGGGAGTTCCTGCCCCACTATGCCACTGGCTCGATCATTCGGGCTGGGAAGGCGGGGCGGGAGACGATGATCCGGGAGCCAGGAGACCTGCCTGCTGCAGTCGATCCTTTGTGTGGACGGGTCCATCCACATGATCGGAGCAATGCCTCCGCGTGACGACATGAGCGAAGGTGGGGTCGGCCCGATTGCGGGCCCGCGTCATGGCGCGCCGTGTTGGCCGGCGCCCGCCTTCTGTGTGTGACGACAGGAGGTAATAATGACACATTTGAACTCTTTCCGTTTTTCCAGATCGGTATTTTTCGCTGGATCGGCATTGGGCCTGACAGCAGTTCCCTTGCCAGCGGCGGCGCAGGACGTCCTTTCCGAGGACGCAGCCGCGCCTGCTCCGGAAATCATCGTCACGGCTGCCAACCGGACCGAGACATCACTCGACAAGGTTGGCCAATCCGTCAGCGTGGTGGACCTTGCCGAAATCGAGCGGCGACAGACTCAGAACGTGGCCGATATCCTGCGCACCCTGCCCGGCGTCACAATTGCGCGCAACGGCAGTATTGGCGGCAATACCTCGGTGTTCATTCGCGGTGCTGAGAGCGATCAGACCGTGGCGCTGATCGACGGGGTGAAACTCAATGATCCCTCCTCGCCCGGCGGCGGCTTCAATTTCGGCAACCTGATGACCGGCAACATTGAACGCATCGAAGTGCTGCGCGGATCGCAATCGGTGCTGTGGGGCAGCCAGGCTATCGCAGGCGTCGTCAACATGGTGACCCGCCAACCCACCGAGGAATTGCAAGTCAATGCGCGCGGCGAATATGGCTTTCGGGACACTGTAAATCTGGTGGCGAATGCTTCGGGCAAGGCCGGCCCGCTCTCGGCCAGTGTGGGCGGAGGGTGGTTCCGGTCAGACGGCATCTCCAACTTCGCCGAAAGTCGCGGTGGGCGCGAGCGCGATGGCTATGAGAACATTGGTGCCAATGCCAATTTCAATCTGGCGCTGAGCAATACGATCTCAGTGGATGCACGCGGGTGGTATTCGCGCGGGACGTTCAACATCGATGGCTTCCCGCCGCCACGCTTTGCCTTTTCCGACGCGAACGAGGAAAGCGAAACCCGCGAAATTGTCGGCTACACCGGGCTCAATGCATCGCTGTTCGGCGGACGGTTTCGGAACCGTATCGGATTTGCGCTGACCGACACTGATCGCCGCAACACCGCGCTGGATGGCGCGCCATCAGAAACCTTCCGCGGAGAAGGGCGCAACGAGCGGCTCGAATACCAAGGGATCGTCGACATCTCCGAGGCCTGGCAGGCCACTTTTGGTCTTGAACAGGAAATCTCGACATTCTCGTCCAGCAGCTTCGGCGCACCAGCCAGCCTTGGGCGCGCGCGGATATACAGCGGCTATGCTCAGGTCGTTGGCACGATCGCAGAAGGTTTCACCGTCACAGGCGGGGTGCGCCAAGATGATCATGATCGGTTCGGCGGAGAGACCACCTTCGGCGCCAATGCGGTTTACAATGTGGCAGCCACTGGCACGACCTTCCGCGCCAGCTATGCAGAAGGCTTCAAGGTGCCTTCTCTGTTCCAGCTGCTGAGCAATTTCGGCAATACCACGCTTGATCCGGAACGCTCGCAGGGCTGGGATGCCGGGATCACGCAGGAATTGGTGAATGGGCGATTGACGCTGTCAGCCACCTATTTCGAGCGGGACAGCGAGAACTTGATCCTGTTCATCTCCTGCACACTTCCGCGCACCGGCATCTGCAGCAACCGCCCATCGGGCACTTACGATAATATCGGCCTAGCCACCGCGCGCGGCGCCGAGTTTGCGGTGACACTGAAGCCCGTCGATGCCTTGCAGGTGCAGTTCAGCCATGGCTATGTCGATACGCGCAACCGCACCGCGGGCTCGGCCAATTTCGACCGCCGCCTGCCGCGCCGCCCAGAGAATTCTTCGAGCCTGCTGGTCGATTACCGCTGGTCGTTCGGCCTGGAGACGGGGTTCACCCTCACCAACGTGAGCGAGGCGTTCGACAACGCCTCCAATACCACCCGCCTGCCAGGCTACGTCCTTGCTGATTTGCGCGCAATGATGCCTATCGGGCGGAATATCGAGCTGACCGCCCGCATCGAAAATTTGTTCGACGAGCAATATGAAACAGTGCTGCGCTTCGGCCAGATGCCGCGCGCGGGCTTCGTCGGCGTGCGGTTGAAGATCTAGCCGCCGATGACTGACCAGCTGCACGCCAAGATTGCTCCCTTCGCTGTCCATGGCGGACGGATCGATTTGGCGCGCGCGCTGTTCGGCGGCCCGGATTGGCTGGATCTGTCGACCGGCATCAGCCCTTGGGCCTTTCCGGTCGATATTCCTCGGGAGGCCTTGACCCGCCTCCCCTCACCCGATGATTTGGCGCTGCTGGAGACCCGTGCAGCCGAGTGCATCGGCAGTGATCCGGCAGCGACGATGGCGGTGCCCGGCAGCGACCTCGGTCTCCGTCTGATCGGTCAAATGCTGAACGCGCAGCGCCCCGCAGCAGTGGTCCCCGGATATAGCGGCCACACAGCGATGTGGCCGAACCCCTGCCAGACGCTGGCGAGCGATCCGGACGAGCTGATGGCAGTAGCTGCAACTTGCGATGCGATGGTGCTGGCCCGCCCCGGCAATCCTGGCGGAGAGATCATCGACTACCACGCGCTGCAAAGCATCAGCGAAAAGCTCGCCGCCCGCCGAGGCTGCCTGAGTGTCGATGAGGCTTTTGCAGATGCTGATCCAGATCTCAGCCTTGCTGCGCGCGGATGGCCGAACCTTATAATTTTGCGTTCATTCGAAAAGTTTGCCGGGTTGGCGGGTCTGCGGTTAGGCTTTGTTATCGCTCCACCCGCTATCGCAGCACGCTTGCGCCGCCTCCTAGGCGATTGGCCGATCTCGGGGCCTTCCGTAGCAGCTGGGATTTCGTTCTACCGCAACACTTCGTGGCAATCTTCACAGCGGCGGCGGCTCGCTGAAAGTGGCGAGCGCCTTGACCGTGTGCTCTTAGGAGCTGGGCTGGCGATTACGGCCAGCACGCCTTTTTTCCGCACTTGCATGGCCACCAACGGTTGGGCCCTGTTTGAACATTTGGCTCAGCACGCGATCCTGACCCGTCCGTTTGCCGATGATCCGTTGCGACTGCGCATCGGACTACCTGAAGACGCGATCACAACCCGGCACTTGGCGCACGCGCTTGCCGAATGGAGCCATTCATGACCGACGACACCCCTGACTATACCCGCCACAATGAACGCATGAAGCGCGTGCAGGCCGCGCGCGAGCGGATGCAGGCGCGCCGCACGCTCGAACGCGGGCTGCTGATCGTCCACACCGGCAACGGCAAGGGCAAGTCGAGCTCTGCCTTCGGCATGGTGGTCCGCAGCCTTGGCTGGGGGATGAAGGTGGGAATCGTGCAATATGTCAAAGGCAAGTGGGAAACGGGCGAGCGCAATTTCTTCGAGGCCAATCCCGATTTGGTGACCTACGAGGTGATGGGCGAAGGCTTCACTTGGGACACGCAGGACCGCGCGCTCGACATCGCGGCCGCGCGCGCGGCGTGGGAGCGCTCAAAGGAACTGATCCTCGATCCGGCCTATGATTTCGTGGTGCTTGACGAACTCAATATCGTGATGCGCGACGATACTCTGCCGACCGAAGAAGTGATCGCCTTCCTCAAGGACCGTCCGCTGACCAAGCATATCTGCATCACCGGGCGCAGCGCCAAGCCGGAATTGCTCGAGCTGGCCGATTTGGTGACAGAATTTGCCGAAGTGAAGCATCCCTTCAAGGCCGGCTTCAAGGCGCAAAAAGGCGTCGAATATTGACCTGGCTGCGCGCCCTTTGCGGCCTGTGGGCTGCCTTGGCGCTGGCCCTCAGCCAGCTTGTCGCCCATCCGCTGGCGGCTGCGCCTCGGCGGATTGTCTCGATCAACCCCTGCATTGATGCGGTGCTGGTCGAGGTAGCGGGACCGGAACAGATTCTGGCGATCAGTCATTATTCCCAAGACGCACGAGCAACATCGATCCCGTTGGCAACGGCTCGCCGCTTTGCCGCGACGTCGGGAACTGCCGAAGAAGTCATCGCCTTACGGCCTGATATTGTGCTGGCAGGCGCGCATGTCTCGCCCTCGACACTTGCGGCGCTCAAGCGCCTGAAAGTGCCCGTACAGACTTTCACAGTGCCTGAAAGCGTCGCCGAGTCCATCGCACAGGTTCGGGGCGTTGCCGCCGCTGCGGGCCAGCCTGCGCGCGGCGAAGCTCTGGTGCGGCGGATCGAGCAGGCTGTCGCCCGCGCGAAAAACCGGGCCCGCGCGCGCGGTGCGGCGGTTCCCGCGCTAATCTGGCAAGGCAGTGGTCTGGTGCCGGGCGAGAACACGCTTGCGAACGAACTGCTGAGCATTGCCGGATTTCGCAACATGAGCGCGCGATATGGCCTCAAGCGCTGGGATGTCCTCCCGCTGGAACATCTTGCCGCCCGCCCCCCGCGCGTACTGCTGAGCGATGGGATTGCGGGCGACCGCATGACCGGCCACAGGGTACTGCGCCGTCTCGATGCCAAAATGGTTCGCGCTCAGTTCGACGAGCGGCTGCTGAGTTGCGCTGGCCCGGTGATGATTCGGGCGTTGGATCGCCTTTCAGAGGTGAGGGCCAGCCTGTGAGAGCGCAGCGGTTGCCCTTGCTCATTCCCGCGCTGTTGATCGCGCTTGTGATTGTATCCGGCCTGTCTTTGCTGGCGGGAAAGGTCTGGATTGCTCCTGCCGAGCTCATCGCAGGCGACGACCGCTGGCCCATCATCGCCGAATTGCGCCTGCCGCGTGTTATGCTCGCACTGCTGATCGGCGGCGGGCTCGGCATGGCAGGTGCGGCCATGCAAGGCTATCTGCGCAATCCGCTGGCAGACCCAGGCCTTTTTGGCGTGTCGGCAACGGCGGCATTGGGTGCGGTCATCTCGATCTTCTTAGGCCTTGCGGCGACGCCGATGGTTCTATCGGGCTTTGCACTTGCGGGAGCGGCACTGG
>ERZ1066123.1205-NODE-1205-length-16205-cov-7.086316_pt1 | contig 16205 bp, 12 predicted proteins | sample MGYA00382770_ERZ1066123 | MGnify/ENA primary metagenome ERZ1066123 (study PRJEB33369, sample SAMEA5778353) | biofilm metagenome | biome: Industrial cooling water; feature: Water cooling tower basin; material: Biofilm | place: United Arab Emirates | collected...
CTCTCGAACAGCTGCTACGCCTGCCACGGCCCGGATGAAGCGGTGCGGAAGGGCGGGTTGCGGCTCGACACCCGCGACGGGGCGCTCGAAAACGGCGGCATCGTCGCCGGCAAACCGGACGAGAGCGAGATCCTGAAACGCATCCTCTCGGAAGACCCGAAGGAAGCGATGCCGCCGCCGAAGTTCGGCAAGAAACTCGCGGCGAAGGACGTGGCCACGCTGCGGGCGTGGATCGAGCAGGGGGCCAACTACGCGACCCACTGGGCGTACGTGAAGCCGGTCCGCCCGCCGGTGCCGGCCGGGGACGGCGGCAAGAACCCGGTCGATGCCTTCCTGCTCGCCCGGCTCAAGCCGTTGAACCTCCGGTTCCAGCCGGAAGCCGACCGGTACACGCTCGCCCGCCGGCTCGCCCTGGACCTCACCGGCCTGCCGCCGACCGTCGCCGAGGTGGACGAGTTCGTCGCGGACAAGCGGCCGGACGCCTACGAACAGTTCGTCGACCGGATGCTCGGGAAGAAAACCTTCGGCGAACACTGGGCGCGGATGTGGCTCGACCTCGCCCGGTACGCCGACTCCGCCGGGTACGCCGACGACCCGCCGCGGACCATCTGGAAGTACCGCGACTACGTCATCCGGAGCTTCAACGACAACAAGCCGTTCGACACGTTCACGATCGAGCAACTCGCCGGCGACCTGCTCCCGAACCCGACGGACGAGCAGCTGACCGCGACCGCGTTCCACCGGAACACGATGACGAACAACGAGGGCGGCACCAGCGACGAGGAGTTCCGCAACGTCGCCGTCGTCGACCGGGTGAACACGACGATGGCCGTGTGGATGGGCGTCTCGATGGCGTGTGCGCAGTGCCACACGCACAAGTACGACCCGATCTCGCAGAAGGAATACTTCCGCGTCTTCGCGTTCCTGAACAACACCGAGGACGCCGACCGCCGCGACGAGAGCCCGCTGCTCTCCTTCTACACGGACGCTCAGAAGCAGCAGAAAGCCGCCCTCGAAGCCGAAGCGACCCGGGCGAAGGCCCGCGCGGCGGCCCTGCGGCAAGTCCCTAACCAGCCGGGGTGGGCGGTCAAGGCCGCGCAGGACGTGGCCGCCGCCGTCGAGAAGGCCGCCGCCGGCGTGAAGCCCGAGACGAGCGTCCCCATCTTCCGCGAACTGCCGAAGAAGCGCGTCACGAAGGTTCAGATCCGCGGCAACTTCCTCGACACCGGGGACACCGTCACGGAGGGCGTGCCGTCGGCGTTCCACCCGCTGCCGAAGGGGGCCGACCCGACCCGCCTCACGCTGGCGAAGTGGCTCGTCGACCCCGACAACCCGCTGACCGCCCGCGTCACGGTGAACCGCTACTGGGAGTCGATCTTCGGCACCGGCCTCGTCCGCACCTCCGAGGAGTTCGGCTCCCAGGGGGAACTGCCGTCCCACCCGGAGTTACTGGACTGGCTCGCGACCGAGTTCGTCGCGCAGAAGTGGGACACCAAGGCGTTCCTGAAACTGCTCGTCACGTCGGCGGCGTACCGGCAGTCCTCGAAGGTCACGCCCGAGGCCCTGGAGCGCGACCCGGACAACCGCCTCGTGAGCCGGGGGCCGCGGTTCCGCCTGCCGGCCGAGACGGTCCGCGACCAGGCCCTGGCGGTCGCCGGCCTGCTCAGCCCGAAGATGTACGGCCCGTCCGTCCGCCCGGCCCGCCCGTCGATGGGGCTCTCCGCGGCGTTCGGCGGCGGGCTCGACTGGAAGACCTCGGACGGCGAGGACCGCTACCGCCGCGGCCTCTACACGGAATGGCGGCGGACGAGCCCGTACCCGTCGATGACCACCTTCGACGCCCCGAGCCGCGAGGCGTGTACCATCCGCCGGGTCCGAACGAACACGCCGCTGCAGGCCCTCGTGACGCTCAACGACCCCGTCTACGTGGAAGCGGCCCAGGCCCTCTCCCGGCGGATGGACGCGGCCGGGGCGCACCCCGCGGAGAAGTTGACCGCGGGGTTCCGGCTGGTCCTGTCTCGCCCGCCGACGGAGAAGGAAATCGCCCGGCTGCTCGCCCTGTTCGACGACGCGAAGGCGGGCTTCGCCAAGGACTCCGCGAAGGCCGTGGTCGCCGCCACCAAGCCGCTCGGCCCGCTCCCCAAGGGCGCGGACGCCGCGGAACTGGCCGGCTGGACGGTCGTCGCGAACGTGCTGCTGAACCTGGACGAGACGCTGATGCGGCGGTGACCTTTTCACGTAGGTCGGGCCGAGTCTGCGAGGCCCGACGCAGTCGCACGAACGATCGAATTCCTCGCTTGCGCTTCGGGGTCTGTGCCGAACTGAGCCCGAAGCGCAAGCGAGGGTCCTCCCCCGTTCCCTGTCAATTCCAGCCGTGTCTTGATACACCCCCGTTACATTCCCCGCGGGTTCCTCGTCATATCCGGCCCGTGTATACTCGTATTACCGGGTTCCCCTCCGCCGGTCCGAGAGACTTTCCGATGCTTCGATCCGCCGCAGTGCTCTTCGTCGTCGCGCTGGCCGTGCCCGCGTTCGCCCAGGAAGCCGCGACCGCGGACCAGGTGAAGGACGGGCTCGCGAAGTTCCGGGCGGAGCGCGAGGACGCCCTCAAGACGTTCACCGAAGCGGAACTGAAGGCGGCCGAAGAATTCGCGAAGCGGGCGGAAGCGGCTTTGGCCGACGGCAACCTGCCGGCCGCCGCCCGGCTGGCGCGGGACGCCCGGTGGCTGATCCCGTTCCGCCCGGTCGGGCTGCCGGACCACGTCGTCCGCGTCATCGGCACCGCCCGGCTGCGGCACTCGGACCGCGTCAACGGCCTGTCCTACAGCCCGGACGGCACCCGCCTGGCGTCGTGCTCCCGCGACGGCACCGTGCGGGTCTGGGACCTCGGCAACGGCCGGGAAGTCGTCAACTACAAGGGCCACCTCGACAAGCCCGGCGCGAAGCCGGAGGACACCAACGTCTTCCGCGTGGCGGGCGTGTCGTTCTCCCCGGACGGCAAGTCCGTCGCGTCGTGCGGCGGTAACGAGATTCACGTCTGGGACGCCAAGACGGGCGAGACGAAGCACACGTTGAAGGGGCACAAGAAACTCGTCCGCGCCGTCGCCTTCGGGGCCGACCCGAACACCGTCGTGTCCGGCTCGGACGACCAGACCGTGATCGTCTGGGACGTGGCGAAGGAGAAGCCCGTCTACACCAGCCCCGAACAATCGCAACGGGTGGAAGGCGTCGCGGTCGGGTCCAAGGGCCGGATCGTGGCGTCCGTGAACGCCTCGGGCGAGATGTTCGTGTACGCCCCGGCGACGGACAAGAAAATCCTGCTCTCCCTCCCCGTCACGGACGCCGGGCAGGCCGGGTACGGGGTCGCGTTCGCCGGGGACGGCGTCGTCACCTGCGGCGGGGACACGAAGGCGAAGCTGACCGCGATCCCGGCGGCCGACGGGTCCGGCGGCGGGGCCGGGGCCACCGTGCGGAGCTACCTCGGCCACACCGACAAGATCAACACCCTGGCCGCCTCCCTCGACGGGAAAGTCCTCGTCACCGGCAGCAAGGACAAGACCGTCCGCGTGTGGGAGGTCGCCAGCGGCAAGCAGACCTGGAGCTTCCAGGGGCACCTCGGCTGGGTGACGGCCGTCGCGATCCGCCCGGACGGCAAGCAGATCGCGTCCGGGGGCGAGGACGGGTCCGTCCGGCTGTGGCCGCTCGCGGAGGCGGACGAGCACCGCGCCGCGATCGACGCCGGGGCCCCGCTCTGGACCGCCGCGTTCAGCCCGGACGGGATGAAGCTCGCCGCCGCCGGCGCGGACAAAATCGTGCGGGTGTACGACGCGAACGGCAAGTCCTTCAAGCCGCTCGACGGCCACGCCCGCGCCGTGACGGCCGTCGCCTTCTACGGCAACGACAAGCTCGCGTCCGGCGGCGGCGACAAGCTCGTGAAGGTCTGGGACCTCGGGGCCGGGACCGCGGTCGACCTCGCCGGGCACTCGTCCGCCGTGCTCGCGGTCGCGGCCGACGACGCGGCGAAGCTGATCGTCTCGGGCTCGGCCGACCGGTCGGTCAAGGGCTGGGACGCGGACGGCAAGGAGAAGAAGGAAAAGTGGACGTGGGCCGGCAAGTCGGCGGTCTGTGCCCTCGCCGTCAAGAAGGGGGGCAAGCAGGTCGCCGTCGGCACCGCGGACGGCGGGCTGACGCTGCTGTCCCTCGACGCGGCCGAGCCGAAGCTGGTCGGCAGCGTGTCCGCCCACACGGCCGGCGTCGCCTGCGTCGTCTACTCCCCGGACGGGAATCGCCTCGCCACCTGCGGCGGCGACGGCGCGGTCCGCCTCTGGACCGCGCCCGCGACGGGGGCACCCGCCCCGGTGAGCAAGTTCGAGCCGGCGGCCAAGGGCACGAGCACCGCCGTCCCGCCGGTAACGGCCATCGCGTTCAGCAACGACGGCCGGTACCTCGCCGCCGGCGGGTCCGACTCCGTCACCCGCGTCTGGGACGTGCAAACCGGGGCCGAGTTTCGGGGCTTCCGCGGCCACACGGACTGGGTCACGGCCGTCGCCTTCCGGCCCGACGGCGGCGCGGTCCTGTCCGCCGGCGTCGACAAGTCCGTCCGCATCTTCGAGACGGCCCGCCCGGACTCGGTGTCGTCCGCCGGGCACGCGCTGCCGGCCCGCTGCATCGCGATCAACAAGGACGGCACGCTCGCCATCACCGGGTCCGAAGACAAGACGGTGAAGGTGTGGGACCTCGGGTCCGGCCGGGAAGTCGCCACCCTGACCGGGGCCGCCGACGCCATCAACGCCCTCGGGTTCGCCGGGCCGGATCGGGTGGTCGCCGCCGGCGACGACCAGCGCATCCGCTGGTGGACGCTCAAGCCGGTCGGCGAACTGCGGTCCGCCCCGACGGGCCGCGTCTTCAACATGGCCGCCGCGGCCGACGGCTCGAAGGTCGCCGTCGTGTGGGCCCGCCGCGACGAGAAGCTCGCCGCGTTCGAGGTCTTCCCCGGCGACGGCAGCGGGGCCCCGACGCAGGTGACCGAGAAGGGCCGCAGCCTGTCGTGCGCCACGCTGTCGGCCGACTGCACCCTCGGCGTCACCGGCGGCGAGGACGGCGTCATCCGCCTGTGGGACCTGGCCGCGAAGGACCGGCTCGGCGGCGACTGGCCCCTGTTCGTGAAGGCCGCCGCGGACCTCGCGCTGACCCCGGACAAGTCCACGCTGGTGGCCATCGACATGGACGGGTCCGTGAAGATCGCCAACGTGAAGACCCGCGAGTCGAAGCCCGCGTTCAAGGCCGTCGCGGGCGGGGTGAACGGGCTCGTCGTCGCCCCGACCGGCAAGGCGTTCGCCACGTTCTCCGCGGAGGGCGAAGTCAACGCCTGGGACATGGACGGCAAGGAAGTCCGGGCCTGGAAACTCCCCACCGCCGCCAACGCCGCCGCGTTCACCCCGGACGGCAAGCGGCTCGTGACGGCGAACAAGGATGGGACGATCTACGTTCTGGAGTTGCCGAAGTAAGCCGAGGTCTTCCGTAAGGTGGGTCGAGCCGTTTCGGCGAAGACCCACCGAGTGGCAAGCAGTCGTTGCCGCTTCGGTGGGTCTTCGCGAAGCGCTCGACCCACCCTACGAAGCCGACAAGTTTCATCGGGAGGGGTAATGGGTGCCGTTCCCGTCCTGATGCAGAACCGCGGGCAACTCCACCGCCAGGCCGAGGCCGCCCTCGTCCCGGAAGCCGGGGTGCTCGCGCTGGTGCCGGTCCACATCGCGATGTCGCACACCGTCTTCCCCCTGCGGCTGAACGGGGAAACGCTCACGCTCGCTTCGGTCGACCCCGTCAACATCGCCGCCCGCGATCAACTCGGGTTCCTGCTCAACAAGAAGATCAGCCTCGTCCCCGCGTCGCGGGACGACATCTTCGCCGCAATCACCACCTATTACACGCAGGAAATCGACAGTTATGCGGAAGAGTCGCTCGTCGACACGATGAGCGTCGGGAACGTGGCGCGGCCGATGCACTGGCGTTCGCAGGCATCAGCTCCAAAGAGAGTCATGACCGCATCTGCGCCAAAATTGTCGTCGGCGCGGCTCGATTCGATGCCTCGTCATTCAGTGAATCCGATCCGCAACCTGGGCCGCAACCTCGTCGAGTTCAAAGCCGGTATGCTGGCGCTCGATGAGGAAGACGACGATGACTCCGACTTCCCACTCGCGGAACCTGCTCAGTCCGGGCCGAACGGCGAAGACAACACCCCCCGGTACGGGAGAATCGACATGTTCTTCGAGACCGTCGAGGACGGCCAGCGGGCGTTGCTGGTCCACAAGGACGGCCGCATGGAAGTCGTCGTCGGCCCGGCCCGCGTGTTCACGTGGGGGAAGCGCATCCTCGGGATGAAGCACTTCGTCGCGCACCCCGGCGAGTTCCTCGTCGTCCGCCACCGCGACGGCAAGCAGCAGCACCTCACCGGCCCCGCGGACGTCTGGTTCGACCCGCGCGTTCACGAGCAAGTCACCCGGCAAGACGCCCTCCAACTCGCGGCGAAGGAAGCCGTCATCGTCTACCGCCGCCCCGCGGACGCCGACGCCGTCACCCGGCGGATCGTGTACGGCCCGACCGTCTTCGTCCCCGAGCCCGGCGAGTGGCTGCACACCTTCGCGTGGCACGGCTCCGAGGGTGGCTCCACCGGCGAGCGGAAGACCGCGAAGGGGCTCGTCTTCCAGAAGCTCTGGCTGATGCCCGACCAGATGTACCACGACGTGCCCGAGGTCCGCACCGCCGACGACGCCGTGCTCACGATCAAGCTGATGGTGTTCTTCGAGCTCGCCGACATCGAGCGGATGCTGGAAACCACCCACGACCCGATCGGCGACTTCATCAACGCCGCCACGTCGGACGCCGTCGACTTCGTCGGCCGGCGGACCTTCGAGGAGTTCAAGAAGGACAACGGCAAACTGAACGAGATCGAGACGTATCGGCAACTGACCGCCCGCGCGGCCCAGACCGGCTACCGCATCACGAAGGTCGTGTACCGCGGCTACGGTGCCCCGGACCGCCTGCAAGCGATGCACGACCAGGCCATCGAAGCCCGCACGAAACTCGAACTCGACCGCGCGACGGAACGCCAGGCGCAGGACCTGGAGAACTTCAAACTCACGGCCCAGATCGAGCGGGCCGCCCGGCGGCGAACGGAGCAGTCCGCGGAGGTCGAGGCCGAGATCGAACTGTCGCGGAAGCGTCAGGAGGCGGACCTTCGCCAGAAGGAAGCGGAGCGTTCCGCCGTGCGCGACCAGCGCCGCCGCGACGCGGAGCAGCACCTCGAAATGCGCCGGCAATCCGAGCAGCGCGAGCGCGAACACCTCGGGTCGCTGAAGGACATGGGCGTCGACCTGACCGCGTACCTGACGCAAGGCCGCGCCGACCGCGTCATCGAACTCCGCGGCGGCACCGGCCCGACCCACCTCCACCTGGACGGCGTTGCCGAGGAGGGGTGATGGACTTCTTCACCCGCCGAAACGTCGCGATTCTCGGCTTGCTCCAGGTCGGAGTGCTGGCGACCGGCGTGCTCACCGCAGCAGTGTGCTACAAGTGGTACCCGCTCGCGGGCTTCGCCGTCCCCGAGAATGCCGCCTGCTGGGCCGAGTACGGCGTGTTCACGCTCGTCTTCCCAGTGGCCTGGGTCGTCGTCGCGATGGCGGTGGTTGGAAGTGATGAAGTCGCCGACACCCGCGGACTCGGGGTCATGCTCTTCGGCGTCGGGATGCTCGGGGCTTGGCTCGTCGTGGTGTGGTCGTCCGCGGTCCGGCCGCTCGCGTGGATCATGCTCGGCGGCTGCGGCGGGCTGTCGTCGTGAACCGATTCCGGTGTTTTGTCGGTCGGGCCGAGTCTTCGAGGCCCGACATTCCACTTCCCGTCGGGCCTCGAAGACTCGGCCCGACCTACAAGAACAGCACGGACCGAGCTTCCGGTCACACCCGTTCGGCCCGTTTGCGTTGCCGGTAGTACTTGATTCCCGGCACGAGGAACGACACCGCCGACACCACGCCGAACAGCAGGTGCCCGACGGCCGGGACGACGGCCATCAGCACCGCCGTCACGAAGTACGCGAAGGCACTGATGTAAAACTGCCCGGACAGCGTACCCGCCTTGAAGAAGAAGACCATCCCCGCGACGACGGCCAGCACCGGGGACAGCGTCAGCGACGGCAACCCCTGCAGCACCTCGATGACGAACAGCCCCACGCTCGCCATCGTGGCGGCGGCCCAGGCGTGGGCGATCTGCCGTTCCACGAACAGCACCGGCCCGCCGCGGCGACGCAGCCGCCAGAAGATCGTGCCCCACGTCGCGAGGCCCGTCGCCCACACCGCGAGGTACGCCGAGTGCGAGGTCACGCCCTGCCACGCCATCACCTGCGTCAGCAGGCAGAGCAGGAAGATCATGAGGCTGTGCCAGATCCAGAGCAGGCCCCAGTTTTCCAGCACCGCCGCGTGGTGGGTCTCCCGCAACAGCCGGGACACGAACGACCCGAGGCTGCCGGGCTGGACCGACATCGGCTCGCCGGCGAGGAACGCATCCAGGTCCGCGGCGAGGGCGGCCGCAGAGGAGTACCGCAGTTCCGCCGGCTTTTGCAGGCACTTCAGGCAGACGAGTTCGAGGTCGCGCGGCACGACGGGGTTCAGGTCGCGCGGCGGGACGGGCTCCTGTTCCAGCACCATCAGCAGCGTGTCGACCGGGTTCGACGCCCGGAACGGCGGCCGGCCGGTGAGGAGTTCGTACAGGATCGCGCCGAGGGAATACACGTCCGCCGCGGGAGTCAGATCCTTGCGGCCGGTCGCCTGTTCCGGGGCCATGTAGCTCGGCGTGCCCACGATCGCGCCGGTGCGGGTCAGCGACTCCGCCCGGCCCGTCTGCTTCGCGAGGCCGAAGTCCGCGATTTTCGGTACTTCCGCACTGAGCAGCACGTTGGACGGCTTCAAGTCCCGGTGAAGGATGCGGTGGTCGTGCGCGTGCTGGACGGCGCGGGCGATCACCGCGACGAGCCGTGCGGCCTCCTTCGGCGGCAGCGGTCCTCCTTCGGAGACCCGGTGCGCCAGCGTCTCCCCCTCGACGTACTCCATGCAGAAGTACGCCTGTTCGTCGTGCGACCCGACCTCGAAGACGGTGACGATGTTCGGGTGCTGCAACCGGGCGGCGGCCTCGGCCTCGCCGCGGAACCGGGCGCGGTCGCCGTCGGACGCAAGGTGCGCCTCGCGGACCATCTTCAGCGCGACGACCCGGTTCAGCGACTTTTGCCGGGCCATGTAGACGACGCCCATCCCGCCGCGGCCGAGTTCCCGCAGGATCTCGAAGTCGCCGAACTCGCGCGGCGGCGCGGCCGGGGCCTCGGTCGGCGGCTTCGCCTGCGGGTGCGCGATCGTGGACGGCAACGGCCGGGCGAGTTCCGCCACCTGCGCGACGGCCCACAGTTCCCGCAGTTCGTCGGCCAGGTCCGGGTTCGACGCGGCAGCGGAATCCACGTTCGGCGTCCGGCCGGCGCGGACGTCGGAGGCGAAGCCCTCGATCAGAAACGCGAGGCGTTCGTCGCGGTCGGTGATGGTTGGAGACATGTGGAAGCTGATCCGGAGGTTTACTCGGCTGGCGACCGGTCTTGAGGGCGCTTGTCCCAAGGGTTAGGCGGCTGCAGCTCGGAATTGCATGGCCACATTTCGAGTCGCACCGTGTTCGGGCGCATAATCACGCCGACGGTATAAACGAGATCGACATACTCGATTCGCACTTCGAGCCAGCCTACCGCCGGTGCCTCGGGGTTCGATTCTTGACCGCCCGGCCGAATGAGGTTCGCGTTCCGCTCGATCGCCCAAACGAACTGGTCCCAGAACGTAACGTCGAACGACACCAACTCGTACCACTGACCGTATTGCAAGAAACCCGTATCCATGCTGGTCGTTTTGGAGAGATGAAGGCAGGTCGCATGGTCGCGAATCATCAAGATGAAGAAGAATGAAACGAGATACGATTCGTTCAACGGCGTGTCGTCATCTTCTGGCTGAGTGATCGGACCGCCGAACGGTTCGCGGGATGGGCCGAGATAAACGTAGCGGTCTTCGTCTCGCATCACGCATCCTCACCATCTCCCACGCACTCCGAAAGGGTCTCGCCCGCCAGTCCCGCGAGTTCCTTCGCCTCGTCGAACTCGATCGTGACGCCGCCCCAGGGTTCGCGCGGGTCGATGCGGACGACGGCGTCGAGCAGGTGCGGGCCGATCTGGTACGTCAGCCAGCCGACTTCGAGCGGCTCGTAGCGGGCGTCGCCGGTGTCGCCGAGGACGGTCACGGCTGGGCGTTCCGGGGAGACGAGTCGGGCGACGGTTCGCAGTGTCGGCTTCAGGTCCGGGAAGACGTCGTCCGGCACCGGCGTCAGTTCCCAGTCCCGGCCGGCGACGCGGTAGTAGAGGATGCCGCCGTCGTCCGTGAAGCGGACTTCGAGCCGGTCGGCCCCGTCGCGGACGGCCATCAGGACGATGACGTGCAAATACCGCTCGGCGGCCGGTCGGGCGCGGAATTCGGCGGGGCAATCGAAGACGAGCACAGCAAACCTCAATTTTCGTCGCCCTTGTCCTGCTCCGGCAACAGCACCGTTCGCAGCCGCCGCAAGGCCCGCAGGTACCGCATCGACGCGGCGGCTTCCGTGAGCTTCAGCAGGTTCGCGACTTCCTGGTTGGACAGCTGCTCGTGGTGCCGCATCAGGATCACGTCGCGGTCGTCCTCGGACAGTTGCTCGACCGCGGCCGTGAGCTTCCGGGCGAGTTCCGCCTGAATCGCTTCCGAGGCGGGGGTTCGCTCCTGGTCGATGAGTTGGGCCACGAGCCCGGCACTCGACCCGTCGTCGGCCCAGGCGGGGTGGGCGGCGATCTGCTGTTCGCGGTCGATGCTCCGCCGCTGGGCGGTGCGGTGGCGGCGGTGGGTGTCGATGATCCGGTCTTGCGCGAGGTGCCGCAGCCAGAGGTGGAACGGCATGGTCGGCGACTTCAGGTACTCGGTCAGCCGCAGGTTCGCCTCGACGAGCACGTCCTGCACGATGTCCGAGGCGTCCACCCGGCGGGCCAGGACGGGGTCGAGCCGCAGGCCGATCACCTTGCGGAGCGGCTCGCGGAACTGGCCGAAGAGTTCGTCGACGGCCCCCGTCTGGCCGTCGCGGGCGGCGGAGAGGAGGCGGTCGGTGTCGGTGCGGTCGGGCCACATGCTGACATTTTACACCGCGCGGGCGCGTCGGCGAACCGGGGACCGCTCTCGCCGGTTCCCGCGACATCCCGCTTGCCGGCCGTCGGGTCCGGGCGGAGAATCGCACTGCCCGTCCGCGAACCCGCGACGCCGGAGGCGTCCCCCATGTCGTTCCCGAAGCTCACGCCCCGCCAGGTGTTCGAGGCCGCCGACCGACTGCCGCGGGCGCGGCTCGCGCACCTGCCCACGCCGCTGGAGGAAGCCCCGCGGTTCGCGGAGCGGATCGGCGGGCGAGTCCGCGTGTTCGTGAAACGGGACGACGCCACCGGGCTTTTGCTCGGGGGAAACAAAGCCCGGCACAACGAGTTCCTGCTGGGCGACGCCGTGGCCCGGGGGTGCGACGTCGTCGTGTGGGGGGCAGGGGTGCAGTCCAACAACTGCCGGCAGACCGCCGCGGGGTGTGCGAAGCTGGGCCTGGAGTGCCGGCTGTTCCTGAGCCTGGGGAACTCGTCCACGGAACCGCGGGGGAACCTGCTGCTCGATTATTTGGTCGGGGCGAAGGTCGAGTTCACGGACGCGCCGCTCGGGCCGGACCTCGACGCGGTGCTGGCGGCGAAGGCGGACGAACTCCGGCGGGAGGGCCGTAACCCGTACCACTGGCACCGGCCGCGGGTGGTCCCGCTCGCCGCCGTCAGTTACGCCGTCTGCGTCGCCGAGATCGCGGAGCAGCTCGCCGAGCGCGGGCTGACCGCGGCGGGGCTGTACGTGTCGTCGTCCGGGGCGACCGGGGCGGGGGTCGCGCTCGGGAAGGCGCTGCTCGGGCTGGACGCGGCCGCCCGGCTGATCTGCCCGATGACGTGGCCCTGGGACATTCCTACCGCGATCGCCGCCGACGCCAACGACGCCGCCCGGATGCTCGGGCTGCCGCACCGCCTGACCGCGGCGGACGTGGACGCGGACGAGTCGTTCATCCCGCCGGGGTACGGCAAGCCGTCCTTCGCCGGGCGCGAGGCGCTGAGGCTGATGGCGACCAGCGAAGCGATTCTGACGGACCCGGTGTACTCGGCGAAGGCCCTCGCCGGGCTCATCGCGGACGTGCGGGCCGGCCGCTACCCGGACGGGTCGGTGCTGGTGTTCATCCACACGGGCGGCGTGCCGGCGATCTTCGCGGACCCGGCGTCGGTTCTGGATGTGACGCCGTGACGGTGCCTATTCTTCCCATTTTAACCAATTTCACCACTTTCGCGGTCGGGCGGGTCGCATAGCGTAGCGGGGAATCGCCCCGCTCCCCCCGACCCGCGTGACCCGCATGGCCCGCACCGTCCCTTCGTTCCTGTCGCCGACCGGCCCGGAGTTGCTGGAACCCCGAGACGTGCCGGCCGCGAGTTTCCTGACGGCCCCGGTCGTGCCGGACATCGATGCGGACATGCAGGTTCACCTGCAACAGGTGGCGGCCCGAGGGGCCGCCCTCGGCAACCGGGACAACGTCTTCGCCAAGTCGGGGGACAGCATCACCGCGTACGGATTCGGCTTCGCCTACCCCCTCGGTCAACTCGGGTACAGCGACGACGCCTCCGGCCTGCGGGCGGTACGGCCCGACCTCGTAGCGGTCCGGCAGAAGTATCTCGCGCCGGTCAGCGGGTTCGAGAACTCGTTCACCCGCACCAGCCTCAGCGCCTACCCCGGCTGGCAGTCGAGCAACGTCGTCGCGTCCGCCGCCGCCGAAGTCGCCGCCGTTCGCCCCGGCATCGCCGTGGTGATGATCGGCACGAACGACTGGGTCCACGCGAACGCCGAGTACTACCGGGGGAACCTGCGGCAGATCGTTCGGACGTATCTCGACGCAGGCGTTGTCCCCGTGCTGTCCACGATCCCCGACCACCGCATCAACAACAGTCAGTACGAGGCGTGGGCGCTGACGGTCAATCAGGTCGTGTACGAGGTCGGCGACGAACTGAACGTCCCCGTGTGGAACTACTGGAAGGCCATCCACGGCCTGCCGAACGACGGCCTCGGGGACCAGCTTCACCCCGGCTCTGCCCCCGCGGGGGCGGGCTACTTCGGGGCCGGCGGGCTGAGTTTCGGCATGAACGTCCGCAACTTCACGCTGCTGGAAGTGCTGCAAAAAGTGGACGCGGTCGTGTTCGACGACGCCAACCCGGACGGAAACGACGCCGGCACCCTTACGGCGTGGCGGCCGCTCGACGGGATCGCGTTCGCCGCGTTCGGGGCGAGCCGCGGCGACGCCCCGGTCGTCACCATCGCGGACCCGGACACCGGCGCGGTGCTGGCCCGGTTCCTGGCCTACGACGAGGGCTTCCGCGGCGGGGTGAACGTGGCGATTGCGGACGTCAACGGGGACGGCGTGCCGGACATCCTCACCGGGGCGGGCAAGGGGGGCGGGCCGGTGGTGAAGGCGTTTTCCGGGACGGACGGCCGGCAACTCTTCAGCACGTTCGCGTTCGAGCCCGGCTTCACCGGCGGCGTCAGCGTGGCGGCCGGCGACCTGGACGGGGACGGCGTCGCGGAAATCGTGGTCGGGGCGGGGCCGGGCGGCGGGCCGCGGGTGCGGGTGTTCGGGGGCGGAACCGGGGCCGTCGTCCGCGACTTCTTCGCGTTCGAAGGCACCTTCACCGGCGGCGTCAACGTCGCGGTCGGCCGGTTCGCCTCCGGCCCGGCGATTGTGACCACACCGGGTGCCGGCGGCGGCAGCGTCGTGAAACTGTTCGCCGGGTCCGACGGTTCGCTCGTGACGGCGTTCGAGGTTTTCGAGTCCGCGTACCGGGCCGGGCTGAACGTTGTCGTTTCGGACCTGAACGGGGACGGCTCCGCGGACGTGGTCCTCGGGGCCGCCGTGGGTAGCAGCCGGGTCCGCGCGATCACCGCGGCGGGGGCGGAACTCGGGAGCTTCTTCGCCGGCCCGGACGTGTCGACCCGCGGGGTGCGGTTGGCGGCGGTGGCCGGCCGGCCGGCGAAGGTGCTCGGCGTCACGAGTTCGGCGGCTGCCGTCTATAACATCTTCGACCCGGCCGAATCCGTGTTCGTAGGCGGCTAACCGATGCACCCTCCGTTCCAGTACCTGACGAGTTTCTCGGACCCCGCCGGGTGTGCCGCCCGCGTGTTCGCCCCGCTGGCGGCCGCGGCGGCCGGCCCCGGCCACCCGTTCCGGTCGTTCGCCGTCGCGACCGCCGACCCCGCCGGGGCCCCCGAGGTGCGGACGGTCATCCTCCGCGGGTTCGACCCGGCCGAGCGGACGCTCGCGTTCTTCACGGACTCGCGGAGCCCGAAGTTCGACTATCTGGTCCGGCAGAAGCGGGCGGCGCTGCTCTTCTACGACGCCGCCGCCCGGTTGCAGGTGCGGACGCTGGCCGCCGTCACGGTCCACCACGGGGACGCGGACGCCCGGCTGGTCTGGTCCGCGACCCGCGGCGAGAGCCGGACGATGTACGCCGAGCGGTACGCCCCCGGCGAGGAAGTCCCGCCCGAAACGGAGACCGCCCACCCGTCGGTCCCGCCGGTCGACGACCCGTTCGCGTTCGGAAACTTCGCGGTCGTCGAGTGCCGGTTCGACTCCCTGGACGTACTGGAACTGAGCCCGCTGGGGAACCGCCGCGCCGTGCTGTCGTGGGAAGGCAAGAGCGTGCGGCTGACGCGCCTCGCCCCGTGACTCACGCGGGTTCGGCGGGAAGCGGCCGGCCGAACTCGTCCAAACCGTAGCGGGCGAAGACCTCCGCGGGCGGAACCCAAACAACCTGCCCGTCCCGCCACTCGCAGACGGGCCGACCCATCCGCGCGTGTTCGAGGAGGGCGTCGCGGTTCGCCCGTTCATGGGCGGCAGACATCGCGGCCTGACGGGCACGAATCTCGTCGACTCGGCTTTGCGTCGCTTCACTCATGGTCGCCACTCCGACGGAATGCGGTCCACAGCGCCTCGTTTTCCACAAGCTCTTCGCCCGGATCCCCGGCAGCGATGAGGGTCCGCTCGCCGTTGGAATTATCGTACACTTCCCAGCAATCCGCCACCGGACGATAGAGTTCCAGAAAGTTTCGCACGCTTCGCGAGTATCGCTGCCGGACCGTCGCATCGGGAACGAAGTGGCCGCCCGCTCGCACCCGTTCGGCGACACGCGCGATCGCCATCTCGGGGCTCCGGAGCCAGTAGTAGAACAGGTACACCTCGTACCCCGCCGCCCGCAACTCCGCCAGCCACGGGGCGTAGGTGCGCGCGGCGAGTGTCGTCTCGAACGCGAAGTCGCGCTTCGCGGCCGCCAGATCCTTCAGCCAGTCCAGCAGCACCCGCCCGGCCCGCACCGCCTCGGATTCGGGATGGAACGCATTCAGCCCCCGCGCGATCGCGTCCGCGTTCGCGAACACCGGGATGCCGAGTACGTTCTGCAGCACTTCCCGCGAGGCGGTCGTTTTCCCCGCTCCGTTGATCCCGCCCAGGACGGCCACTCGGGGCATCGTCACTCCTCCGCCGGGTCCGAATCCCCTCCCCAGCTACAATATCCGCACGACCCCCGCCTCTCCTTCCGGAAGCCCCACGATGCCAGAGATTCGCCTCGAACGCGACACGATGGGGGACATCGCCGTCCCCGCCGACCGGTACTTCGGGGCGCAAACCGCCCGGTCGCTGGTCCACTTCGCCATCGGCACCGACACGATGCCGCTGCCCGTGGTGAAGGCGTTCGGCACGCTCAAGAAGGCGGCCGCCCTCACGAACCGCGACCTCGGGCTGCTGTCCCCGGAGAAGGCCGACCTCATCGCCCGCGCCGCGGACGAGGTGATCGCCGGCCGCCTCAACGACCACTTCCCGCTGCGGGTGTGGCAGACCGGGTCCGGCACGCAGTCGAACATGAACGTGAACGAGGTCATCTCCAACCGCGCGATCGAACTGGCCGGCGGGGTGCTCGGGTCGAAGAAGCCGGTCCACCCGAACGACGACGTGAACATGTCGCAGTCGTCGAACGACACGTTCCCGACCGCGATGCACATCGCCGC
>ERZ1066123.1207-NODE-1207-length-16199-cov-6.288838_pt1 | contig 16199 bp, 10 predicted proteins | sample MGYA00382770_ERZ1066123 | MGnify/ENA primary metagenome ERZ1066123 (study PRJEB33369, sample SAMEA5778353) | biofilm metagenome | biome: Industrial cooling water; feature: Water cooling tower basin; material: Biofilm | place: United Arab Emirates | collected...
CCCCTTCTCCAACTGCTGCTGCACCGCCTCGACCACGACGATGGCGTCGTCCACGACGATGCCGACCGCCAGTACCAACCCGAACAGCGTCAGGTTGTTCACCCCGAACCCCACGGCCCACATCGCGGCGAACGTGCCGACGATCGCGACCGGGACCGTGGCCAGCGGGATGAGCGCCGACCGCCACGATTGCAGGAAGACGAGCACGACGAACGCGACGAGGATCACCGAGTGGCCGAGCGACTTGAACACCTCGCGGATCGACTCGCCGATGAACGGCGTCGTATCGTACCCGATCACGTAGGTGACGCCGTCCGGGAAGTCGCGGCTCAGTTCCGCCATCTTCGCCTTCACGGCGTCGGCGGTTTCGAGGGCGTTCGCGTCGGACAGCAGGAACACGGCGAGGCCGACGGTTTGCCGGCCGTCGAACCGGTTGGCCACGTCTTCGGATTTCGCCGCGAGTTCGACGCGGGCCACGTCCCGCACGCGGACGAGCCCGCCTTGCCCCGCGGTCTTCACGACGATCCGGCCGAACTCCTCGGGGTCGGACAGCCGACCGACGACGGCGAGGGGGATCTGCGTGGGTCCGGTCTGCGCGCCGAGCTCGCCAACGGACACCCGCTGGTTCTGGCCGCGGATCGCGTTCGCCACGTCGAGCGCGGTCAGCCCGCGGACCGCGAGCTTCTCCGGGTCGACCCACACCCGCATGGAGTAGTCGCGCTGACCGAAAATCGTCACGTCGCTGATGCCGCGAATCCGCTGGAGTTCGTCCTTGAGCCGCAACACGGCGTAGTTCGAGAGGTACAGCTGGTCGTACCGGCCGTCGGGCGACTGAAGGGCCACCGTCAGCAGGATTTCGGAGGACCGCTTCCGGGTGGTCACACCGGTGGCACGGACGACGTCCGGCAATTCGGCCAGGGCGAGGTTCACGCGGTTTTGCACGAGCACCTGGGCCATGTTCAAGTTGGTGCCGACTTCAAATGTGACCGTGCAGGTATAGGAACCGTCCGACGTAGATTGGGAGGCCATGTACATCATCCGCTCGACGCCGTTGACCCGCTGCTCGATCGGGGCGGCGACGGTGTCGGACACGACCTTGGAGCTCGCACCGGGGTAGTTGCAGTCAATTTGAATCGTCGGCGGCGTGACGGGCGGGTACTGCGAGACGGGCAGCGTCCCCGCCGCGAGCGCCCCGGCCAGGGTGATCAGGACGGAGATCACCGCGGCGAAAATGGGCCGGTCGATGAAGAAGCGGGGGAGCACCGCGGGGAATCCGGGTTAGAAGACTTTCACCACAAAGACCCAAAGAACCACAAATGAACACAGAGACGAATTTTTAACAGGATTGACAGGATGATCCGGATCAAAGCTCGATCATGTGCATCCTGCCAACAATTCTCATTGGATTTCTTTGTGACCCTTTGTGTGATCTTTGTGCCTTTGTGGTGAAATCTTGGTTTTATGGCACCATCCGTGGCGGCGGGGCCAGACTCAGTAACGCCACCGCGGACGGCTTCTTCTCCACGAGCTTTGCCGTCACCTTCGACCCCGGTCGGACGCGCTGCAACCCGCTGACGATGACGCGGTCCTTCGGCCCGATGCCCGACTCGACGACCCGCATCCCGTCGAACTCCTGGCCGAGCTGCACCTTCTTGTAGACGACCTCGTCCTTCTCGTTGACGACGTAAAGGAACTTCTGCCCCTGGTCCGTGCCGACGGCTTCCTCCGGTATCAGCGTGGCCGGGTGCGGCAGGCCTACGGGAAGCCGGATGCGCACGAACATGTGACTCGACAGCAGGCGGGAATTCGACTCGCCGATGCGCGGGTTCTGGATCACCGCCCCGACGCGGAGGGTGCCGGTGCCCGCCTCCAGGCGGTTGTCGATGAAGTTGATCGTCCCCGTGAGGGAGAACCCCTCTTCGTCGGCGAGGCCAATTTTGACCTTCGTCTCGGCCTTCCGGGCGGACACCATCTTCCGGTCGTTGACCAGCCGGCGGATGCGGAGCAGCGTCCGCTCGTCGATGTCGAAGTAGGCGTCGATCGGGTCGAGGGCGACGAGGTTCGTCAGGATCGTGTCGTCCGCCTTGACGAGGTTCCCCACGTCGAGGGCCCGCCGGCTGATGCGGCCGGTCATCGGAGCGGTAATCGTACACCAGTCGAGGTTCTGCTTCGCGATCCGACGAGACGCCTCCGCGATGCCCAGGCTCGCTTCCGCCTCGGCCCGTTCGCCCTCGACGCGGTCGAACTCTTCCCGGCTCGCGGCCCCCCGCTCGAACAGCGCCGCCACACGGATCGAGTCCTTCTTCAGCCGGGCGAGGTGCGCTTCCGCGAAGACGAGACTCGCCTTCGCGCGGTCGAGTTCGTGCCGATAGGGCTCCGGGTCGATGACGAAGAGGGTGTCCCCCTTCTTCACGTCGTCGCCGTCCTTGAAGCGGATTTCGAGCAGGTGCCCCGTCACGCGGGAGCGGATGTCGACGGCGGCGACGGCTTCGGTCCGGCCGGTGAAGTCCTCGTACTCGGTGATCGACTCCGTCACCGGGTAGGTGACGACGACCTCCGTCGGCTTGGCGGGGGCGAGGGCGGGTTGCGGCCGCGCGCACCCGAGGGTGCCGAGTGACGTCAGCACCGAGGCAGATAGGATGACCGAGCGAACGAGTGGCATGGGGAGAGACCGCGCCGGGGTGTGGCGAAGCAGCGTACAGTTAGTTTTACCTGCCGGGCGGCCGTGGTATAACGGGAATTCTTGCGGAGAGGCGCGTGGCAATGAGGAACCTGTTGCAGAACCGGCCCGCCGTGAGTTATTCCGAACGCGGCCGGGGGCCGACGGTCATCCTGCTCCACGCGTTCCCCCTCTCCTCGGCGATGTGGTCCGCCCAGCTCGACGCCCTGTCCGACCGCTACCGCGTGATCGCGCCGGACCTCCCCGGCTTCGGTCGGAGTTCGGTTCAGCCGGGCTGGACGGTCGATTCCGCCGCCGACATGCTCGCGGAACTGTGCGACGAACTCGGCGTGCCCGGCCCCGTGGTGGTCGGCGGCCTCTCGATGGGCGGCTACGTGGCCCTCGCGTTCGCCCGCCGACACCCGGACCGGTTGCGCGGCTTGATTCTCGCGGACACCAAGGCGGACCCGGACACCGACGAGGCGAAGGCGAACCGCGACCGGATGATGGCGTTCGCGACGGAGCACGGCTCGGCCGCGGTGATCGACGCGATGATCGGGAAGATGGTCGGCGACACGACCAAGTCTGAGAGACCGGCGGTGGTGGCCGCGGTCAGGGAACTCGCGGCGGCGCAATCCCCGGACGGCATCGTCGCGGCGTTGAAGGCCCTGCGGGACCGGCCGGACGCGGTGCCGGGGTTGGGCGGAATCCTCGCCCCGACGCTCGTGCTCGTCGGGGCGGACGACGTGCTCACCCCCCCGTCAACCGCCCGGCACATGGCCGCCGCGATCCCGAAGGCCTGGCTCGACGTGCTCCCCTCGGTCGGGCACCTCGCGAACCTGGAAGTCCCCGAAGCGTTCACGGCCGCGGTCCGGGGGTTCCTGGACGGGCTGGCGTAGGAGTCGGAACGGATCACTCCTTCCCGACGGCGACCCACTTCTGAGACTTCGCCGAGTCGAGGATCGCGTCGAGGATCAGTTGCGTTTCCAGTGCGTCGCGGAACGTCGGGCCTTGCGGCTTGCCGGTTTCGAGGCCCTGGATGAAGTCCGCGACCTGGTGCGTGAAGCTGGTGTCGTACCCGACCGCGAGGCCCGGCACCCACCACTTGTCCATGTACGGGTGCTCGCCGCCGTTGTCGGTGACGTGGATCGACTTCCACCCGCGGATCTTGCCTTCGTCCTTGTAGTCGAACATTTGCAGCCGGTGCAGGTCGTGCAAGTCCCAGAACAGGGACGCCTTCTCGCCGTTGATCTCGAACGTGTACAGGGCCTTGTGCCCGCGGGCGTACCGGGTGCTCTCGAAGTTCGCCAGCGACCCGTTCGCGAACTTGCCCATGAAAATACAGGCGTCGTCGATGCCGACCTTCTCGACCTTGCCCGTGAGGGTGTGCTTGCGTTCCTTCACGAACGTCTCGGTGAGGGCACAGATGTCCGTCATCGCCCCGTTCAGCCAGACCGCGGTGTCGATGCAGTGGGCGAGCAAGTCGCCCGACACCCCGGAACCGGCCGCCGCCACGTCCAGCCGCCAGAGGCCCTGCCCGCCTTGCGGGAGATCCGCGTTGATCGTCCAGTCCTGCAGGAACTTGGCCCGGTAGTGGAAGATCTTCCCGAGCTTGCCTTCCTCGATGAGCTTCTTCGCCAGCGTGACCGCGGGGATGCGGCGGTAGTTGTACCAGACCATGTTCGGCACCTTCGCCTTCTCGACGGCGGCGACCATCTCGCGGCCCTCGACGGCGTTCATGGCCAGCGGCTTCTCGCACAGGATCGCCTTGCCGGCGGCCGCGCACGCGATCGCGATTTCCTTGTGCAGGTTGTTCGGCGTGCAGATGTCGACCACGTCGATGTCCGGCCGGGCGACGAGCTTCTTCCAGTCCGTCTCGACCGACTCGTAGCCCCACTGGTTCGCGAACTTCGCGATCTCGGCCTCGTTCCGGGCACACGCGGCCTTCAGCACGACCTTGTGTTCCGACGGGAAGAACTGGCCGACCTGCTTGTAGGCGTTCGAATGCGCCCGGCCCATGAACCCGTACCCGATCATCCCGACGCGGAGTTCTTTCTGCGGCATGTGTGGCTCTCAGGAAATTGGGCGGCCCGGAAGAGTGGCCGCCGCGTGGGGGTCATCTTGCGGAAATCTTCACGAGCGGGCACCGGGAAAGTTCGCGACGCGGGTGATAGTGTGACGGGGTGAAGCGTTCTCCCACCGCGGGGAAGTCCGGTGACGAAGGCTGTTCTCCACGTCGGCGTCTGGTGCGGCATTCTGGCCGGCGGTCTGGCTTCGGCCGCGCCGCCGGCTGCGAACGAGATGTGTCCGGTTATGCCGACCGAGAAGGCGTCGCCGGAGTTCACCGCGGAGTACAGCGGGCGGACGGTGCGGCTGTGCTGCCGCAACTGCGTGGCGAAGTTCCGCATGAAGCCGCACGAGTACACGCTGATCGCGTACCCGCCGCCGCCGAACCCGCGGTCGGCCGAGTGGTGGGAGGCGGGCGCGGTCGGTCTCGCGGCGGCCTTCGACGGCGACGCCGTCAGCCGGCGAATGATCTACGGGCTGGTGACAGCGCTCGTTCTGGGGGGCGGGTTCCTCGCCCGGCGACGGCTGGCCCGCGGGCGGGACATCGGCCGGGTCGGGCACGGGTTCGTCTGGGCGACCCGGCCCGCGGTCCTCGCCGTCGGGGTTCTCGGGGCGGCCTGTGTCGAACTGTGGGTCCGGAACACCGAGACCGCCGCGGCACTGGAGCAGGCGAACGCCAGAGCAACCCAGGCGGCGGAGCTGAGCCAGCGGGCGAAGGCCAACGCCCCGCTGCTGACGTGGTGCTGGCCTCAGGGGTTGCACGAATTGCCGAAGGGGGTCAGCGGCACCTATTACCGCGGCAACGACGAGCGGTCCGAGCAACTGTACAACGGCGGGAAGTACCGCACCGCGACGTTCCACCTCGGGCTCGAGCGCGCGGACGGCCGACCGTTCCAGGTCGGCGACACGCCCGACGCCGGGGGCGTCCACCTCCGGTTCCGGTTCGTGCGGGCGGCCGGGACGGCGGACCACTTCTTCCGCGACGACGAAATGGCGAAGTCGTCGCTGATTCCGACGGCCGGGGATCAGCCCAAATCGATCCCACTCGTGGCGGTCCGCCCCGGCTGGGAGTGGTCCGCGGCCGCCCCCCTCGGCAGCCCCGTGTCGAAGGACGACTACGGCGTCCTCCGCGGCGTCTGGCTCGTGACGAAGAGCCGGGACGCGGCGTCGGCCCACTACTACCTGCAGTACGTCCTGCACTTCCAGAAGGGCGTGCTTCAGCCCGAGTCGCGGGTGTGGATGGTGCCCGTGGTGCTCAGCGGGATTTTGAACGGCGCACAGTCCGACGCGGAGTGGTTCAGCGACCGCCCCATCCCGGAGATCGTCGGGGAGAACACGAAAGACCCCAAGCTGCTCGGGTTCGAGAGCCCGGACGGGCCGAAGTGACTACTTTTTCTTCCGCTTCCGCGTCCCGACGGCGAACAACTCCGCGAGCGCGAGCCTGAACCCCGGCAGCACCTTCCCGCCGTCGAGGACGCCCGACTCGTCGAGGCATTTTGCCTTCGTCGCGGACGTGTGAACCTTCGCGGTCTTCGTGGCGGGGTCGATCACCCAGGCGAGCTTGCACCCGGCCGCGAAGAACTCGCGGAGCTTGCGGTCGATCTCCGCCTTCGTGTTGCCGGGGCTCAGGACCTCGACGATGAGGGTGGGGCAGACGGACCAGAGGCCATCTTCGTCCAGCATCTCTTCGTATGGAATCGCTTCCCATACGATGAAAGACGCACCGGGAGCGCGAACCAAGCCAGGACCAATCCGCAGAAATCCGTCACCAGGAAGCACGACGCCGAGATCCAACTTTTCGACAAACTGAAGCAAAAGACTTCCGATGAAGAGTCCGAGACGGGTTTGTCGCGAGCCCATCGCCTTCTCCACGAGCGTCCCGTCGATCAGTTCGCAGAGCACCGTTTCCGGCTTATCCAGATCGCCTTCCGTGGCGGTGCCCGGTGCGGGTTCCATCCGAATGCGAGACAACGGAATCCCACCGAGCCGATCGAGAAGATCGGCAACGGTGTAGGGTTTCGGCTCAGCGGCAACGCGGCGAACGATCATCGCGCAACTCCCACTCACGCGGCGGCGTACTTCGCCCGGAGGGCGTCCAGAAACTTCTTGCTCTGCGCGGTCACGTCCCAGGCGTGCGGCCAGAAGCAGAGGTCGACCGTCCACCAGTCGTGCGGCACGCCGCTGGCCTGCATCGCCGGGACGAGTTTGTCGAAGTCCAGCTTACCCGTCCCGAACGGGTTGTGCGTCGACGTGTTGTGCTCGTTTAGCGAGCCGTCGGAGTCGATCAGGTGGATGTGCGTGACCTTGCCCTTCAACTTCTCCAACAGCGTCACCTCGCCGTTCGCGGACACTTCCTTCTCGCCCTGCTGGTTCGCCCCGACGACCGCGCACATGTACGCGTGGCAGGTGTCGTACAGCACGCCGAAGTTCGGGTTCCCCTTCGCCCGGACGCCGTCCACGAGGGTGAGGATTTCGCTCGGCTTGTTGAACGCGAACCCCGGCTCGAACTCCCAGCACACGTTCAGCCCGAAGTCGGCCGCGATCTTCGAGGCCTTGTCCCAGACGTTGACGAAGCGGTCGAGGCCGGCCTTCGCGCCGAGTTTCTTGCCGTCGTCGGTGGAGAAGTAATCCGGGGCCAGGACCGTGTCGACGCGGATCGTTTTGGCGTCGAGGTCCGAGGCGAAGTTGCACCAGCCGAGGAACGCCGTCAGGTAGGCGGCCGGGATCTCGTCGAGGATCGACACGCCGGGCGTCTTGAACGCCCACAGGTCGACGGCGATGCCGGACAGGGCCAGGCCGTGGTCGGCGATTTCCTTGCGGAGCTTTTCGCGGCTCGCCCGGGTGGGGTGCGTGGCCGGCGACGGGTGCGGGCCGAAGCTGCCGAGTTCGACGCCGTCGTACCCGAGGTCTTGCAGCTTGTGCAGGATCTGGTGGAAGTCGTTGGTCGGGACTTCCTGGTTGAAGATGTACGCCCACGTGCCGATCGAGAGTCGAGCCTTCGACATGGGAATGCCCCCAGGGGAGACGGGTGTGCGGGTCCGAACGGGGTCGGTTTAGCCAGAAGGCCGGGGGAAGAAAAGGAGTTGTGGAGAAAAGGAGGCGAGGAGGTGGGAGGGGAGGAGATAGAGCAGCAATCCTTCCCTCCCACCTCCTCACCTCCTCACCTCCCACCTCCTCACCTCCCACCTCCTCACCTCCCACCTCCTCGCCTCCCACCTCCTCACCTCCGCACCTCGTTTTCCGTACCCTGCCGACATGACCTACGAAGAGGCCACCGCGTTCTGGTACGGGCGGGTCAACTACGAGGTGAAGTCCGCGACGGAGGCGGACCTCAAGCTCGAACGGATGCGGGCGCTCTTGAAGCTGCTCGGCGACCCGCACGACCGGCTGCGGATCGTCCACGTCACGGGCACCAAGGGGAAGGGGTCCACGGCCGCCATGCTGGCGTCGGTGCTGCGGCGCGCCGGCTACCGGGTCGGGCTGTTCACGTCGCCGCACCTCGTCGATGTCGAGGAGCGGATTCAGGTCGACGGCGTGCCGATCTCCCGCCCCGAGTTCGCGGCAAGAATGGCCGAGGTCGCGGCGGCGGTGCGGAAGATGGACGCCGGGCCGTTCCCGCCGCCGACGTTCTTCGAGATCGGCACCGCCCTCGGGTTCCTGCACTTCGTCTGCCGGCGGGTCGACGTCGCGGTCGTGGAAGTGGGCCTCGGCGGGCGGTTCGACAGCACGAACGTGTGTCATCCGATGGTGTCGGTCATCACCTGCATCGGACTCGACCACACGGCGCAGCTCGGGAGCACGCTGGAAGCGATCGCGTACCAGAAGGCAGGCATCATCAAGCCGCGGGTGCCCGTCGTCAGCGGCGAAGTCGAACCGGGGCCGCGGGCGGTGATCGAGCGGGTGGCGCACGAGGCCGGCAGTCGGCTCCTGCAAGCCGGGCGGGATTTCGTTGTCGAGGAGCGGAAACTCGGACTTCTCGGGGCTCACCAGCAGGCGAACGCGGCCGTCGCCGTGGCAACCCTGGACGTGCTGCGTTCGGGCGGGCTGCCGATCCCCGATCCCGCGGTGGCGAAGGGCCTCGCCGAAGTGCGGTGGCCCGCGCGAATCGAGGTCGTGTCGCGGAACCCGACCGTGATTCTGGACTGCGCCCACAACGTGCCGTCCGCGGAGGCCCTGGTCCGGACGCTGCGGGAGTCTGTGCCGGTGGCGGGGCGGACGGCGGTCGTATTCGCCGTGTCGCTGGACAAGCAGTACCCGGAAATGCTGCGGATTCTCGCGGGCTACTTCGGCCACTTCCACCTGTGCCGGTACGGCAACAACCCGCGGTGCGTGCCGCCGGAAAAGCTCGCCGAGGTCCTCCGCGAAGTCGCCCCGGAATCCCCGGCCACCGTCCACGCGAGCGCCGCCGAGGCGTGGGCCGCCGCCCGCGCCGCCGCGCAGCCGGAAGATCTCGTCTGCGTCACCGGCTCCGTCTTCCTCGCGGGGGAGTTGCAGCCGCTCGTGCGGGCAGTTCAGTAGTCGCCGATCACTTCCCCGCCGTCCCGGCTCGCGAGGGACCGGAACGTGCCCAGCGGGATCGTGTCGCGGATGAACCGCACCGACCCGTCGCCCAGCGCGAAGTTCGCGCCGCCGGGGTGCTGGCTGCCCATCGCGATGTCGTTGAACGTGCCGACGCCCGGCGTGTTAATGGCGTTGACGACGTTCTTTGCACCGGTCACGTCGTGGTCGTCGTTCATCGTCCGGCCGCGGAGCCAGCTGCGGTACCGGGTGCCCGTGACGGTGTTCGTCCACGAGATTTCCCCGAGCATCAGCGTGTTCGACGTGCCGTCCGTGACCTGCGAGAGACGGCACGGGGTCGTCCAGTGGAAGATGCCTTGCAACCCGTACCCGCCGTGGGTGCCGAGGGCGTCAGCGCGGTAGGCGGTGCCCGTAGCGGGGTTCGTCCCCTTCGGCCCCATGACGCCGTAGTAGTGGGTCGTGTACGGGGCCTCCCCGCCGACGAGGTCCGGGGCGAAGGAGTTCGTCGCGGCCATCCGGTCCTGGGTCGACGACGGGCAGAGGTAAATCGGGATGCGGACGAGCCCGTGCGGGTCGTTCTTGCCGGTCATGGTGTACGGCCCGGCGGCGAAGTTGAACGCCGCGTGCAGCGGGGCTTGCTCGATGTAGGGCAACAGGTCGACGTGCCACCCGAGTTGATTGACCATGTCCTTGGGCTTGAAGAACCGGCTGGTCGCGTCGTGGGCCGCGTGGCAGCCGAGGGCCATCTGCTTGAGGTTGTTCTGGCACTTCACCCGGGCCGCCGCTTCCCGAACTTTCTGCACCGCGGGAAGCAACATGCCGATGAGGATCGCGATGATGGCGATCACGACGAGCAGTTCGATGAGCGTGAACGCGAGCCGGTGGCGGGAGGGCATGGGGGAGACCTCGGCGGAGGGTGCGAGTTCTCTCCAGCGTACCCCCGGCTGGCGGGCCGGTCTGTTCCACCGTCGGGGGAACTTCGGGTGCCACGAAAGTGGGAGTCCGGGCTACTCCTTCCGCAGCGCCGGGATCAGGCTCACCCGCGACACCCCCGCAGTGGCCAGCAGCGACACCACCAGCCCCGCCGCGAACACGCCGGCGAGCATCAGCGCCAGCCGCGGGGAGCCGAGGCTCCCGCCGAGGGCGAGGTTCGGCAACACGGACGCGACGGCGGCCAGTGCCCCGATCCCGAGGCCGATCGCGAGCAGCAGCACGTTTTCCGCGAGGATCATCGCCTGAAGGGCCCGCGTGCGGTAGCCGACGGCCCGCAAGAGTGCGAGTTCGCCGACCCGCTCCCAGACGCCGCGGAGGATCACGACGCCGAGCCCGAGGATGCCGAGCAGCAGCCCGAAGCCGCCGAGGAGCTGGAACGTCGTGAGGTACGTCCCGACCACCGCCTGATACGCGGCCACCCGGTCGCGCGTCGGCGACACCGCGAGGCCGTGGGTCGCCAGCCCCGTTTCGACGAGGCGTTTCACCGTCGCGTCTTTGCCGGGCGGCACGTCGAGCAGGAAAACGCGGAAGCCTTCCGTCCGCGGGTAGAGCCTCCGGAAGTTCGCGTCGGACGCGAGCAGTTCGCTCTGGAAAACGCTGTCTTGCAGCGTGCCGACGAGGCGGAACGTCACCGGCCGGCCGTCGCCGTCGACGCCCTCCACGGTGCCGCCGACGCCCGTCTTGAGCATCCACATCGCCGAGTTCTGTTCCGCGAAGACGGGGACCGCGCCGTCCGGTTGCGGCTTCGCCAGCAGCAGCCAGGGGTTCGCCCGTTCCTCCGGCGTGGCCGCGAGCGTCTCGGCGAACCGGAACCCGCCGCGCTTCGCGAGCGTGTCCGGCACGCCGAGCACCCGCGGCCGGCCGGCCTGGAAGAGGTTCAGGCAACTCGCGTCGTCGCCGCCCTGGAGTCGGAACGGGTAGACGGTCACGTCGGACAGTTCCTTCCGGTCGGCTTCCAGCCGCTCTTCGATCGTCGGCCCCGGCGAGTCGGGCGGGTACGCATCCTGGTAGACCTTTTGCAACCCGTCCAGCAGGTCTTCGAGCCCCTCGAACCGGAGCCGAACCGGGAACGGGTTCGGTCCCGGCCGCGGCTCGGGGTCGGGCTCGATCACCGGTTCGTCGCCGGTCTTCGCGAACGGGCGGAAGACGGGGACGTCCGCCTCCGCGATGAGCCGAAAGCCGCCGCTGCCGCCGGTCTTTTCGTGGAAATCGAGATCTGGCCTGCGACGAAAACTTTCCACTGCGACGAGCAGGAACGTCGCCACCGCGATGAGCGTGGCCGTCAGCAAACTGCGGCCCGGATTTCGCCCGGCGTTCCGCACGCCGAGCCCGGAAAGCGCCACAATACCCCGGCTTCGCGTGACTCCCTCACGGTATCGCTTCAGCCAGATGCGGGCGAGGAGCAACCCCGCGGTCAGCAGCAACCCGCCGCCGGCGAAGAACGTCATCGCGCGGAAGTCCGGGTTCGCGAGCTTCCCGCCCGACATCAACGCCGCGATGCCGCCGCCCACCGCAATCAGGGGAAGCACAGACTGCCACGCGCTTCCGGATTGCTGCCCACTGCCCACTGCCCACTGCCCACTCTCCCCCCGAAGCAACGCTGGTGGTGGCACCGCGGTCAGCCCGCGCAGGCTGAGCCGGATTGCGACCGCGGACACGACCACCGTCGCCACGAACCCGATGCCGAGGCTCGTCGGCGTGACGTGCAGCCGCAGGTATTGCCCGACCTCGCGGTCCGGCCACAGGTCGACGAGCACGCCGATCATCGCCGCCGCGAAACCGACCGCCCCCACGAGGCCAAGCGCGGAGCCGACGACCGCGACCGCGATTCCTTCTCGCGTCAGCAGCGACCGCACCGTCTTCGCCGGGTATCCCGCCGCGAGCAGCAGCCCGACTTCCTTCGCCCGCCGGTCGAGGGCGAGCCGGAACATCAGCCCGACGAGTAAGAGTGCGGAAGCGATCAGAAAGAAGGAAAACGCGAGGACCAGCCCGCCGAAGTCGGTGCCGCCGCGGCTCGCGGTCAGGAGTCGGTCGCGGGTCGGCTCGAAGCCGAGGCCCGCCGTCGCCGGGTCGAGCTTCGCCAGAATCGCGGGGCGAAGCCGCTCGGCGGTTGCTTCCGGTGTCGTCCCCGGCAGGGGTGCGACCCGCAACGACGTGACCGTCCCGAACCGGCTGCCGAAGAGTTCGTCGCCGCGCTTCTGGGTTAGGTACGCCTTCGGCGTCGTGCGGTGCTTCTTCCAAAACTCCTCGTCGCGGTGCTGGATTCGCCGCTGCTCGACGTGGAACGGCGGGTCCCACTGGTCGATGCGGAGCTTGTCCGTGATCCCCGGAAACGGCGGCGTCAGGTCCGGGTCGTCGGCCGCGCCGGCGAGCGGGACGAACCCCGCCAGTTTGAACGTCGCGGAGGCCTCGCGCTCGCCGGCTTCCATCTCGGGCTTGAAGAACGTCAGCGTGACCGGGTCGCCGGGTTTCAGGTTCTTCAGTGGCGAATCGGGCCACGCGGTCAGGGCGATTTCGTCGTCCGCGAGGTCCGCCTTCCCCGGCGGCAGGAGCGGCCCGAGCGGCGCGGGCGCGGACGGGTCGAGGGCCGCCACCACCGAGTACGGGATCAGCGTCTTCGAGTCGCCGGGGCGGTCGTTCCAGAGCGGTTCCGTCCCGGCCGTGATCGCGTTCGCGAGGTAGGCCGACGTCCGTCGGTGGCGGGCACCGATCCCCGTGGCGGCGTCCTCCGCGGCGCGGGCGACGGTCGGGCTGAGCACGAGTTCATCGGACTCGACGCAGACGTGATCCGGCCGCTTCGCCGGCACGCGAACGCGGACGCCCCAGTCGTCGAGCGTCAGCTTTCCGCGAATGGCGGCGGTCAATTCCTCGGCGGAACCGGACATTCCTAACAGTGCGTTCACGCGGCCGGGCTTGCCGATCTTCCCCTGCAGCACGGCCAGCGGTACGAACACGTTCAGCGGCGCGGCGGGGTTCGGCAGCAGGTTAAACTCGTTCGCCGCGAGGTCCGGCGGCAGCACCGCCGACACCGTGACCGGCACCGATTCCGCGACGTCGTCCGCCGCCCGCTTGCCGAGGAACGACGACCGCGGCACCGCCCCCGTCTTCTCGACGCCGAGGTCGAGCTTGTCCCCGACCGTTGCCCCGAGCCGTTCCGCCGTGCGAGAACTGAGCACGACCGCGGGTTCCCCCGGCAAGCCGAACCGCTTCCAGCCCGCCGCGTCGAGCCCGATCACGGTCGCCTTCGCGGACTGGTACTTCGGGTCGTCCGGCGGCGCGTCGGTCCGCAGGGACGCCGGCAGAATCAGGGCGGGCACGACCTCGCCGGGCAGTTGCGTGCCGAGATCGTCGCGGAGAAAGCGTGCCCCGACGTACGCCGACTCGACGCCGTTGAGTTGTCGCAATGCACGGTCGCGCAGGCTTCCGCGGAGCGAATCCCCGACGAGCAACGCCCCCGCGAGCACCGCCGCCCCGACGGCGACGCCGAGCAGCACGGGCAGATTCGCCCGCCAGTGAAATCGAGACGACCGGAGCGGCAGCGTGCGGAGGGTGAGCATTTCCCCATTTTACTGCGTTCGCTCGCCGATGGTGGCCTCGGCCGCGTCGTACCAGGACTTCGTTCGGGAGGCACTCGGGAATCGCACGACCAGAAACCCGGCCAGGGCCGCGACGCAGCCGAGCATGAGCGGGTCGGCGGTGACGTGGTAGAAGAGGGCACACAAGATTCCGGCGGCTTCGGCGACGGCGAACTCGATGAACGTTGCGGTGGCGAAGACGCCGACGATTCCGTCCACGTCCGCGGTCGGCAGCTTCGCCAGCCCGTCGGCGGTCGCCTTCGCGGAAGCGAACAGCGCGACGAACGGAGCGGCCATCGCCGCGAACAGTGCCCCCCATGACAGCACGGAGAGTCCCAAGAGCCGGACGCCGTTCCCGGCCAGCGGTTGACCGTCCAGTGCAAAGTGAACCACCATCGCGATCAGGACGGCGATCATGACCATGCCGACGATCATCCCCGCGGAGATGAGCCGGAGCCCGGCGAATCGGCCGGCGAGGTCGGGGCGGTCGAGCGGGTGGTCCGGGTTCATGGTCGCACTCGGGAAGGCGGGAATCACCGTCTACGATACAGCGAACCGGTCCCGTCCGTCGCGACGAGTTCCCAGCCGGGGTGGTTCGCGAAGTACGGGCCAAAGCGGTCCTTCACCAGAGCCAGGTCGAACCGCGGGTACTGCTTCTCCCACTTGGCCATCGCCGGGGCCGCGTCGCCGTGGCTCGCCGCGACGAACTCGGCGAGCCAGTCGTTTCCGAAGACCTCGCACCGGTCGTCGACGAACGGCCGGTACTCGGGGGCGAAATAGATCAGGAACCCGCCGTACTCGTACTCGTTGAAGATCGGCACGTCCCGCCTCCCGGCGGCTTCCCGGTGCAGGGCGGGGAGCAGTTCCGTCGGCCACAGGTCCGGGTCGAGCCGGGCGAACGCGAAGCCATTGCCGAACGCGGTGGCCCCGAACGCAACAGCGATCACGAATGCGATCACGCCGCTACCAACAAGCTTCGTCGGGGTGTCCGCGGTGACGGGGACGTAGAAGTCCGGCCGCGCGGTCAACAGTTTCGCCCAGATGGTGCTAGGAAAGAACTCGGCGACCGCGAGCGTGGCGGCGACGGCGAACAGCGGCGCGTGCCGGACGCGCTCGCACCCGAGGGCGAACCACACGATGGGCAGCAGCCACGTCACCCGCGGCTTCGCCCGCAACCCGACCAGGGCGACGGCGTAGACCGCGGCGAGCAGGAAAAAGCCCCAGCTCGACGGTTCGGACGGGTCGACGGCCGAGTGTTCCTTGATGATCCGCGGCAGGTCCTTCATGGTCATGATGTCGAGCCACGTCCGCGGGACGCCCAACCCGTAGGGGTTCACGACCGGTGTCAACGCGGTGACACTGCCGACGGCCGCGACGGTCAGCCAGTCCGAACGGGATTGAAGTGGCGACGGCAACCCGACGAGTCGGAACGCGGCCCACCCGAAAAATGCAAGGGCGACGGTCCCGTACCCGGCGAGCACGCCGCCGTGCGTGTTCGCCCACACGACGAACAGCGGCACGAGCCACCACAGCGTTCGCGGCGAACTTCGCCCGGCTTCCACATTTTGAAGGTGGGCATAAACCCCGGCGAACAGCGCGAGCGAAATCAGGTGCGGCCGGGCGTGGAAGTGGCCCGCTGACGCCGCCACCGCGAACACCGCAAGCCCCGCCGCCAGAGACCAGTGCAGCCCGCTCCGCAGGATTCGCGCGAACAGAAACGTATAGATTCCCGCAATCAGTGCCGCCGACGCGACGAGCAACGCATCGAACCCGCCGAATGCGTGGGCGAGGGCCATCCCCACCTCTCCGAGCCACGAGTACGGCGACCACGGCCGACCGCCGAAGGTGAACGTGAACGGGTCGACGGCGGTGAAGTTCCCGCCGAGGACGATCTCCCCGGTGCGGACGTGCCAGAACGTGCCGGGGTCGCGAAACAGGTTCGCCCGCCCGCTGACGAGCATGACCGCGAACAGCGCGAGGAAGAACCACGTCGCGGGGCCGGCGCGAAAGCAGTGGGCAGTGGGTAGTGGGCAGTGGGCCGTTAAACTTCCTCGGTTCGATCTGCCCACTGCCCACTGCCCACTGCCCACAATGCAGAGGAGCACGAACGGCGCAACCCACCCGAACCAGAACGAGTACACCTGCGCCAGATTCATCCCGAGCATCGCCAGGTTCATCCCCACGAACAGGGCCAGCGGCACCCGCCAGTTCCCCGCTTCCGACACCTGTATCGCCCGGTGGATCAGCGGCACCAGCAACACGACGAGGTCGAAGTGCCACGCCCCGTAAGGCGAGGTCACGAACGAAACGAGCACGATCCGGGGCAACTCGTCGTTCCAGTTCCAACTCTTGCGGTGCTTCGTCCAGCGGACCATGAACCACGCAAG
>ERZ1066123.1208-NODE-1208-length-16198-cov-6.736418_pt1 | contig 16198 bp, 13 predicted proteins | sample MGYA00382770_ERZ1066123 | MGnify/ENA primary metagenome ERZ1066123 (study PRJEB33369, sample SAMEA5778353) | biofilm metagenome | biome: Industrial cooling water; feature: Water cooling tower basin; material: Biofilm | place: United Arab Emirates | collected...
CGGCGCCATGCACTACTCCATCACCGGCGCCGACAATGCCCGCTTCATCGCCCGCATCTACGGCAAGCCGGTGGCGGAGACGGTGGAGTTCGTGGACGCCTTCGCCGAGCTCGGCGAATACTACCGGATGCCGGCGCGCACCTATTCGCACGGGATGTTGACGCGGCTCGGCTTCGCGCTCTCGATGGCGGTGGACTTCGACTGCTACCTGGTGGACGAGGCGGTCGCCGCCGGCGATTCCCGCTTCGCCGCCCGCTGCCGGGACGCGCTGGAGGAACGGCGCGGCCGCAGCGCGATCCTCTTCGTCTCCCACGTGCCCGACTTGCTGCGCCAGTTCTGCACCTCAGGCGCGGTCCTCCAGGATGGCAGGCTGACCCGCTATGACGATCTGGACCAGGCGATCGCCGCTTACCAACCCGCCTGAGCGGGCCGGGATCGACCCGGTCGGCTGGTCGGGCCCCGTCCCGCGGCCATCCGCGCTCGGCCGGCTGCGACGCTGGGCGCGGCGGCGTGCCTTCCCCCTCGCGGTGCTGCTGCCCACCCTGCTCGCCGCCGTCTGGCTCTTCGGCTTCGCCGCGCCGCAATTCGAGTCCGAGGCGCGGTTCATCATCCGCACCCGCCAGGCCCCGGCGACGGGCATGGGGCTGGAGGCGGCGCTGCAGGGCGCCGGCTTCAGCCGCACCTCGGAGGATGCGCTGGGCGTGCGCGACTACCTCGAATCGCATGATGCCGTCGCCGCGCTGCGCGCCCGCATGCCGCTGATCGACATCTACCGCCGGCCGGAGGCGGACGTGATCGCCCGGCTCTGGTGGTCGGACCCCTCGGCCGAGCGCCTGCGCGACTATTTCCGCCGCATGGTGACGGCGCAGTACGACCAGACCAGCGGCATCACCGCGCTCAAAGTCAGGAGCTTCCGGCCGGAGGATTCCCAGGCCCTGGCCGGCGAGCTGCTCGCGCTGTCCGAGCAGCTCGTGAACCGGCTGAACCTGCGCCTGATGGAGGATGGGCTGCGCGTCGCGCGCGAGGAGGTGGCCCGCGCGGAGGCACGCCTTGCGGCGGTGCAGGGGGCGATCACCGGGTTCCGCGAGCGCGAGCACTCGCTCGATCCCGGCCGCTCGGCCGCGGTGGCGCTGGAGAACATCGGCAAGCTGGAAGGCGCGCTGGCAGGGGCGAGGGCCGAGCTGGCCGAGGCGGGCCGCTTCAGCCGCGCCGACACGCCGCGCATCCTCCAGCTGCGCAACCGCGTGGAGGGCCTCGCGCAGCAGGTCGCCGAGGAGCGCGCGCGCATCACCTCCTCCGGCGCCGCCTCCTCCCAGCAGCTCGGCGAGTTCGAGCGGCTGGGGACGGAGCGCGAGCTGGCGCGCACCCAGCTCGCCTCCGCCACCGCCTCGCTGGAGCGGGCGCGGGTGGATGCGCAGCGCCAGCAGATCTTCCTGCTGCGCATCGTCGAACCGCACCGCGCCGAATGGGCGCGCTACCCGAAGGCCACCGAGACCGTGCTCTACATCTTCCTCTGCCTGGCGGTCGGCTATGGCCTGGCCTGGCTGCTGATCGCCGGGATGCGCGAACATGCGGCCTAGACTCGGCGTCCTGCTGCTCACCGGGCTGCTGGCCGGGCCGCTGGCCGCGACCGGCGCGAGGGCGCAGCAGGACGCGGCCTCCCAGGCGCAACTGCCGGGCAGCACCTTCACCGCGCCGCTGCAGAACCGGCCCGGCTTCCCGCTGGTGCCCTTCGCGCCGCGCGTGCAGACCCTGCCGCAGCTGGTCTCGCCGGACCGCGTGCTGGCGCGCCCGGGCGAGGTGACGCAGTCGGAAGGCGGACCCGTGGTCTCCGGCCCGCTCGGCGATGCCGGCCGGCCGGCCGGCGCCAGCGCGATCTTCGGCGCCGCGCTGTTCACCCGCGACGCCACCGCGCTGTCCGATGCGCCGAACCCGAACTACGTGATCGTGCCGAACGACCGCATCAGCGTGCGCATCTGGGGCGCGCTGGAGCTGGAGGCGCTCGGCATCGTCGATCCCTCGGGCAACCTCTTCATCCCGAACCTCGGCCCGATCCGCATCGCCGGCACCCGCGCCGGCGACCTCCAGCGCGTTGTCGAGCAGGAGGTCAAGCGCTCCTACACCGAGCAGGTGCAGGTCTATGCGACCCTGCTCTCGGTGCAGCGCATCGGCGTCTTCGTCACCGGCTTCGTGCGCACGCCGGGGCGCTTCGGCGGGTCGGCGGCAGACAGCGTGATCGACTTCCTGGTGCGCTCCGGCGGCGTCGATCCGGCCCGCGGCAGCTACCGCGACATCCGGGTGGAGCGCGGCGGCCGGCCCATCGCAACGATCGACCTCTACAACTTCCTGCTCGAAGGCCGCCTGCCGCCGGTCCGCCTGCAGGAGGGCGATACCATCGTGGTCGGCCGCCAGCGCGCCGTGATCGGCGCCGACGGGGCGGTGCGCAACAACTACCTGTTCGAGGTACCGGGCCGGCAGATGACGGGCCGCGAGCTGATCGACTACGCCCGCCCGCTGCCCTCGGCCACCAATGCGGTGATCCGCGGCACCCGCGGCGGCCTGCCCTTCTCGCGCTATGCGTCGCTGCCCGAATTCGCCGGCCTGCCGCTGGGCGACCAGGACAGCGTGACCTTCATCACCGATGCGCCTGCGCGCACCGTGCGCGTCACCGTGGAGGGCAGCCGCATCGGCCCCTCCGTGCTGGTGGCCGACCGCGACGCGCAGCTCTGCCAGCTGCTCGACTACATCGCGGTGGATCCGCTGCTGGCGGACACGCGATCGGTCTTCCTGCTGCGCCCGAGCGTGGCGGCCCAGCAGCGCCGCGCCATCGACGAGGCGCTGGACCGTCTCGAACGCCAGTTGTTCCTGGCGGTCTCCGCCACCACCGGCGTCGCCGCGATCCGCGCCTCGGAAGCGCAGCTCGTCTCCTCCTACATCCAGCGGGCGCGGCGGACCCAGCCGGATGACGGGCGCTGCATGCCGCTCCGGCTGGAGGACGGCGACGTCATCGTCATCCCCGAGCGGGCGCAGACCGTGCTGGTGGGTGGGGAGGTGGTGGCGCCGCGCGCCGTGGTCTGGCGCGACGGCATGCGCATCGAGGACTTCATCCGCGCTGCCGGCGGCTACACGCCGCGCGGCTCCTCCTCCCAGATCATGATCCGCAGGGCGAGCGGGGAGCTGGTGCTGGAGCCCTCCGCCCCGCCGCGGCCGGGCGACGAGCTGATCGCGCTGCCGCGGCTGGACCCGAAGGCGTTCCAGATCGGCTCCGACCTGCTCGGGCTGATCTACCAGGTGGCGGTGGCGACGCGGATCTTCCTGTAGGGCGGGCTGCGCGTCGCCCTACAGCCGTACCAGCCGCGGCAGCGCCATCGCCTCCAGCCAGGCCACCCGCGCCGCGAGATCGTCCTGCCGGCAGGCCATTACGGCCAGGACGCCGGCGCCCACGGTGCGGAGATCCCGCGCGGCGCCCTCGCCGCCGAGCAGCACGCCCTCGGCGCAGTCGATCTCGATGGCCGCAGCGCCGGCGTCACCGGGGTTGAGGTCCAGCGTGCAGGCCACGCGCTCCCCGGCGCCGATCTCCACCGTCCGGAAGGGTGCGGGCGGCGTGCCCGGCAGGCTGGCCCGCACGCCGATGCGGACCGCGCCCGATGGCGGGCCGAGGAGCAGCAGGTGGGCCCGCAGCGGCCCGCGTGCGCCGGGCTCCACCGGCAGCCGCAGCCGCGCCGTCCCGCGCAGGGTCCAGCACCCCCAGGGCTCCGGCACGGACCAGCACGGGCCGTCGCGCAGTGCCTCGGCCACTGCCATCGCCGCGGAGGGCTCCGGCCCCGGCACCAGCCGCGGCGCATGCACCTCGCCCGCCCGCGGCGGCAGGCGGTGCAGCGGCTCCGGCAGCGCCTGCGCGGCGGCGACATGGCCGAGCAGCGCCCCCGTCAGCGCCGCCCAGCTGCGCAGCCGCACCTCGCGGCCAAGGCGCGCTTCCTGCTCGGCGCGGTGCGCCGGGTCGAGGATCAACCGCTCCAGCGCCGCCACCAGCGCGGGCTCGCTGCCGGGCGTGAAGAACACCGCGCCACCGGCGCCGGATTCCACGAAGGCCGAGTGCTCCGGCAGCACCGCCACCTTCCCGCGCGCCAGGCTTTCCGTCACCGGCAGGCCCCAGCCCTCGTAGTGGCTGGCCTGCACGGTGAAGAGGCTGCCGCGGATCAGCGCGTCCAGCGCCGCATCGGGCACGGCGTGCAGCAGCTGGACCCGCTCGCGCAGCACCGGGGAATTGGCGTGCAGCGCCAGCGCCGCCTCGGCGAGCCAGCCCTGCTTGCCGACGCAGACCAGGTCCGGCACCGCTTCCGCGCCATGGCGGCGCAGCAGGGCGAGCCAGGCCTGGAACAGCATGAGGTGGTTCTTGCGGCTCTCGATGGTGCCGATCGAGAGCACATAGGGCCGCCCGGCCCGCAGCGGCGCCGGGATCAGGTCGGCCGGCAGGGGCACCGCGGCCAGCGGCGTCACCGCATCGAGGCGCACCACCGCGGTCGGGATCGGCGGCGCGGCTCCGCCCAGCACGGCCCGGCTGAACCGCCGGAAATCCGTCTCCGTGCAGGCGGAGTTGCACAGCACCAGGTCGGCATGCACGCATAGCCCGGCGAACCAGCGCGCGAATTCCTCGACCAGCGCGGCGGCGCAGTGTTCCGGCACCACCAGCGGGATGCAGTCGTGCAGGAAGGGGATGTAGCGCAGCCCCGGCGCCGCCGCCTTGGCCCCTCGCACCCGGCGCAGGTAGTCCGGGATCCACCAGGAGGTGCCGAGGTTCACCAGTGCCCCGCCGGGCGGGAAGGCCAGCGGCGGCGCCTGCAGCAGCGCCGAGAGGGCGCCGGCGATGGCCCCCGTCCAGGCCGGGTCGGACGGGTCCGCCCCGGCCTGCGACAGCGCCGCGATGTCGCGGAAGGTGCCGCCCGGCAGCGCCTTCCAGCCGCCGGAGGCCGGTTCGAACACCGCGATGCAGGCGTCGGGGACCTCTTCGAGGGCGGCGCCGATGATGCCGAGCTGGACGCGCTGGATGCCGGTCGGGGTCCGGTTGGCTCGGAAGAAGTCGATCAGGTCCGAGGCGTCGAAGACAAGAGACCTCGGCGCGAGGGTGGCCGGTGCGGCGGAGGCCGCAACCGGCTCGGCGACAGGCGGCGCGGCAAGCGGCGGAGTTGAGCCAGTCGGCGGCGAGGGACCCACCACCACCACCGGTGGTGGCGCGGCTGCGGCTGGCTGCGGCGGAGCGACTGCCGGGGGCGCGGCGGGTGGCGGGGCGACCTGGCCGCCGGGCGTCGCCAGCAATTCCGCCCGCGCCGCCGCGCTCGCCGGATCGAGCGTCAGCGCCCGGGCATAGGCCTGGTAGGCCTCCTCCACCCGCCCGAGCAGCTTCAGCGCATGGCCGATCTGCAGGTGCAGGTCGGAATCCCCGGGCTGCAGCCGCTCCGCCTCGCGGTAGAGCAGCAGTGCCGCCTTCACGTCGCCGGATTCCTTCATGCAGTGGCCGTACTGCACCCAGATCGGCCAATCCCCCGGCACGGCGCGCAGGTAGGCGGCGTAGGCGATCGCGGCCTCTATCCAGTCGCGGGCGTCGCGCAGCGCGTCGGCGTGCGCCAGCAGCGCGGCGGGGTCGGCAGCGGCGGCGTCAGGCAGGGAGGCTGTGTCCATCGGCGCCGGTGATGCCGCGCGCGCGCCGTGCCGACAAGGGCACGCCGCCGGCGGGAGCACCCGTCCCGGGGCCGGCACGGCGCGGGTGGCATTGCGGCGCCAGCGGACCACCCCCCGCCGGCGGCGCCGTCAGAAGGCCCGTCAGAAGGCGTAGAGATCCAGGCCGCCGTGCAGCCGCATGCGCAGCCGCTCCAGGGTCGGCTGGTCCTTCTCCTCCGCGGCGCGCTCCACCACCGCGGCATAGTTCAGCACGTTGAAGGCGCGCATCGCCGGCATCGCCTCCAGCGTCTCGCGCGGCGTGAGGCCGTAGCCGGCCAGCAGCGCGTCCTTGTCATCCACCGAGAGGTCGTGCAGCGCCAGCGACAGGTCCCAGGCCGGTGCGACATTGCTGGTGCAGAATTCCCAGTCGAGCAGCGCCGCGATCCTGCCCTCCGCATCGACGATCACGTTCTTCAGCCGGAGGTCGCCGTGGTTCAGCACCGGATCGGGCGACCAGCCCTCGATCTCGCGCAGCGTCGCGCGCAGCGCCTTCAGCGCGGATTTCGGGAGCATCCCGTACCGGGCCAGCACATCCAGCCGCTGCTCGCCGCGGAACTCGCGTTCCAGCCAGTCCGCCCAGCTGTCGTTGCGGGAGAGCAGGTTCTCCGACCAGTCGAAGGTATGGCCGAAGCCGCGCGTCGGAATGCCGTGGATGCGCCGGGCCAGGCGACCGAGCGCATGCAGCACCTCGGCGCGATCGGTGCAGAGCGTACCCTCCATCCCGGGCACCTGGCGCGAGACCATGTAGGGAAACGGGATGGGCTCGGTGCCCACCTCCAGCACCTCCGGCACCGGCACGTCCTGCTCGCGCGCCCGCGCCATGGCCCATTGCTCCTTCAGGTAGGACTTCACCTTGGACGGGTCGGCGTTGAGCCGGATGGTCAGCAAGCCCTCGGGATGCCGCGCCGAGAAGACGAAGTTGGTCAGCCCGCCGCCCAGCGGCGTCAGCCGCTTCGGCGCGCTGCCCAGCAGGTGCTTCAGCACCCGGCGCGCCATCCGCCGCGCCCCGGCCGCGTCCAGGGCCGGCGGCGCATCGCGCCCGGCTGCGGCACTCACGCGTCCACGCCCGATTGCAGCGCCGCCAGCCGGTGCAGGACCGCACCCAGCGCGGCGCTGTCCGGCACGCGCACCGTGCCGGACAGCCCGCGGTGCTCCAGCGGCACCGGGCCCACCTGCACCGCCAGGCCGCAGCCGCGCAGGAAGATGTCCATCGGCGTGTCGCCGGCGCCCACGGACTGCGCCAGGTCGAAGCCCAGAAGCCCCGCCAGCCGTTCCGCGCCGGCCAGCTTGTCGATGCCGCCGCGGGTCACGAAGCTGCTCGGCCTGGCGTGCTGGTAGGCCATGAGGCGGTCCTGCGGCAGGTCCACCAGCAGGAAGATCATGCAGAGCTCGCGCTCCAGCAGGCGCGCCCGCAGCTCCGGCAAGGGCGCGGCGAAGACCTCGGAGGCGGAGCGGTACTTCGCGCGGGCGGCGTCGGCGCGCCCCGGGTCGGGCGTCCAGATGTGCTCGCCGGCGGTCCAGTCGCGCGGGTAGTGGAACAGCAGCAGGTCGTGCACGCCGCCCTCCACCATCCCAGCCACGCCGCGCAGCACCTCCTCCACATCGGTGTCCGTGAGCGGCGTGGCGTCCAGCTCCTCGAACACCACCGCGTCGCCACTGGCATGCACGAGGTAGCCGGTCTGCGCGCCGTTCAGCGTGACCAGCGGCAGCGGCGCTGCGGTGATGGCGCCCCAGGCCCGGCCGAAGGTCCGCACCACGTTGAGCGGGAAGCGCAGCGTGTTAATCGCAACCGGCCGGCCGAGATCCGACAGCAGCTTCAGCCCGGCCTCCACCTCGGGCGCGACATGCGCGCGGCCCTCGCGCTCCAGCACCGCGGTGCCGTCGAGGTCGGTGATCACCGCGCCGCGGTCGGCGAAGCCGCTGTCCCGCACGAAGGCGCGCAGCGCCGCCTCCACCTCATGATCCATGCCGGGACTCCACTGCCGGCCCGCGCATGCGGGGCGGGCAGCAGGGCAACGCGGCACGGCCGGTGCCGGATGCGCCCGCCCGGGCGGATTCCACCGGGGCGGGCTTTGCCCTACGCTGTGGCCGATGCAGCGATCATCCCGCCCCCGCGTCTTCCTCGATGGCTACAACCTGGCGCTGGACCAGGGCACGGGGGTCGCCACCTATGCCCGCAACCTGAGCTTCGGCATGGCGCGGCTGGGCTTCGAGACCGGCGTGCTCTACGGCACCCGCGCCTCGCCCTCGCGCGACGCGCTGATCCGCGAGATCGCCTTCTTCGACGAACGCGTCGGCAGCGCGCCGCAATGGCTGCAGGCGATCCGCCGCGGCTACCGGCTGATCGGCTCGCCCGGGGGCGAGACGGCTGCCCGCGTGCCGATCACCGGCCAGGTCATCGCCACGACCTTCCGCGACCGGCTGCCGCATTTCGACGAGCTCTGGAACGCGCGGGAGGTCTTCCAGCAGGCGCATGCGCATTTCCGCGTGCTCGGCTCGCGCCTGCCGGTGCGCCTCCGCGGCCCGCGCCCGGACCTGATGCACTGGACCTACCCGCTGCCGATCCGCGTCCCCGGGGCGCGCAACATCTACACGATGCACGACCTGGTGCCGCTGCGCCTGCCCTACACCACGCTCGACAACAAGCGGCGCTACTGGCGGATGCACCGCCTGCTGGCGCGCGAGGCCGACCACATCGTCACGGTCTCCGAGGCGTCGAAGCGCGACATCGTGGCGCTGCTCGGGATCCCGGAGGAGCGGATCACCAACACCTACCAGGCCGTCCACATCCCGGCGCAATTCACCGGGGCGCCGATGGAGGACGTGGCGGCCGAGGTCGCCGGCAGCTTCGGCCTGGAGGCCGGACGCTACTGGCTGTTCTTCGGCGCCATCGAGCCGAAGAAGAACGTGGGCCGGATGATCCAGGCCTTCCTCGCCAGCGGCGTGGACGGGCCGCTCGTGATCGTCGGCAAGAAGGCCTGGAAGTCGGAGACCGAGCTGCGCCTGCTGTTCGACGACCACATCCGCTGGATGGTGCAGGAAGGCACCAGCTTCCGCACCCGCCACAAGGTCATCCTGCTCGACTACGCGCCCTTCCGCCTGCTGGTGAACCTGATCCGCGGCGCCCGCGCGGTGCTCTTCCCCTCGCTCTATGAAGGCTTCGGCCTGCCGGCGCTGGAAGCCATGCTGCTGGGCACGCCGGTGATCACCGCCAATACCGCATCGCTCCCCGAGGTGGTGGGGGACGCGGCGCTCACCGTCGATCCCTACGACATCTCCGCCCTGGTCGCGGCCATCCGGGCCGTGGACCGGGACGGCACGCTGCGCGCGCGCCTGGCGCATGACGGGCCACGCCGTGCCGCGCTGTTCAGCCCGGAGCGCTACGCCGAACGCCTGACCGCCCTTTACGCGGGGCTCGGCATTCCCGTGGACGCGCCGGCCGAACCGGCCGAACACCTGCCGCTGGCAGCCCAGTGAGGGGACCGGTGAGCGGAACAGGCTCGCATCGGGTCATCCAGCCCGGGGACCTGCTGTTCGGCGAGGACCACGATTTCGTCGTCAATGCCTATATCGCGCTGCTCGGCCGCTGGCCTGATCCCAACGGCCATGCCCACTACGTCGCACTCATCCACAACCGGCCGGAACGCCGTGTCGAGGTGCTGCACGCACTCGCGCAGTCCGAGGAGGCACGGCGCGCCGGCCGTGCCGGGCCGCTTGTGGAGTTCCGCGACGGCCCCATCCTGCCCTCCGACCCGCGCCATGCGCTGGCCGTGGCGCTCGACCTGCGCACCGGCTTCCTGCGCGCCGAGATCGAGCGGCTGCGCGAGGCGCTGGAGCTGCTGTCCGGCCCGGGCGGGCCAGAGCTCGCGGGCCTCGGCAGCGAGCTGCTGGAAGCGCGCGAGGCGGAGCTGCGCGGCGAGATCGAAGCGGTGCGGCGCGAGATGCACGAGCGGCTGGACGGCATCGTGGCGCTGCTGCGCGACCGCGGCACGCTGGCGCACGACGCCCCCTCGCCCGCCGCGACCGCCGAGGAGCGGGTTGCGCAGGCCCTGTCGCGCAGCTTCGCGGACTATGTCGGCGACCTCCTGGCCGTGGCCGAGACCCGCTTCGAGGCCCGCCTCCGCGCCATCGAGGCGCGGCTGCTGGCGCGCGAGGCCGCGGCGGACCGCGGAACGCCATGAGGCCAAGGGGGCACCGGTGAGCGCAGCGGCGGACGCGGCGGAGCTGGTGCTGTTCTCGCCGCTGCCGCCGAACCCGTCCGGTGTCGCCGCCTATACTGCCGAGCTGCTCTCCGAGCTTGGCCGCATGCGGCGCTGTGCCGTCGTCGTTGCCACGGAGGCCGATGCCGCCGCGGCGCCCGCCGGGATCGGCGCCGAGGTGATCAGCGAGCGCGCCTATCTCGCGCGGCCGGCGCTGCACGGGCGGCCGCACCTGCACCAGCTCGGCAACAGCCTCGATCATGCGCATGTGCTGCGCGCGGCGCTGCGCCGGCCGGGCGTGGTGGCGCTGCACGACGTGGTGCTGCACCACTTGGTCGAGGCGCTGACCCTCGGCCGCGGCAGCCCGCATGGCTACGAGGCGGCGCTGGCGCGGGAGCATGGGCCCGCCGGCCGGCGGCTGGCGCGGCTGCGCCGGCTCGGCCTGTTCGTGCCGATGCAGCGCTTCCTGATGCCGCTGCATGGCGGGGTGCTGGAGCGCAGCCGCGGCGTCATCGTGCACAGCCGCTTCGCCGCGGCGCGGCTGCAGGCGCCGCCGGGGCTGCCGGTCAGGGTCGTGCCGCACCACCTCTCGCCCGCCGTGTTCGCGTTCGACGGCCTCGACCGTGCGGCAGCCCGCGCCCGGCTCGGGTTGCCGCCGGGCGCGCGGGTGCTGCTGGTGCTGGGCCATGTCACCCCACCGAAGGGGGCCGGGGTGGTCCTGGCCGCGCTGGCGCGGCTGCGGGCGGAGGGGCTCGATGCGATGCTCGTGATCGGCGGGGCGGTGGAGGCCGGGCTGCCGATCGCCGCACAGGCGGAGGGTCTGGGTCTGCTCGACCGGGTGCGGCTGACCGGATGGCTGCCCGAGGAGGCGTTCTTCCTGCACCTCCGTGCCGCCGACCTGCTGCTGGCGCTGCGCTTTCCGGTGGCGGGCGAAAGCTCCGGCACGCTCGCCCGGGCGCTGGGGATGGGCACGCCCGCGCTGGCGTATGACTTCGGACCGGCCGCGGAATACCCGGACAGCATCCTGGCCAAGCTCGCCTTCGCCCCCGGCCCCATGGGGCAGGCGGCGATGCGGATTGCGGCGCGGATCGCGGCCCTGCTCGCGGACCCGGCGGCGCTTGCGGCGCGGGGCGAAGCGGCGAGGCGGTGGATGCGCGAGCATTGTGCTCTCACCGCATCTGCCTCGGCCTATCGCGACTGCCTCGCGGCCTGGACGTGACGGGCCGTGGATCCCGCTGCAAATGCCTGAATAGTGCATACAAGCAACAGTTGTGTAGCAATCGTGACTTCGCCCGTCATACTTCGCGGTTTCTTGATTTCGATAGTGACGCCATGTGCTCTAGAAGAATCTCAATGGTCGGAACGATCCGGAAGCCGGAGAGGGCGTCGTTGATGATCGCTGGCAGAGCTTCGCATCCTGGTTGCCGAGGACGAGCCGCTGGCGGCCATGGTGGTCGAGGAAATCCTGCTGGAACTCGGCCATGAGGTGACACTGGCAGCGGATGGCGCTGCCGCGCTGGAGCTGGCGGGACATGTCGCCTTCGATGTGCTCGTGACCGATCTGGCGATGCCCCGCATGGCGGGGTGGGAACTGATTCCCCGACTTCGCGCCGGGCGCCCGTACCTGCCCGTGGTGGTCATGACCGGCTACCTGGCGCCTGGTATTGCGGCCTCGCTGGAGGAGGCGGGGCCCGGGCCGATGGTTGTCCTGCAGAAACCGTTCAATCTCGGGTCGCTGGTCGATGCCTTGGAGGAGGTCTCGCTCGGCATCGTCTGCGAAGCCGCCAGCCGCTGCACCAGGCAGGCCGCCGCTTCGCCCTGACCTGCCCGCGCCGACTTGGGCCGGCATCGTCGGTCAGCATCGTCGGTCAGCATCGCCAGGGCGGCCCGTTGCACCACTAATGCTCGCCCCTTATAGGGTTGCCGCCATCGAGACCGGGCGGACGACGCGCTGTCGCGCGACGCCCCGGAGCCTGCCGACGGCACCGGGCGTGCCCGGGCGGCGACGCCCGGTGCTGCGTGCGCGCGCATGCGAGGGACGCCGCGCGCGGGGATCAAGGGGGAGACCGTCTTGCTGACCTTGTCGTTGTTGCTGGTGATCGTGCTCGGGGCGACGTCGATCGCCTACGGCGTCGTCACCTCGAAGCAGGTGATGGCGCTGCCCGCCGGCACCGACCGTATGCAGGAGATCGCGCGCGCCGTGCAGGAGGGCGCCTCCGCCTACCTGAAGCGCCAGTACACCACCATCGCCATCGTCGGTGCCGTGCTTGTCGTGCTGATCTGGCTGACGCTCGGCTTTGCCGTGACCGTCGGCTTCCTGATCGGCGCGGTGCTGTCGGGCGCGGCCGGCTTCATCGGCATGAACGTCTCGGTGCGCGCCAACGTGCGCACGGCGCAGGCTTCCACCGTGTCGCTGGCGGCGGGCCTCGATGCCGCGTTCAAGTCGGGCGCCATCACCGGGCTGCTGGTCGCCGGGCTCGCGCTGCTGGGCGTGGCCGTGTACTTCTTCATCCTGGTGATCCTCGGCGGCTTCGCGCCGAACAGCCGCACGGTGATCGACAGCCTGGTGGCGCTGGGCTTCGGCGCCAGCCTGATTTCCATCTTCGCGCGTCTCGGCGGCGGCATCTTCACCAAGGGCGCCGATGTCGGCGGCGACATGGTGGGCAAGGTCGAGGCCGGCATCCCCGAGGACGACCCCCGCAACCCCGCGACCATCGCCGACAACGTGGGCGACAACGTCGGCGACTGCGCCGGCATGGCGGCCGACCTGTTCGAGACCTATGCGGTGACCATGGTGGCGACCATGGTGCTGGCGGCCATCGCCTTCCCGGCGGCGTCGCTGCACCTCGGCATGCTCTACCCGCTGGCGATCGGCGCGATCTGCGTCATCACCTCCATCGCCGGCACCTACTTCGTGAAGCTGCCGGCCAACCAGTCCATCATGGGTGCGATGTACCGCGGCTTCATCGTCACCGGCGTGCTGTCCCTCATCGCGCTGCTGCCGTTGACCTACATCGTCTTCGGCACCGGCACGATCACCGCGGCGGGCGCGACCTTCAGCGCCTTCGACCTGTTCCTCTGCGGCGTGATCGGGCTGGTGGTCACCGGTCTGATCATCGTGATCACGGAGTACTACACGGGCACCAATTTCCGTCCCGTGAAGGCGATCGCCGAGAGTTCGGTCACCGGCCACGGCACCAACGTGATCCGCGGCCTGGCGGTTTCGATGGAGAGCACCGCGCTGCCGGCGCTGGTGATCATCTTCGGCGTGCTGGCCACCTACGGCCTGGCCGGCCTCTACGGCATCGCCATCGCGGTCACGACCATGCTGGCGCTGGCCGGCGTGGTGGTCGCCCTCGATGCCTTCGGCCCGGTGACCGACAACGCCGGCGGCATCGCCGAGATGGCCGGGCTGCCGAAGGAGATCCGCGTCACGACGGATGCACTGGATGCCGTCGGCAACACCACCAAGGCGGTGACCAAGGGCTATGCGATCGGCTCGGCCGGCCTCGGCGCGCTGGTGCTGTTCGCGGCCTATACGCAGGACCTGACCTACTTCACGGCGCATGCGGCGACCTACCCCTACTTCCAGGGCGTGCGCGAGCTGACCTTCAGCCTGTCCTCGCCCTATGTGGTGATGGGCCTGCTGTTCGGCGGCCTGCTGCCCTTCCTGTTCGGCGGCATGGCGATGACGGCCGTGGGCCGTGCCGCCCAGGCCGTGGTCGAGGAGGTGCGCCGGCAGTTCCGCGAGAAGCCCGGCATCATGGCCGGCACGGACCGGCCGGACTACGGGCGCGCCGTGGACATCCTCACCAAGGCTGCGATCCGGGAGATGATCATCCCCTCGCTGCTGCCGATCCTCGGCCCGCTGGTCTGCTATTTCGGGGTGCAGGCCATCGCCGGGAAGGCGGCGGCCTTCGAGGCGCTGGGCGCCATGCTGATCGGCGTCATCGTCACCGGCTTCTTCGTCGCGGTCAGCATGACCACCGGCGGCGGCGCCTGGGACAACGCCAAGAAATACATCGAGGAAGGCCACCACGGCGGCAAGGGCTCGGAGGCCCACAAGGCCGCCGTCACCGGCGACACCGTGGGCGACCCTTACAAGGACACGGCGGGCCCGGCGGTGAACCCGCTGATCAAGATCACCAACATCGTGGCGCTGCTGCTGCTGGCGATCCTCGCCCACAGCTGATCGCCACCCGGTGCGACACGGAAAGGGCCGGCGGAGCGATCCGCCGGCCCTTGCCAATTCCGCCGCTTGGCAGGGAGGGCCTACTTCTCCTTCGCCCCCGTGCGCTTCACCGCCGAGATCACCCGCGCCGGCTTGCCGGACGCCTCGGCGATCCTGCGCTCCTGCTCCTCCAGCAGGTCGCGCGCCGGCATGTCGCCGTCGAGCCCGCCCAGGATTTCCGCCGGCACCTTGCGGTTCGAACTGCGGGTGCCGTCCTCGTAGTACACGTCGAATGGCACGAACTTGCCCGTTTCCATGCGCCGCTTGCCGGCCATGTGGTCCTCCTTCGCCGCCCCAGGCGGGGCGGGCGTCCATGAATTGTCGATGCGCCTGCAACGCGTCGCGCAGGCGAAGGCTCTACGCCGGCGCCGCGCGGCTCAATCCTGCCGCGGCTCGGCCTGCTCCGACGTCGCCGCGTCCTCGACCTGATCCCCGCCGCCGCCCTCGCGCTGCGCCTTGCGGCGGGCCACCGCCTCCTCCCGCTCGCGCTGCTTGGCCTCGTTCTTCGCCTGCTTGGCCCGGTTCACCTCGGATCGCTGCAGGCCATAATTCGGTTTGCGTGGCATGCTCTGCCCGGTCTCCCGCCTGTGGTGCCCGGCCGCGGCGGCCGGATGCGGCGCCTGCCCAGGCAGCGCCCGCGAGGCGCGCGCTGGGGAGAGGCCAGTTGCTGGATGTGGCACCTCGCCCGCCAGGGGCAGGGCGGCGAGCCCTGGCCCGTCCGCGCGATACCTGAGTGGGCATATGGCGCGCCCGGCAGCCCCGCACAATGGCGGGAAGCGACAATGGCGGCGCTCAGCGCGCCCGCAGCCGCGCCGGGATGGGCAGGCCGAGGGCCGCCGGCACGCGCCAGTTCTCCCGCACCGTGCGCAGCCTGGCGAAGCCGATCGCCAGGTAGTTCGGCAGCGCGCGCGGGTGGTCGGCGGTGCAGGTGTTCACCGTCATGGCCCGGGGGCCCTCGGCCCAGCCGGCATCGATGGCGTGGCGCAGGAAGGCCGGTCCCAGGCCCTTGCCGATCGCATGCGGCATCAGCCCGAAATAGGAGAGGTTGATCACCCCGACCTCCCCGCGGCGGTCGAGCTCGTAGAAGCCGGCGGGCTCGCCGTCCCGGTAGAGGACGTGGATGGAAACGTCCGGATGGCGGACGATGGCGGCGAGCTCGGCCTCGCTGAGCGTGCGCCGCAGCCACCAGATGTAGTCGCGCCCGACCGTAAAATAGAGGTAGCGGTAGAACATGGTGGAGCAGTGCAGCACGTGCTCCACGCGGGTATCGGCCGGCAGCGGCGGCGCCGGCCCGACGGGCGGGCGCTCCATGCGCAGGAAGGTGACATCGACCGCGACGGGAATCACCGCCGGCGCGGCGGGTGGGGGGGCGGACCCTGTCGTGATGCTGGTCAGGCGCATGGCCGCTGTCCCGAAATCCCGTGGCGCCCTAGTTGTCGAGGAAGCTGCGCAGCTTCCGGCTGCGGCTCGGGTGCTTCAGCTTGCGCAGCGCCTTGGCCTCGATCTGGCGGATGCGCTCGCGCGTCACGTTGAACTGCTGGCCGACCTCCTCCAGCGTGTGGTCGGTGTTCATGCCGATGCCGAAGCGCATGCGCAGCACGCGCTCCTCGCGCGGGGTGAGTGACGCCAGCACGCGAGTCACGGTCTCGTTGAGGTTTGCCTGGATCGCCGCGTCCACCGGGATCACGGCGTTCTTGTCCTCGATGAAGTCGCCGAGATGGCTGTCTTCCTCGTCGCCGATCGGCGTTTCGAGGGAGATCGGCTCCTTGGCGATCTTGAGGACCTTGCGCACCTTCTCGAGCGGCATGCCGAGCTTCTCGGCCAGCTCCTCCGGGGTGGGTTCCCGCCCGATCTCGTGCAGCATCTGGCGCGAGGTGCGCACCAGCTTGTTGATCGTCTCGATCATGTGGACGGGGATGCGGATCGTGCGCGCCTGGTCGGCGATGGAGCGCGTGATCGCCTGGCGGATCCACCAGGTGGCATAGGTGCTGAACTTGTAGCCGCGGCGGTACTCGAACTTGTCGACCGCCTTCATCAGGCCGATATTGCC
>ERZ1066123.1210-NODE-1210-length-16175-cov-57.938275_pt1 | contig 16175 bp, 11 predicted proteins | sample MGYA00382770_ERZ1066123 | MGnify/ENA primary metagenome ERZ1066123 (study PRJEB33369, sample SAMEA5778353) | biofilm metagenome | biome: Industrial cooling water; feature: Water cooling tower basin; material: Biofilm | place: United Arab Emirates | collected...
CGATCAGCTTGTGGGCGTCGTTGCGCTCCAGCATGCCGGCCTGGATCACCTCGCCCTTGGCGTCGAGCACGAAGCGCACCTCGCCCGACTCGAACTCGATGGCGCCGCGCTCGCTCCGCGCCTTCGACAGCACCGTGTAGAGCTGGTGCAGGGCCTCGATCTGCGGGCGCAGCGAACCGAGCTGGACGAGGGCCTCCTCGTCGCCGTCGATGGCCTTGCCGACGGTGGTGTAGGTCAGGCGGGCGTGCGAACGCATCACCGCCTCGTAGAACTTCGAGCGCGTCACCTTGCCGTCGAAGTCCACGCGCATGTCGCAGACGAAGCACAGGCGGTCGACCTTCGGGTTCAGCGAGCAGATGCCGTTGCTGAGCGTCTCCGGCAGCATCGGCACGACGAAGCCGGGGAAGTACACCGACGTACCGCGCTGCACGGCCTCGGCATCGAGCGCGGTGCCCGGGCGCACGTAGGCCGAGACGTCGGCGATGGCGACGATCAGGCGGAAGCCTTTGCCGTCCGCCTCGCACCACACGGCGTCGTCGAAGTCCTTGGCGTCCTCGCCGTCGATGGTGACCAGCGGCACGTTGCGCAGGTCCACGCGCTTGGCCGCCACGTCGGCCGGCACCTCGAGCGGCACGGCCTCGGCCTCCTGCAGCGTTTCCGGCGGGAATTCGTGCGGCAGGTTGTGCGTGTGGATGGCGGCCTCGACCACGCGCGAGGCGGTCAGGCGGTCGCCCAGCACCACGAGGATGCGGCCGAAGGGCGGACGGCCCGGCTCCGGCGGCGCGGTGATCTCGGCCACCACGCGCTGGCCTTCCTTGGCGCCATTGCGCGCCAGCGGCGGGATCAGCACCTCGGCGAGGATGCGGCGGTCGTCCGGCACGACGTAACCGATGCCGGCCCGCTCCTCGAAGCGGCCCATCACGCGGGTGAGGCGGCGCTCCAGCACCTCGACGACGGCGCCTTCGCGGCGGCCGCGACGGTCGATGCCGGTCACGCAGCCCAGCACGCGATCGCCGTGCATGACCTTGCGCATTTCGTTCGGCGGCAGGAACAGGTCGTCGCTGCCGTCCTCTGGCTTCAGGAAGCCGAAACCGTCCGGGTTGGCGATGACGCGGCCGGGAATCAGGTCGAGCCGTTCGGCGGGCGCGAAGCCGCCGCGGCGGTTCAGCAGCAGCTGGCCGTCGCGCACCATCGCGGCGAGCCGCTTCGACAGCGCCTCGAAGCGGTCCGGCGCTTCGAGCCCGAAGGCCTTCGCGAGCTCGTCCGCCGTCACCGGGCCCGGTGCGGCGACGAGGTGCGCGAGGATCGCCTCGCGGCTGGTGATGGGATTGTCGTAGCGCTCGGCCTCGCGGCCCGCGTGCGGGTCGTGCGGCCCGCGCGCCGGGCCGCGGCCGCCCGTCCGCGTCGGCGGCACCGCCGAGGCGGTGGCGGGCGCATCGCGCCCGAACGGGTCGTAGCTGCGCGGACGCGGGCCGGATGCGCCGCTGCCGCGCGTCGTATCCGGCATCCACGGCGCCTTCGACGTCGGATTGCCTTTGCCACCGCCGCCGGACGTTCCGCCCGGTCCCTTGCCGGGGCCTTTGCCCCGGCTGCCTTTCGATTGGGTCATGCCCGGCAGCATACCCCGCAGTGAAGGCCGGGCGTTGACAGTGGCCAGCCCCACCCGTAATCTTCGCGGCCTTCCGGTGCTTCAACCCACCGCGAGGCACCTGCCCAGGTGGCGGAATTGGTAGACGCACTAGTTTCAGGTACTAGCGGGTAAAACCGTGGAGGTTCGAGTCCTCTCCTGGGCACCAACGAAAGGCCGCGAAAGCGGCCTTTTGCGTTTCTGGGGGCAGCGCGGCGCGCGCCGCTAGAGCCAGCCTTTCTGCCGCGCCATGCGGTGCGCCTCGACGCGGTTCGCCGCCCCCAGCTTGCCGATCGCTTCGCTCAGGTAATTGCGCACCGTGCCGTTCGAGAGGTGCAGGCGTTCGGCGATGTCCTGCGAACTCAAGCCCTCGCCGGCCAGCCGCAGCACCGCGCGCTCGCGATCGGTGAGCGGGTCGGCCTCCTCGCGCCAGGCGTCCACCGCGAGTTCCGGCGCGATGGCGCGGCCGCCGCGATGCACGTCGCGCAGGGCCTGCGCCAGCTTCTCCACCGGCGCGTCCTTCAGCAGGTAGCCGCGCACGCCGGCGTCGAGCGCGCGGCGCAGGTAGCCGCCGCGGGCGAAGGTGGTGACGATGACCACGCGCGTGGCGAGCTTGGCCTCCTGCACCTTGGCGGCGAGATCAAGGCCGGTAAGGCCCGGCATCTCGATGTCGGTCAGCAGCAGGTCGGGCGCGTGCTGCTGCACGGCCTTCCACGCGGCGTCGCCGTCGCCGGCCTCGGCCACGACGCTGAAGTCGGTCTCGAGCGCGAGCAGGCCGGCGAGCGCGCCGCGCAGCAGGGCCTGGTCTTCGGCGAGGACGATGCGGATCATGCGGCGACGCTAGCGGCGGCAGGCGCCGGCGTCCAGACGCGGCGCCATCGATCAGGCGCTCGCGCCATCCAGCGGCAGCAGCAGGCGCAGCCGCGTGCCGGCGCCCGCGGCGCCGTCGACCGTCAGCTTTCCGCCCAGCGACTCGACGCGCTCGCGCATGCCGGACAGCCCGTTTCCCGGCGCCGCGGCACAGCCGCCGCCGTCGTCCTGCACCTCGAGCTGCACGGCGCGGCCCTGCCGGCTGATCTCGACGCGGACACTCGACGCCTTCGCATGGCGCAGCACGTTGGTGATCGCCTCGCGCAGGCCCATCGCCAGCGCGTTCTCCTGCGCGGCGTCGAGAGCCGGCAGCGGATCGACGCGCGCGTCGAACTGCAGCCCGGCACCGACCGCGGCCAAGCGCGCGGTGACCAGCTCGTTGGCGACGCCAGCCGAACGCATGCCGGTCACCGCTTCGCGCACCTGCTTCAGCGCGTCGCGGGCCACCTGCTCGACCTCGCCGATATGCAAGGCCGCCCCCGACCCGTCGCGTTCGGCCAGCTTGCGCGCGAGCTCGCTCTTCAGGGCGATGACGCTCAGCGTGTGGCCGAGAAGATCGTGCAGGTCGCGGGCGATGCGCTCGCGCTCGGCCACGCGGGCGAGGCGGTCCACTTCCGCCTGCGTCAGCCGCAGCCGCTCGTTGCGCTGGTATTCGCGCCGGCTGACGATGGCGCCGGCCAGCACCGCGCCGCCGATCAGCGCCGGCGCGAAGGCGTAGGGCAGCGGCAGCGACATCAGCCACAGCCAGCCGGCATAGCCGAGCCCGATCAGCAGCGCAGCCACCACGGCCACGCGCCAGCGCTGCGAGAACCCGAGCACGGCGAAGGCGTACACGACGAACGTGTTGCCGCCGGGGTTCCACGGCGTCAGCGCGAAGCCCAGCGCGGCCATCGCGAGCGCGGAGTACAGGCCGGCGCGGCCCTCGAGGGTGTAGCTCTTCCAGTAGAGCGGCAGGAATACGGCAAGGGCCACGAGCGTCAGGCCCACGGCGAGCGCCAGATCGCTTCGGACCCAGAACAGCGGCAGGAAGACGAAGATCAGGTAAACGAGGTTGAGCCGCCGCCAGGCGCGCTGCGCGGCGTCGCCGGGCTCGGCGGCCATCGCGGCGGGAAGCGCCTGCATCGGGGTGACCGCGTCGATATCGCGGGCGTCGGATCGGGGCGAAGACGTGCGCATGGCGTCGAGTCTAGCGGGCGCGACGCCGCTGCACGGCGAGCGCCAACGCGAGGAACAGCAGGCCGGAGCCGAGCAGCGCGGCCAGCGACAGCGCGACGTTCGCCTCGCGCAGCCCGACGATGTGCAGCGCGAGGTCGCCGAGGTGGAAGGCCGGCAGCAGCAGCGCGAACTGCTGCATCACCTCCGGGAACATCGTGATCGGGAACCACAGGCCCGACAGCACCGACATCGGCAGGTAGATCAGGTTCACCACCGCCACCGCGCCGCGCGCCGGCACCAGCGAGCCGACCAGCAGGCCCATCGCGCAGAACGGCAGCGCGCCGAACGTCAGCGTCGCCCACAGCAGCAGCCACTGCGAAACGGCGAGGCGCACGCCGCCGGCAAAGGCCGCCAGTGCGCTCAGCGCCAGCACGACGGCCAGCGCGAACACGAGGCTGGTCAGGACGCGGGCCACGAAGTGCACCGCCATCGGCATCGGCGAGACGCGCTTCAAGCGCAGCCAGCCCATCTCCTCGTCGAGTGCCAAACCCACGCCGAAACCAAACAGCGCCGGGCCGATCACGCCGAAAGCGCCGTACGTCGCGAGCAGGTAGTGCGCCGGCGCCGCGTTGCCGGTCTGGCTGGGAAGCAGCAGTCCGAACAGCACGTAGAACAGCAGAGGGAACAGCAGGGTCGGCACGCTGAAGGCGGGCAGTCGCCACACCTGCAGCAGGGCGTGACCGGTTTCGATGGCCTGCAGGCGCAGCAGGGCGGCGGTGGTCATGGGGCGCTCCTCTCGAGTTCGACGAGGCTGTCTTCGAGGCTGGCCGGCGTCACCTGCAGTTCGCCCAGCGCGGGATCGAGCCGGAGCAGCGTGCGGATCAGCGCATCGGAATCGACGCAGCGCATCGCAAGCGCGGCACCCTCGCGATGGGCTTCCTGTACGCCCGGCAGCGCGCGCACCGCGTCGACGTCGAGGGCGCTCCGGCAGCGGACGCGGGTGCCGCCGGCGCGGGCCTTGAGCTGCATCGGCGTGCCTTCGGCGACGGCACGGCCCGCACGCAGCACGACGACCCGATCGGCCAGCGCGTCGGCTTCCTCAAGGTAGTGCGTGGTCAGCACCAGCGCAGCGCCCTCGAGCCGCAGGCCGCGCAGCACCGCCCAAAGGGCGCGGCGCGCCTCGACATCGAGGCCGGTGGTGGGCTCGTCGACGAAGACCACGCGCGGCCGCCCGCAGATCGCCAGCGCAAACTGCACGCGGCGCTGCTGTCCGCCGGAGAGCGCGCCGTAGGTGCGCCGCTCGAGGCCTTCCAGCCCGGCCAGCGCCAGCGTCTCGGGCTCGGGCCGCGGCGACGGATAGGCGGCGCTGAACTGCCGGACGAGTTCGCCCACGCGCAGCGTTTCCGGCAGCCGCGCTTCCTGCAGCATCACGCCCAGCGCGCGCCGCGAGGCGGGATCGCGCGGGTCGCCGCCGCAGAGTTCCGCGCGGCCCTGCTGAATGCGCAGCAGGCCGTTGAGCAGGCCCAGCGCCGTGGTCTTGCCGGCGCCGTTCGGGCCGAGCAGGGCCAGCACTTCGCCGGCGCGGACCTCGAGGTCGAGGGCGTCGAGCGCGGCATGCGCGCCGTAGCGGTGCGTCACGCCGCAGAGTCGGGCGAGCACGGGCGGCGCGCCGCAGCCGGTGACTGCGGCAGGACCGGCGCGCGGCGCGTCGGCAAGGCGGGGTTGCGGGCGTTCGGGCATGGCGGTCATCCGGGTTCACGTCGTTGCCGCCACGTTGCGCGATGCTTGACGAGCGCTTCAGTCCCAAGCGTCAGCTGAACGCGCTGACATCCGTCATGTAACGCAGGGGCCTCCGCCCTCGAAACCCGGGGCGGACACCCCGAACAGGACTGCCATGAACACCGCGCCCATCCCCCGCATCGCCCTCGCCACCGTGCTCGCCGGCGCGCTCGCCGCCTGCGGCCAAGCCCCCGTCGCGACCTCGGTCGCCGCGTCGATGCCGGCAATCGACGTGCCGCGCGAGCACCTCGGGGCCGTGGTGCTCGGCATGGGCTGCTTCTGGGGCGCCGAGCGCCGCATGGCGGCGCTGCCGGGCGTCATCAACGTCGAGAGCGGGTACGCCAACGGCGAGGTCGAGGGCAGCTACCAGGCCGTGCTCAACACCGAGCGCGCGCGCAAGCTCGGGCTCTCGGACGCTCGCAACCACGCCGAAGTCGTGAAGGTCGTGTTCGACACCCGCGCCACGACGCTCGCCGCGGTTCTGGCCGGCTTCTGGGAGAACCACGACCCCACGCAGGGCGACCGCCAGGGCAACGACATCGGCAGCAACTACCGCAGCGCGATCTACACGCACGGCGACGTGCAGCTGTCGATCGCGCAGGCCACGAAGGCGGCGTACCAGACCGTGCTGGCCGCGGAGGGCTACGGCGCCATCACCACCGAGATCCAGCCGCTGGTGCGCTACATCGCCGCCGAGGACTACCACCAGGACTATCTGATCAAGAACCCGGACGGCTACTGCGGCCTTGGCGGCACCGGCGTGAAGTTCCCGGCGGAGGCGCTCGCGACGCTGGGCGGCACTACGCCACGCGGTGGTCAGGCCGTGGCCACCGCGAATGCGCGGGGCGGCGCTGAGGCGGTTGCGGCATCGAACGCCGCCGCATCGAGCGCTGCCGCATCGACCGCGAACGCCGCGACGAAATCAGACCGCCTCGTTGGCAGTGCCCTCAACGCCACGCGCCAGCTCGTCGTGTTCGAAGCCGCCGACTGCGCGTTCTGCGCGAAGTTCCGCAAGGAGGTCAGCGACGGGTGGCAGTCGCCGGTGGCCCTCGTGCACACGCTCGACCCGCGCGCGCCGGAAGGCTGGACGCTCGAGAAGCCGCTGTTCGCGACGCCGACGATCGTGCTGTTCGAAAACGGCACCGAGGTCTCGCGCTACACCGGCTACAACGGCGACAAGGCGCGGTTTTGGCAGTGGCTGGGCTTCCGCCTGCTCACCGAGGACCAGCGCCGCATCGCCTTCGAAAGCGGCACCGAGCGTCCGTTCACCGGTTCGCACCTCGATGAAACGCGGCCCGGCACCTTCGTCGATCCGATCACCGGCGCGCCGCTGTTCCGCGCCGATACGAAGTTCGACAGCGGCACCGGCTGGCCGAGCTTCTTCCAGCCCCTGCCCGGCGCCGTGACCTACCACGGCGAGCTGAGCCTGGCCGGCGTGATGACGGAAGTGCGCAGCGCCAGTTCGGGCATCCACCTGGGGCACGTCTTCCACGACGGTCCGCCGCCGACCGGCAAGCGCTACTGCATCAACGGCAACGTGCTGACGTTCGTGCCGGACGAGGCGTCGGCCACCTCGCCGACGGGGGCGGCGCGCGATGCCCCGAACGCCGCCGCACCGCCTGTTACAGACGTTTGAAACGCCGGGGGTTACCCGACCCCGGGCGCGGTGCTAGCATCCGGTCCAACTCGTTGTTCCCAAAGGGAAAACAGCGCCAGGCCCACCCGGCGCTGTTTTTCTTTCCCTCGATCCGGAGATCCCATGAGCCTTGCCGCCCGCCTCCAGCCGCTTCGCGCCCGCCGCGGCCGCGTCCGCACCACCGGCCTCGCAGACGACGTGATCGAGCGCTTTGGCGCGACGCATCCTCAGCTTGGCGGCGCGATCGATGCCGCCGTGGCCGCCTTCGAAGCGGTGCAGGCCGAGTTCCCGGAACTGCTCGATCTCGACGAGGCCGAGCAGATGGCGATGGCGCAGGGCGGCTTCCTGAACTTCTATCCCGACGACGCGGTGAACCCGTACATCGCGCTGGCCGCGCGCGGCCCGTGGGTGGTCACGCTGAAGGGCGCGGTGGTCTACGACTGCGGCGGCTACGGCATGCTCGGCTTCGGCCACACGCCGTTCGCCGTGCTGTCGGCCATGGCCAAGCCGCAGGTGATGGCGAACATCATGACTCCGAGCCTCTCGCACCTGCGCCTCGACCGGGCGCTGCGCGCCGAGATCGGCCACACCCGCGGCGGCTGCCCCTATGCGAAGTTCCTCGCGCTGAACTCGGGCTCGGAGTCGGTGTCGCTGGCCGGGCGCATCGCTGATGTGAACACCAAGCTGCACACCGACGCGGGCGGCCGCCACGCCGGCAAGCGCGTCAAGCGCCTCGCGGTGAAGGGCGCCTTCCACGGCCGCACTGAACTGCCGGCGCTGTATTCGGATTCCAGCCGCAAGAACTACGCGCAGCATCTGGCCAGCCACAAGCACCACGCCGACCAGCTCATCACCATCGAGCCCTACTCGATCGACTCCCTGCGCCAGGCCTTTGCCGACGCCGACGCGAACGGCTGGTACTTCGAGGCCATGTTCATCGAGCCGGTGATGGGCGAAGGCGATCCGGGCCGCGCGCTGCCGCCCGAGTTCTACGCCGAGGCGCGCCGCCTGACGAAGGAGCACGGCACCCTGCTGCTGATCGACAGCATCCAGGCCGGCATCCGAGCCCACGGCGTGCTGTCGATCGTCGACTACCCGGGCTTCGAAGGCCTCGAGGCGCCGGACATGGAGACCTACTCGAAGGCCCTCAACGCCGCGCAGTACCCGCTGTCGATCCTCGCCTGCACCGAGCGCGCGGCCGCCCTGTACCGTCGCGGCACCTATGGCAACACGATGACCGCCAATCCGCGCGCGATGGACACCGCCGCCGCCACGCTGGCGCTGCTGACGCCCGAGCTGCGCGCGAACATCCGCGCCCGCGGCGCCGAGTTCCTCGCCAAGCTCGAGGCGCTCAAGGCCGAGCTCCCGCACGGCACGATCACCAAGGTGCAGGGCACCGGCCTGCTCTTCTCCTGCGAGATCGCCCCGCACTACAAGTGCTACGGGACGACCAGCACCGAGGAGTGGATCCGCGAGCGTGGGGTCAACGTCATCCACGGCGGCCTCAACTCGCTGCGCTTCACGCCGGTCTTCGCGATCGGCAGCGCCGAGGCCGAGCTGATCATCGATTCGGTGCGCCAGGCGCTGCTGCACGGCCCGCGGCTCGCCGAGGCCGAAGCGGCCTGAACCGGGGTCCGGCGATGCGGCGCGCTGCAGCGACCCTCGCCGCCCTCGCCTTCCTCGCCGCCGCGCTGGGCGCGGGCCGCGTGGCGGCCTCCGACGGCGCGGCCTTCGACGCCGCGCTGCGCGACGCCTTCCTGACCGGCAGCGGCGTCACTCCCGAGGCGGTCGACACCACGCTGTCGCGGCTTCGCGCGCTGGTGCCGGCCGAGGACGCGGTGCGGATCCGTCGCCTCGACGGCCTCGCCTGCATCGACGCCGCCGAATCGCCGGCCGAAGGGCTCGCCAAGGCCGAGGCGCTGATCGAACGCGAGCGCGACGAGGACGGCGATGCGCTGGCGCTCGCTCTCGCCCACGCGTGCCGCAGCGCCCATCTCCCGGACAACGGTCCCGTGGGGCCGCAGATCGAAACGCTGGGCGCCGCGGTCCGGGCGGCCCGCGAGGCCGGCGACGATGCCGTCTTCGGCCAGCTGCTCGTGCAACGCTCCGGCGCCTACTCGCTGCACGGCGAATCCGCCAAGGCGCTGATCGATGCGCTGGCCGCGCAAGACGCGTTCGAGCGCGCTGGCGAAGGCCTGCTCGCCGCCTTGAACCGGCAATTCGTCGGCATCGCGTACCGGCGGATGGGCGACCACGCGCGGGCCGAAGCGATCCTGCGGGCGTCGCTGGACGATCCGGCGATCGGCTCCAACTGGGTGCACGCCGTGACCGCGCAGCTCCAGCTCGGCTACCTCTACGACGAAACGGCGCGACCCGAGGCGGCGCGCCGCGCCTTCGGCGAGGCGCTGCGGCTGTGCGAGGCGAACGACTCGCCGCTGGACTGCGCCTATGCCCACCTCGGGCTGGCCGGCGTCGACGCCGCGAACGGCTATCCCGAGCGCGCGCTGGATCGGCTCGACGCGGCGTCCGCGGCCTTCGCCCGCACCGAGGAGCCGCCCGACGAGGCGACCGCCGACTGGGTGCGCGCGCAGGCGCTGTCCGCACTCGGACGGCACGCGGAGGCCCTGGCGTCGGTGGAGCGCGCGATCGCGCGGTGGCGCGAAGAGGACAACGCGCGCTATCTCGCCCTCGCGCTGCCGGCCCGCGCTGCGGCGCTTTCGGCGCTCGGGCGGCACGAGGAGGCCGCCCGCGACTGGCGCGAGCTGGTGACGCTGCAGGCCGCCGACCACGCGCGCCGCAGCGCGCAGCGCACCGAGCTGATGCGCGAGCAGTTCGAGTCGCGCCAGCGGGAAATCGAAAACGCCGAGCTCCGGGCGCGCGAGCAGGCCCGTCTCGACGAGATCGCCGCGCTGCAGACGGTGCGCCGCTGGCAAGGCGTCGCCATCGGACTGGCCGCGCTGCTGCTGGCCGCTCTGGGAACCTTGGCCCTGCGCCAGCGCAGGCTGGCTCGACGGATGCGCCGGCTCGCCGCCACCGACGCGCTGACGGCCGTGCCGAACCGGCGCGCGCTGCTCGACCGAGGGGCGGTGGCCTTCGCCGATGCGCGTCGCGCCGCGTCGGACCTTGCCGTGCTGGCCATCGACATCGACCACTTCAAGCGCGTCAACGATGGACACGGCCACGCGGCCGGCGATGCGGTGCTCATGCGCGTGGCGCTCGAGTGCCAGCGCGGACTGCGTCGCAACGACGCGGTCGGGCGGATCGGCGGGGAAGAGTTCGTGGCCCTGCTGCCGGGGGCCGACCGGGCGACCGCGATGCAAATCGCCGAGCGGCTGCGGGCCGGCGTCGCCGGCTTGCCGCTTGACGATCTCGCGCCGGGACTCCGCGCCACGATCAGCGTGGGCGTCGCGGAACTTCGCGCCGTCGACGCGGACTTCGGCACCCTGCTCGCGCGCGCCGACGCGGCGATGTATCGCGCCAAGCAGGCCGGCCGCAATCGCGTGGTTTCAGACGAAACGGCTTGACATCGCCTTGACAAAGGCAACGGCCGCGGGTTCAAGTGAGGCCATGCGCCTCGACCTGCTCACGCTCACCGTCACGACGACCGCCCTCGGCGGCGTGATGGGTATTCGCGTGCCGGTCTGGGGTTCCACCACCACGACCGGCACCTTCGAAGGGCCGGGGTGGCCGAACTGATCCACCACCCCGCGCCGGTCACGGACGCGGGGTTCCCCATCCAAGACCGGCCTCCGACCAGGAGTCGCCCCTTTGGATGCCGCCGCCCTCTCTGAATCGCCCGCCGACGCCCAGGCGCCGGCGTCGCTCGCCCCCGACGCCCACAAGTTCGGCGGTGCGGCGCTCTCCGACGCCGCGGGCTTCCGTCGCGCCGCGGCGCTGCTGAAAGCCGGCGCACCGCGGCCGCAGCTGGCCGTCGTCTCGGCGACCTTCGGCACGACGGATCGCCTCGTCGCCGCGCTGGCGAGCGCCAAGGCGGGACGCGACCACGCCGACCTGCCCTTCCTGCTCGCCGCGCACCGCGCCCTGCTGGCGCCGCTGGGCCTCGCCGCGTCGCTCCTCGACGCCGACTTCGCCGAGCTGGAGGCCGATCTCGCCCACCTGCGCGCCGGCAAGCCGGACCGCGGTCAGAGCGCGCGCATCAGCGGCGCCGGCGAAGTGTGGTCGAGCCGGATTCTTGCCGCGCTGCTGGGCAAGGACTGGGCCTGGCTCGACGCGCGCGAGGTGCTCGTCGTGACGCACGGCGAACTCGGCGCGCGACTCGATGAACCGGCGACGCGCGAGGCGCTGGCCGCATGGCGCCGCGCGCACCCGCAGCCGAATCTGATCGTGACCGGCTTCCTCGCGCGGCGTGCCGATGGCACACACACCACGCTCGGCCGCAACGGCAGCGATTACTCGGCAGCGCTCTTCGCCGCGCTGTTCAACGCGCGCGAGCTGACCATCTGGAAGGAGGTCGACGGGCTGATGTCGGCCGATCCGCGCCTCGAGCCGGAAGCGGTGGTGCTGCCGGAACTCAGCTACGCCGAAGCGATGGAGCTGGCCTATTTCGGCACGAAGGCGCTGCACCCGCAGTCGCTGGCGCCGGCGATGGCCGCCGGCATCGCGCTGAACGTGCGCGACGTTCGCCAGCCGGAAAAGCCCGGCACGCGCGTCGTGGCGAATCCGGCGCCGTCGTCGAACCCGGTGAAGGGCCTCTCGCTGGTGCGCGGTCTCGCGGCGCTGGAGCTGCAGGGCTCCGGCCTGATGGGCGTGCCCGGCAGCGCCGAGCGCTTCTTCGCGGCCCTGCATCGCGCCGAAGTGTCGGTGGTGATGATCACGCAGGCCTCGAGCGAGCACTCCATCTGCGCGCTGGTGCGCCGCGAGCAGGCGCAGACCGGCCTCGACGCCGCGCGCGCCGAGTTCGCCGACGAGATCAGTGCCGGCCACGTGCAGGGCATCGCGATCGAGCACGACCTCGCGGTGCTGGCGGCGGTCGGCGACGGCATGATCGGCACACCCGGCATCGTTGCGCGGCTGTCCGGCGCCATCGCGAAGGCCGGCATCAGCCTGCGCGCCATCGCCCAAGGGTCCAGCGAGCGCAACGTGTCTCTCGCGATTCGCGATGCGGACGCGGAGCGCGCGCTGCGCGTGGCGCACACGGCCTTCTGGCTTTCCCGGCAGACGGTGTCGATCGGCCTGATCGGTCCGGGCAACGTCGGCGGCGCGCTGCTGCGGCAGCTGCTCGAAGCGCAGCCGCGCCTGAAGGCGGAGCGCCACCTCGACCTGCGCATCCGCGTCGTCGCCAACTCGCGGAAGATGCTGCGCTCGGAGACGACGCTTTCCTCGCTCGACCTCGAACGCGGCGAGCCGCTCGACCTCGACGCCTTCGCGAAGCACGTCAAGAGCGAGCACATCCCGCACGCGCTGATCGTCGACTGCTCGGGCCGCGCCGACATGGCCGAGCGCTACGAAGGCTGGCTGGCGCAGGGCATCCACGTGGTGACGCCGTCGAAGCACGCCGGCAGCGGCGATTCGCAGCGGCTCGCCGCGCTGCACGCGGCTGGCGCGAAAACCGGCGCGCGCTTCCGCTACGAGGCCACCGTCGGCGCCGGCCTGCCGGTGGTGATGACGCTGCGCAACCTGATCGACACTGGCGACCAGCCGCGCAGCATCGCCGGGCTGTTCTCCGGCACGCTGGCCTGGCTGTTCAACCATTACGACGGATCAAGGCCGTTCTCGGAGCTGCTGTCGGAAGCGCGCGCCGCCGGCTACACCGAGCCCGACCCGCGCGACGACCTGAGCGGCACCGACGTGGCGCGAAAGGCCGTCATCCTCGCGCGCGAAGCCGGCTGGTCGCTGTCGCTCGACGGCGTCGACGTCGAGAACCTCGTGCCGTCCCAACTCCGCGACGTGCCGCTGCCCGAGTTCCTGCAGCGCTTGGGCGAGTTCGATGCGCCGATTGCCGAGCGGCTCGCCGCGGCGAAAGCCGAGAACAAGGTGCTGCGCTACCTCGCCGAAGTCGACGCCAGCGGCCGCGCGACCGTGGCCCTGCGCGCCGTCGAGGCCACGCACCCGGCCGCGTCGGCACAGGGCACCGACAACCTGTTCGCCTTCCACACCGCGCGATACCACACGCGCCCGCTGGTGGTGAAAGGCCCGGGTGCCGGGCCCGACGTCACCGCGGCCGGCGTGTTCGGCGACATCCTCGCGATCGCGGCGCACCTCGGGGCGAAGCTGTGACGGTGGGACCTGCGTCGACCGACGCCGCCGAACGTCAACGTCGCAGCGCAGCGCCCACGTCGCCGCGCACCGAGGCCCGAGCCTTCGCGCCGGCCAGCAGCGCGAACCTCGCCTCCGGCTTCGACCTGCTCGGCCACAGCCTCGAGGGCTGGCGCGACGAGGCCACGGTGCGCCGCATCGACGCGCCGGAAGTCCGCATCGAGGCGATCGAAGGCGTCGTCACCGCCCTGCCCGCGCGCGCTATGGACAACACCGCGGGCGCGGCGCTGATCGCGATGCGCGAGGCGCTGCGGCTGCCGTACGGCTTCGCGGTGCGGCTTCGAAAAGGCATCCCGCTCGGCTCCGGCCTTGGCGGCTCGGCGGCGTCGGCAGTGGCGGCGGTCGTCGCGGCGAACGCGCTGCTCGATGCGCCGCTGACCGCGGAAGCGCTGTACCCGTTCGCGCTCGACGGCGAGGCGGTGGCCAGCGGCAGCCGGCACGGCGACAACATCGCGCCCTCGTTGCTGGGCGGGTTGATTGCCGCGTTCCACGGTGACGGCATCGCGCCGGTCCGCCTGCGTGCGCCGGCGTGGCTGTACGCGGCTGTCCTGCATCCCGCCGTCGTGCTGGAAACGCGCGTCGCGCGCGCCGCGCTCGCCGAGCCTTTCGCGATCCAGCCGATCGTCCAGCAGACGCACCACCTCGCGGCACTCCTGCTCGGCCTCGAGCGCGACGATGAGGCGCTGATCCGCCGCGGTCTCGTCGATGCGCTGGTGGAACCGCGCCGCGCCGCGCTGATTCCCGGCTTCGACGCGGTGAAGCAGGCGGCACTCGATGCCGGCGCGCTCGGCAGCAGCATTTCCGGCGCGGGCCCCAGCGTGTTCGCGTGGTTCCGCGGCCGCGGGGCGGCGGACGCCGGCGGTCTTGCGATGCAGCGCGCGTTCGCTGCCGCGGGCCTGCACGCCGCCATCCTCGTTTCGCCCGTCGCCGGTCCGGCCGCCGGGCTCATCGATTCCAAGGACTGACCCGATGCGTTTCGTTTCCACCCGAGGGTCCGCGCCGGCCCTGCCCTTCGGCGCCGCGCTCGGCGCCGGCCTCGCCCCTGACGGCGGCCTCTACGTGCCCGAGCGGCTGCCGCGCTTCAGCGCCGATGACCTGCGGGCGATTCCCGACGCCCGCCTCGCCGACACGCTGGCCGCGCTGCTGCGGCCGCTGCTCGGCGGCGATCCGCTGTCCGCGCAGCTCGACGCGCTGTGTGCCGAAGCCGCGAGCTTCGAGATTCCGCTGGTACCGCTGAAGGGCCGCAACGACCACCTGCTCGAGCTGTTCCACGGCCCCACGGCCGCGTTCAAGGACCTCGCCGCGCGCTTCCTCGCCGCGTCGCTGTCGGCGCTGCGCGCGCAGAAAGAATCAGCGAACGACACGCCGTCGTCATCAGCCGCGATGCCATCCACGCAAACGGTCCTCGTCGCCACGTCCGGCGACACGGGGGCTGCGGTCGGCGCGGCCTTCCACGGCCGCGAGGGCTTCCGCGTGCTGATCCTCTACCCGGACGGCAAGGTGTCGCCCGCACAGGCGCACTCGCTTGGGGCGTTCGGCGGCAACGTGCGCGCGCTGCGCGTGGCCGGCAGCTTCGACGACTGCCAGCGGATGGCGAAACAGGCGCTCGGTGACGACGCCCTGCGCGCCGAGGTGCCGCTGCTCACCGCGAACTCGATCAGCCTCGGCCGCCTGCTGCCGCAAATGGGCTACTACGCGATGCACGCGCTGCGCTTCCAGCGTCGCCACGGCCGCGCGCTGAACTTCATCATTCCCAGCGGCAACCTCGGCAATGGCGTGGCGGCGCTGATCGCCCGCGCGATGGGCTTGCCGATCGGCGAGGTCGTGCTCGCGACGAACGCGAACCCGACGCTCGCCGAGTTCTACGACGGCGCGCCCTACCGCGGCCGCGATGCGGTCCCCACGCTCGCGAACGCGATGGACGTCGGCGCGCCGAGCAACATCGAGCGCCTGCTGTGGCTGGCCGGCGGCGACGATACGGCAGCGCGCGCGCTGATCCGCGTGCAGCGGGTCGACGACGCGCGCATCCGGGCCACCGTGGCCGCGGCGGAAGACCGCCACGGCACGGCGCCCTGCCCGCACACGGCCTGCGGCCTCGCCGTGCTCGAAGACCTGCGCGTCGCCGGCGACTCGCGCGATTGGGCCGTCGCCGCCACCGCGCACGCGAGCAAGTTCCTCGACGTCGTGGGCCCGCTGCTGACGCACGCGCCGCCGGTGCCGGCGGCCTTCGCGGCGCTGCTGGCGAGGCCCGCGCACGCGGATGCGATCGACGTCGATGCGGACGCGCTTAAGTACGCGCTGCGGAGCGAGTGGAGCCGCGACTGAAGACCGATGCTGCGGCACATTCCGCGGCGGCGGCGAAGGATGACCGTTCAGCGCGCGACGACGCTCAGCGCGCCGCGACAGCCTGCACCGGCGCATCGCTCGACGCCACGCGACGACGCTCGAACACCACCCACGCGAGCGTCAGTCCGCCGAGCAGCCAGCAGTAGTGCAGGCTGCCGGCGAGGTCGAGCGGCGAGACGCCGCCCAGCGACGCGGCCAGCAGGATCTGCGCGCCCCAGGGCAGAAGGCTCTGCGTGACGCAGGCGAAGATGTCGAGCAGGCTCGCCGCCCGCGCTGGCGTGACGCCATGCTCCGCGGCGATGTCTTTCGCGATGGGGCCGGAGAGCAGGATCGCCACCGTGTTGTTCGCGAGCAACGCATCGCTGCCGGCCACCAGCCCGGCGATGCCGAGCTGGCCCACGCGCGGTCCTTTGCGCCCGCGCGCCAGCGCCTCGATGCGCGCGACGAACCACGCGAAGCCGCCGTCGGCGCGGATCAGCGCGCCCA
>ERZ1066123.1211-NODE-1211-length-16175-cov-48.696836_pt1 | contig 16175 bp, 11 predicted proteins | sample MGYA00382770_ERZ1066123 | MGnify/ENA primary metagenome ERZ1066123 (study PRJEB33369, sample SAMEA5778353) | biofilm metagenome | biome: Industrial cooling water; feature: Water cooling tower basin; material: Biofilm | place: United Arab Emirates | collected...
GAGCGCCTTGTCGCGCTGAACGCCGAGCGCGCCGCCGAGGAGGCGCGCGGGCTCGTGCGCTGGCTGCGGCCCGAGTTCCAGAACCCGGCCGCGCAGCGCGCGCCCGAGCAGGCCGAGCTGCCGGCCGACAGCCCCGATGACGACGCCAGCGACGAGGCCGACCCGGCGGCGCCGCCCACGCCCGCCGCCAAGCCGCTGCCGTGGCCGAAGGCGCCGGTCGAGCAGGTGCGCGCGGTGGCCGAGCTGCTGGCCGCGAGCCGCACGCCGCTGAGCGTGGACGACATCGCCGCGCGATTCAGCTCGCGCGGGCCGTGGAAGAAGCGGCTGCCGGGGCTGCTGGACATGCTCGTCGCGGTCGGCAGGGCCACGCCCGATGCGAGTGGGCAGCGCTGGGGGGCGTAAGGGCGGCGCGGGTTGATTCCGTCCCTTCCTCTCCTGATCTGGACGCAATACCGGAGATCACCGACGCCTGGATCGCCGGCACGGATCTCTACGACAGCGCTCCATATTCAAGGCTGGCGAGAACATGGAGCGGTGCTTGCCGCATGCACAAGCCAGCCTTGAACAAGGCACCCCAAGCCGTCAGCGCACCAGCCGGTGCTCCACGAGGTGCTGCACCACGGCCGGATCGGCCAAGGTCGTCGTGTCGCCCAGCTGGTCCGGGGCGTTCTCGGCGATCTTGCGCAGGATGCGCCGCATGATCTTGCCGCTGCGCGTCTTCGGCAGGCCTGCTGCTACCTGGATGTGGTCGGGCTGCGCGATGGCGCCGATCTCGTGGCGCACCTGCTGCTTCAATTCGGCCAGCAGCTTCTCGTCCATGTCGATGCCGGCCTTCAGCGTCACGTAGGCGTAGATGCCCTGGCCCTTGATGTCGTGCGGGAAGCCGACCACCGCCGCCTCCGCGACCTTGGTGTGCGAGACGAGCGCGCTCTCCACTTCCGCCGTGCCGATGCGGTGCCCGGAGACGTTGATGACGTCGTCGACGCGGCCGGTGATCCAGTAGTAGCCGTCCTCGTCGCGGCGGCAGCCGTCGCCGGTGAAGTACATGCCGCGATAGGCCTTGAAGTAGGTGTCGATGAAGCGCGCGTGGTCGCCGTAGACGCTGCGCATCTGGCCGGGCCAGGAGCCGAGCAGCACGAGATTGCCGCTGGTGGCGCCCTCGAGGATGTGCCCTTCCGCATCGACCAGCGCCGGGCGCACGCCGGGCAGGGGCAGGGTGGCCGAACCGGGCTTGGCCTCGACGGCACCCGGCACCGGCGCGATCAGCATCCCGCCGGTTTCGGTCTGCCACCACGTGTCGACCACCGGGCAGCGCTCGTCGCCGACCACGCGGTGGTACCAGCGCCACGCTTCCGGGTTGATCGGCTCGCCGACGGTGCCCAGCAGGCGCAGCGTCTGGCGCGAGCGCTGCTTGACCGGCGCGTCGCCGTCGCGCATCAGCGCGCGGATGGCGGTGGGCGCGGTGTAGAGGATGGTGACGCCGTGGCGGTCGACGATGTCCCACAGGCGGCCCGAATCCGGCCACGTCGGCACGCCTTCGAACATCACCGCGGTGGCGCCGTTGGAGAGCGGGCCGTAGACGATGTAGCTGTGGCCGGTGATCCAGCCGACGTCGGCGGTGCAGAAGAACACGTCGTCGGGGCGGTGGTCGAACACGGCGTGGAAGGTCCAGCTCGCCCACGCGAGGTAGCCGCCACTCGTGTGCAGCACGCCTTTCGGCTTTCCGGTCGAGCCCGAGGTGTACAGGATGAACAGCGGGTCCTCCGCGCCCATCGCCGGGGCGTCGTGCGTGTCGGGCTGGCCGTCCACCACCGACTCGTACCAGCGGTCGCGCGGCATCTGCATCGGCACCGCGGCCCCGGTGTTGCGCACCACCAGCACCGTCGAGACCGTCGTGGTGCCGGGCATCGTCAGCGCTTCGTCGATGGTCGATTTGAGCGGAATGCGCTTGCCGCCGCGGCGCGCCTCGTCGGCGGTGATCACCAGCGTGCTGCCGCAGTCCGCGATGCGGTCGGCCACCGCGTGCGGCGCGAAGCCGCCGAACACCACGGAGTGCACGGCGCCGATGCGCGCGCAGGCCAGCATCGCGACGGCGGCTTCCGGGATCATCGGCAGGTAGATCGTCACGCGGTCGCCGCGCTTGACGCCGAGGTTCGCGAGCGCATTCGCGAGCCGGCACACACGGGCGTGCAGCTCGCGGTAGGTGATGCGCTGGGCCGGTTCCTTCGGATCGTCCGGCTCGAACAGGATCGCCGTCTTGTCGCCGTTCGCGGCGAGCTGCCGGTCGAGGCAGTTGGCCGCGACGTTGAGCTCGCCGTCGCCGTACCAGCGGATGCGGAATCGCTCGGGATCGAAGTCGACGTCCTCGATCTCGGTGGGGGAGCGCGACCAGTCGAGGCGCTCGGCCAGCGAGCGCCACCACGCGTTCGGATCGCGCTCGAAGGTCTCGCGCGCAAGGCGCAGGCCGGCGGCGTCGTAGTGCGCGCGGGCGGCGAAGTCGGCCGGAATGGCGAGGCGGTCGGGCAGGCGGTCGTCGGTGTGGGCCATGGCGGCGGCTCCTTCTCGGGGTGCGGCCAGTGTGCGTCGCCGCGAAGCGCGCTGTCGCGCCCGGCGCCTTCGACTTTGGTGGAAGCCTGCGGCCCGATTCGACCAAAGGCGAATGGCCGGCGCGCGCCGCGCGGCCGAGCCTGCACCGGCCGCGATCCGCGGCTCGGGAGGGGAGAACCGATGAACCGAGCATCCGATCCACGCGGTCGTCGCGCGCTCACTGCGGTGACGATCGCGCTGGGCCTCGCCAGCGGGGCGCTGCAGGCGCAGTCCGGCGCGGCCGCGGCGCCGAGCGCGCGCGAGCAGGCGCTCGAGGCGCGCGTCGCGGCGCTGGAGCAGGCGCTGGCCGCGCTGATGGCCGAGCGCGCCGATGCCGCCCCCGACGCCGCGGTATCCGCGAACGCCGCGCCGTCGGCCGCCGCGCCGTCGACCGTCACGGCACCGCCGACCGTGGCGGCGGTCGCTGCGAAGCCGCCGGTGGCAGCGCCCGCGGCGCCGATCCAGTCGACCGCGATCAACAGCACGGGCCTGCCCGGCACGCGCTTCTCGTTCGGTGGCTTCATCAAGCTCGAAAGCCTCGCCACCCGCACCGACGGCGGCGAGATGCCCGACGGCAGCGCCGGCCGCCTGCTCTACCTGCCCGGCGCGATCCCGGTCGGTGCGCCGGACGAGGGCGTCGATCTCGACGCCAGCGCGCAGTTCTCGCGCTTCTGGTTCGCCAGTGATTCGTCGCTGGACGACGGCACCGCGCTGCGCGCCTACCTCGAGTTCGACCTCTTTGGCAGCGCGCTGGGCAACCAGGTCAACACGAACACCTACGGCGTCACCGTGCGCCACGCCTACGCGAGCTGGGGCGCGTGGATGGCCGGCCAGAACTGGAGCAACTTCCAGGATCCGGCGTCGCTGGTCGACAGCATCGACCTGATCGGCGCCACCGACGCGAGCGTGTTCTCGCGCCAGGCGCAGGTGCGCTACACGCGCGGGGCGTGGGCGCTGGCGCTGGAGAATCCCGAGACCACCGTTGGCGCGTTCCGCGGCGGCGGCGCGCGCATCGCCTCCGACGACAACCGCCTGCCCGACCTCACCGCGCGCTGGACGCACAAGGGCGACTGGGGCCACGTCAGCGTCGCCGGCCTGCTGCGCGAGCTGCGGCACGAGACGACCACCGGCATCGACGACGCGACCGCGGGGTACGGCCTGTCGATCACCGGGCGGCGCGCGCTCGGCGCCAGCGACGACCTGCGCTTCGGCCTCACGGCAGGCCGCGGCATCGGCCGCTACATCGGCCTTGGCATCGTCCCCGACGCGGTGCTCGACGCCGGCGGCCAACTCGACGCGATCGGCGTCGTCGCCGGCTTCGCCGGCCTGCGCCACGTCTTCCACCCGCGGCTGCGCGGCAACCTCTACGGCAGCCTCGCGCGCTTCGACCACGACGTGGCCAGCAGCGGCGCCGGCGCCACGGAGCAGGTCGGTTCGATCGCCGCGAACCTGATCTACACGCCGGTTCCGAAGCTCGACGTCGGCGCCGAGTTCCGGCTCGGCCGGCGCTGGCTCGAGAACGGCACCGAGGGCGATCTCGCCCGCCTGCACCTCCACGTCAAGTACGCCTTCTGAAGGAGCGCGCCATGGACACCCACGCGAAACATCGAGGCGCCGCCGAGTACTGGCGCCGCAACCTGCGGCTGATGGCCGTGCTGCTCGCCCTCTGGGCCGCCGTGTCCTTCGGGGCGGGCATCTTCTTCGTCGACGCGCTGAACGGCATCCGCCTGTTCGGCTTCAAGCTCGGCTTCTGGTTCGCGCAGCAGGGATCGATCTACGTCTTCGTGGCGTTGATCTACTACTACGCGTGGCACATGAACAGGCTCGAGCGCGAGCTCGACGTGCACGAGGACTGATGCCATGAGCGTGATGACCTGGACCTACATCATCGTCGGGCTGTCCTTCGCCCTCTACATCGGCATCGCGCTGTGGGCGCGCGTCGGCAGCACCAAGGATTTCTACGTCGCCGGCGGCGGCGTGCATCCCATCACCAACGGCATGGCGACGGCCGCCGACTGGATGAGCGCCGCGTCGTTCATCTCGATGGCGGGCATCATCGCCTTCGCCGGCTACGACGGCTCGGTGTACCTGATGGGCTGGACCGGCGGCTACGTGCTGCTCGCCCTGCTGCTCGCGCCCTACCTGCGCAAATTCGGCAAGTTCACCGTGCCGGACTTCGTCGGCGACCGCTACTACAGCGACACCGCGCGCCTCGTCGCCGTGGTCTGCGCGATCTTCATCTCGTTCACCTATGTGGCGGGCCAGATGCGCGGCGTCGGCATCGTGTTCAGCCGCTTCCTCGAGGTGGACATCAACACCGGCGTGATCATCGGCATGGCGATCGTGTTCTTCTACGCCGTGCTCGGCGGCATGAAGGGCATCACCTACACGCAGGTGGCGCAGTACTGCGTGCTGATCTTCGCCTACATGGTGCCGGCGATCTTCATCTCGATCATGGCCACCGGCCACTGGCTGCCGCAGACCGGATTCGGCGGCACGCTGGCCGACGGCTCCGGGACCTTCCTGCTCGACAAGCTCGACGGCCTGACGACGCAGCTCGGCTTCACGCCGTACACCGACGGCTCGAAATCGACACTCGACGTGTTCGCCATCACCTGCGCGCTGATGGTGGGCACCGCCGGGCTCCCGCACGTGATCGTCCGCTTCTTCACCGTGCCGAAGGTGCGCGACGCGCGTCGCTCGGCCGGCTGGGCGCTGCTGTTCATCGCCATCCTTTACACCACCGCTCCGTCGGTCGCGACCTTCGCCCGCGTCAACATGATCGAGACGATCAACGGCACCGACGGCGCCGGCGCGCTGTACTCGGAAGCGCCGGAGTGGGTGACCAACTGGGAGAAGACCGGCCTGATCAAGTGGGAGGACAAGAACGGCGACGGCCGCATGTTCTATTCCGGCGACGCGCGCAACGAGATGACCATCGACAAGGACATCATGGTGCTGGCCAATCCGGAGATCGCGCGCCTGCCGGCCTGGGTGATCGCCCTCGTCGCGGCGGGTGGCCTCGCCGCGGCGCTGTCGACGGCGGCGGGCCTGCTGCTGGTGATCAGCGCCGCCATCTCGCACGACCTGCTGAAGAAAGTGGTGATGCCCGGCATCACCGAGAAGCAGGAGCTGCTGTACGCGCGCATCGCGGCGGTGTTCGCCATCGGCGTGGCCGGCTGGCTGGGCATCAACCCGCCGGGCTTCGTCGCCGAGGTGGTGGCCTTCGCGTTCGGCCTCGCGGCGGCGTCGTTCTTCCCGGCCATCCTGCTCGGCATCTTCGACAAGCGCACCAACATGCCCGGCGCGGTGAGCGGCATGCTGGTCGGACTGGTCTTCACCATCGGCTACATCCTGTACTTCAAGGGCGTGTTCATCACGCCGATGGCCGAGAACAAGCCCGAGAACTGGCTGTTCGGCATCTCGCCGGAGGGCATCGGCACGGTGGGCATGGCGCTGAACTTCCTCGTCGCCTTCGTGGTCTCGCGCCTGACGGCCCCGCCGCCGGCGCAGGTGATGGCGATGGTCGAGGACATCCGCATCCCGCGCGGGGCCGGCGCGGCGTCGCACATCGCCCACTGACCGGCGTGGACCGCTTTTGACAGCGCGGCATCCCTCCGGGGGTGCCGCGCTCGTTTAGTCTGCCTTCCGGTCCAGCCGGGGAGGGCGGGATGGGGATGTCGCAGCGCGGCTACGTCGAGATGCGCGATCGCCTGCGCTGGCGCGTGGCGCTCGTGCTGCTGGCGATGCTCGGCGCGCTGACGCTGGTGCTCGCCGGCGTGAACACCCGGATGGGCTATGCCGACACCGCGCTGCTCGCGTGGATCGCCTTCGGGGTCACGGCCGCGTGCGCGGGCGGCCTGGCCTGGCTGCCGCGCCGACTCGGGGCAACGGTGTTCTTCGCCACTGTGCTCGGGCTCGTGGTGCTGGCGGTGGGCTTCGGCTGGTGGCACGGCCGCCCGCTGCACCCGTGGGGCTTCCTGTTTCCGCCGGTGGTGGTGTTCCTGCTGCCGGCATGGCGCGCCATGGCGGCCATGCTGGTCTTCGGCGCGGCCGTGGCGCTGGTGGTCGACCAGCAGCGCCCCGCCATCGAGGTGGTGCGCTTCGTCAGCGTGTACGGGCTGATGGTCTGCTTCGTCACCACGTATGCGCTGCTCGAGGAGCGCGCCAGCCGCCTGCTGCGCGACCTCGGCGACCGCGATGGGCTGACCGGCGCGCTGAACCGGCGCCGCTTCAACGAGGCGCTGGCCCGCTTCGACGCCGACCGCGCGGGGGCCGCCGCGCTGGGTGTCCTGCTCGTCGACGTCGATCATTTCAAGGCGGTCAACGACAGCCGCGGCCACCTCGAGGGCGATCGCGTGCTGGCGGCGGCGCTGGAGAGGGGCCTCGCCGCGCACGCGCCGAACGGCCAGGCCACGCTGTACCGCTATGGCGGCGAGGAGTTCGCGGTGCTGGTGCACGACCGCCTGCCGGGGCCGCTGGGGCTGCTCGCCGAGGCGCTGCGCAGCGCGGTGGCGGCCGGTGGCGGCGGGCTTGCGCCCGGCGAGGTCACCGTCAGCATCGGCGCGGCGGCCTGGCGGGGCGGCGGGGAGACGCCGGAGGCCGCCCTGCAGCGCGCCGACGACGCGCTCTACGCGGCCAAGCGCGGCGGGCGCAACCGCGTGGTGGTGTCGGAGGCGCCGCGCGCGCCGGCCGCCGCGGATCCGGGGCTGGATGCGCTCGGGACCTGAGCGGTGGGACGCGGGGCTCAGTCGGTGAACCGCAGGCCGACACCCGCTTCCGTCGCGATGTAGCGCGGGCTCAGGGCATCGTCGCCCAGCTTGCGTCGAAGCCTTCCCACCAGGATGCGCAGGTAGTGCGTGTCGCCGTTGTGGTCGGGGCCCCACAGTTCGCGCAGCAGCATCGGCTGCGTCACCACGCGGCCGCGATGGCGCAGCAGCAGCACCAGCAGCGCCCACTCCTTCGGCGTCACTTTGAGTTCGACGCCGTCGAGCGCGACGCGCCGGCGCAGCGGCTCGATGACAAGCCGGCCGTCGTCGAAGCCGGGCTCGTCGCTCGCCGAAGGCCGCAGCCGCAGCAGCGCGCGGATGCGCGCCGAGAGCTCCTGCACGCCGAAGGGCTTGGTCACGTAGTCGTTCGCGCCGGCGTCGAGCGCTTTCACCTTCTCCGCTTCCGACGCGCGCACCGACAGCATGATCACCGGCACTTCGGTCCAGGCGCGGATGTCGCGCAGCACCTCGTGCCCTTCGCGATCGGGCAATCCGATATCGAGCAGCACGAGGTCGGCGCCGTGCGCGGCGAGCGCGGCGAGGCCGGCCGCGCCGTTCGCGGCTTCCTCAACGCGGTAGCCCTGGGCGCGCAGGCTGATGTCGAGCAGCTTGCGGATCTGCGGCTCGTCGTCGATGACGAGGATGCGGGGCTTCGGGTCGCTCATGCCGCGTCAGGATGCCTCAGCGGCGTCTCCTTGCGGCGCATCGCCGGGCGGCGCCTCGGGCAGCGGCAGCCGCACTTCGATCACGGTGCCGACACCGTCTTCTCCGGGAAGCGCCGACACGCGGCCGCCGTGCGCGCCGACCATGCCCTGGCAGATCGACAGGCCGAGGCCCGTACCGCCTTTGCCGCGGTCGCCGCGCGCGACCGAGTAGAACGGGTCGAAGATGCGCTGGCGCTCGTCCTCGGGAATACCGGGGCCGCGGTCGATGACGCGCAGGCGCAGCGTGCGGCGCTCGCCCGGCGACGCCAGCAGACTCGCCTCCACCCGCACGGCTGCGCCGTCAGGCGAGAAGCGCGCCGCATTCTCGAGGATGTTGAACAGGGCCTGCTCCAGCAGCGCCGGATGCGCGGACACCAGCGGCAGATCGGCCGGCACGTCGAGCACCAGCGGAAGCATCGGAAAGGCCTTGCGCAGCCGCGCCGCGGCGGCCCCGACCAGCTCGCCCGGCGCGATCCAGTCGCGCTCGATCTTCAGCTCGCCGTGGCCCAGCCGCGTCATGTCGAGGAGGTTCTGGATGTAGCGGTCGAGCCGCTGGCCCTCGCCGAGGATGCCTTCGTGCAGGCTTCGGCGGTCCTCCACGGGCATCCGATCGCCGTAGGCCATCAGGCTTTCGGCCGCGCCGACGATCGACGACAGCGGCGAGCGCAGGTCGTGCGACACCGACGACAGCAGCGCCGCGCGCAGCGTCTCGGTTTCCGACTGCATCCGCGCCGCTTCGAGCGCGACGTTGAGCTGTACGCGCGCCAGCGCCTCGGCGACGTCGTCGATCATGGCCGACACCGTTGCGGCCCGCGCCTCGTCGAGCCGGTGGGCGTCGAGGCGGAGGCCGACGACGCCGAGCGTGCGCGACTTCGAGCGCAGCGGCAGGAAGCGCCACGCGGCCGACCTCAGCGTGTCGGTGCCGGCGCCGGCCGGCTGGCCGTTGGCGCTGGCCCAGTCGGCCGCGGCGCGATCGCCCACCGCCAGCGGCGTGCGTGCCGCGTCGTCGACGCGCAGCTCGCCGCCCTCGACCAGGAACAGACGCGCTTCCCCCTCAGCAGCGCGCGACAGCGCGCGCTCGGCCACCGCGCCCACTTCGCCCGCGTCCGCCGCTGCGGCCAGCGCCCGGCCCAGACTCTGCATGGCCTGCACGTGCGCGTTCGCGGCGCGCAGGTTCAGCACCTGCCGCCGCAGCCGGCTCGCCAGCCGGCCCGCCAGCAGGGCGGCGCCGAGGAAGACGACGAGGTTGACCACGTCGCGCTGCGCCATCACGTGGAACGTGTAGCGCGGCTCGGTGAAGAAGTAGTTCCAGCCAAGGAAGCACAGCACCGCGGCGAGCAGCGCAACGCTGCCGCGGGTGCGCACCGCGACGATCAGAACGGCCAGAAGGAAGATCGGCGAAAGATCCTTCAGCGCCAGCCAGTGATCGGCCGCGGCCGCCAAGCCCAGCGCTGCCGCGACGCCCGCCAAGGCGATGGCGAGGTCGCTCCAGCGCCAGCGCGACCAGCGGCCCACGGCGCGGCGCGCGCGCTTGCGCGCCTCCGGGGTGGCCATGATCGTCAGCTCGAGGTGCGCGCCGTGCTGCAGCAGGCGCTGCGTCAGCGTGCGGTTGACCATGCGCGCGAACGGCCGCTCGCGCGTGCGCCCCACCACGAGGGCCGACACCGCCTGCTGGGTGGCGAAATCCAGCAGCGCGTCGGCGACGTCGGCGCCGCGCAGCCATTCGGTCTCCGCGCCCAGCCGCCGCGCCATCGCGAACACCGCTTCGACGGCGCTGCGGCGTTCGGCGGAGAGATCGCCGGTGTCGACGAAGGCCACCGTCCACGGCGCCCCGCGGCGCTCGGCCAGCTTGCGCGACACGCGCACGAGGTACTCGCTGTTGTCGCTGCCGTCGATGGCCACCAGCAGCCGGCGGCGGATCGGCACGACCGACTGCCCGGACGCGGTCAGCGTCTCGCGCAGGTCGGCGTCGACGCGGTCGGCCACCTGCTGCACCGCGAGTTCGCGCAGCGCCGTCAGGTTCGACGGCGTGAAGAAGCGCTGCAGCGCCGAGCCGGCCAGCTCCGGCGCGTACACCTTGCCCTGCTGCAGTCGCTCGACGAGTTCCCGCGGCGGCAGGTCGACCAGCACCACGTCGCGGGCGCGGTCGAGGAAGGCGTCGGGCACCGTCTCCTTGACCCGCACGCCGGTCAGCCGCTCGACGACGTCGTTGAGGCTTTCGAGGTGTTGGATGTTGATGGTGGTGTAGACGTCGATGCCGGCATCGAGCAGCTCGGCCACGTCCTGATAGCGGAACGGGTGGCGGCTGCCGGGCGCATTGCTGTGCGCGAGTTCGTCGATCAGGGCGACCTTCGGCCGGCGTGCCAGCACGGCGTCGAGGTCGAGTTCGTCGAGCGTGCGGCCGCGGTACTCGACGCGGCGGCGCGGAACGACGTCCAGTCCCGCCAGCAGCGCGGCGGTTTCGCTGCGACCGTGCGTTTCCACGACGCCGATGACGACGTCGACGCCGCGGCGCTGCAGGTCGCGCGCGGCCGACAGCATTGCGTAGGTCTTGCCCACGCCGGGCGCGGCGCCAAGGAACACCTTCAGCCCGGCGCGCTCGCGGTCGCGCTGCAGGCCCTCGAGCAGGGCGTCGGCCTGGGCGCTGCGGGGTGCGGGCATGTCAGTCGGCGGCGTCGAGCGCGAGGTTCAGGGCGAGCACATTAACCCGCGGCTCGCCGAACACGCCGAGCCACGGCTGTTCCGTGTGCGCGCGGACGATCGCGCGCACGGTGGCCTCGTCCATGCCGCGGGCCCGCGCCACGCGCGGCACCTGCACGTCGACCGCTGCGGGCGACAAATGCGGATCAAGCCCCGAGCCGCTGGCGCTGATCAGCTCCACCGGCAGTTCGGCCGTCGTGATGCCCTCGCGCGCGGTGATCGCGGCGGCGTCGGCCGCCATGCGTTCGCGCAGGGTCGGGTTGCTGACGGCGAGGTTGCTGCCCGCCGCGCCGACCGGATTGAAGCCCGCCGCCGAAGGCCGCGGCACGACGTAGCGCGGATCGCTGAACGGCTGCGCGACGAGCGCCGAGCCGACGATCACGCCGTCGCGCTCGACCAGGCTGCCAGTGGCCTGGTCGGGGAACAGCGCCCCGCCGAGCGCCGCGCCGAGCCCGGGATACAGCAGGCCGAAGGCCGGCACCGACAGCGCGGCCAGCACGAGCGCGGCGCGCCAGCCGCCGCCGCGGGTGTCGAGCCCCGCCGGAGCTGCCGACAGGCGGTCGGTGGCCGGCGTGGACGGGTTCGGGTCGCGAGGCGTATTCATTCCGATTCCTTCGAGTCGTTGGTCAGGCGCCGATCGTGGCGGCGAGCGTCATGTCGATCAGCTTGATGGCGGGGAAGGGCGCGATGAGCCCGCCCACGCCGAAGACGAGCAGGTTCCTCGCCAGCAGCGCGTCGCCGCGCGTGGCGCTGACCTTGATGCCGCGCAGGGCCAGCGGGATCAGCGCCGGGATCACCAGCGCGTTGAAGATCAGCGCGGCCAGCACGGCATTGGTCGGACTGGAGAGCTGCATCACGTCGAGCGCGGCCAGTGCCGGAACGCCGGCGGCGAACACCGCCGGGAGGATGGCGAAGTACTTCGCCACGTCGTTGGCCAGCGAGAAGGTCGTCAGCGCGCCGCGCGTGACCAGCAGCTGCTTGCCGATCTCGACGACGTCGAGCAGCTTCGATGGATCGCTGTCGAGGTCGACCATGTTGCCGGCCTCCTTCGCCACCTGCGTGCCGGCGTTCATCGCAAGGCCGATGTCGGCCTGCGCGAGCGCCGGCGCGTCATTGGTGCCGTCGCCGACCATCGCCACCAGCCGCCCGCCGGCCTGCTCGGCGCGGATGCGCGCGAGCTTGTCCTCGGGCGTGGCCTCGGCCATGAAGTCGTCGACACCCGCCTGCGCGGCGATGGCCGCGGCCGTGAGCGGGTTGTCGCCGGTGATCATCACCGTGCGCACGCCAAGCGCGCGCAGCCGCGCGAAGCGCTCGCGCACGCCGCCCTTGATGATGTCGGACAGCGCGACCACGCCGAGCACCACGCCGCCTTCCGCAACGACCAGCGGCGTGGCACCGCCGCGCGCCACGGCGTCGATGGCGGGCTGCAGGGCTGCCGGCACGCTGCCGCCCTGCTCAGCGACGAAGCGCGCAATCGCATCACCCGCGCCCTTGCGCAGCAGCGGCTGGCCGGGCACGTCCACGCCCGACATGCGCAGCCGCGCGCTGAAGGCGATGATCTGCGCGCCATCGGGCAGCGTTGCCACGCCGACGCTCTTTTCCGCCAGCCGCACGATCGACTTGCCCTCGGGCGTCGGGTCGGCCAGCGAGGCGATCTGCGCGGCGCGCGCGAGGCGCTCCGGTGCGATGCCCGGCAGCGCGTTGAACGCGGTGGCCTGCCGGTCGCCGTGGGTGATCGTGCCGGTCTTGTCGAGCAGCAGGGTGTCGATGTCGCCGGCCAGCTCGACCGCCTTGCCGCTCTTCGCCACGACGTTGGCGCGCAGCGCGCGATCCATGCCGGCGATGCCGATGGCCGGCAGCAGCCCCCCGATCGTGGTCGGGATCAGGCACACCAGCAGCGCGATCAGCATCACCGGATCGAGCGAGAAGCCGAGGAACGCGGCCATCGGCGGCAGGCTGACGCAGACCACGAGGAAGATCAGGGTCATCGCCGACAGCAGCACGGTCAGCGCGAGCTCGTTCGGCGTCTTCTGCCGCTGCGCGCCTTCGACGAGCCGGATCATCCGGTCGAGGAAGCTGTCGCCCGGGTCGGCGCTCACTTCGACGAGGATGCGGTCGGTCAGCACCTGGGTGCCGGCGATCACGCCGCTCTTGTCGGTGCCGGCCTCGCGCAGCACCGGCGCCGATTCGCCCGTCACTGCGGCTTCGTTGATGCTGGCGAGGCCCTCGATGATCTCGCCGTCGGCCGGGATCAGCTCGCCCGCTTCGACGACAACGCGGTCGCCGCGGCGCAGCGCGGTGGCCGGCACGCGCTCTTCGCGTTCGCCGACGAGGCGTCGTGCTGCGAGCTCGCTGCGCGTGGCGCGCAGGCTGGCGGCCTGGCCGCGGCCGCGCGCCTCGGCGATCGACTCGGCGAAGTTCGCGAACACCACCGTGGCGAGCAGGATCACGCCCACCGCCATCGTGAAGCCAAAGCGCGGATCGGCCGGGCCGGCCCACGCGCCGATCAGCAGCGTCACGAGCGTGCCGATGAGCACGACGAACATCACCGGGTTGCGGCGCTGCACGCGCGGGTCGAGTTTCTTCAGCGCATCGATCAGCGCGGCGCCGATGGGTCCAGCGGCCAGAGCGCTTCGCGAGCGGTTCGCGACGGCAGCGTCGTGCATCGGGGTCTTGTGCGTGGAATCGGTCATGGCGGGTCCTTCAGCGCGCCAAGCTCAGCTGCTCGGCGATAGGGCCAAGCGCGAGCACGGGCAGGAAACAGAGCAGGGTGAGCAGCACGATCACGGCAAGCAGGGTCAGCGCGAACACCGGGCTTTCCACGTCGAGCGAGGCCGTGCTGCGCGGCGCAACGCGCTTGGCGGCCAGCTTTCCGGCGATCGCCAGCGGGATCAGCAGGCCGGCATATCGGCCCGCCAGCAGCAGCACCACGGCACTCAGGTTCCACCACGGTGTGGCGTCGCCCAGACCCTCGAAGCCCGAGCCGTTGTTCGCGAAGGCCGAGGTGTACTCGTAGAAGACCTGCGACAGGCCGTGGAAGCCCGGATTGCTGTTGCCGGTCAGCGCCGGCACCGCGACCGCGATCGCGGTGAAGCCGAGGATCAGCAGCGGCTGCAGGATCACCAGCAGCGACAGCAGGCGCACTTCGCCCACTTCCAGCTTGCGGCCGAACAGCTCCGGGGTGCGGCCGATCATCAAGCCGGAGAGAAACGCCGCGAGCAGCACGTAGACGAAGAAGTTGACGAGGCCGCAGCCCACGCCGCCCCAGACCGCGTTGACGAGCATGCCGCCCATCGCCGAAAGCCCGGCAAGCGGATTCAGCGAGTCGTGCATCGCGTTGACCGAGCCGTTCGACGTCTGGGTCGTCAACGACGCCCACAGCGCTGAAGCCTCGGTACCGAAGCGCGTTTCCTTGCCTTCCAGATTCGGCGCGTCGACGGCGAGCCCCGACGCTGCGGCATTCGGGGCGCGCTCGGCCCAGACGGCCAGCGTCGTCAGGCCGGCGGACATCGCCAGCATCGTGCCGAAGGCCATCAGCGCCAGCTTCCGGCGTCCGGTAAGCCCGCCGATCATGAACACCGCGGCGATCGGGAACACGAGGATGGCCACCGTCTGTGCGAGGTTCGACAGCGGCGTCGGGTTCTCCAGCGGCACCGCGGAATTCGGGCCGTACCAGCCGCCGCCGTTCGTGCCCAGCTGCTTCACCGCCACCATCGGCGCCATCGGGCCCGTGGGGATCACCTGCTCGGTCATGCCGGCACTCGCATCCAGCGGCGTGGCTTTCGCCGCACCGCCGAAGGTGCTCGGCACGCCCTGCGAAGTCAGCAGCAGCGCCATCAGCAGCGCCAGCGGCAGGAATGCGCGGACGCACAGCCGCAGCACGTCGACGTAGTAGTTGCCCACGTCGCGCGCCTCGCCCTCCGCGGCCGTCGCCGCGTTGCGGCCGCCGAGGAAGCCGCGCAGCATCGCGGCGGCGATGCCGAGGCCCATCATCGGCGTCAGCACCTGCAGCGTGACGATGCCCGCGAGCTGCGACAGGTACGAGAGCTGCGCCTGCCCCGAGTAGTGCTGCTGGTTGGTGTTGGTGAGGAAGCTCACCATCGTGTGCAGCGCCAGATCCCAGGTCATCGGCCCGACGCCGTCGGGGTTCAGCGGCAGGCGGTGCTGGAGCATGAACAGCGAAAACACGACGGCGCCGAGCGCGACGTTGCTGAAGACGAAGGCACGGGCATAGCCCTGCCACGTCATGCCGCGCGCGGGGTCGACGCCGAGCAGCCGATAGATCGGCCGCTCGACAAGGCCGAACAGGCCATCACCGGGCGCGGCTCCGGCGCCCAGCACGCGGTACAGCCACCAGCCCAGCGGTGCCGCCAGCGCGATCGCGATGAGGTAGGTGAGAACGATCTCGGTCATGGCGGGGCCTTCAGAAGTCTTCCGGCCACCACAGGGCGGCCAGCAGGAACAGCGCGAGCGCGAGGCTCAGGAGCAGCAGCAGGGTGTTCATCGGAGTCGTTGGGCCAAGCGAGCCGCGCGGTGCGTCTCGATGACGCGCAGCCTGCGCGCTCATCGCGTAGCGCTTCGATGCCCGCCGGGGCGGCGTGGCGTAAAAAATCCGCATCCTCCGGGCGCGGCGCATACTCGCGGCGACCCCAGCACGCCCGCCGCAGAGCTTCCGATGAGCAAGACGACGCCCGACGACGCTGCGCCCGACGTGCCGCCGGCGACCGCGATGGCCGCGACCGCACCGCGCAAGCCCCGCGATCCCGAGTTCTGGATCGCCATCGGCGCGCTCGCGGTCAGCGCCATCGCGATGCTGGCCTCGCTGCTGCAGTTCACCGTTCAGCGGAGCCAGGAGCGCGCCGCGGCCTGGCCGTTCATCAGCCTCAGCACGAACTACTCGGGCGAGGGCTTCGCCTTCGTCGTGCAGAACAAAGGCATGGGCCCCGCGTTGGTGCGACGCGTCGACGTGTTCCTCGACGACAAACCGGTCGGCGGCTGGCCGGGCGTGCTCGATGGTTTGTTCGGCAAGGGGCATCCCTACGGTTGGGATCGCATCGGTGCGACCGACGTGGCAGACCGCGTGTTCGCCCCGGGCGAGCGCGTCGAGGCATTCCGGATTCCGTGGCGAGCGCCGGACGGCAGCGACGATCCGCGGGTGCGCGAGGGCTTTGGCGACGCGAACCGCTTCACCGTGCGCGTCTGCTACTGCTCAGTGCTCGGCGATTGCTGGATCACGCGCGAGGGTATCGATCACGCGCCCGTCGACGCCTGTCCGGCGGGATTGCTGCCGCGCTGATCCGCTCCAGCGAACCGGCCTTCCGAAGACCCGATGCCGGGCGAAGCCGGAAAGCCAGCGGCGCCGAGGCGCTGAATAAGTGGCTTCCGGGCGGGAGGGGAAGCCCAACGAAATCGCCTT
>ERZ1066123.1215-NODE-1215-length-16120-cov-17.935699_pt1 | contig 16120 bp, 9 predicted proteins | sample MGYA00382770_ERZ1066123 | MGnify/ENA primary metagenome ERZ1066123 (study PRJEB33369, sample SAMEA5778353) | biofilm metagenome | biome: Industrial cooling water; feature: Water cooling tower basin; material: Biofilm | place: United Arab Emirates | collected...
CGGCTCGCCCCGTACGCGACGCACGCCGCGTGGCAGGCGCGCGCATGGGCCGCGCAGGTCGCGCGCGCGATCGCCGACACCGCGACGCTCCGCACGCTCGCGCGCGACACCGCGCCCAACGTCGCCGCCGCCGCGATCGGCACGAGCGCCGACGCGCTCCGCGCCCTCGGCGCGGCGCACCACGGCCTCGCGCTCGCGGGAGCCGAGTGGTTCGCGTCGGCCCCGGTCGACACGGTGCGCGCGCACGCCGCCGCGCTTCTCGACGCGCTCGACGCGCAGACGCGTCGCGGCGGGACGATGCGCCGCGACGTCCGCACCGCGCTGCTCGCGCGGTTCGTCGCCGCGTCGGACGGCTCGCCCCCGTCGGACGCGACGACCACGCCCGCGGCCGCGCGCGCCGCACGTGCGACCATCGACGCCGCGCCGTGGGCCGCGCGCCTCGCGCCGTACACGCGCGACGCCGACCCCGCCGTCGCCCGGCTCGCGCACGCCGCGCTCGGCCACGCCGACTCGGCCGCCGCGCTCGCGCGCGCCGTGCCGCCGGCGGCACCGCTCCCCGACGACCGCACCCTCGCCGCGCTGCGCGGCGCGCGGCTGCGCGTCACCCTGCGCGCCCTCGGCACGCTGGAGCTCGCGCTCCTCGCGGACGACGCCCCGGCCACCGTCGCCGCCGTCGTCGCCCTCGCGCGCGCCGGACGCTACGACGGCACCACCTTCCACCGCGTCGAGCCGAACTTCGTGCTGCAGGGCGGCTCGCCCGGGGCGAACGAGTACGACGCCGCGAGCGACACCTTCTGGCGCGACGAGACCGGCGGCCTGCACCGCCGCGGCACGTGGGGGATCAGCACGCGCGGCCGCGACACGGGCGACGGGCAGTTCTTCGTCAACCTCGTCGACAACCACCGCCTCGACGGCGACTACACCGTCTTCGCGCGCACCGTGCGCGGCGAGGCGCTGCTCGACCGGGTGGTCGAGGGGACGGTGATCGAGCGGGTGGAGGTGGTGCCGGCGCGCCGGCGATGAGCACGGTGCCGCGGGGATCGTCCGTTTGCGACGCGCGTCGCCGAAACGCGTGACGTCACGCCGGATCGCGCGTCTGTACGGCGAGTGACAGCCGCGGCGACGCCGTCGCGGGTGCTCGCATCCCGTTCCCGAGCCCACGATGCGTCGCCACGCGCTGACGACCCGTCTCCTCGCCGCCGCCACCGCACTCGCCCTCTCGGCCGCGCCGGCCGCGGCGCAGCTCACCGCGTCCTGGTACACCGGCGTCCCCGACGGCGGTGGCCCCGCCGGCACGCATCCGACGCTCGGCGGCCCGCTGCAGAACGTCTTCTGCACGACGCAGCTCACGCAGATCCGGTTCACCGACCGCACGGTGCTGGGCAACTTCCTCGCGGCGAACTGCCCGGCGGGGAGCGTCCCGGCGAGCGCGCTGCAGGGGTACAGCGTCGCGGTGCGCATCGTCGGCACCCTCTGGGCGGCGGCCCCCGGGACGTACACCTTCGGCGGCCGGATCGACGACGGCAATCGCTTCTGGATCAACGGGGCGCTCGTCCGCAACGCCTGGCACGACCAGCTCAACGACTACTCCTTCGCGGCGAACCTCGTCGAGGGAGCGAACACCGTGCAGTTCGACTACTACGCGAACTCGCACGGCAGCTCGGTCTTCACGATGGCCCTGCCGACCGGCGTGGCGATCGTCCCGGAGCCGGCGACGCTCTCGCTCCTCGCGACCGGGCTCGCCCTCGCCGCCCTCGCCACGCGCCGACGCCGCGCCTGAGCGCGCCCGCACCGCCACGCCACGCCCCCCGGCCCGCACGGTCCGGGGGGCGTCTCGTGTCGGGGATCTCCCATGGGGCGTGCGGGGGATTCCCGGTGGCCCCACCTTTCGGCCATGACCCCCGACACCCCCTCCCCCGCGGCCGCGTCCCCCCCGCGCACCGCGATCGTCACCGGCGCCTCCTCGGGCGTCGGCCTCTGGGCGACGAAGGCGCTCGTCCACCGCGGCTGGCACGTGGTGATGGCCGTGCGCGACCTGCCCAAGGCCGAGCGCGAGGCCGCGCGCATCGGCATCGACGCGTCCAAGGTGACGCGCCTGCACGTCGACCTCGGCTCGCTCGCGAGCGTCCGCCGCTTCGTCGCCGACTTCCGCGCCACGGGGCTCCCACTCGACGCGCTCGTCTGCAACGCCGCCGTCTACCTGCCGCGCCTCGAGGCGCCGCGCCGGTCGCCCGAGGGCTTCGAGATCAGCGTCGCGACGAACCACTTCGGCCACTTCGTGCTGATGCTCGAGCTCCTCCCCGACCTCGCTCGGGGGCGGAGCCCGCGCCTGATCACGCTCGGCACGGTGACCGCCAACAGCGAGGAATTCGGCGGCAAGATCCCGATCCCCGCGCCGGCCGACCTGGGCGACCTCGCGGGGCTCGAGGCGGGCTTCCGCGATCCGGTGGCGATGATCGACGGCAAGCCGTTCAAGCCCGGCAAGGCGTACAAGGACTCGAAGCTCTGCAACATGATCACGAGCCGCGAGCTCCACCGCCGCTACCACGCGAGCACGGGGATCGTCTTCAACACGCTCTACCCGGGGTGCGTCGCCGACACCGCGCTCTTCCGCGACACGCCGGCGCTCTTCCGCACGATCTTCCCCTGGTTCCAGAAGAACGTGACCAAGGGCTACGTCACGCAGGAGCTGAGCGGCGAGCGCGTCGCGCAGGTCGTCGCCGACCCCGAGTTCGCCGCGCAGAGCGGCGTGCACTGGAGCTGGGGCAACCGCCAGAAGCCCGGCGCGTCGGCCTTCGCGCAGAAGCTCTCCGCCAAGGCCGAGAACCAGGCGCGCGGCGAGCGCCTCTGGACGCTCTCCGAGCAGCTCTGCGGCGTCACCGCGCCGACGTTCGAGTTCGCGGTGCGGTGACGGAGTCACGACGGACCGCGGGAAATCCGCAGGACAGGTAGGTTCGGCAAGGATTCACCACAGGGGACACAGGGATCACAGGGACTGCAGCTGTCCCCTGTGATCCCTGTGTCCCCTGTGGTGAATCCTTCGTCGTTTCTCCTGCGGGCCCTACGTGTCCCACGTGCTCATCCGCTGTTCCGTCCGTCGGAACTCACGGTACCGCCCCCGCCGCACCGGACCGGCGCGGGTCGGCGCCGGCGGTGACGCGGCCGCGTGACCAGGTGATGGCGGCGCCGTAGCCCATGCGCAGCTCGCCCGGGAGCGAGACGAGGCGCACGTCCCAGCCGAGCGTGCGGAGGCGCGCGACGAGGTCGGGGGAGAGGTCGTCCTCGGCGTCGATCGTGACGCGGTCGCCCTGGCGGCCGCCGGGGAGGAGGCGCGGGAGCTCGAGGACGCCCTGCGCGTCGAGGCGGTCGTCGACGGCGCCGATCACGCCGGCGAGCACCGCGCTCGTGATCCACGCGTTGCCGGCGGCGCCGACGGCGAGCACGGGGCGGCCGTCGCGGAGGACGATCGTCGGCGCGAGCGTGCTTCCGTGCCGCGCGTTGGGGAGCCGGGCGCCGTACGCGCCCGCGTCGAGCGGGTAGCTCGTCAGCTTGTCGTTGTAGAGGAAGCCGAGCCCCGGCGTGACGTGGAAGGTCCCGCCCCACGTGCCGAGCGTCTGCGTGACGGCGACGACGTTCCCCTCGGCGTCCGCGACGGCGAAGGCGGTCGTCCCGTTGGGGCGCGCCGCGTTCGGCGCGCGCGCCGAGTCGCGTGCGGGCTGCGAGTCGCGCGGCGCGGCACAGGCGAGGGCGTCGCCGGGCGACGCGGGCGCGCGCGTCGCGTCGAAGCAGCGCCAGCGCGCGCGCAGCGTGTCGGGGTGCGTGAACGGCGTCACGTCCACGGGCCAGAGCGCGGGGTCGGCGATGCGCCCGCGCGTCCCCGGGACGAGGAGCCAGGCCGAGAGGAGCGCGTGCATCGAGGCGGCGTCGTCGCGCCACGGGCCGGGCGGCGGCCCGAGCTCGCGCAGGCCGAGCTGCGCGACGAGCGTGGCCCCGCCGCTCACCGGCGGCGCGCTCGAGAAGACGACGTGCCCGCGGTACGTGCCGCGCACCGGCGCGCGCTCGACGGCGTGGTAGCGCTGCACGTCGAGGAGCGTCATCACGTTGCCGCCGGCGCGCAGGTCCTCGACCATGCGGCGCGCCGTCTCGCCGCGGTAGAAGCCGTCCGGGCCGTCGCGCGCGATGCGCTCGAGCGTCGCCGCGAGGTCGGGGTTGCGCACCGTGTCGCCGGCCGCGAGCGGGCGCCCGTCGCGGAAGAAGAGCGCCACCGACGCGGGGTAGCGGCGGAAGCGCCCCTGCTCGACGCGGAGCGTCGTCGCGAGCCCGTCGCTCACCGGGTAGCCCTCGCGCGCGAGGCGGATCGCCGGCGCGAGCGCGTCGGCCCACGTCACGCGCCCGCTGCCGAAGCGCACGAAGGCGCGGTGCATCCCGGCGACGGTGCCGGGGACGTTCGCGAGCGCGGGGCCGTCGTCGGGGTAGCGCCCGTTCGGCGCCAGCGCGGGGTTGCCGATCGACGCGGCCTCGGGGGCGCGCGACATGAAATCGATCAGCACCGGGGCCTCGTCGCGCGCGCGCTTCACCAGCAGCTGCCCGTAGCCGCCGATCCCGCTCGCGTCCGGCTCGACGACGCCGAGCGCGAACGACACCGCGACCGCCGCATCGACGACGTTGCCCCCCTTCGCGAGGAGCTCGAGCCCGGCCGCCGTCGCGAGCGGGTGCGCGCTCGACACCGCGGCGCGTCCCGTCGCGGGCGCGCGGAGCGGCGGGCGGGCGCGGTGCATCGCGTGCAGCACGCGCGCCAGCGCCGAGTCGTTCGCGGCGGCGAGGGCGCGCGGGCGCCACGCGTCGCGCAGCCGCTCCCACGCCGTGCGACGCGCCCCCGGCTCGGCGAAGTAGAGCGCGGCCGTGCGCACCCACGCCGCGTCGAAGAGGTCGCCGTTGCGCCGCGCGCGATCGGGGACGGGGAGCGGGGCCACCTGCAGCCCCGCGTCGGGCGGGAGCGGCGCCGCGACGACGAGCAGCGGCTGCGGGGTCGCCGCGGGGCGCGCGCCGCGCTCGCGCGCCATGTCGTGCAGGCGATCGGGGTCGCCGTTGTAGCCCGACCGCGCGTCGGCGATCGACGCGAGCGCGAGCGTCCGGCCGTCGGGCGCCCACGTCGCCTGCGCGAACCGGGTGCTCGCGAGCGCGCTCCAGCGTCCGTCTCGCGCGACGACCTGCACGCCGCGCCCGCCCGCGCCGGCCGACACCGCGACCGCGAGCCGGGTGCCGTCGGGCGCCCACGCGGGGCGCTCGACGGTGCGGTCGCCGACGACCGTCGCCTCGCGCCCGTCGCGCAGCGTGCGCACGCGCAGCGCGCCGTCGCGCACGTACGCGAGCGCCGAGCCGTCGGGGGCGAAGGCGGGCCACCGCTCCGCCGCGACCGTCGCCGAGAGCGGCGCCTCGCGGCCGTCGGCCTCGCGCAGCCGGATGCGCGCGTCGCCCTCGCGGCCGCGCACGAAGGCGATGCGTCCGTCGGGGGCGACGGTCGGCTCGCCCTCCCACGCGGGGTCGGTGGTGAGCCGCTCCGGCTCGCCGCCGTCGACCGCCACGCGCCAGAGGTCGAACTGCCCCGCGCGATCCGACGCGAAGACGAGCGTGCGCCCGTCGGCGCTCCACGCCGGCTGCCCGTCCCACGCGGCGCCGTGCGTGAGCTGTCGCCACGTCGAGTCGCCCCCCGCGCCGCGCACCCACAAGTCGCCATCGACGCTCGCCGCCAGCCGCCCGTCGCGCGCGTACGCGGGATCCCGCACCGCCTGCGCACCGAGCGAAGCGGCGCCGGCGAGGGCGCAGGCCGCGATGACGTTGGCGACGGGAAGCAAGGAGGACACGGCGGACCTTCGAGGATTCCCCACAGGGGACAGAGGATTCACCACAGGGGACAGCGGATTCACCACAGGGGACACAGGGATCACAGGGACTGCCGCCGTTCCCTGTGACCCCTGTGTCCCCTGTGGTGAATCCGCTCTTGCTGTCGGCACGGGTCCCACGTGACCCGCGTGCTGCCCGCCGTCCCGCACCCGACGCCTCACACCGCGTCGGAGAGCGACGTGAACGAGAAGTCGCGCGCCCGGAGCGACGGCATCACCGTCACCGGCCCGCCGTCGCCGTCGCCGACGCGCACGGCGGGGCCGAGCGCCTCGACGTTGTTGAGCAGGAAGAGCGGCGACTCGTTGAAGCGCATGTTCTTGATCGACTTCGTGACCTTGCCGTTCTCGATCAGGAAGGTCCCGTCGCGCGTGAGCCCGGTGTGGAGCGCGGTGCGCGGGTCGACCTCGCGGAGGTACCAGAGGCGCGTCACGAGGATGCCGCGCTGCGTCCCCGCGATCAGGCGGTCGAGCGGCTCGGTGCCGCCGGCGAGGAGGAGCGAGCTCGCGCCGCCGGTGGGCGTGCCGCCGGTGCGCGCCGCCCACGCGCGCGAGAGCTGCAGCGTGCGCAGCACCCCCTTGTCGATCCACGCCTGCCGCGCGAGCGGGAGCCCCTCGCCGTCGAACGGCGCGGCGAGCACCGCCGGATCGGCGGGGTCGCTCGCGAGCGTGACGAGCGGGGAGACGACCTGCTCGCCGACCCGGTTCCCGCCGCCGCGCTTCGAGAAGGGCGAGCGCCCCTCGTCGGCGGCGCGCGCCTGGAAGTAGCGGCCGAGGAGCGAGACGAGGTCGCCCACCGCCGTCGGCTCGAGCACGACGGTGTAGCGCCCCGGCTCGATCGCCACCGGGTTGCGGCTCCGGAGCGACTTGTCGATCGCGCGCGCGCTGGTGGCGGCGAAGTCGAGCTTCCCCCACGCGACCGCGTCGTCCGACGCCCAGCCGCTCCCGGTGCCGTCGGCGGTGCGCGCGGTGATCGTGTAGTTGGCGCGCGACCCGCGGTGGTAGGCGAAGAGCCCCGCGCTGTTGCCGAGCACCGTCGCGCTCCCCGAGACGAGGAGGAAGCCCGCCACCTCGAGCGTCTTCCCCGTGCGCGCCGGCGCGAGCGCCGAGCGGGCCGCGTCGATCGCCGCCGCGGCGTCGAGCGAGGCGGTCGCCTCGTCCCACGCCGCCGGCACCTCGCGGTACTGCTGCGCGCCGAGGAGCGGCATCGCCTCGGGATCCTCGGGGGCGAGCCGCGCGATCGCCTCGGCCTTGCGCACCGCGCGCTCGAGCCCCTCGCGCGTGAGGTCGTTGGTGGTGACGCTCGCGCGGCGCTTCCCGTCGATCGCCGTGATCGTCGCCTGCGCGTCCTCGGTGACGCCGGCCGTCGAGAGCTGGTTGGCGGCGAAGCGCAGGTTGCGCGTCCGCCCCGCGCGGATCGCGACGGCGACGCCGTCGAGCTGGCGGAGCGACACGACGGTCTGCACCACGCGCTCCGCCTCGGCGCGCGAGAGCACCGCCTCGTCGGCGGCGAGGAGCGAGCGCGGCGCCCGCGGGTCGAGGAGGGCGCTCATGCCTTGCGCCCCGTGTTGATGATCGTGGCCTGCCGGAAGCGCGACGGCGGGCAGCCGTGGCTCACCGCGTTGACCTGCCCGGGCTGCCCCTTGCCGTCGGCGAAGGTCGCGAAGAGCTCGTAGCTCCGCTGGCCGCCGATGAGGTCGAGCGAGCGCCAGAAGTCGGGGGTGCGGATCACGTAGGCGACGTCGCGGAGCTGGCCCGTGATCTTCCCCCCCTTGATCTCGTAGGCGAGCGCGCCGCCGAACTGCGCGTTGTAGCGCTGCTGGTCGATGCTGTACGAGCCGCGGCCGAGGATCGCGATCCCGCGGTCGGTGGCGGCGACCATGTCGTCCCACGTCAGGTCCTTCGCCCCCGGGAGGAGCGAGACGTTCGGCATCCGCTGGAAGGCGACCGAGCTCCACGAGTCGGCGTAGCTGCAGCCGTGGCTCCGCACCGGCATGCCGCGCTTCGCGTACCAGTCGGCGAGCCACGACGCCTGCTCGCGCGTCGTCTGGTAGTCGACGAAGGTCCCCTTGTCGATGATCGTGAAGCGCTCGGGGGCGACGCCATCGTCGTCCCAGCCGATCGTCGCGCACCCCCCGGGCTGCGAGCGGTCGCCGACGATCGTCATCAGCTCCGAGCCGAACCTGAGCGCGCCGAGCACCTTGTCGGGCGGCGCGACGAAGCTCGTCCCGGCGTAGTTGGCCTCGTAGCCGAAGGCGCGGTCGACCTCGGTCGGGTGCGCGACGCTCTCGTGGATCGTGAGCCCGAGGTTGCTCGGGTGGAGCAGGAGGTCGTAGCGCCCCGGCTCGACCGGCTTCGCCGTGAGCTTCTCGGCCGCCTCCTCGCCCCAGCGGCGCGCGCTCTCGGCGAGCTTCGTCTCGAGCACCGCCTCCCACCCGCGCCCCGTCGGCTGCACGACCGCGTCGCGGACGGCGAAGTCGGTGCGGTCGGCGCTCACGGCGGTGATCGACATCGGCGTCCACGACCGCACCACCTCCTGCACGGTGACGGTGCCGTCGGTGTTCGCGTAGTTCCGCTCCTCCTTCACGAACGACATCGTCGTCCCCGCGAAGCGCACCGTCGGCACGGCGAGCGCCGCGGCGTTGGCGGCGAGCGCGAGCGCGACCTTGTCGGCGATCGGCACGGTGAACGGGTCGATCGTGAAGCCGCTCGACCAGCGCCCGTCGGCGACGACCGGCGCCGGCGCGAGCGTGACCGCGCGGTCGCGCGCCCCGCGCCCGGCCTTCGCGGTCGCGACGGCGTCGCGCGCGGCGCGGGCCACGCCGTCGGTGGTGAGCCGTGGCGTCGCCGAGAAACCCCAGCAGCCGTCGACGAGGACGCGCACGCCGCAGCCGATCGTGTCGTCGTCGCTGACGCCGAGCACCTGCCGCTCGCGCGTGGCGATCGACTGGCGCTGCACGCGCTGGATCCGCACGTCGGCCCAGCTCGCGCCGGCGCGCCGGGCCTCGTCGAGCGCGTGCAGCAGGAGCGCGCGCACCGCCGCGTCCATGGTCGGCGGCGTCCGCGCGCCGGCCGGCGCGGGGGCGAGGGCGCGCAGCTCGCCCGGCGCCCCGAGCGCGAGCGCGCCGGCGGCGAGGGCGGAGGTGGCGAGGAAGTCGCGTCGGGTCGTCGTCATCCGTGTGTCGGCTCCGGGGAACGTCGGACCAAGCTACGCGCCGGCACGTGCGAGCGCTGGGGCGCACCGCCGCGGAACCTTGAGGAGACGTCGGACACGTCGGAACCGCAACGATTCACCACAGGGGACACAGGGGTCACAGGGAACGACTGCAGTCCCTGTGACCCCTGTGTCCCCTGTGGTGAATCCGCTCTTGCCGGTCCTGCGTGTCCTGCGCGTTATCTCGCCGTCGGGCCGCTCACTCCGCCCGCGGCACCTGCCGCTTCGGCTTCACGTGCTTGTCGAGCCACGAGACCATCTCGAAGAGCGTGTGCCCGACCGACTCGCGCGCGAGGTAGCCGTGCGCCTCGCCCGGGAGCTGCACGTAGCGCACCGTCGCTCCGTTCCCCTTGAGCGCCGCGTAGAAGCGCTCCGACTGCACCGGGAAGGTCCCGCTGTTGTCGTCGTTCATCCCGTGGATCAGCAGGATCGGCGTCTTCACGCTGTCGGCGTAGGTGAACGGCGACATCGTCGTGTAGATCTCGCGCGCCTGCCAGTAGGGGCGCTCCTCCTGCTGGAAGCCGAACGGCGTGAGCGTCCGGTTGTAGGCGCCGCTGCGGGCGATGCCGGCGCGGAAGATCCGCGTGTGCGCGAGCAGGTTCGCCGTCATGAACGCGCCGTAGCTGTGCCCGCCCACCGCGATGCGGTCGCGGTCGGCGACGCCGCGCTTCACGATCTCGTCGACCGCCGCCTGCGCGCTCGACGTCAGCTGCTGCACGTAGCTGTCGTTCGGCTCCGCCGACCCCTCGCCGACGATCGGCATCGTCGGCCCGTCGAGCACCCCGTACCCCTGCGTGAGCAGGAAGAGGTGGCTCGACCCCGCCGGGCGCACGAAGCGGTGCGGCGAGCCGCGCACCTGCGCCGCCGCCTCGCGGGTCTTGAACTCCTCGGGGTACGCCCACAGGAAGAACGGCAGCGGCCCGTCCTTCGCCCGGTCGTAGCCCGGCGGGAGGAAGAGCTTCGCGCTCAGCTGCACGCCGTCGGCGCGCGTGTAGGTGATGAGCTCCCCCTTGAGCCCCGCGAACTGCGGCGCCGGGTCGGCGAAGCGCGTCAGCTGCACCGGCGCGATGCGCGCGCGCAGGTCGCGCACCCAGTAGTTGGGCGCCTCGGTCACCGTCTCGCGGCGCGTCACGAGCCGCGTCCCCTGCGGGTCGAGCACCGCGACCACCGTCTCGTACTGCGCGCCGGTCGAGCGCCAGAGGCGCGTCGTCTTCCCCGTGGCGAGCTCCATCCGGTCGAGGAACGGGCGGTCGCCCTCCGGGCTCGCCCCCTCGCCCTCGAGGTAGATCGCGCGGCCGTCGGGCGACGTGAGCGCGACGTACTGCCCCTGCGCGTTCATCACCTGCACCGGGCTCCCCGGGTCGCCGTACGCGTCCTCGGCCGAGCGGTCCCACACGAGCTGCGGCGCCGCCGCCGGGTTCGACGGGTCGATGCGCCACGTCTTCGTGCGCTGCGTCTTCCACCAGCGCTCGGCGACCATCGCGGTCGTCGCGTTCACCCACGTCACGCCGGCGAAGCGCGTCGCCAGCTCGGCGTGCGTCACCGGCGCGCCGGTGAAGGGGGCCGCGAGCGTGACGACCTTGTCGCGCGTCGGCACGTTCACCGCCGGGTTGCCGCCGTCGAGCGCCTCGGCCCACGCGAGCGTCGCCGGCGCGTCGGCGCGCCACGAGATGCCGCGCGGCCCCGGGCTCGTCGCGTCGAACGCCGTCGAGCGCTCCTGCTCGAGCGGGCGGTCGTGCACCACCTTCGCCACCCGGCCGTCCATCGTCCACACCTCGGTGGCGACGGGGAAGCGCGAGAGCGGCACCACGTAGCTGAACGGCCCGTGGATCCGGTTGACGAGCAGCCACTGCGCGTCGGGCGACGGCGCGATCGACGCGAGCAGCCCCGGCGCGCCGACCGGCGTCACCGCGCCGGCGACGGTGACGATCGCCCCCTGGCTCGTGAGGTAGTGGACGAAGCGCGCCTCGTCGTGCGCGCTGCCGAGGAGGTCCTGGTAGGTGCGCTCGGCCGAGCGGCGCCCGTCCGACTCCTGCACGATCGGGCCGGTCGGCGTCGTCGGCGCGGCGGGCTCGGGGCCGCGCCCCGCGGGGACGAGCTTGCAGGCGAGCGCCGCGCTGGTCGAGAGCCAGGTGCACGCCTCGCCGGTCGCGCCGTTGAGCACGACCTTCTCGTGCACCGTCACGTCGCCCGTGCTCGCGTCGGCGATCGCGAGGACGCTCCCGCCGTCGCGGACGACCGCCATCGCGAGCCGCGTCCCGTCGGGCGAGAAGCGCGGCGAGGTGACGCGGGCGCCGGCCGGGAGCTTGAGCGGGAGCGTCGCGCCGCCGCGGATCGAGAGGAGCGAGACGCCGGTCAGCGTCTGCACGCGCGCCGGGTAGTTCGTGCGCGGGTTGATGCGCAGCCCGGCCGCGGGGATGTATGGCGCGGCGACGTCGGCGATCGGCGGGAGGCCGGGACGCTCGAGGACGAGGAGCCGCGTGCGGTCGGGGCTCGGCAGCACCGCCGGCGTCGGCGACGCGTCGAGGATCGCGCGGATCGGCTCGGGGGGCTGCTGGTAGCGCTGCTGCGCGGGGAGCGCGGCGGTGGCGAACGGGAGCGTCGCGAGCGCGACGACGCGGGACCGTGTGCGGGGCATCGGACGGGTGCTCCTGGACAAATTGGTGGCGACGCATGGTACGCGCGCGTCGCGGCCGCCGCTGGCCCCCCGGGGGCACGTGGCGCCGGGGGTGCCGGTGCGCCCGTACGGCCCTTGACCCGGCGGGCCCACCGGACGAGGATGCCCGCGACCAACCGACGGGAGCGGGCGATGGGCGACAAGCGGTCACGGTACCCCGACCCGTCGCGGCTCCCGGCGACCCCGGACGCGGCCGCGTACGACCTGCGCGCGACGCCCCCGCTCCCCGCCCCCCGGCTCCCGGTCGGCGCGCGCGTCCCGCACGGCGGCATCCTCCCCGAGGGGATGGCTCCCGACGCGCCGGTGATCGACTTCAGCACCTCGCTCAACGCGTGGGGGCCGGCCGAGGCGGTGCTGGCGGCGGCGCGGCGGAGCGTCGCCCCGGATGTGCTCGCGCACTATCCCGACCCCCGCGCGCGCGCGCCGCGCGAGGCGGCGGCGCAGGCGTGGCGCGTCGACGTCGCGCGGATCGTCTTCGGCGCCGGGAGCTCGGAGCTGCTGCAGGCGACCTGCCAGGCGCTCCTCCGCGCGAAGGACCTCGTCCTCGTCGCGATGCCGACCTTCGGCGAGTACGCCCGCGCCGCGCGCCTCGCCGGCGCGAGCGTCCGCGCGGTGCCCCCGCGCGACGGCGGGATCGCGCTCGACCTCGACGCGGTCGAGGCGATGCTCCGCGACGACGACCCGCGCATGATCGTCCTCTGCTCGCCGAACAACGCCACCGGCGAGCGCCTCGACCGCGCGCGGCTCGCGGCGATCGCCGACGCCTGCGCGACGCGCGGCACCTGGCTCGTCCTCGACCAGACCTACGACCCCTTCCTCGAGCACCCCGACGGCACCCCGCTCCTCGGCGAGCACCCCGTGGTGCTCCACCTGCGGAGCCTCACCAAGGAGCACGGCCTCGCGAGCGTCCGCACCGGCTTCCTCGTCGCGCCGCCGCACGTCGTCGAGGCGGTCGAGGCGGTCCGCGCGCCGTGGGCCACCGGGACGCTCGCGCAGGCGACCGCCGTCGCCTCGCTCGGCGACGACGCGACGGCGCACGTGGTGCGCACCGTCGCCCGCCTCCGCGGCGAGCGCGTGCGCCTCGCGCGCGAGTGCACGCGCCTCGGCCTCCCCGTGCACGAGGGGGAGACGCACACCCTCCTCCTCGACGTCGGCGACGGCGACGCCGCGCGCCTCGCGCTCCTCCGCAGCGACGCCGTCCACGTCCGCGCCGGCCGCGGCTTCGGCCTCCCGCGCCACGTGCGCGTCTCCGCCCGCACGCCGCACGAGAACGACCGCCTCCTCGACGCGCTGGCGTCGTTCTCGCGGAAACAGTCCTGAAACACATAGGTCGTGTAGCACACGCAGGCCCCGAAAGGATTCACCACAGGGGACACGGATTCACCACAGGGGACACAGGGGTCACAGGGATTCAAGCCATCCCCTGTGACCCCTGTGTCCCCTGTGGTGAATCCTTTCGGGGCCTACGTGTGCTACCGGTCCTACGTGTTCCCCCGCGGTTTCCGCGAGTACGGTGTCAGCGCGTCGCCGCCGCGAGGTCGCGGATCGCGCCGGCCATTGCGGTCACGCGCGCCGAGTCCTTCGCACCGGCCGCGTCGCGCGTCACCGACGCGGCGAGCGCGGTGAGCGCCGCCTTGCGCGCCGCGCCGCGCTTCGCCTCGGCGGCGTCGAGCGCGCTCGCGATCGCGGTCGTGCGCGCCGCCGGGAGCCCCTCGCCGCGCACCAGCTGGTCGAGGTAGGCGCGCACCACCACGAACGCCGGCGGCCAGACGATGCGCGGCTGGCTCTGCGGGTTGAACTCGTCCCACCGCACCAGCTTCGCCGCCGCGATCTCGTTGGCCGAGAGCTTGTCGCTCGGCACCAGCTCGAGGATGTCGAGGCCGCGCGCCATCTCCGACGAGTAGATCAACCCGTTGTACCAGTAGGCGCCCCACGACCCGGCGATCGTCCCGCGCGAGCGGCTCACCGGCTGCGCACCCCCCGCGGCGGGAGGCGCGTCGACCGGGCCGCGGTCGAAGAACGCCAGCTCCACCGGCCGGTCGGGATCGGTGAAGTCGATCACGTCGACGCCCCCCTGGTACCACCCCTGCACCATGATGTCGCGCCCCGGCACCGGGACCAGCGAGCCGTTGTGCGAGACGCAGTTCTCCTGCGCGCTCTGCGCGGTCGGGATCTTGAAGTACGCGTGCTGGCGGAACTTGCGGTCGGCGCCGATGACGAGCGTCGTGTTGCCCCCCATCTCGAGCGGGTGCATCGCCTGGCAGTTGGGCGAGGTGCCGCCCCCCCACTCGTCGGTGAAGACGACCTTCTTCCCGTCGTTGCTGAAGACCGCGGTGTGCCAGAGCGAGAAGTTCGTGTCGGCGACCGCGTCGAGGCGCACCGGGCGCTCGGGGTCGCGGATGTCGACGAGCAGCCCGTGGCTCGCGCAGGCGCCGGCGAGGAGCCCCATCGCGGGGTAGGCGGTCACGTCGTGGCAGTTGCGCGGCCCGTAGCGCGCCATCGCCGCCATCTCGGCCGAGTCGGCGCCCTCGAGCGCGCGCGGCGCGCGCGTCCGGCCGCCGCGCGCGGGCGCCGCCCCGAGCCCGGTGAAGACGCGCGCCCCGCCGATCACCGCCGCGTCCTGCGGGCGGCGCACGTCGACCTTGATGATGTCGAGCCGGTAGAGCGAGTTCGTCGTGTCGGCGGGGTCGGTGCCGTTGCGGCAGCCGGCGAGCTCGCTCGTCGAGCGCGCCCCCTGGTTCCCCGAGACGTAGATGTACCAGACGTTGCGGTCGCGCGGGTGTGGGATCACGGTGTGCGTGTGCGACCCCTTGCACGTCTCGACGTTCTTCACGAGCCGTGGCGCGCGCGGGTTCGACACGTCGTAGATGCGCACGCCGCGCATCGCCTCGGCGGGCTCCTTCACGCCCCCCTTCGCGCAGTCGTCGCGGTTGCCGCCCCCCTCGGCCGAGAGGAAGAGGAGGTTGCCGACGATCGACGGATCGCCCTGCGACGTGATGCACTCGACCACCGAGAGGAGCTGCGGCGCCTCGGGGCGCGCCACGTCCCAGACCTGGAAGCCGGCGAAGTTCCCCTGGTAGACGAGCGAGCCGCGGAAGGCGAGGTCGCTGTTCACGAAGGTGAGGCCGCGCACCGAGTCGAGCACCGCGGGGCGCGGCGCGTTCGACACGAGGCGCATCCCGCTGCTCGCGACGCCCGCGTCGCGCAGCCCGGGCGCGAGGCCGTTGCGCGGGTCGCTCGCGCTCGGGTAGGTGTACTGCTGCGCGTGGAGCGCGCCGGCGGCGAGCGCACCGGCGACGAGCGACGCCGCGAGCGCGGCGCGCGTGGGGCGGAGCAGGGGGAACAGGGACATCGACGGGCGGGTCGGGGGTGAGGGCACCGTGCCGCGCGGCGCGCGCGCGCCGCACGGTCCTGCGATGGCCGCGCCGCGTCAGCGCAGCTCGGCCAGCATCTCCTTCATCAGGCCGATCTCGGCCGTCTGCGTGTTCTCGACGTCGTTCGCGAGCACCGAGACGTCGACCTCCTGCCCCGCGCGCGGCGACGCGAACAGGTCGGCGACCATCTGCAGCGCCCCCTCGTGGTGGCGGATCATCAGCGTCAGGAACTCGCGGTCGAACGCCGTCCCGCGCGCGGCGGCGAGGCGGGCGAGCTCCGCGTCGGAGAGCATCCCGTGCATGCGCATCGTCCGCCAGCTCGCCGTGTCGGGGACGAACTGGCCGTGGTCGCGCAGCCAGTCCTGCATGAGCGCGATCTCGCCGGCCTGCGAGAGGTCGATCTTGCGCGCCAGCTTGAGGACGCGCGGGCTCGCCCCCGCCCCCTCGGCCAGCCGCGTCATGTGCACCGCCTGCGCGTGGTGCGCGATCATCCCCTGCATGAACCGCACGTCGGCCTCGGTGACGATCGAGTTCGCGGGGAGCGTCACCGGCGGGAGCCCGGCGCCGTGGTCGTGCGCGGCGCCGTGGCCCATCGCGGCGTGGTCCATCGCGCCGTGGTCCGCGACCGTCGCCGCGGCGCGGGCCGTGTCGCGCGTGGCGACCGGCGCGGCGGGCGGCGGCGTCGCCGGGGCGGGGCGTCCCGCGCAGCCGGCGGCGAGGAGTGTCGCGGCGGCGAGGGCGAGACGGGACGGCTGGAGGGCGATCATCGGCATCGGGGGGCGGGGGCTCGTCTCCGCCTACGGTAATGCGCGGACCGGCGTTGGCGGCGAGCGCTCGGCCCACCGTGCGACCGCCGGGGAGCACGGGCTGCACCCACGGCGAGACGGCCCCACGGCGGAAGGATTCACCACAGGGGACGCAGGGGTCACAGGGACTGCAGCCATCCCCTGTGACC
>ERZ1066123.1221-NODE-1221-length-16064-cov-17.589981_pt1 | contig 16064 bp, 14 predicted proteins | sample MGYA00382770_ERZ1066123 | MGnify/ENA primary metagenome ERZ1066123 (study PRJEB33369, sample SAMEA5778353) | biofilm metagenome | biome: Industrial cooling water; feature: Water cooling tower basin; material: Biofilm | place: United Arab Emirates | collected...
CCGGAGGACGGAGGGCGTGCGGGGCCACCCCCGGCGCGGAGCCGAGAACAAGATCCTTGGTTGGCTCCGCGCCGGAGGTGGCCCCGCACGCCCTCCGTCCTCCGGCCGTCCTCCGCGCCTCCGTGGTGACGCGGTTCCACGATGCCGACACGGCGCAAATGCTTGCGTCGAGCGCGCCGTCAGTGCCGGTGACCCGGGACGACGCAGGTGTGCGCGGTGACGAGGCGGCGGTTGGTCCAGTGGGCCAAGACGAGGCAGCTCGCGCCGGCGACGACGAGGGCGACCTCGAGCCAGGCGGTCACCGGGGCGATGGCGTGCGCGGTCGCGAGGACGAGGATCCCCGCCGCGAAGGCGAGGAGCGGGGCGACGCGGTGGTGGTGCCCGTAGGCCGGGACGAGGGCGAGGACGCCGACGCCGGTGCTGAGGAAGAGGAAGCCCCACTCGATGCGCGGGTCCGCCAGCAGGCCGAGCGCGGGCATCGCGCCGAGGAGGAGGGCGACGGCGACGCAGTGGACCGCGCAGACGATCGAGGCGGTCGCGCCCAGCGTGTCGAGCGAGGGCCGACCCGTGGGTGCCGGGGCGGGCGACTCGCGGGGCTCGACGACGGGGGGGGACACGAGGGAGGAGGCTGGCACGGCGCGGGATCGGGGGCCGGCGCTCGTCACCGGCACGTGCCACAAGCTAGGTACTGATAGTTGAGAAGCAAGTATCAGTATCACCCGCTTGGCGGCGCCCCCGATGGCCGATAGCTTTGGGGGCTCGCCGGGGATGGTGACACGACCGCCCGGCTTCACTCCAGACGAGATCCAGCCATGAAGGACGGCGTTCATCCCGAGTATCACCCGGTGATCTTCAAGGACGCCTCGTCGGGCTTCGCCTTCCTCACGCGCTCGACGATGTCGAGCGAGCAGAAGATGGCGTGGACCGACGGGGTGGAGTACCCCGTGATCACCATGGAAATCACGAGCCACTCGCACCCGTACTACACGGGCCAGCAGCGCCTCGTCGACACGCAGGGCCGCGTCGATCGCTTCAAGAAGCGCTACGCGCGCTGAGCGGTCCGCGGTTCCGCTGGTCGTGCCGCCCCCTGCGTACTTCGGTGCGCGGGGGGCGGTGTCGTTCCGCGGTTCGGCATCGCGGAACCGCCGAGTTTTGAGGCAGGCGGACGGCAGGAACGGCAGGGAGCGCGCGACGACTTCTCGGCCTTCCGTCCGGCGGGGAAGGAACTGCGAGGAAAGAGCAGGAACGGCAGGAAACGGCAGGCAATGCAGGTGGACGGCGAGCGTTTCGGCGTCACGCGCGGTCGTGCCGCGGATCCATTCCCGGTCCACTTACCCGATCGACTGCTGTTTCTGCAGTTGTCTGCTCTTCCTGCCGTCTTCTCGCGGTTTGGGTGCTTCGAGCATCGTGCGGACGCTCCGTGCGCGCTAACTGCCGTCTCCCTGCGGCACACCTGCCTCACCCGAGCGGTCCCGCGATGCCGACCGAGGACGGCGGCGGACGGCCGCTCAGGCGGCGCGGCAGCCGTCGCAGCGGCCGAAGAGCATCACCGCGTGCCCCTCGAGCCTGAACCCCGAGGGGGCCAGCTTCTCGATGTCGCGCGGGCAGGCGTGGACGTCGAAGACCTTGTCGCAGCCGCGGCAGTGGAAGTGGTGGTGGTGCGCGAGCTCGGCGCGCTCGTAGCGCGGCGGCTCGCCGGGGACGTCGACCGGCTGGAGCTCGCCGTCGTCGACCATCGCCTTGATGGTGCGGTAGACCGTCGCGATCCCGATCGTCGGCACGTCGGCCTTCGCCAGCTCGTGCAGCTCGGTCGGCGAGAGCGGGCGCGCGTGGGCGTCGAAGACGGCGCGGATCGCGGTGCGCTGGCGGGTGGTGCGTTCCATCGGGTCGGGGCGGCCGGGGTCGGCGCGCCCGGGGGCGCGTTGTTGAGAACCTAATGAGAATCGCCCGCCGGCGCACCCGCTCACGGGGCCCCGTTCGCGCGGGACGGGCGTCGCGCCTCGGCGTGCGCGGTGCGCCACGGCGGGGAGGCGCGGGACGCGTGCGACGGGAGGGGCGCGACGGGGCGGGTAGATTCCGGCATGTCGCAGTCCTCGCTCCCCCGGCGCGCCCTGCGGCGCGTCGCGGCGGTCGCGCTCGTGGCGTCGCTCGCCGCCTGCGCCCCCGACTTCCACGGCGTCGTCCTCGACCCGCCCGACCCCGCCCCGCCGCTCGCGCTCGTCGACTCGACCGGCGCGACCTTCGACCTCGCGGCCGAGCGCGGGAAGGTGGTGCTCGTCTTCTTCGGCTACACGCACTGCCCCGACGTCTGCCCGACCACGCTCGCCGACTGGCGCCGCGCGCGCGCCGCGCTCGGCGACGACGCGGCGCGGGTGCGCTGGATCTTCGTGAGCGTCGACCCGGAGCGCGACGACCCGCGCGCCGCGCACCGCTACGCCGCGAAGTTCGACACGGCCTTCACCGGGCTCTCCGGGACGCCCGCGCAGGTGGCGGCGACGCTCGCGCAATGGAAGATCGGCGCGCACCGCGACGACGCGGGGCGCGACACGACGACGCCGTACACCGTCTCGCACCCGTCGACCGTCTTCGTCATCGACCGCGAGGGGCGCCAGCGCCTCCTCCACCGCCTCGGCCTCCCGGCCGAGCAGGTCGCCGCCGACGTGCGCGCGCTCCTCTGATCCGCCGCTCCGCCCGCTCGCCCCGCCCATGCACCGTCGCCGCCTCGCGCTCGCCTCGCTCGCCCTCGCGCCGATCGCCTGCACCGTCGTGCAGGAGCCGCCCGCCCCGCCCTCGGGCCCGTGGATGCGCCCCGGCGAGGTCGGCGAGATGACCGCCGCCTACGTCACGCTCGCCAACGCGGGCGCCGACACGCTCCGCATCGTCGCCGTCGAGATCGACGCGGCGGGGAACGCGAGCATCCACCGCACCGTCGATTCGGCGGGGACGGCGCGCATGGTGCCGGTCGACACGCTCGCGATCGCCCCCGGCGACAGCGCGACGATGGCCCCCGGCGGGCTTCACGTCATGGCGCACGGGCTCCGCGTGCGCCTCCTCCCCACCGACACGGTCGCGATCCGCTTCCTCTCGGCGCGCGGCGACACCGCGATCGTGCGGGCCGTGGTGCGGCAGTGAGCGCGCGGCGCGTCGCGGCGATCGCCGGCGTCCTCGCGGCGACGGGCGCGGCGACCTGGTGGGCGTGGCCGCGCCCGGCGGTGCACCTGCGCGTCGAGCGCGGCGGCGCGGCGGTGGTGGTCGGCGCGTTCGGGCGCACCGCCGCGCTCCCCGAGACGGTCGTCGTCGACGCGCGCGGGCGCGGCACGAAGGTGCGCGTGGAGAACCGCGACACGACCTGGCAGCAGCTCGGCCTCTTCGGCGCCGCGGCGGGGACGACGCGCGACTTCACCGTCCCCGAGCGCGGGAGCTACGCCGGCTTCTGCTCGGCGCACAAGTCGCGCGGGCGGATCGTGTACGTGGTTCAGTGAGAAAGGCTCAAGCCCGAGCAGATTCCTCGTGGCGAGAAACAGCTGGTGAAGAGAAAGGGAGTTCGCCAACCGCGAACTCCCTCTGTCTTTCGCAAAAGAACACCGGCAACGTTATGCGCTGCGCGCCACTTGCGAGCCTGCGGACTCCTTCCCCAAAACAGCCACCAGCTTGTGGCCGATCCACTCAGCTACCGCGGGAGTGACGCTGTTGCCTACTGCGTGATAGCGAGGCGTCTCAAGCCGGCCGTTCTCATCCACAGCCCCACTAGGTAGGGTCCAGCCGGCCGGAAAGCCTTGCGCCCGCTCCACCTCCTCCGACGTAAGCCGACGAACCCGTCCGTCCGGGTACCACACATAGTTCCGCGACCAATCTGTCCCTGTATGGCGAGCGGATTCTGCGTAGATGCAATGAGCCAGAAACTTCGTCAGTGGTCCTTTGCGAGGATTTCCAACGATCTTCTGAAAGAGGGAGGGAGGTTTCTTCCCTGATGATCCACCCGTCTCAGAATTCCCCGCGCAGCGTTCGGGCTCAAGAAGTATCGCTGCGGCACGTCCCGGGTCTCCAAGCACTCCAACAACGAAGACCCGCCGACGTGATTGGGGGAGTCCGAAGTCTTTACTGTTAAGCACACGCCACGCCACACCATACCCGAGTTCGTCCAACGTCTTGAGTACGATGGCGAAGTCTCGTCCTCGGTGGCTAGTGAGAAGACCGTGGACATTCTCGAGGACAATGGCGCGAGGCATGCTCGCTGCCAGGATCTCAGCAAATCGAAAAAAGAGTCCGCTCTTTTCGCCTCTAAGCCCTGAGCGAAAACCCATTCGCGCCAACGAGAGATCTTGGCAGGGGAATCCAGCGGTCCAGACATCAGCATCGGGAACTCGACTTGGATCGAGTTTCGTGATGTCTTCTTCAAGTGGCACCTCTGCCCAATGCGACTGGAGTATCGAACGACAAAAGTTGTTCTTCTCGCACTGAAAGACAGTAAAGATCCCGGCTCTCTCGAAGCCGAGATCAAATCCACCGATCCCCGAAAAGAACGAAGCGTGCCTCACCAGAACCCCGAAACTGTAGCAGACTGGGCCTTATCCCGTTGCAGCGATTTGCTTACAAGCACTAATCTATAGGTGAGGAGATACCAGACTCAACCATACGCCGAAGACGATGGCAAGCCGCGACTTCCTATCTATCTCATGGTACCCAAGCGACGGACGAGGCGAGTACGAGTTCAGCACGAGATCCTCGGAGGTCGTAGGTAAAAAAGTCGTCGTTCGCTTGCCCGAAATCGACGCTGCCATCGACGCTGACGTTCGACTCAAGCTGGTAAGCGGCAAGCGGCGGCTGCGTCGCGGAGACAAAAACGATCGAAAGAATTTGAATCTACCGAATCTGCTTGCAGCGCTTGCCGTTCTTCCTCAACCGAAACGGGCCCGGCTCGCCAGACGAAAGCTTCCCTTGCGCTCGGGAGAATGGGCTGTTGGGGTGGCGGACCTAACGATTCAAGATGTCACGAACGACAGCGTCGTTTGCATTCCAGAGACGATTCAGCCCTACGGCTATGCAACGGTCGATGCACGGACTCGTTTTGCACAGTTGATCGCGAACAGTGGACACACGGTTGCAAGAAAGATCGTCTCTGAACTGAAGCAGGGATCGCGCTCTAGTCATCTAGGTGATCTCGCCGAGGCTTTGCACAGCCAGCACCCTTGGTTCAACGCCAGCGCGTCGAACGATACCCCGGCAAGCTCTATCGCCGACCTTGCACGCGCGCAGAACCTCAGCGGTGAAGAAGGACGCCGCATCGCTCGAACTCACTGGCAGATCGAGCGCGACCGTGGTTTGGTTCTGACGGCCAAGCGCCTGTTTCGCGAAGAGCATGGAGGGCTATTCTGTGAAGCTTGCAAACTCAGACCACAAGAGCGGTACGCGGGCATCGATGACTCCATCATCGAAGCCCACCACAAGGTACCGCTAGGAAGCCTGAAGGCCGAGACAACTACGCACGTTGATGATTTCGTGATGCTTTGCCCAACGTGCCACAGGGTGGTTCACCGGATACAAGACTGCAGCTTGAATGCGCTTAAAGAGCTGATTGGACAAGCATAGACCGTTGCTGTGCGCGCAGAGCAGGGTGGCTGCTCCCTCCCCTGCGCATATCGTAATGCAGAGCGGCGCGCCGTGCATCACCGAAACAGCGCAGCCTGCGGCACTATTGAGGAGTCGAGGTTGACGGGGTCAAACCAGAAGCACGTCAGCCGAGGCTCACTTCAAGGACGCGATTTCCGCCGCCGTGAACGGCTTCGTGCGCGTCTTCGTCGCCGCGCGCGCGGCGGCGACCTGCGCCGCCGTCACCGGCGAGGCCTTGTTGCCGAAGTTCGTGCGGACGTAGGTGAGCACCGCGGCCACCTCGGCGTCGGTCATCGCCTGCCCGGTGCCGTAGGGCATCATCATCGCGTCGTACTTCTGCCCCTTCACCGTCACCGGGCCCTGCATCCCGTGCAGGACGATGCGGATCGCCGCGTCGGGCTTGCCGGTCACCCATTCGGAGCCGGCGAGCGGCGGGAAGGCGCCGGGGATGCCGGCGCCGTTGGCCTGGTGGCAGGTGGCGCAGCGCTGGTAGAGCTGGGCGCCGTTCTGCGCGGCGGCGACGGCGGGGAGCGCGGCGAGCGCCGCGACGGAGGCGAGGCGACGGTGCATCGGGGGCTGGGGGCTGCGGGAGGACGGTGCGCACGCCCACGGGGGGTGGACGGCGCGCGGCGGGAGCTCCCGAAGTATCGGCGATGTTCCCGCCGCGGCGCCACGCCGCGCCGCCGTCACTCGTAGCGGAGCGCCACGATCGGGTCGAGCGTCGCCGCGCGGCGTGCGGGCCAGACGCCGAAGAGCACGCCCACCGCGCTCGAGAAGACCAGCGCCACCACCACCGAGAGGAGATCGACGCTCGTGTTCCATCCGAGCGCGCTGCGGAGCGCCCACGCGGTCCCCGTCCCGACCGCGACGCCGACCAGCCCGCCGAGCGTGCAGAGCGTCACCGCCTCGACGAGGAACTGGAGGAGCACCGTCCGCCGCGTCGCGCCGAGCGCCTTGCGGAGCCCGACCTCGCGCGTCCGCTCGGTGACGGAGACGAGCATGATGTTCATGATCCCGATCCCGCCCACGAGGAGGCTCACCGTCGCGACCCCCGCGAGGAGGAGCGTGAAGACCTGCGTCGTCTCGCCGAGCGTCGAGAGGAAGTCGGCCTGGTTGCGGATCTGGAAGTCGTCGGGGCGGCCGGGGAGGAGGCGGTGCTCGCGGCGGAGGATCTTCTGCGCCTCGGCCATCACGGCGGGGATCGCCGTTTCGTCGGGGGCGAGGAGGTTGATGCTGCGCAGGTTCTCGCTGCCGAAGACGCGGAAGCGCGCGGTCCCGAGCGGGATGACGACCTGGTCGTCGGGGTCGTTGAAGCCGGTCGCGCCGCCCTTGGGGGCGAAGACGCCGACGATCTCGTGCGGGATGCCGGCGATGCGCAGTTCCTGCCCGACGATCGCCGCGGGGTCGCCGCCCTGCAGGTTGCCGGCGACGGTCGCGCCGACGACGACGACGCGCTTGCGCCCCGCGTCCTCGGCCGCGGTGAAGGAGCGTCCGGCGGCGACGGTGTAGCGGCGCACGGTGGCGTAGTTGGCGCTCGCGCCGACGACCTGCGTGTTGGCGTTGGTGGTGCCGAGCTGCACCTGCAGCTGGCGCGACATCTCCGGCTGCACCTCGACGAAGCGCGTGCCGCGCGTGGCGAGCGCGGTGGCGTCGTCCATGTCGAGGCGGGCGCGGTCGGTCCCCGACGCGACGCCGCCGGTGAAGACCTGCCCCGGGACGACGGTCACGAGCGTCGTGCCGAGCGCGGTGATGCGCGCATTGACCGCCTGCTGCGCGCCGCGGCCGAGGGCGAGCATCGCGATGACGGCGGCGACGCCGATGATGATGCCGAGCATCGTGAGCGCCGCGCGCAGCTTGTTCGCGCGCAGCGCCTCGAAGGCGAGCCGGAGGACCTCGGAGACGGGCATGCGTCAGCCACCACCGCGCTGGCCGCCACCGCCGCCCCCACCACCACCGCCACCGCCACCGCCACCACGCGACCCGCCGCTCGAGCCGCCGCCCATCCCCGGGAGCGCGCTCCGGCTGCGCAGCCGCTCGTTGCGCTCGGTGCGCGCCTGCTGCAGCGCGGCCGCCGAGACGAGCGCGACGCGCTCACCCTCGCGCAGCCCGCTCGTCACCTCGCCGACGTCGTAGTTGCTCGTGCCGAGCGTGACGACGCGCGGCTCGAAGCCCTCGCCCGCGGCGACGAAGACGACGGCGCGCGTCGGGCGTCCCGGTGCGCCGGCGCCATCGCGCGCGCCTGTGCCGCCGTTCGGCGCGCCGTCGCCGCCGCGACGGCGCGCGCCGCTGCGCCCTCCCGCGCTCTCGGTGCGGACGGTCGCACCGCCGGTGACGGGGGTGTCGCCGCCGGCCGCCGCGCGCCCGGTGCCGCCGCCGCGCGCCGCGGCGAGGCGGGTGCGCACGAGCTCGGGGTCGACGCCGAGCGCCGTGGCCGCCGTCGCCGCGTCGCGCGGCGTGCGGATCGCGTCGACCGGGACGGCGAGGACGCCGTCCTTCTCCTCGACGAGGATCGAGACATCGCTGTTCATCCCCGGCATGAGCGCGCCGTCCTCGTTCTCGATGCGGATGAGCACGGGGAAGAAGGTCACGCTCTGCACGATCGTGGCGCGCGGCTCGACCTTCTCGACGGTGCCGCGGAAGACGCGCCCGGGGTAGGCGTCGACGGTCACCGAGGCGGCCATGCCGGGGCGCACCTTGCCGATGTCGCTCTCGTTGACGAGGGTGCTGTCGTAGACGGTGCCGAGGTCGGCGAGGGTGAGGAGGATCGTCCCGCCGCTCGGCGAGTTGGCCGACGAGGCGATCACCGTCCCCTCGGCGACGTTGCGCGCGATCACGGTGCCGGCGCTCGGCGCGACGATGGTCACGTCCTCGAGGGCGATCCGCGCGAGCTCGAGCTGGGTGCGTGCGGCGACGAGCTGCGCCTGCGCGCTCGCGTAGGCGGTGCGCGTCGCCTCGAGCTCGGGGGCGGTGAGGACGCCCTGCGCGAGGAGCTGGCGGTTGCGCTCGAACTGCGTGCGCGTGACCTCGACCTGCGCCTGCGCCGAGGCGAGCGCGGCGCGCGCCTGGTCGAAGCGGCTCCGGGGGTCGCGCGGGTCGATGCGGACGAGGAGCTGGCCGCGCGTGACGCGATCGCCCGTCCCGACCGCGAGCGTGGTGATCTGCCCGCTCGCCTTGGAGCGGACGTCGACGGCGGCGATCGGGGTGATGACGCCCGTCGCCTCGACGTCGACGACGATGCGCTGCGTGCTCGCGGCGACGGTCTCGATCGGGATCGCGGCGGCCTCCTCCTCGCCGCCGCAGGCGGCGAGGGAACAGGCGAGGGCGACGGCGGCGAGGGTGCGGAGGGTGGTCACAGGTCGCGCCCCACGGCGGCTTCGAGTTGGGCCCGCGCGAGGCGGGCGGCGAACCGCGCCTGCACGAGCGCGAGGCGCGCGGCGGCGAGCGCGTTCTGCGAGACCTGCACGTCGAGCTGCGTCGAGGCGCCGAGGGCGTAGCGCTGCTCCTGCACGCGCAGGTCCTCCTCGGCGGCGACGACGCTCGCCGCCTGCACGTCGAGCTGCAGGAGCGCGGTGCGCCACGCGCCGAAGCCCTGCAGCACCTGCTGTCGCGCGGCGAGGCGCGCGTCGCGCGCGGTGGCGTCGGCGGTCGCGGCGACGACCTGGGCCTGCACGAGCTGCTGCTCGCGCACGTACTGGTTCCAGACGGGGACGTTGATCGCGAAGCGGAGCTGCCCGGCGTGGTTGAACTGCGGCGGGAACGGGTCGAAGCGCGGCGCGGTGGCGACGCGGTTGCGGACCCAGCTCAGCGCCAGCGTCGGCCAGTAGCCGCTGCGCGCGCCGCGGACGTTCTGCTCCGCCTCCGCGACGCGCGACTCGGCGGCGCGCACCGCCGGCGTGCGCCCGGCGAGCGCGACGAGCGCGGCGCTGTCGAGGGCGAGCGTGCGCGGGTCGGCGAGGCCGGCGGAATCGGCGGTGACGGCGGCGGCCTGCCCGGTGAGCCGCGCGAGGGCGGCGTCGGCGACGAGCCGGTCGTTGCGCGCGGTGCCGATGGCGAGCCGCGCCTGCGCGACCGCGAGCGTGGCCCGGAGCGAGTCGGAGCGGGTGACGGTCCGCGCGATCACGCGCAGCCGGCTCGCGGCGAGCTGCGCCTCGGCGAGCCGGAGCTGCTCCTCGGCCGCGCGCTCGGCCTCGCGCGCCTGCAGCGAGGCGAAGAACTGCTGCTTGACCTGCAGCGCGAGCGCGACGTCCTGCGCCTCGGTCCCCGCCTCGGCGGCGTCGATCGCCGCGCGCGCGCCGCGCAGGTCGGCGAGGCGGTTGAAGCCCGAGAAGAGGTCGAGGTTGATCGCCACCCCCTCGCTCATCGCCCAACGGCCGGAGATCAGCTCGCCCGTCGCCGGGTTCACGCGCGGCGTCACCGGGTTCTGCTCGGCGGCGTTGGCGGTGAGGTTCACCGACGGGATGAAGCGCGACACGGCGGCGCGGCGCGCTGCGGCGGCCGACCGCTCGACGCCGCGTGCCTCGGCGATCGTCGGCGCGGCGGCGCGCGCCAGCGCGAGCGCCTGCGGGAGCGAGAGTGGGCGCTGCGCCGCGGCGGGGACCACGGGCGCCCCGAGCGCGAGGGCGAGTGCGCCCACGACGCGGGCGCCGGCACGACGGAAGACGAACGGGACGGGCACGGACAGGGCAACCTCCGGCGGCGGGCGGGCGCGACGTGCGCCCGGCATATCCGACGAGCTACGCATCGGGCATGCTGCGCCGTTGTCGGCACCGTCCGCTGGCAGGGTTCCCCCCGATGCGGCGACGTCCGTCGCCCGACGGCGCCGGTGCGCGCATCCGGGACGAGCCCGGTCGGGGTATCTTCAGGGCTTCGCTCCACCCGCACCGATCCCGCGCCCGCCCGGCGCGACGAGCCCGCAGAGCCATGCCCGCGACCAACGGTCCCGTCTCGACCTTCCTCCGCCACAACTTCCGCCACTTCAACGCCGCCACGGTCATCGACGCGGCCGACGGGTGGATCCGCCACCTCGACGCCGGCGGGAAGATGTTCGTGACGATCGCCGGCGCGATGAGCACCGCGGAGCTCGGCGTCTCGCTGGCCGAGATGATCCGGCAGGACAAGATCGCCGGGATCAGCTGCACGGGGGCCAACCTCGAGGAGGACGTCTTCAACCTCGTGGCGCACGACTTCTACGAGCGCGTCCCGCACTGGCGCGAGCTGACGGCGGCCGACGAGCAGCGGCTCCTCGACAAGCACATGAACCGCGTCACCGACACCTGCATCCCCGAGATGGAGGCGATGCGTCGCATCGAGGCGGCGGTCCTGGAGGAGTGGGTCGCGGCCGACCAGCGCGGCGAGCGGCTCTTCCCGCACGAGTTCATGTTCCGGATCCTGAACTCGGGCAAGCTGAAGGACAGCTACCAGATCGACCCGCGCCACTCGTGGATGATCGCGGCGGCGGAGAAGAACCTCCCGATGTTCGTCCCCGGCTGGGAGGACTCGACGCTCGCCAACATGTACGCCGGCCACTGCATCGAGGGGCACGTGAAGAACGTGCACACGGTGCGCACGGGGATCGAGTACATGCAGCGCCTCGCCGCGTGGTACAGCGACCTCGCGCCGCGCCACTCGATCGGCTTCTTCCAGATCGGCGGCGGCATCGCCGGCGACTTCCCGATCTGCGTCGTGCCGATGCTGCACCAGGACCTGCAGCGCGACGACGTCCCGCTCTGGGGCTACTTCTGCCAGATCAGCGACAGCACGACGAGCTACGGCTCGTACTCGGGGGCGGTGCCGAACGAGAAGATCACGTGGGGGAAGCTCGGCGTCGACACGCCCAAGTACATGATCGAGAGCGACGCGAGCATCGTGGCGCCGCTCGTCTTCGCGCTGGTGCTGGGGCAGTGATGCGTGCCCCCCGGCTCGCCGGCGTGCTCTCGGCGTTCGCGGTGCTCGCCGGCGTCCCGGCGCTGCGCGGCCTCGCCGACGGCATGGGGACGCACGCCACGGTCGACGCGGCGGCGCTCCGCCACCTCAAGCTCCTCAAGTCGGAGCCGGCGGCGAACGCCGCGGTGTCGGCGCCGGCGACGGTGCGGCTCTGGTTCTCGCAGCGTCCCGAGCTCGCGGTGACGCGGGTGACGCTCACCGGGGCGACGGGGGCCGAGCGCGTCCTCGCGCCGCTCGCACGCGGCCGGGCGGGCGACGCACCGATCGAGGCGCCGGTGGGGATCGCGCTCGCACCGGGGCGCTACACGATCGCGTGGCGGACGATGGCGAAGGACGGGCACGTGCTGAACGGCACGATCCCCTTCACCGTCCGCTGACGGCGGGCGCCGCACGGCCGGGCGCGCCGTCGTGGAGTGGATCCTCGCGCGCTGGCTGACGTACGCCGCCCTCGCGCTCCTCGCGGGGGCGGCGTGCGTCGGGACGCTGCTCGCCCCGCGCACGGCCGACGACGACACGCTCCCGCGCGACTGCGCGCGCCTCGCCGTGGGCGCGGTGCTGGCACTCCTCCCGGCGAGCCTCCTCCGCCTCGTCGACCAGCTCTCGGCGCTGCAGTCGCCGGGCGACGCGCCGTGGACGGGGCTCGGCGCGCTCCTCTTCTCGACGACCTGGGGGACGGGGTTCACGGCGCAGCTCGCGCTGCACGGGGCGGCCGCGGCGTCGGCGTGGAGCGCGGCGCGTGCGCCGCGGTCGCGCGCGGCGTGGGGCGCGCTCGTCGCGAGCGCGCTCGCGCTCTGCGCCACGCCGTCGCTGCAGGGGCACGCCATCGCGGCCGAGGGCAAGGAATGGTGGGCGGTGGCGAGCGACGTGCTGCACGTGATCGGCGCGAGCGCCTGGCTCGGCACGATCGCGACGGTCGCGTGGACGACGCTCGCGGTGCGCGGCGACGACGTGCGCGCCGACGACCCCGCCTTCGCCGCCGAGCGCGCGCGGCGCGACGCGCGGCTCCTGGCGCTCGTCGCCATCGTCCCGCCGGTGGCGCTCGCCGGGGCGGCGACGCTCGTCGCCTCGGGCGTGTCGGCGTCGCTCGTGCACCTCACCGCGCCGCGCGACCTCTGGGCGAGCGAGTGGGGGCGCTACCTCGCGGTCAAGACGGCGCTCGCGGCGATCGTGCTCGCGCTCGGCGCGCTCAACTGGCGCCGCCTCGTCCCGCGCGCCGTCGCCTCGCGCGACCCGCGCGCCCTCCGCCGCGCCATCGGCGCCGAGCTCGCGGTCGCGGCGCTCGTCCTCCTCGTCACCGCGCTCCTCGTCGTCACGCCGCCGCCGGGCGAGTGAACGCGGTGCTGTTCCCGTCGCGACCGTGCGACGACGGAACCGCGTCAACACGGAGGCGCGGAGGACGGCCGGAGTCGCGGAGGGGACGACGGAACGCGAAGGGCACGAAGGGAACGGCAAGAAGAGCATTGATGATCTCTTGCTCGTTCACTTCGTATCATTCGAGCTCCAACGGGAGAGGGAGCGCTGATCATTCTTCTTGCCGTTCCCTTCGTGTCCTTCGCGTTCCGCCGTGCGCTCCGCGATTCCGGCCGTCCTCCGCGCCTCCGTGTTGACGCGGTTCCGCGGTTCCCGCGATGCGAGGATCCGAAGGCCCGACGCCCGCGCGTCAGACCGGCGACGGCACGGCGCGCGGGCGTTCGAGGGCGGCGCCGAGGGCCTCGGCGAGACGCTCGCTCGAGACGGGCTTGACGAGGTGGGCGGCGAAGCCGAGGGCGAGCGAGCGCTCGATGTCGTGCTGCATGCCGAAGCCGCTCATCACGAGGCAGGGCGGGAGCGACTCGTGGCCGAAGTGGCTCTGGAGGTGCTGCAGCAGCTCGGCGCCCGAGCCGTCGGGGAGCCCGAGGTCGGTGACGACCGCGGCGACGTCGCGGTCGGCGTGGAAGCGGCGGATCCCCTCGGCGACCGAGTGCGCGACGACGGGCTCGAACTCCATCGAGCGGAGGAGCATCGAGACGGCGTGCGCGGTGTCCTCGTGGTCCTCGACGAGGAGGATGCGCCGCCCCGCGCCGCGCGTCGTGGCGAGCGCGTCGCGCTGGTGCTCGGCGGTCGCGGTGGGGAGCGGCTCGGCGGCGCGCGGGAGGACGAGCGTGAACGACGCCCCCTGCCCCGGCCCCTCGCTGGCGACCGCGACGTCGCCGCCGTGCTGCTGCGCGAGCGCGCGGGTGATGTAGAGGCCGAGCCCGAGTCCGCCGAACTCGCGCGTGACCGTCGGGTCGGCCTGCACGAACGGGTCGAAGACCTTCGCGAGCTGCGCGGCGGGGATGCCGATGCCGGTGTCGGTGACCGAGACGCGCACGTCGTCTCCGTCGGCGTCGGCATGCACGGTGACGGTGCCGCAGGCCGGCGTGAACTTGACGGCGTTGCGCACGAGGTTCCAGAGCATCTGCTGCAGCCGCGCCGAGTCGGCGCGGACCCGCAGCGCGTGCGCGTCGCCGGTGCGGACGAGGCGGAGCTGGCGCGCGTCCGCGTCGGCGGCGACCATCGCCAGCACCTCGTCGATCGCGGGCCCGAGCGCGACGGGGGTGGCCCGGAGCTCGAGCTTGCCGCGGGCGATCCGCGTGAGGTCGAGCAGGTCGTCGATCAGCTTGATCTGCAGCTCGACGTTCTTGCGGATCGTGCCGAGATGCGCGTGCGCGTCACGCGGGAGGTCGGCGCGGCGCTGGAGCATGGTGGTGAGGAGCGCCACCGGGGCGAGCGGCGTCCGCAGCTCGTGGCTGAGCACCGCGAGGAAGCGGTCCTTGGCCGCGTTGGCCGCCTCGGCGTCGCGCCGCGCCGCCTCGATGCGCTCCTCGGCCCGCTTGCGGTCGTCGATCGAGATGGTGATGCCGATCAGCCGCTCGAGCGACCCGTCGGCCGCGCGCACGGCGCGCGAGTGGTCCTGCACCCAGACCCAGTGGCCGTCGCGGTGCCGGATGCGGTACTCCTGCGTCGCGCGCTCCTGTCCGTCGCGCTCGTACGCGATCCAGTGGTCCCGGAGCGCCGGCGTGTCGTCGTCGTGGACGAGCGACTGCCACCACGCCACGTCGTCGGGGACCTCGTGCGGGTGCCAGCCGGTGATGCGCGCCATCTCGCCGGAGCGCATCGTCTCGCCGGTGCTCGCGTCCCAGTCGTAGACGAGCCCGCCGAGCGCGTCGAAGGCCAGCTCGAGGCGCTCCTCGCGCACGCGCCCCTCGTCCTCCTGGCGGCGCCGCGCGGTGACGTCGAGCGCGGTGAAGAGGAAGCGCACGGCGCGACGCTGCGCCCCCTCGCCCTCGAAGCGCACCTGCCCGCGCAGCTGGTGCCAGCGCGGCGCCGCGTCGGGGGCGCCGACGTAGCGGTGCTCGCGCTCGAAGCGCCCGTCGCCCGCGGGGTCGAGGGCGGCGGCGAGGCGGCGCGCCGTCTCGGCGCGGTCGTCGTGGTGCACCGCGAGGAGGAGCGCCGCGAGCGACGCGCGCCGCGGGAGCGCGTCGAGGCCGAGGAAGGCGGCGAGCCCCTGGCTCCCCGTCACCTTCCCGCTGACGAGGTCGAGCTCCCCCGAGACGAGTCCCGCGAGCGCGGCGGCCTGCCGCAGCTGTTCCTCGCTGTCGCGCAGCGCGCGCTCGGCGGCGCGCCGAGCGGTGATGTCCACAACGATGCCGATCGCGCCGGCGGGGCGCCCGGTGCCGTCGCGGATGACGCCCCCGGTGACGTGCACCCAGACCCGCGAGCCGTCGGGGCGGACGAAGCGCTTCTGGAAGTCGAACGGCGCGCCGCTCACGCCGTGCACGCCGCGCACCGCGCGCTCGAGGGCGAGGTCCTCGGGGTCGGTGATGTCGTCGATCGTCATGCCGCCGAGGAGCACGTGCGCCTCGCGCCCGACGAGCCGCGCGAAGGCGCCGTTGACGTACTTGAGCGCCCCGTCGAGCCCCGCGTGCACGATCCCCGCCTCGGCCGCGTCGTACATCGCCAGCAGCCGCGACTCGGCGCGATCGACGGCCTCGCGCGCGAGCCGCTCGTGCGTGACGTCGGCCGCGGTGCCGACGAGGCGACGCGGGGCGCCGTCGGCGTCGTACTCGATGCGCCCGCGGCACCAGACCCAGCGCGGCTCCTCGTCCGACTCGCGCGTGATGCGCACGTCGAGCTCGAACTCGGCCTCGCGTGCCGCCCACGCCGCGCGCAGCCGCGCGAGGAGGCGGTCGTCCTCGTCGGGCGAGAGGAGCCGCTCGCGCAACGCGAGCGTCACCGGCGTGCCGTGGGCGACGCCGCACAGGTCGTAGAGCCCCTCGCTCCAGATGCCGCGCGCCGCGGCGTGGTCCCAGTCGAAGACGCCGACGCGCCCGGCCCGCTGCGCGAGGCGGAGCGTGTCGAGGGTGCGCCGGAGCTCGTGCGCGAGGGTCAGGTGCGCGGCCGACTCGAGCGCCTCGCGCACGATCGCGTGGAGGTGTCGCCGCCAGCCGCGTGCGTCGGTGGTCGCCGGGTCGAGCTGGCAGGGGACGCGC
>ERZ1066123.1224-NODE-1224-length-16018-cov-6.606465_pt1 | contig 16018 bp, 15 predicted proteins | sample MGYA00382770_ERZ1066123 | MGnify/ENA primary metagenome ERZ1066123 (study PRJEB33369, sample SAMEA5778353) | biofilm metagenome | biome: Industrial cooling water; feature: Water cooling tower basin; material: Biofilm | place: United Arab Emirates | collected...
GCGGAGGCGGTGATCGGGCTGTGCGAGCTGCCGCCGGGCCAGAACCTCCGGATCGACGAGGTGGCGACGGCGATCGCGACCGGGATCGCCACCCTCGGCCGGTTGAAGAACGTCGCCCCGGACGACAAGACGATCCCGTGGAAGGTGTACGGTGCCCGACTCTCGCAGGCCTTGAACGTGTGGAAGGGTTCGGCGGCCGTCCACGTCCCGGCCGCCCCGTTCGCGAAGTTGATCGGCACGGTGGCGGACCTGTGCCAGAAGGAAGTCGTGGGGCCGCTGGAGCAGGGCAAGCCGACGAACCCGGACCGCGTCACGGACTGGACGACGCAGAACACCCCGAAGGACCCCAAGCGGGCGGTGTTCGACGACGCCCCGGACAAGCTCGCCCCGCGGCCGGTGGGGCGGTAGGTCCGTCCGACAGTCGTCGCTCTCTCGCACGCCGGACAAGGGTCCGGCGTGTTTATTTATCCACGCCCCACATAATAGATGAATAGATGTCGGGATTATACATATGATGCACCCGACGAGGCACGCGCCTTCTCAGGCTACAAGAACGCCGTTTCCCGCTCGGTTTCGCGCGAAATCTACGGCCGTGCCACATCTCCGAAAGTTGTCATATTTCCTGTCAGCTTTCCTTGAAGTTTCCGTGTATGCATTGATAGAGTTCATCACGGTTGTGAGATGACGCCCGTTCTCCCGCCGTGTTAGTTCCGTCCGCGACTCGCTCATCAGCGGACGCTTCCGCCCCACCCGAGTCCCGAGCCCGCGGCACGTGCCGCGCGGCGGCGTTACGCCCTCTCCAACTTCGAGGATTGAAATGCCTTGCGTCCCCGTGTCGCGGCCCCGCCGCGCGTTCACGCTGATCGAGCTACTGGTCGTCATCGCCATCATCGCGATCCTGATCGGGCTGCTGCTCCCGGCGGTGCAGAAGGTGCGGGAGGCGGCCGCCCGCGCCCAAAGCCAAAACAACCTGAAGCAACTCGCCCTCGCGTGCCACAACTACCAGGACGCAAACCTGGGCCTGCCCCATAACGGGACGTGGGCCAACACCGGGTGGGCGTTCGGCGACCCGTGGACGGGCCTGCCCCGGCCGGCGGCGGCTGAAGGGTGTACGTGGGTGTACAAGGTGCTGCCGTTCATCGAGCAGGGGAACCTCTACAACAATTGGAGCTACACGACGCCGGTCAAGACGCTCATGGACCCGGCTCGCGGCGGCACCGGCCTGTCGGCGAAGCCGTACTCCGGGTCCGGGCACGACAGGGAGTGCGGGCCGGTCACGGACTATGCCGCGAACGGGGCGCTGATCGGGTCCGGGATGAACACCGTCAAGGACCCGTCGACCGGCGCGCCGACCGTCCCGCCGGGCTGGAGCGGAGCCCCGTCCGGGTGGAAGACGTTCAAGCGGACCATCAACGGCATCACCGACGGGTCGTCGAACACGCTGCTGATCGGGACGAAGGCCCTGGCGACCCAGGTCTACTCGAACCGCGGCCCCGGCGACTTCACCATGTCCAACGGGGCGACCCGGAGCAAGCTGGACGACACGATCACCGAGGGCGGGACGGCTCACCAGGGGGTTGGCCGTGCGTGGGTTCCGGACACGGCGTGGTACATGGCCGGCGACCCCGGTGCGGCCGACCCGAACAACCCCTACGGCTACGACATTCCCGGCAACTCGTTCCGGGTCGCGTCCGGGTGGGCCTCGTGGTACCCGACGACGTTCGAGTTCGTCAAGGACGCGCCGGACCTGGACGCGATGAACCGGTGGGGCGCGCCCTACGCCGGCGGGTGCCCGATCGCGATGGCGGACGGCAGCGTCCGGACGGTTCGGTTCACCCGCGACTGGAAGATCACCGTCCCGCTCGTCACCCCGAACGGCGGCGAGCTGTTCACCCTGGACTGACCGAACTCCCCTCCCGACCGGTCGCAACGACCGGTCGCCTTGCTCAGGTGGATCCATGTGGAATCGTGTTCTCCCCGCGCTCGCGGCGGGCGTGGTTCTGGTGTCGGCCGGGTGCTCGTCCAAGCCGGGCGGGTTCGACGGGCCGACGGTGGACGCCTTCAACGGCCGGGTCGTTCGCGACGGCAAGCCCGTGTCGCTGTCGGACGCGGACTCCGCCCAGTTGAAGTTGGTCCACAACCCGACCGGCCAGTCCTTCGGCATCCCGCTCCGGCCGGACGGGACGTTCAACATCGGGTGGATGCCGATCGGCAAGTACACCGCGATGCTCGAGCGCAAGCCGAAAGACGCGCGGGGCGGCCCGCGGGTGGACGCCGTCCCCGGCGGGTTCGAGATCGAGGCCGGGAAGACGGAGTACACCGTCGAGCTCGGCAAGTCCCTGAAGCTGTGACGGCCCACACGGGTTCCGTCCCGAAGGGCGGGACTCGTCTCAGAGCCTCCTCGGCCCGCCCTACGAAATCCGGCGACAGGGGTTTCCGGTCACGGTCGAGGTGAAACTGCCCGTGCTTGCGTCACCTTTACGGCTGACGCAAGCACGGGCAGGTCGAACGGAACCGCACGTCGTTCCTTCCCTTCTTCCCTCGTTCTCCCTCCCAACTTGAGTCGGACTGACGAGATTTCCCGGCTGCCTCGGAAGCTGGGCAACTTGCACCGATTTTCTCGGTCGCGGCGGTCGTGCGGGTTGTGAACGGACCCGGCGGGTACTTCTTCCGGAGATGCCGGGCGTGCCGTTCGTTCCGCGGCCGCGGACGGACGAAATAGACAGTGCAACGCGAACACTCGACGCGGTGCCTCAGAACGAGGTTCAAGGAGGAATCCCGTGAACGTCCAACAGTTCCGCCCGCTGGCGGTTGCACTCGGCATGTGGGTCGGGGGGGAAGCCCTCGGCCAGGAGTCGACCGCCGGGACCGCGGTCCCCGCGTCGGCTAACCAGAAGCTCGCGGACGCGGTCGCCGAGAAGCTGACCACCCTCGCGGAGGCCCAGGGGGCCGACGTGAGCGTCCACTGCGTCGGCGGGGTCGTGACCCTGACCGGCGGGTGCAAGGACACGAACCAGAAGTCCGCCCTCGTCCAGGCGGTCCGGGTCGTCCCCGGCGTCAAGATGGTGAAGGACGGGCTGACGGCGACCCCGGCCGCCGCCGCGACCGCCGACGGCAAGGTGATCCCGGTCCAGGCCCAGGCCCCGGCGAGCCTGCCGGCGTTCGGCCCGGTCGCCGCTCCGGTGGCGATGGCTGCTCCCCCGGCGGGTGGTGGGGCCGGCCCGGCGATCGAGCCGGTGCCGCTCGGCCCGGTCGGCCCGCACGGCGCGGACATGAACGCCCCGCCGCTGCCGCCGAACGCGTGGCCGACCTACGCCCCGCACAACAACCTGTCCCGTGTCGGGTACCCGACTTCGTACCCGTACAACGCCTTCCCGTTCATCGGCCCGTTCTACCCGTTCCCGAAGGTGCCGCCGGGCTGGCGGTCGGTGAAGCTGGAGTGGGAAGACGGCCACTGGTGGTACGGCCGCACGTCCACCCCGCACGACTACTGGCGGGTGCGGTTCTGGTAACCCGAAACCGAGCAGGAATCTCTCCTCGCTGCGACCGGCCCGCGGGATTGTTTCCCGCGGGCTCGGTCGTTTTCCGTGTTTCGGGTCGCGTAGAATTCCGACACCGCCAGGGGGAAGTCCGTGTTCGACCCGTTCTCCGCGTTCGACCTCGCGTTCACCGACCCGCGGCACCCGTTCCACGTCCTGCACATGGAGATGGCCCTGGAAGAAGCCGCCGTGGCCGGGGACGAGGACGAGGTGCCGGTCGGGGCGGTGGTCGTGTCGCTGGAACGCGGGCAGGTGATCGCGGCGGCGCACAACCAGAAGGAACAACTCAAGGACCCGACCGCCCACGCCGAGATGATCGCGCTGACGCAGGCGGCGGCGGCGCTCGGGTCGTGGCGGCTGGAGAAGACGATCCTGTTCGTGACGATGGAGCCGTGCCCGATGTGCGCGGGGGCGATCGTCCAGGCGCGCGTGCCGGTGGTCGTGTACGGCTGTGCGGACCAGAAGGCGGGGGCGTGCCACACGCTGTACCAGATCACGTCCGACCCGCGGCTGAACCACCGGTGCCAGGTCGTCGGCGGCGTCTTGGCGGAGCGGTGCGCGGGGCTGCTCTCCGCTTTCTTCGCCCGGAAACGCGCGATGGGGAAGAAGTAGCCCCGCAGAACCGTCGCCACCCGCCCGGCCGGACCGGGTTCGCCCCGGCGGGCGCGAACGATTGCTTCCGTGGCGGCGTAGGGGGTGTTAGACTCAAGTCTGGAATCGTCTCGCGCACCCGGGTCCGGAGTCATCCTCATGCGGAGCCTTCTTCCGCTGCTCGCCGCGGTCCTGACCGCCGGACAAGCCGCCGCCCAGAACTCGTCCGTGTACTCGGCCGCCGTGCCGCCGAGCCGGGACGCCCTGGACCGGCTGAACCTGCGGACCGAGTGGGCGATGAACGTCCCCCTCGACGGCCGCGACGACGGCCTCGGGCTCGTTCAAGTGGCGAACGGCGATCAGGTCTTCGTCCAGACGAAGTCCGGACTGCTCGTCGCCCTGGACGCCGTCACGGGCGCAAAGCAGTGGACCTACCGCTACCCGCGGACGAACGCGAACGAGTACCCGGTCGCGGTGACGGACAAGTTCGTGTTCGCGGTGAACGTCACGAACCTGTACTGCTTCCACCGGTACACGGGCCTGCTGGAATTCTCCTACGACATGAAGGGGGCCGCCACCGCCGGTCCGGTCGCCGACAAGGAGAACGTCTACGTCGTGCTGGGTACGACGAGCGTGAAGGCGTTCCGGTACCCGCAGTCGATCGTCTACCCGCCGCCGGCGAAGCCGGGCGACGGCAAGACGAAGGCCCAGCCCGGCGACCCGGTCCCGCTCAACCCGACGGACATCATCGCCGGTCGGTACGGGGTGCCCCGCACGAACCCGCTGCAGTACCAGCCGGAGTTCGAGGCCCCGCGGATCCCGCCGCGAGGGACGGACTCGGCCGCCGACCTGTCGAACCCGCACCGGACGCCGTCGATCTCGGCGCTGCCCCGCGTCTCGCCGCCGTACACGCTGTACCGCGAGGTGACGACCCCGTCCATTGCCGTTCTGACGAACCTGCAACAGCCCTGGCGGCTGCACCCGGAGCACCAGAAGTCGAACCAGATCAGCCCGTCGATCACGGTGGTCGGGTCGGTCGCCGCCGTCACCGAACTGAGTTCGCTCCGGGACCGCCCCGTCGAACCGGTCGTCGCGTGGAACCTGCGGACGAACCGGCGGGTGGTCGGCGAGCCGGTCCTGAGCGACCCGATCTCGAGCCTCGCGTTCCCGCAGGTGTGGCTGACGACGGACGGCCCGCTGTTCTACTCCGTCACGAAGCGGGACAAGACGGCCCAGGTGGTCGCCCGCACCCCCGCGGACGTGGCCGCCCCCGGTGCCGGCCCGGTCGCGTTCGGCAAGGACGCGCTGCTCGGCTACTTCCCGCTGGCGGACGGCACCCTGTGGGCCGTCGACCTGACCGCCGGGTCCGGGGAAACCCCGCGGATCGAGTGGAAGGCCAACATCGGCGGCGTGCTGAACCGCAAGCCGATCCCCGTGGCCAACGGCGTGTACGCCTCCGGGGACCACGCCGGCGTCGCGTTCGTCGGGCTGAAGTCCGGCGAAGTCGAGTGGAAGACGGAGAACTTCGCCGACCGGTTCGTCGCCGTCAACGACGAGCACGCCTACGTCCGCGACCGCCGCGGGTTCCTGCTCGTGTACGACAAGCGGAAGGTCGACCCGATCACGAAGCGGGCCGAGCCGCTGACGAAACTCGACGTGGCGAACTTCACCGTGCCCGTCTCGAACGACCAGACCGACCGGATCTTCCTGGCGTCCGACAACGGCCTGGTGATCTGCCTGCGGGACGCCGCAGCCAAGTACGCGAAGCCGCTGGCCGTCGCCCCGCTGGCCCGGCAGAAGCCCGCCGCCCCGGCGGTTCCCGCGGTCCCGCCGAAGGCTCCGAATTGATCGAGAGCCGAAGGCAACCCCTCCCCCGGCCCCTCCCCGAAGCGGAGAGGGGAGGCAGAAGGTGATGCCCCCTCTCCGCTTCGGGGAGGGGGTTGGGGGAGGGGTTCTGTGGTTGCGATCCGCTCCCCGCTCCCGGTGCTGGACGAAGCCCGCTGCACCGGGTGCGGGGACTGTGTCGCAGTCTGCCCCACGGCCTGCCTCGCGATGCGGTCGCACCTGCCCTGGCTGCCGCGGCCTGGCGATTGTGTGTCGTGTTCCGCGTGCGTCCTCGTCTGCCCGACGGACGCGATCTCCCTCGCCGACTCGACTGCTTGCACATCTCCGGTCGTGACCTAAACTCCGGTTATCCCACCGACCGGAGCATCCCCTCATGTTTTCCGCTTCTCTCCTCCTCGCCGCGGCGCTGTATGCCCCGGCTGCCGAGCTCACCGTCAAGCCGAACGACTGGCCCCAGTTCCGCGGCCTGAACCGCGACGCGATTTCCCCGGAGAAGGGGCTGCTGCAGAAGTGGCCGGAAAAGGGGCCGCCCAAGCTCTGGACCGCGAAGGATCTCGGCGGCGGGTACAGCACTGTGGCCGTCGTCGGCGGCTTCGTTTTCGGCACCGGCAAGAAGGGGGACAAGGAGCACGTCTGGAAGTTGAAGCTAGAGGACGGGTCCGAAGTGTGGTCCGTCCCGTTCGCGGACTTCAAGAAGGTCGGGTACGAGGAGGGCACCCGCAGCACCCCGACCTACGCGAAGGGGAAGGTGTACGCCGTCAGCATGGGTGGCGAACTGGCCTGCGTCGACGCGGACAAGGGCACTGTCGTCTGGAAGAAAAGCTACACGAAGGACTTCGGCGGCTCCGTCCAGGCGTGGGGGTACAGCGAGTCGGTTCTCGTCGATGACGGGAAGGTCATCTGCACCCCCGGTTCCGCGACCGCGGCAGTGGTCGCGTTGAAAGCGGACACCGGTGACGTGATCTGGAAGACCCCCGTCGCCAAGCCGGGCGGCGCGAACGGGTACGCCTCCGCGGTGAAGGCCGAGGTCGGCGGCATTCCGATGTATATCAACTTGCTCGGCAAGGACGGCGGCGTCGTCGGCGTGAACGCCAAGACGGGCAAACTCCTCTGGCAGTACAACAAGATCATGAACGGGACGGCGAACATCCCCAGCGTGGTCGTGAAAGACGACCTCGTGTTCTGTTCCACCGGCTACGGGGATGGCGGCGCGGCTCTGCTGAAACTGAAAGCCGGGAACGGCGGTGTGACCGCGACCGAGGTGAAGTACTACAAGGCGAACGAACTCCAGAACCACCACGGCGGCATGGTCGCGGTCGGCGACCACATCTACTTCGGCAACGCCCACAACCAGGGGAAGCCCGTCTGCGTCGAGTTCAAGACCGGCGACATCAAGTGGAAGGAAGACACCTCCCCCGCCCGGGCCGACGGCTCCGCGGCCGTGGCCTACGCGGACGGGATGCTCTACTTCCGCTACCAGAACGGGAAGATGGTGCTCATCAAGGCGGACCCGAAGGAGTTTGCCTTTGTGTCCGCGTTCGACCTGCCGGAGAAGAGCGGCAAGCCGAGCTGGCCGCACCCGACCATCGCGGACGGCAAGCTGTTCATCCGCGACCAGGACAAGCTGCACTGTTTCAACATCAAGGACGCGGCGAACTGACCGGCGCGGCCGGTTCCCGCTGGTACTCGGACGTGTGCCCGCACCGGTCGCAGTCGCAGCCGTCGAACACGGCGCACCCGGTGGCGGTTGCGAGGAACCCGAGCACGGCGACCAACGCGAGCCGGACGACGACGGGTTTCATGGGGGCTCCGATGAGAAGTGGATTCCGGCGAGCGTCACTCGTGAGAGTGACGCTCGCCGCGTCGCTCAGTACGCCAGAGCGACCCGGAAGAACACCCCGTCGAAGTTCAGGTCCGACCGCCGCCGGACGACCTTCCCTTCCGCGAAGTCGTCCACCAGCACCGGCCGGGTGGACAGGTTGAAGTACTGCGTCACCTCGTAGCCCGCCGAGAAGGTCAGCGTGTTCCAGGTGTACGACCCGCCCAGCGCGATCGACGCGAACGGGGCGAGGCCGGTGAAGTCGTCCGACACGTCGGCGTTTAGCACTTGACCGTTGCCGTTGGTCTCCCGCACTGCGTTGCCGAACTCGCCGTAGAGCAACCCGCCGCGGACGTTGCCGAACATCGCGAGGCCGTGCGTGATGGCCCACCGGGCTTCGAGCCCCGCCGTCGGGCCGGTGCCGGTGAAGTCCGACGAGTTCCGGACGCTCGCGTTGTTGGCGTGGATGCCGTCGTAGGTCGCCGTCTGGTCGAGGTTGATCCGCGCCCAGCGGATCCCGCCGAAGGTCCGCAGCACGAGGTGCGGATCGGCCTCCCAGGTCCGGCCGATGTCGAGGTCGAACACGTTGTAGTCGAGCCCGCCGCTGACTGCGGCGGTGCCGACTCTGTCCACGACGCCGGGCCGGGTCAGCGTCGGGTAGATCACCCCGCCGGCCGGGGCCGCGGTCGAGTCGCTGCCGTTGGTCCGGAAGTAGGTGTACGCGAACCCGACGTCCCACCCCTGGCCGGGGATGCGGTAGCCTATGCCGACGCGGAACCCGCCGTTCGAGTCGTACTTCAGGTTCCGCACCCGCCCCTGCGGGGTCAGGTTGTTGGTCGGGTCGACCAGCGCGTAGTCGGTCGAGTCGAGCCGCGGCCGCCAGATCAGGAACTCGCCGAAGCCGAAGAACTGGCCGGGAATTTCTTCCTCGACGTTGCACAGCGTCTTGACGTGTCCGCCCGGCGGGTACTCGCCGTGGCCGCCCCCGTGCCCGCCGTGCTCTTTCAGTTCCGGCGGCGTCACGTCGAGCATCTTGGGCTCGGAGTTCGACACCGGCAGCACCGACGGCAGCGGCGGCTTCGCGCCCGCCGGCTGGACCGGCAGCCCCGGCTGCCCGACCGCGAGCCCCATGCCTGTGACGACGACGGCCAAGGCCGACACCCAGCGTCCCGATACCATGACCGCCCCCTGCCCGTGGTGATACGCGGACCAGAATGGGCGGACCGATACCAACCCTTCTCCGAGAACGCAAGCCGATCTCGCGGAGAATTTCAGTCCGGGATCTGCCACGCCTTCCGCACCGCCTCGGCGACCGCGACGCGATCGCCCGCCACCGGCGCGAGGCCGGGCAGGTGGCGGAACCACGTCAGTTGCCGCTTCGCGAACTGGCGGGTGTGCGTCTTGATGAGAGCGACGGTCTCGCCCCAGCTACACTTGCCGTCGAGAAACGCGAAGAGTTCCCGGTACCCGAGCGCCTGGGCCGCTTCTTTGCCGACGGGCCGGGGGAGTTCCCGCAGCCGGCGGACCTCGTCGAGCCACCCGGCGGCGAGCATCGCGTCGACCCGCGCGTCGATCCGCCGGTAGAGTTCGTCGCGCGGCCACTCCAGCAGGACGGCCGGAACCGCGGGCACGTCGGAGGAATCCCAGGTCTGGGGGAAGGCGCTGAGCGGCCGGCCGCTGACGGCGAACACTTCCAGAGCCCGGACGACCCGCCGCACGTCGTTCGGGTGCAGCCGGGCCGCTGTCGTGGGGTCCACCGCCGCGAGCCGCGCGTGGAAGGCGTCGACCCCGACCCGCGCCGCCTCCGCTTCGAGTTCCGCCCGCACCGTTGGGTCGGCGGGTGGCCCGTCGAACAGGCCGTACAGCAGGGCTTTCAGGTACATCGGGGTGCCGCCGACGACCAGCGGCCGTTTCCCGCGGCCGCGGATGTCGTCGCAGGCTTTCGCGGCCTCGCCGAGCCACCACGCGACGTTCCCCGCCTCCCACGGGTCGAGCACGTCCACGAGGTGATGGCGAACGCGGTCCCGCTCGGCGCGGGAAGGCTTGGCAGTGCCGATGTCCAGGCCGCGGTACAGCGTCATCGAGTCCATCGAGACGATTTCCGCGCCGATGTCCTCCGCCAGTTCCAGCGCGAGGCCCGACTTCCCGGACCCGGTCGGACCCGTCAGAACGAGCACATCGGCGAACGCGGTCGGGGACGGCGGCATCTCCCCACTGTAGCGGGAACGCGATAAAGTTGAACCGGCGGCTCACCACCCGGTTTCGCCCCGATTCAGGTCGAATTCATGCCCACCTCTCAACCCCTTCCCCCAAACGCGGAAGCCTTCATGCGCCGGGCGATCGAGCTCAGCCGGTACGCGGTGTCGCAGGGGGATGGCGGCCCGTTCGGGTGCGTCATCGTCCGGGACGGGGAAATCGCCGGGGAGGGGTGGAACCGCGTCGTCGGCCGCAACGACCCCACCGCGCACGGCGAGATGGAAGCGATCCGCGACGCGAGCGGTCGGCTCGGAACCTTCGAGTTGAAGGGGTGCGACCTGTACACCAGCGCCCAGCCGTGCCCGATGTGCCTCGCGGCGATCTATTGGGCGCGAATCGACCGCGTCTTCTACGGCAACACCGTCGAGGACGCGGCCGCCATCGGGTTCGACGACGTGGCCATCCGCGAAGAAGTCGTCCGCCCGCCGGGGGACCGCACGATCCCGGAAGTCCCACTGCTCCGCGACGAGGCGAACGAGGTGTTCCGCACGTTCGCCGCGGACCCGGACCGGGTGCGGTACTGACGGCGGGGCAGGGGTCACTTCCGGATGGCGATGGGGTATTGCTGGACGCCGCCTGTCACGACCACGGTCAGGTCTGTCGTCTCCAGCTGCCGGTATCGCAACGGAACCGGGTCGACCGGCGGTTGCCAGCCCGGGGGAGGTCCCGACATGGGGAAGACCAGGGGCGGCCCTTGCACGAGTATCTTGGCGGGTCCGGTGGAAACGTCCGGCGACGTGTAGGTGCCGTCCGCGGCGACCTCGGCCGAAGACGTGGAGAGCACGTGCCCCGCCTCGTCGATCCGGCAGACGTGGACCTTGCCGCCGACCAGTGGGGTGTCGTCCAAGGTGACTTTGCCGGCCAGCTTGCCGGTCGACGGGCCGCATCCTGTTAGTCCGAGGGTCACGGCCAGGGCCACGCCGCCTGCACACCGTCCCAGGGGCCGCCGAAAGAATGTCGGATTCATGTCGCCCTTACGATCGGGGGGGTGGTTACCAGTCCGAGTCGAGCACGTTCCCGTCGTTCGGCAGGACGGCGTTCCACCACGTCGCGGAACTCATGGACGCCGACAGCGTGCGGACGCTGCCGTCCGCCAGCCCGACCACCATCGCCCCGACGTGCGGGCTGGAAGCGCGATCCGGATCGCAGCTCGGGGTCTGCCACTCCGGCTGCTGCTGCCACTTCGACTGGGGTCCGGTGGCCGTGACCGAACCGTACCAGTTGACCGCGAACAGCGGATCCTTGCCCGGCCCCCAGTTGTACGTCCAGGTGTTGCCGCCGGTCGGAACGCCGACCGAGTTCAGTCCGCAGACCGCGTACTTCTCGACGAAGAACAGAGTATTCGACAGCCCGTCCGGGATGTCGCGCGGGATTTTGGCCTGGCTCTGGTAACATCCGAAACTCATCCACGGCTGCCCCGGCAAACCGAACACCGTCCAGTTCCCTGCGTACGAGGCGTTGGACTGGTTCGCCACGGTCGCCCCGGAGCCCTTGAACGTCCCGACGCTCGGATCCGAGGGGCAGACGAACACGGGGACCGACTTCCCGGCCACGGTACTGGCACCGTCGTAGTAGTAGATGCCGTCCGGCCCGAGCGTGGTCGCGGAACGGATCATCGCGTCCTGCTCGACGAACGGGCACAGGTGGCCGAGGATCGTCCCGAACCCCATGCCCGGACTGACGGGTCTGTTCGCCACCCACGGCCCCGCCGGTTGCCCGCGGGGGTAGCCGGGGAAGAACCCGCCGGCCGTGGGGAGTTGGTTGACCGTGTCGAAACACGAGTGGCAGGCGAGCGTGATCTGCTTGACGTTGTTCTGGCATTTCGCCCGCGCGGCCGCCTCGCGGACCTTTTGCACGGCGGGCAACAGCAGTCCGATCAGGATGGCGATGATCGCGATGACGACCAGCAACTCGATCAGGGTGAATCCGCTCTTCGGGCGAAGCAGACGCATGAAGGGCTCCCGAGCGACGTGGACGGAAACGACATGGGAGAGGCTGGCGGCAACTGGATGCAACTGCATCCACCGGCATGTAACGGTCGGTGCCGGGAAACCTGACGGGCATGTTGGCGGATTCGGGAAACCACCCGCGGTGTGGGTTGCTGAAGACAGCACACCCGCCTCTCTCGGATCGGGAGGCGGGTGGGGTGGGGAAGCGATCAAACCGCGACCTGTTCCTCGCTCTCGGCCCAGGCGTCTTCGTGGGACGGCGGGAAGGCGTAGCAGATGCCGACGCCGATCATGTAGAGGCCGAACATCGGGACGAACAGGTACAGCATCGTGACCGCGTCCGGCGTCGGGGTGATGATCGCGGAGAAGAACGCCAGCACGATCACCGCGACCCGCCACTTCGCCCAGTAGTCCGCGGCCGTGAACGTGCCGATGCGGTTCAGGAACACCATCACCAGCGGCGTCTGGAACGACACGCCGAACACCAGCGGCAGGATCAGCGCGAACCCGAGCCACTCGTTCAGCCGCAGTTCCGGGTCGAGTTCGATCCAGCTGTTGAAGGCCAAGAGCGCCCGCACCGCCCCCGGCAGCACGATGAACTGGCACAGCAACACGCCCGTGATGAACAGCCCGACGCTCGCCGGCAGGTACTTGTGGACGTACGCCCGCTCCGCCGGGTACAGTCCCGCCGCGACGAACGCCCAGATCTGGTAGAAGATCCACGGGCTGGCGATCACCACGCCGCACAGCAGCGACACCTTGAAATAGACCATGAACGCTTCCTGCACGCTCAGGGTCGTCAGGTACTGCTTCGTTTCGAGCAACCCCTCGCCGACGCCGCTCATGTAGTTGATCTGGGCGGGGTAGACCTGGGCCGTCAACTCGACTTCCTTCTGAGCAGGGGCGGGAAGCCCGAGCGCCTTCGCCAGCGGCTCCGTCGGCAGGATCACCGGCATGTCCCGCGGCGCGCCCCGGAGCTTCTCCCGCTCGGCCTGAGTCAGCACGAGCAGGCTGCCGCCCGCCTCGCGGACCCGCTTCTCCAGTTCCTTCGCTTCTTCGACGGAGGTGCGTTCGACCGGCAGCTTCTTCCGCGACTTCTCGGTGCGCTGGGCGTAGAAGTCCCGCACTTGCGTCTCGACCGGGTCGGCGATGATCCGCAGCATCGGCCGGCCGACGCCGAAGTTGTCCCACTCCAGGCTTTTTCCGATCGAGTCGAGAATGAACCCGATGAACATGCAGATGACGAGGCCGACGAGCGCCTTGACGAGCCGGGACCGCAGTTCCTCGATGTGGTCGCCGAAGGACATTCGGCTGTCTTTGAAAATGTCTTCCGGGTCGTCAAACTGATTCGACGAGAGGGCCATGACAGAATCCCGCGACGGGTCGGAACGGCCCAACCGCGCGGCGAAGGTGCCCGACAGGTTGGCAAGCGGCAACGGAAGCTGGACACGGGCATCGTACTCAAAACCCCGCCCCGCCTCAAGCCGACCGAAGGGAATGAAACGGCACGCGGGTTCGCCGATTCGCCCCGGTTCGGCTACGATTCGCCAGGGGCGGCCGCGCTCGGCGTCGCCCCGCGGCTCACCCCGGACCGACCATGCCACCCCACTCTCCGGCCGTCCTCGACGCCCTGCGGAAGTTCGACACCCCGACGATCTGCAACGTCATCGAACTGTTCGACGCGATCCCCCGCACCAGCGGCTACCTCGACTCCCGCATCCAGGCGTGCTTCCCGCACCTGCCGCCGATGGTCGGGTACGCGGTGACGGCCACGTTCCGGGCCGGTGCCCCGCCCCGCGGCGGCGACGTGTACGCCGGGCTCGACAAGCAGGTCCAACTGCTCGCGAAGACGCCCGGCCCGAAGGTCGTCGTCTTCCAGGACCTCGACGACCCCGCCGTCGCCGCCACCTTCGGCGAGGTGATGTGTACCACCTACCAGGCGTTCGGCTGCGTCGGCCTGATCACCAGCGGGGCCGGCCGCGACCTCGACCAGGTGCAGGCGCTGAACTTCCCGTGCTTCACGGGCGGCACGATCGCCTCGCACGGCTACTGCCAGATCGCGGAGTTGAACGTCCCCGTCCGGGTCGGGGGCGTCTGGATCAACCCCGGCGACCTGCTCCACGGCGACCGCAACGGCGTGGCGGTGATTCCCCCCGAGATCGCCGACCGCGTCCCGGACGGCTGCGTGGGGCTGGCCGAGGCGGAGGCGGTGGTCTTGAACTATGTGAAGTCCGGCAACCCCACCGCGGACGGCTTCTCCGCGGCCCGGAAGGAATGCCACCGCCAAATCCAGGAGCTGTCCGCCCGGCTCAAGTCGCGGGCGTGACCCCGCCGATGAAAGGGCAGTCCGGTTGACACCATCCGGACGGCCCGCTAGCATTCACGCAGCTGACAAGGCCCGATCGCCAAGTGGTAAGGCAACGGTTTGCAAAACCGTCACCCCCGGTTCAAATCCGGGTCGGGCCTCTGAGTCTCCCGCAGTCCCCACAAAACTCGATGCGTCTCAAACCCCTTGGAAACAAGGGGTTGTTTCATTTCCTGGGCCGTTTCCCCGCGCTCGGCTGAGTTTCCGGGAGTTTCCCCGCGTCCCCCGAAATACCCGAACGGGGTGCAAGCGCCGGTGCAAACTCGGGTGAAAGAATCGCGTCGAGGGCGGCCATCAGCCCGACCGTCAGCCTCTCCCGGAGTTCCTTCCGAGAGATTTTCGACAGTGGATTCGGGTCGGCCGCAGAGGCTTCCCCCGCGTGCTCGGGCCAACGGCCCGGTCAGACCGGGCAGACCGAGGCCTTCCCGGTCGGGAACGTCCGCAACTGGTTCGCGACGCCGACGGGTCAGGGGGCACCGGGGGCCTTCTCGTTCAACGTCCTCTTCCCGGACACCGGAGTGGCTCGCCCCGCCGATGAAGACCCCATGAGGGATTTTGCCTTCGCACTGGCCGAGTCCACGGCCTCTGCTACGACAACCGACATCCCTCCCCGACCCACGGTGCGCCGTGGGTTTCTCGTTTGGGCTCCGGTCATGTTGCGGTTCGCGTGCCTTGCTCTCGTCGTGCTCGGTGTCTCCCTGCTCCCCGCTCTCGCGGACAAGTCTCTCGAAGGCCGGGCGTGCCGGTCGGTCCACCTCGGGTACGCGGGACCGCCGGCGGTCGCGTACTACAACGAGGCGACCGTCCAGCAGTCGGCGGAAGGGTCTTACTTCATGGCCTGCGGCTGGGGCCGGGGGTACTTCGGCATCCAGGAGCAGGGGAAGGGGAAGAAGGTCGTCATCTTCTCCGTGTGGGACGCCGCGGCCGGCGAAGACCCGAAGACCGTCCCTGACGAGAAGCGGGTGAAACTCCTCGCCAAGGGGGACGACGTCCGGGCGGGGCGGTTCGGCAACGAGGGGACCGGCGGGCAGTCGTTCCTCGACTTCGACTGGAAGCTCGGCGAAACCTACCGGTTCTTCGTCACCGCGGCCCCGGACAAGGACGACGACAAGCGGACCGTCTACGCCGGGCACTTCTACCTGCCGGAAAAGAAGGCCTGGACGCACATGGCGACGTTCTCCACCCCGGACGGCGGCCGGAAGCTCGGCGGGTACTACTCGTTCGTCGAGGACTTCCGGCGGGACAAGGTGTCGCTGACCAAGACCCGCAAGGCGACGTTCGGCAACGGCTGGGTGAAGACGGCCGAAGGGGAGTGGGAGCCGCTGACGAAGGCCCGGTTCACCGGCGACTCGAACCCGGCCACGAACATCGACGCGGGCGTGACCGACGGCCGGTTCTTCCTGGCGACCGGCGGCGAGACCGAGAACGCGACGACGAAGTTGAACGACCGGATGACCCGCGACGCCGGGCAGCAGAAGCCGCCGGCGGATTTGCCGAAGTGATCCCGTTTGGTAGGGTGGGTCGACCGCTTCGCGAAGACCCACCGAACCGCCTACCGCGTCACCCTGGCCGGTGGGTCTTCGCCGACAAGCCGGCTCGACCCACCCTACAACCAGTCCCTTCTTCTTCGGCAGTTCGCACCCCGAATCGACGA
>ERZ1066123.1230-NODE-1230-length-15960-cov-11.290286_pt1 | contig 15960 bp, 16 predicted proteins | sample MGYA00382770_ERZ1066123 | MGnify/ENA primary metagenome ERZ1066123 (study PRJEB33369, sample SAMEA5778353) | biofilm metagenome | biome: Industrial cooling water; feature: Water cooling tower basin; material: Biofilm | place: United Arab Emirates | collected...
CGGCGACGGGATTCAACGCGACGCTGGCGGCCCGTTGGGCCGCCTCGGGCTCCCTGCTCTGCGTCGGCATCGACCCGGAGCCGGGGCGGTATCCCGCGCCGCTCGTCGACGACCCGGATCGGGTCTTCGCCTTCGGCAAGGCGATTGTTGACGCCACCGCTCCGTATGCCTGCGCGTTCAAGCCGCAGATCGCGCACTTCGCGGCCCAGGGTGCCGAGGAGGCACTGGAGCGGCTCATCGCCCACATCCACGCGGCGCATCCGGGTCTTCCGGTGATCCTCGACGCCAAGCGCGGCGACATCGGCAGCACGGCGCTGAACTACGCGCGCGAGGCCTTCGACCGCTTCTGTGCCGATGCGGTCACCGCCAACCCCTACCTCGGCAGCGATTCGCTGGCGCCCTACCTCGAGCGCGCCGACAGGGGCGTGGTGGTGCTGTGCCGCACCTCGAACCCGGGGGCGGCCGACCTGCAGGACCTGCCGGTCGCCGGCGCCGACGGCGGGACGCGACCGCTCTACCAGCGCGTGGCCGAGAAGGCCGCGCGCGACTGGAACGCGAACGGCAACCTCTCGCTGGTGGTCGGGGCCACGTGGCCCGAGCAACTCGGCGAGGTGCGGGCCATCGTCGGTGGCAGCGTTCCCCTGCTCGTCCCGGGCATCGGTGCGCAGGGCGGCGACGTCGAGGCAGTGCTGAAGCAGGGCCTCAACGCGGATCGCACCGGGCTGATCATCAGCAGCTCGCGCGCCATCCTCTATGCGAGCGGCGGCGCGGACTTCGCGGAGGCCGCGGCGCGGGTCGCGCGGGAGACGCGCGACCTAATCAACCGCTACCGCTGAACCGCCGGGCCACGGGCCGGGACGACGCTCGTCGCGGCGCTCAGGCGTCGATCGACGCCCAGAACGAGGGCCCTTCGTTGCCGGCCGGCCCGACATCGCACTCGCCGCACACCGGCATCGCGCGGCGGTTGGCGCGCATCGCCTCGATGAAGTCCGCGCGCGCCTTGCCGGCGAGCATGTCGTTGAAGCTCATCGCGCCGAGGTTCCCCAGCACCGCGGCGCCCGGGTGCATGCAGCAAGGCACGATGCTCCCATCGGCATCGACATAGAGCAGCGTCACCTGGCCGTCCCAATCACGGGACTGGAACTCGCTCCAGTGCGCCATGAAGAAGCAGGGGCCCTCGGGCGTCGTGATCGACCGTCCGGTCATGTTGCGCTCGGCGCCCGGCAGCCACATCCAGCGCCGGAACTCCGGCGTCCAACCGCGCGGGACCAGCACCTCGCGCCAGCGCTCGCGATGCTCCGGCACCTCGCTGACGCTCTTGCACACGAGCTGCATCGACGGGCAGAAGCGATCGCGCAGCGCCTTGGTGCGCTCGAGGAACTCGACGAGCTTCGCCCACTTCGACGGCGGCCGCAGGCGCTCGTAGTCCTCGGGCGTGCCGTCGCCGTCGGCGCTGACCACGAGCCGGGTCACCACCTTGGCCGCCAGCACGCGCTCGAAGTCGTCCCAGTGGACCTTCTGCGCATTGGTCGAGATCTCGACCTCCTGCACCGTCCAGCGCTGCCGCGGTATCATCGCGACCAGCTCCGACAGCCGCTTGTGCAGCAGCGGCTCGCCGAAGTTGAACAGCCGCAGCGTATGGATGCGCTCGACGTCGATGTTGCCGAGCATGCGCTCGAAGAAGGCCGGCTCCACCGGCACCACCTTCGGCTGCAGGATCGAGTTCGGGCAACCGACGCAGCGCAGCTGGCAGCCGTGCACCACGTCGATGTGGGCGACGAACAGGCTGGTGGCGCGGGCGGTGGGCGGGCTCATGCGGGCGCGAGTATACGGAGCCGAGGTGACGCGCCTCGCGACGCGCGCGGGACCGCGTGATCAGCGGCGGCGAACGACTCGACGCGCGAACGCCAGCGGCCAGGCCACCAGCAGCAGGCGCCCGGCGAGCGCGCCGGCCACGAGCGGCGCCAGCAGCGCCGCCGGACCCCGGGCGTCGAAGCGCCACCAGTAGCGCCAAAGTCCGCGATGCTTGTGCCACTCCACGAAGCCGGGGCGCGAGCGGCTCGACACGCCACGGTGATGGAGCACCGGCACGTCGTTGGCGACGGCGATGGTCCACCCGGCATGGCGCAGGCGACGGCAGAAATCGAGGTCCTCGACGTGCAGGCGATAGCCCGCGTCCCACCCCCCGACGGCGTCGAAGGCCGCGCGCGGCACGAGCATGAGGGCCCCGGAACACGCGTCGACCGGCTGCAGGGCCAGCGACGGCGCCACGGCGATGGCCAAGGCGTCGCGCCCTCCGACGGAGGCGAGCACGCGCGAGAGCGTCAGGTCATGGCGACGCGCGGCCGCATCACGCTGGCCCGCCGCATCGCGCAGGTCGGCGCCCAGCGCGCCCAGCCTCGGCCGCGCGGCCGCATGGCCCAGCAGCCGCCCGAGCGCACCGGCCGGGAGCTCAACGTCCGGGTTCACGAACAGCAGCCACGGCGACCGGGCATCGCCCGGAGCGTCCGCGCCCGCGTTGCAGGCGGCGGCGAAACCGGGATTGTGCGCGAGCCGCGAAAGATGGACGCGGGCCTCCTCGCGCGCGATCGCCTCGACCCGCGCCACGGTGCCATCACGCGACCCGTTGTCGACGACGCAGACGCGGGCGATGCCGGGCTGCCCGAGCAGCGCACACAGGCACGCGTCGATCGTCGACGCACTGTCGTACGTGACCACCACCGCATCCACCCGGGCCGCGCCATCGGTCCCGTGGCGGCCCGGGACGCCGGGACGAGGGGCGTCGCCCACGCGGATCAGGGCCCGTCCGGCAGGCCGGCGGCACGCAGGCGCTCGCGCAGCGTGTGCGCGTAACGGTCGGTCTGCATCAGTTCGCGGATGACCTGCTGGTAATGGGCCCAAACGCCCTGCTGCGCGTCGGCGAAGCAGGACAGCGCCGGCAGGCCGGCGAGCGACTCGCCCTGCTTGGCGCACACGGCGACGTGGTACATGGGCAGCGCGCGCATGCCGCCGAACACGTCGTCGCCGTCCTGGGTGTAGGCGGTCGTGGCGCCGGTGCCGCCGTCCAGCCTCCACAGCATCGAGTGCGCGACAACGCGCTGGCCGTACAGGCGATGGCGTGGGAAATGCCGGCCGATCAGCGCCTCGAACTCCTCGCGGTACAGCTCCCGCACGTGGTGCGGATTGCGGTGGCCGGCGAGCTCGCTGTAGGTGTGGCGGTCGGGCGTGGAGATCACCAGCAGGCCGTCGGGCGTCAGCACGCGGGAGAAGCACGCGAGCAGCGCGTCGTGCTCGGCGAGATGCTCCAGGGTTTCGAAGCTGACGACGAGGTCGACGCTGGCGTCCGGCACCGCGTCGAGGGCCAGCACGTCGGCCTGCTCGAAGCGCAGGCGCGGATGCACGTAGCGCGACGAGGCGTGCGCGATCGCCTCGGCCGACAAATCGACGCCAAGCACCGAGGACGCCGTTCGGACCAGCAGCGCCGAGCCGTAGCCCTCGCCGCAGGCCGCGTCGAGCACGCGGCGTCCGCGCGCGAGCTCCATCGCGAAGGCGTAGCGGTGCCAGTGCTCGTAGGCCATCTCGCGGGGCACCTCCGGGTGGTAGCGCTCCCCCGTGAAGGCCAGCGGCGGCGCGGTGTCGGTCATCGGTCTCCTCAACGGAACAGGTCGCCCTGCGGGCTCGCGGCCGCCAGCATAGCGAGGCCGTCTGACAGCCGGGCGCGCGCCGGGCGCAGCGGATCATCGAGGATGAAGCGGGCGATGCGCTCGTTGTAGCCCGGCCAGCGGGCGTTGAGACGGCGCAGGTTCTCGCCGCCCGGCGCGTGGCCGGTGGCAGCGAAGGACGCGTGCCCGCGATGCACGACGTAGGCGTCGTCGCAGAGCACGTGGCGCCAGCCGTGCGCCTCCGCGCGCAGGCACCAGTCGTTCTCTTCCCCGTAGCCCTTCCCGAAGGTTTCGGCATCGAAGCCGCCGATGGCGCGCAGCGCGGCGCGGCGAAGGTACATGCAGAAGCCCACCGCGGTGGGCAGCTCGGGATACGAGGGCGCATGCCGCGTGGCGGCAAGCGCCAGCGCCTCGGCGTCGTCGGGCAGCGGATTCGGAGAGACGAACCGCGGGAACGACACGATCTCGCCGTTGTTGCTCCACGGCGTCGCGGTGGCGATGCGGGGATCGCTGGCGGCGGAGGCGGCCAGCCGCCGCAGCCAGTCGCCGGCGGGCTCGGTGTCCGCGTTCAGCAGGACGAGGTCGGCGTCTCCGGTCTCGTCGAAGGCCGCGTTGCAGTTCCCGGGGAAGCCGAGGTTCGACGCGCGGCGGACGTGGCTCACCGCGAGGCCGGTGCGGCGGCGCCAGTCCTCGAGCAGGGACGGCACGCGCGGGTCGGTGGAGGCGTCGTCGGCGAGGTGAACGCGCGCGCCCGCGGGCAGCGTGCGGTCGAGCGCGGCGAGGCAGGCGTCGAGCGCCTCCAGCGCGTTGAAGACCGGGACGACGACCACGGGCAGTGGCGCACGCGGACCGCTCACGGCGCCCCCCAGCGGTGCGGCAGGCGCACCAGGCCGAACTCTCGTGATTCGCCGCGGATCCGGAGGGCCACCTCGGCGGGCGCGAAGAGCCGCAGCCCCTCCGCGTCCATCGGGAACGCGCGCAGCACGTAGTCCCCGGGCAGCAGGGGCAGCCGCTCGTAGCGGAAGGCAAAGGCGAACGCACCGTCGCCGATCGCGCGGGCGTCGGCGGCGTCCATGAGGCTGTCGACGCCGTAGACCGGCGTGCCGTCCGCCCGCAGCAGGCCCAGGCTCAACGCAGGGGGTCGATCGTCGCGGCTGGTGATCTCGACCTCGACCTCGAGGTCGCCATGCATCGCCAGGTCGATCCGCGGGACGGTCCGGCCGTCGACGCGCAGGGCGGTGACCCGCATGTCTCCGACGGCGACCGCGTCGGCCGCGGCGGCCCGATCGCGCGCCTCGCGCTGTTCCAGCCAGGCCTGGTAGCGCTGCGTCACCTCGAAGGCGTCACCCGATGCCTCGATGCGTCCGTCCTTCAGCCAGATCGCCTGCCGGCACAGCTTCTGCACGTGGTACACGCTGTGGGAGACGAGCAGCAGCGTGCCGCCATCGGCGAGGTACTGGTCGATCCAGCGGATGCACTTCTTCTGGAAGTGCTCGTCGCCGACCGCGAGCACCTCGTCGGTGATCAGCAGGTCCGGTCGGGTGGCGGCGATCACGGCGAAGCCGAGGCGCACCACCATGCCGCTGCTGTAGTGCTTCACCGGCTCGTCGAAGTAGCGACCGATGCCGGCGAACGCCTCGATCTCCGGCAGCTTGGCGGCCAGCGCCTCGCCCGCGAGCCCGTGGATCGCCGCGGCCATCCGGACGTTGTCGCGCCCGCTGTACTCGGGGTGGAACCCGGCACCGAGCTCGAGCAGGGCGCCGATGCGCGCCGTGGTCACCACGCGTCCCGCGCTCGGGGTCAGCGTGCCGGTGATCAGCTTCAGCAGCGTCGACTTCCCCGCGCCATTCTCGCCGACGATGCCCAGCGACTGCCCGCGGTGCACGGCCAGGTCGATGCCGGCGAGCACCTCGACCTCGCGCCGCGGCGCCCGCCCCAGCAGCAGGCGCCCGAGCGCGGCCAGCCGGTCGCCGCGGGCCCCGACCACGGGATAGCGCTTCGCCAGCCCTTCGACGCGCACCAGCGCGTCGGTGGACGTCGCGCCGCGGACCGCATCGGCCGTCACAGGAAATCCTCGAGATGCCGGCCCGCGCGACGCTGCAGGCCGATCGAGGCGATCAGCAACAGCCCCGCGACGAGCGCCGCCGCGCCCAGCGCGCCCCACGGCAGCTCGCCCTGCGCCGACAGCCCGTGGCGGATCGCCTCGATCGGCGCCACCAGCGGGTTCCAGCCCAGCGCTTCGGCGGTCGAGGCGGGCAGCTGCGCGCGCTCGTAGAGCACCGGGGCAAGGAAGAAGCCAAGGCCCGTCAGCTGTCCCACCACGGCAGCGAGGTCGCGGACGAACACCTGGACCAGGGCCGCGATGCGGGCCAGCGCCAGCGCCATGAGGGCGAGCACCGCGACGCCGCACAGCGCCGCCAGCGCCCCCGTCATGTCGAAGCGCAGGCCGAAGGCGACCAGCACCGCGAGCACCAGCACCAAGCCGGCGCCATCGACGACCACGCTGCCCAGCACGCGCGCATGGACGTACAGCGACGCGGGCAGTGGGACGCGGGCGATCAGGCCGGCGTTGTCGAGGTAGGCGGTGACGCCGCGGTTGAGCGCGTTGGCGAACAGCAGCCACGGGAACAGGCCGAGGGCAAGGAACGTCGGATACGGCAGCGCCCCGGTGGAGGCACGCGCCGGCAGCAGGGTGCCGAACACGAAGGCCAGCACGGCGAGCTGCGCCAAGGGCAGCAGCGCCAGCCAGCCTGCGCCGAGCACGCTGCCCTGGTAGCGCTCCCGCCACTCGCGGGCGAGCAGTTCGCGCAGTACCGGGCCCGAAGCGAGCCGCATCGGCGATCAGCCGCCCGGCGGCGGCTCGGCGGCCGGCGGCGCCGTGGCTGCAGCGGGAACGCGCAGCGGCGCGAGGCCCTGGAAGCGCTGCAGGTAGTCGTCGGTGAGTTCGCGCGTCGCCTGCGGCGTGCGCACCACGCGCGGCGTGATCAGCAGCACGACCTCGCTGCGCGCCTGCGATGCCCCCTTCGAGCCGAACAGGCCGCCCACGACGGGCAATTTGGCCAGGCCCGGCACGCCCGAACTGCCATCGGTGTCGGACTGCCGGATCAGCCCCGCGAGCATCACGGTCTCGCCGTCGCGCACCAGCGCCTCCGTCGTGACCGTGCTGGTGTTGACGTTGGGATTGCCGCCGGCGCCGGGGTCGTCGGAGGGCGAGCTGATCTCCTGCTCGATTTCGAGGAACACCATGCCATCGCCGCCGATGCGCGGCTTCACCTTCAGCTTGGTGCCGGTGCTGAGGTACTGCACGCTGCTGATGGTGTTGTTGCCCGGCGTCACGCCGGTGCCGGTGCCCGGAGTGAAGCTCGTGCTCGCGACGGCGAGGTTCTGGCCGACGTTGAGCGCCGCTTCGGCGTTGTTGCGCACGAAGATCGACGGCGTCGAAAGCACGCGCACGTCCGATTCGCGTTCGAGCAGGTTGACCACCGCCACGGCGTCGCTGGCGCTGAACGTGGCGCCGAGGCTGGCGATGCCGTCGCTGTTCTGGGCGACGCTGCCGCCGACGAAGCCGAGGCTGTTGCGGCCCGGCCGGAGCGAGCTGGCCAGCGACGACGGGACGGCGTTGTCGAAGTACCAGTTCACGCCGTAGCTGAGGTTGCCGGTCAGCGACACCTCCAGCACCTGCGCTTCGATGTGCACCTGCGCCGGCATCACGTCGAGACGCTCGATGGCGCGGCGGATGGACTCCCACTGCGCGGGGCTGGCGCGCACCATCAGCGCATTGCTCTCCTCGATGGCGCTGATGCCGATGCCCGATTCGCCCGAGCCGCCCGACAGCGCGCTGCCGCCGCCGCCCGCCGGGGTGGGCTGCGAGATCTGGTCCGCGGGGCGCGACACGGCGCCCAGCTCGACGGGCGTGAGGCCCGGCGACACCTGGGCGCCGCCGCTGCCGCCGGTGCTGCTGACGCTGGCGTCGAACACCGTGCCGAGCTGCGAGGCGAGGTCGCTCGCCTTCATGTACTTCACTTCGTAGACGAACAGGCGCGCACCCTCGCCCGCCATGTCGAGCTTCTCGATCCACTCGCGCGCGCTCTGCAGGTACTGGCGCTGCGGGGTGATGACGATGATCGAATTGCTGCCCTCCACCGGCAGGAAACGGAACATGCCGGCCAGCGGCGTGCCGCTTTCCGCGCCGAAGATCCGCTCGAGCGCCGTCACGATCTTTTCCGGCTCGGCGCTCTGGATCGGGAACACGCCGACCGACATGCCCTTCAGCCAGTCGACGTCGAAGATGCGCACGGTGCGCAGGTAGTTCTCGAGCTCGCTGCGGCTGCCGGAGAGCACGATCAGGTTGCGCGCGGCGTCGGTCTGCACCACCGAGCCCTGGCGGACGTAGGGCTTCAGCAGCTTCTCCATCTCGACGGCCGAGACGTACTGCAGCGGGATCGCGCGCAGTTCGAAACCGCGCGCGCCGTCGGCGCCGCCGGTGCGCGGCGAGAGGTTGCCGGCCACGGCCTGGTCCGCCGGCAGGATCGCGTACCGACCGTTGCTCCACACCAGCCGCGCGTTGTTCCAGCCGAGCACCATCTCCAGCAGCGAGAGCGCCTGCGCCGGGCTCACCGGGCGCGGCGTGGCCAGCGTCACCGTGCCCTGCACGGTCGGCGCGATCACGTAGTTCTGCTGCAGCAGGTCGCCGAGCACGGCCTTCACCACGGCGTGCAGCGATTCCCCTTCGAAGTTGAAGGTCGCTTCGCCGCCTTCCGGCAGCTGCGGCGGGGCCTGGGCGGCGAGCGATTCGTTGATGACCGCGCCGGTCCCCAAGGTCATCGCCGGCTGGCCTGCGCTGGACGCGCCGCCGATCGCCTCGCCTTCGGCGCTTCGAGCGACCACCGGCATCGTGCCGGCGTCGGGGTTGCGCGCGATGTCAGGCACCGGCGTGGTGGCGCAGCCGGCCAGCGCGATGGCGATGGCGGCCACGAGCAGCGGGCGCGAAGTCGTTCGCGAAGTGGGGTTCAGGGTCATTGTTCGGCGACGGGGGCGTTGTTGTTCTTGGCCTGCTGTTCCGCCAGCTGGGCGCGGCGCGCCTCGATGCGGGCGCGGATGGCGTCGATCTGGGCCTGGTCGGCGGCGCTGCGCTGGCCGTCGGCGTTCGCCTGGGCGGCCTGCTGGATCAGGGTCGGCGGGTTCGACGACGCGGCGCTCGCGTCGGCCTTCGGCGCGCCGTTCGAAGGGGACACCGGGGTCGGCGCTTGCCCACCTTGGCCGTCGAACACGCGCAAGTCGAGCGCGCGCTGTCCTTCGGGGCCCTCCAGCACCGCGCGGCGCGGCTCCAGTTCGGCCAGCCGCCACGACGTGCCGGGTACCGTGTCGCCGAGGCGAACGCGCTTGCTGATCGCGCCGTTCTCCTCGCTGAAGATCGCGAGCCGCAGGCCATCGGTCAGCAGCACCGACGTCAGCACGCCGTTGAACGGCGCCTGCTGCTCGCTGCTGACCATCGCCACCGGCGCCGGACGGCGGTCCGGGTTGAACAGTGGTCGCTCGCCGACCGCGAGGTAATCGGTCGACGCGCCAAGGCGTTCGGCGTTCTCGCTGAAGCGCAGCTCGGGGATGGGCGGGCCCAGCGCGAGGTCTGGCGGATGCGGGCCGACTCGCCCGCCCATGCCGGACACGGCGAGCAGCAGCAGGCCCAGCGCCCACGCGGCGAAGGCGCCGACCAGCCAGGTGGCGGGACGCAGCGACTCAAGCATTCGGATCGCCCTCCGGCACCGGCGCGGTGGGGCGCAGGTAGCCGTAGAGATCGAACACGGCGTCGACGCGGCTGTCGGTGGCGCCCTGCCCGCCCGCGAAGTAGGCGGCCATGCTGTTGAAGGCGAGGTTGTCGATGAACAGCTGCGGGCTGCCGCTTTCCAGCCCGTGCAGCAGCGCGCCGAGCATCGCGGCGTCGCAGCGCAGGCGGATCTGCACCGTCACGCGCGGGTACGGGTCGCTGCTCTGCGCGTCGATCGGCGTGCGCGCGACGACTTCGCAGGCGAGCGGGTTCGCCGCGATGCGCTGCACTTCGGCCTCGAGGCGCTGCACCAGCGCGGCGGTGGCGAGGTCCTTGTTCGGCTCGGCAAGGAAGCCGGGATTGGCCGCTTCGGCGGCGCGCACCTCGGCGAGGCGCGCCTGCAGCTGCGGGATCTGGAGGCCCTCCATGCGCAGGCCGAGCTCCTCGTCCCGCAGCTCCGCGATCTCGTCGCCCAAGGCCAGCATCGGCGCGGTCCACCACCAGTGCACCAGCAGGGCATAAGCGAGCAGGGCCGCGACGCCGAGCCAAACCAGCGGGCGGAAGCGCTCAAGGCTGCGGCGCATCGCGGCCTCCCGGCACGAGTTCGGCGACGACGGTGAAGCCGTCGCGGCCGGTGCTGCGGTCCTGCTGCACGGCGCCCGCCAGCGCCGGCCCCTTCAGGTAGGGCGAGCCCTGCAGCGTGGCGACGATGCCGCCGGCGGAGCGCGCGGCGCCGCTGAGCGTGACGCGGTCCTGCTCGACGGCAAAACGCTGCAGGTAGACGTCGTCGGGGAGCCGGCGGGTCAGGTCGTCGAGCACCTCGAGCAGGGTCGGCCGCTTTTGACGCTGTTCGGCGAGGAAGTTGGTCGCCGACGCGGCGCCGTCGAGCTGTTGCCGCAGGGCCCGGGCCTCGCGCGCGGTGTCGAACGCGGCGTCGCGCTGCGCTTCGAGGGACGCCAGGGCCTCGCGGCGGTTGTCGAGGGTGATGAGCCCGGTGAGCAGCAGGGCGAGCACGGCGACGACCGCGAAGGCGACGCGGACCCGCCCGTCGCGATCGGTGCGCTGCACGCGCTGGGCCGCGGGCAGCAGGTTGCGGCGGCGGCCGGCGCGATGCGCAGCGTCGTCGATGTCGACGCCGGACAAGCGCGAGGCGAGCGGGCCAAGGGCCGCCAGCGCGGCGTCCAGCGTGGCCTTGGGCACGACCGCCAGCTCGGCGCGAAGCTGCCCTTCCGCCGGGTGGCGCGACAGCACCTGCGAGGCGTACACGACCTGGTCGGCGCCGAACGGCGTCTGCCGGTCGATCTCGTGGCGCAGCGCCGCGTCGAGCTGCGACTCCACCGCGAGCGGCAGCGACAGCGTGCGCACCAGGGCCCCCGACGCCGGCAGCGCGAGCCACACCTCGCCGTCCACGCCGCGGCGATCGAGGCTGGCGGCCAGCCGCGCCGGGCCCTCGCCATCGGCCAGCGGTACGGGGGGCAGCGCCACGCGCTCGCGGCCGGCCTCCTCCAGCGGATGCAGCGTTGCCCCGTCGAGCCGCAGCCACAGGCGACGCACCGGCGGAAACCACAGGCGCGCCAGTGCCGGCGGCACCAGATCCAGCAGGCCTTCCCACCAGCGCGCCAGGGCGCCCGGCACCGGGCTTGCGGCCCAGCGCAGGCGCAGGGCGTCCATCGGCGGTGTCAGCGAGGGGGGGATGGCCATCAGTCCTGTTGTCCGTAGCGCCAGACCAGCGGCGTGTAGACCTGCCCCAGGAACCCCCCGGCGCCGACCCGGACGGTGGCTTCGAGTTCGGCCCTGGGCCCGTCAGCACGCGCGGCGCGGCTCGAAACACTATACGTGCCGGTGCCGCCGGCCGCGAGGACGATCCCGCCCGGCAGCGTGGGGGGCGGCATGCCGGGCTGCACGGCGCGGCGGGTGGCGATGATCTGCTCGACGACCGCCGGCGCGAGGCCCATGGCCTGCAGCACCGGCCGATCGGCGAAGGCGAGATTGGGCTGGGCCAGACCCGTGTACACCGTCAGGTAGGGCCGCACGCGGCGATAGAGGTCATGGCGCATGCCGAGCACGCGCTGGACGTCGGACACCTGGGCGAACGGCCGGTTCGCCGGGCCGTAGGGGCGCTGCCCGCGATACTCGCGCTCCTCCGCGCCGCCCGCCGGGCCGACGAGGCCATCGGGGTCGCGCCAGTCGACGATGGCGCCCGCGAGGCGCGCCGCCTCATCGGTGGCCACGCCGGTCACCTCGAACAGGCGCTGCAGCAGCAGGGCATCGGCCACGTTCAGGTCGACCTTGCCGCTCTCGTCGGTCACCGCGACCGTCACGGTGATGCCGTTGCCGAAATCGATCCGCTGCTCGCGCCCGTCGGGCACGGGACGGCGACGGGCGTCGACGGCGAGCAGGCGCGCGACGGCGGCTTCGACGCCCGCCTCCGCGGCGTGGTCGAGTTCGACGCGCTGGCGCAGCGCCGATGCCTGCAGCGCTTCGGCGTGGGCGTTCAGCGCGAACAGCCCGATGATGGCCGCCAGCAGCACCAGCAGCCACATGACCACGATCAGCGCGACGCCGCGCTGTCCCGCGGGCGCCGTCACTGCTCGCCCTCGCCGCGGGTGTCGCGACGCGCCGCCTCGGGGAGCACGCCGGTCGCCCCGGACAGGCTGTAGCGCAGCGGGACCACGAGCGACGGAAAGCGATAGCGCGGCTCGGCGAAACGGGCCTCGAGCCGGACTTGGGTCGGCAGCTGGCCGAGGCGCTCCCAGCGCTCCGCCCAGTCCTCCGGCCGACCGTCCGGCCCGAACGCGCGCGCGGCAAAGCGCGCGTCGGCCAGTCCGTCGATCAGCACCTCGGGCGGGCGCTCGGCCTTCAGCGGGCCCTCGGGCGTCATCAGCCGATGCTCGAACACCAGCGCCGTGCCGTTCGCGCCGCGCTGAAGGCGGAACACCTGCAGGTACGCGCCGCCGCGGCCGAGGTAGCCCGGCATCTCGCCGACGAGCTCCACGCGCTCGGAGGACAGCCGCAGCAGGCGGATGTCCTCGAACCCGGCCTCCGGGTCGATGGGCTGCGGCAGCGCGTTCGCCAGCTGACGGCGCAGGAAGCCCTGGACGGTGCGCACGCGGTCGCTGTGCGCCGCGAGCTGCTCGGCCGACGCGGACGCGCGCAGGCTGCCCTGCACGATGCCGAACGCCAGCGCGAGGCCGGCGGCCATCAGGCCGACCGCGACGAGCATCTCGACCAGGGAGAAGCCGCGCGCGCTCACAGGTCCTCCGGCAGCGGGTACAGCGCCCGCAGCGTGGCGGTGCGAAACGTCTGGCGCGCGCCGCCCGCGCCCCACTGCAGGGTGAGGTCGATGCGATACAGCACCGGCTCGCCGGCATCGACGATGCCGTCCGGACGGGCGATGCCGCCGGCGTCGGGCGCCGGCAGGGCCACCGGCAGCGGGTCGGGCACGCGCTGCACCTCCAAGGCCCAGCGATAGCGGCCGTTGTCGAGCGTTCCGCTTCGTCCGCCGGGGCGCAGCCGCTCCATCCGCCCGACGTTGTCCATCAGGCTGCGCGCGTGCAGCGCCGCTTCGCCGTGGCGCTCCGCGTCCGACACATCGCGCAGGCCGTTGGAGAGCAAGGACAGCAGGACGACCGCCGCACCGGCCAGCAGGGCGAACGCCAGCAGCACCTCGAGCAGCGTGAAGCCGCGCGCCGTCGTCGCGCGCGCCTTGCCGCACCGCCGCGCTGCACGCCTGGCGTTCATCGCGCACCATCGCCGCGTTCGACGCGCACGCCGCCGGTCAGCCAGTGCACGTCGACGCGCCAGGCCGCTTCGCCGCGGCGCAGGACCACGCGCCCTCCGGTGCTGCTGCCGTCCGCGAAGAAGCGGATCGCCGCAAGGCCCGGGCCGGGCTGCTCCTCCCGCGCGACGGTGGCGCCCACCGCGAGCGCGCCGTCGAGCTCGCCGCGACGCCGCACCGAGGTCTCGTCGCTGGGGCCGCTGCGCCACGTGCGCGATCGGGTGTCGACCACGAAGCTCTGGTCGACTCCGGTCGCCACGGCGCGAGCGCGCGTCGCGCGCATCTCGGCCGCGAGGTGTCCCGTGGCCGCGCGGAGCTGCTGGCCCGGCAGGGCACCCACCAGCACGCCGGCGAACAGCGAGAAGGCCGTCGCCATCAGCGCGATGACCACCAGCGCCTCGACCAGCGTGAAGCCGCCCGCCCGCCTCGCGCGATTCATCCGTCGGCCTTCATCGGAGCACGCGACGGCCGCTCGCCTCAGGGCTTGACGATGTCGGCCGCGGTGCTGTCGCCGCCGGGCTTGCCGTCGCTGCCGAGGCTCACCAGCTCGAACTCGCCGTTGGTGCCGGGGGTCCGGATCTGGATCGGGCGCTTCCACGGATCCTGCAGATCCTCGATCTTGCGCACGTACGGACCCAGCCAGCCGCTGGCGCCGGGATTGTTGACCAGCGCCTCCAGCGAGGAGGGCACCTGCCCGGTGTCCATGCGGTACTGCTCGACCTTGGCGGCGAGGGATTCGAGCTGCGTCGCCGCCAGCTTCGCGTTGGCCTGGTCGCGGCCGCCGAAGGTGGTGCTGGCCACGAACGCGGCGATCGCCGCGATGATGCCGACGACGATGAGGATCTCGATCAGGCTGAAACCCGACTGCGAGCGGACGGCCAAGCCGGGGGACATCGAACGCATCACATCACTCCTGCGGAACTTGTCAGTTGGTAGATCGGAACCAGCACGGCCATGATCACGACGCCGACGAGCAGCGCCATCAGCACGGTGATGGTGGGCACCAGGGCAGCGAGGGCGCGCTGGATCGCGCGCTGGGTCTCCGCGTCGAACGTATCGGCCACCTTCAGCAGCATGGCGCCCAGCTCGCCGGACTCCTCGCCCACCTGCACCATCTGGACCGCGAGGCGGGGAAAGAGTTTCGTCCGCGACAGCGCGAAGGCGAGGCCCTGCCCGGTCTTCACGTCGTCGGCGGCCCGCTCCAGCGCTGCGCCGAGCGCGCGGTTGTCCATGACCTGGCGGGCGATGCCCAACCCGTTCAGCAGGGGCACGCCGTTGTCGAGCAGCGTCCCGAGGGTGCGCGCCAGCCGCGCGGTCTCGTACCGCGCGAGCAGTTCGCCGACCCGCGGGCGTCCGAGCAGCCACGCGTCGAGGCGGGAGCGAGGCTCCGGCTGGCGGAAATGCCGCACGGCGAGCAGCGTCGCGACGGCGAGCGCCACGAGTCCCCCGATCCCGTAGTCGCGCAGCATCATGCCGCTGGAGAGCACGACCTGCGTGTACCAGGGCAGCTGGACGTCGGTCGTGGCCAGCAGGTCGTTGAACTGCGGCACGACAAAGCCCAGCAGCAGCACGCAGACCGCCAGCACCATCACGAGCAGCAGGATCGGGTAGATCAGCGCCGAGACGACTTGCGCCTTCAGCGCTGCGGCGCGCTCGAGGTAGTCGCCCAGGCGCTGCAGGGCCGGCTGCAGGCCGCCACCGGCTTCGCCAGCGCGCACCAGGTTCACGTAGAGCCGCGAGAACAGGCCATGCTGCTGTTCGAGGGCGGCCGACAATGGCAAGCCGCCGCGCACGGCGTCGCGGATGCGTTCGATCACGCGCCGGCTCTGCGGGTTGTCCGGCAGCTCCAGCAAGGTGCCCAGCGCACGGTCCAGCGCTTGGCCCGCACCGAGCAGCGTCGCCAGCTGCTGGGTGAACTGCAGCACCGCCGCGTCGTCGAGCGCCTTCTTGCGGAACAGCGCCGCGAGCCCGGCACCCGCGCCCTCCTCGAGCGAGGTGCCGACGTCCAGCGGCAGGTGGCCCTGCTCCTGCAGGCGCGCGACGACGTCCTCGGCGCGGGCAGCCTCCATCGTGCCGGCGAGGGCTTCGCCGGCGGCGCTCAGGGCCTTGTAGCGGAACAGCGCCACGCGATCACGCCTCTTCCGTCACGCGCAGCACTTCCTCGATGGTCGTCTGGCCGGCGAGGGCCTTGGCGAGGCCGTCCTCGTACATCGTGCGCATGCCGCGGGCGCGGGCCTCGCGCTCGATCTCCACGCTGGTGGCGTGCTGCATCACCAGCTTGCGGATGGCGTCGTCGACGACGAGGAACTCCATGATCGTCGTGCGGCCGAGGTAGCCCGTCGGCGTCAGCGCGGAAGGCTTCGGACGGTACAGGTGGATCGTTCCTTCCGGCTGCAGGCGGCGCAGGCCGAACTTCTCGATCTCTTCCGCGCTGGCCTCGTAGCGCTCGGCGTGCGTCGGCTCGAGCTTGCGAACGAGACGCTGGCCAAGGATCCCGTTGACCGTCGAGGTCAGCAGGTAGTCCTCGACGCCCATGTCGAGCAGGCGGGTGACGCCGCCGGCCGCGCTGTTGGTGTGCAGCGTGCTGAGCACGAGGTGGCCGGTGAGCGCGGACTGGATGGCGATCTTCGCCGTCTCCAGGTCGCGCATCTCGCCGATCATGATGATGTCCGGGTCCTGGCGGACGATCGAACGCAGCGCGTGCGCGAAGTCCAGGCCGATCTGCGGCTTGGCCTGGATCTGGTTGATGCCCTCGA
>ERZ1066123.1231-NODE-1231-length-15957-cov-10.510439_pt1 | contig 15957 bp, 12 predicted proteins | sample MGYA00382770_ERZ1066123 | MGnify/ENA primary metagenome ERZ1066123 (study PRJEB33369, sample SAMEA5778353) | biofilm metagenome | biome: Industrial cooling water; feature: Water cooling tower basin; material: Biofilm | place: United Arab Emirates | collected...
GGGCAAGATGAACGCCAAGGACGTCGCGCGCGCGATCAAGGTGTTCAACATCGATCCGGAAAAGGCCAACCCGATCGGGGTGTGAGCGATCGGACGTGATCGGCCGCGCCGCCGTCACCGCGCCGCCGTCACCGCGACGACGTCGCGGTGACAGCGCGCGGTGCAGGCTGAACGCCACGTCGACCGTCCCGAGCCCCGTCCACCATGCCCAAGACCACGCTGATCTTCGCCGCCCCGCTGATCGCTCTCGGGGTCGGCGCGTTCGCGATGTCCTCCAGCCGCACCGCCCTGCTGCCGGCCTACGTCGGCGCCGCGCTGGCCGTGCTGGCCGGTCTGTCGCTGGCGGTCGAGCGCGCCCGCAAGCCCCTGATGCACGTGGCGGCGGTCGTGGCCCTGCTCGGGGCGCTCGCTCCGGCTGCGGCGCTGGTCATTCGCGCGCCTGCCATGAGCCCGCTGGCCCTGGGCGTGAACCTCGGCATGCTCGCCCTGAGCGCCGGGCTGCTGGTCCTGATGGTCCGCTCCTTCGTCGCGGCCCGTCGCGCGGGCGCCGTCGCTCCGCGCTAGGCGAGGCTCGCTGTCCATCGCGGCGCTACACTGCCGCGATGCCCGAACCGAACGTCCTGGCCGTGCTTCGCGCGGCGCTGTCCGCCGTGCTCGACGTCGCGCCACACGCCGCGGACCTGCGCGTGCTGCGCGCGCTGCCCGGGCTGGCGGCGCTCGTGCCGGCAGGTCGAGCGCTTCGGGCGGAGCAGGGCTTCAAGCCCCTGCATGCCGCGCTGCAGGCCGAGGGCGTGCCGGTGGACGATCCCGCCGCGCCCGAGCCGGCCGGCGTGCCTCCGGGGCTGATGATCGTGTTGCCGCCGCGCTCGCGCGACGAGGGCCGCGCCCTCTTGGCCCGCGCGCTGCGCGACGTCGCGGTGGGCGGCGTGGTCGCCGGCGCGGCGCTGAACGACGAGGGCGCGCGCAGCGTCGAGAAGGATCTGGCGTCGCTGATCCCGCTGGCCGGGCATCTCAGCAAGGCCCACGGGCGCGCGTTCTGGTCGGTGCCGCGGCCGTCGGCGCTCGCCCCTGAAACGCTGGCGCGGCTCGACGGCTGGATCGGCGGCGACGCGCCGCGGCGGGACGCCGCCAGCGGCCTGTGGCAGCGTCCCGGCGTCTTCAACGAGGGCCGCCTCGATGTCGGCTCGGCGCTGCTCATCGAGCATCTGCCGCCGAACCTGCACGGCGCCGTCGCCGATCTGGGCGCGGGCACGGGCCTGCTGACGCTGGCGGTCCTGCAGCGCTGCGTGGATGTGGCCTCCGTCGACCTGTTCGAAGCGGAGTACCGCGCCGTGGACCTGGCGCGACGCAACCTCGTCGATGCCCGGGCGACCGTGCGCTGCCACTGGCACGACGTCGCCAACGGCGTGCCGGGCCGCTTCGACGCCGTCGTCTGCAATCCGCCCTTCCACGTCGGCAGTCGCGGCGTGCCCGCCTTGGGGCGGGCGTTCATCGCGGCCGCCGCGCGAGCGCTGAAGCGCGACGGCCAGCTGCTGCTCGTCGCCAACCGCCACCTGCCCTACGAGGACGCGCTGCGCGAGCGTTTCGGCCGCGGCGAGCTGCTGGCCGAACAGGCCGGCTTCAAGGTGTATCGAGCGTGGGAGCCCTTGCCGTGAGCGGAAAGGCGCCGAAGCTGCGGCAATACCTGCAGTCGCTCGGGTACGGCACGCGCCGCGACGTCGAGGCGCTGATCGCCGAGGGCCGGGTGACCGACGCCGCCGGCGAGGCGCTCTACGTGGACGACGAGGTGGGCGAGGGTGCGCCGGCCCGCGGCGGCCACCGCCTGCCGCATGCGGCGCTGCGCGTCGACGGCGAGGCGCTCGACCCCGCCCCGGGCCTGCTCGTCGCGATGCACAAGCCGGTCGGCGTCACTTGCTCGACGAAGGATCCGGGCCGGGTGGTCTACGACCTGCTGCCGCCGCGCTGGAGGGCCCGCGATCCGATCGTGTCGCCGGTCGGCCGCCTCGACAAGGACACGTCGGGCCTGCTGCTGTTCACCGACGACGGCCAGCGGCTGCATCGCCTCACCAGCCCGAAGCACCACCAGCCCAAGGTGTATCGCGCCACGCTGGCCGAAGACCTGCGCGGCACCGAGGCCGAGCGGTTCGCGTCCGGCACGCTGATGCTCGAGGGCGAGCACAAGCCGCTGCTGCCGGCCAAGCTCGAGGTGCTGGGGCCCCGCGAGGCGCGCCTGACGCTGCACGAAGGCCGCTACCACCAGGTCCGCCGCATGTTCGCGGCGACCGGCAATGCCGTGATCGCCCTGCATCGCGAAGCCATCGGCGGCCTGTCGCTCGATGCGCTCGGCCTCGCCGTGGGCGAGTGGCGGATGCTGGGTGACTCGGAGCGTGCGCTGCTCGGCGCCTGAGCGCCGTCGGGCTCAGTCCGTCACCAGCCCGGCCGCGCGCAGGGCGTCGACCAGGGGGCCGAGATGCGCCGCGTAGGGGCGCCATCGTCCCGAGGAGTCGGTGTAGAGCGGCCGCCGCACCTGGTGCACGCTGGCGGTCTTGACGCTCGACTGCTGCGCGTGGAACGCGAGGCAGCGCGCGTCCCATTCGAGCCCGAGCCACTGGAGCAGCGGACGCAGTTCGCCCTCCGGGTCGCGCACGAAGGCGTCGTAGTCGAACACCCGCAGCTGGTCGCCGAACCGGCGTCGGCAATGCGCGGTCCAGCGTTGCTGCTGCCCGGCGTAGTGGCCGATCGCCGCGAGGTCGCTGCTGTAGGCGGCCTGCCGGGGATCGAGATGCTGCTGGAACACCGACAGCCCGTTGTCGATGGGGTCGCGCCGCGTCACCACGATCCGCGCTTCGGGGAAGACCCGCGTCACGAGGTCGAGCAGCAGCAGGTTGTCGGGACGCTTGTCGGTCAACCAGCGCGCGCCGCGCCGCTCGGCGGGGACGAGCCGTTCGCCCTGCGCGAGGTACTCGTCCGCCAGCGCCTCGAGCCGGGCATCGTCGAGGCTCGCGAGCGAGGCCGGATAGCCGCCCGGCAGCCGCCCCGCGAGCTGCGGGAAGAACGGCCGCTCGCCGCCGGCGACCACCTGCGGATGTGCGGCGAGCACCTGCTCCAGTAGGGTCGAGCCCGAGCGGAACATCCCGCAGATGAAGAGCGGTCGCAGCGTCGAGCGCGGGGTGGTCGCGCGCGGCGGCGGCCGTGCGTCGAGGCTGGTGGCCAGGCCATCGATCGCGCGCGACATGCCCTCCGGGGAATAGGCCGGACCGCCCGCCGCGGCGCAGCGGTTGCCGGCGGCGAACGCCGCGAACGCTTCGTCGTAGCGGCGGCGCCCTTCGAGGGCGCGGCCGACGGCGAACCACAGCGTGGCGCGGGTCTCGGCGGGCATGGCCGCGGCCGCCGGCGGCAGCGACCCCGACGCCGCGGCGGCCATCGCCTTCTGCAGCAGGGCCTCGTCGTCGCGGCGCGGGCCCGGCAGGTCCAGCAGTCGGGCCATCGCTTCCGCCTGCAGGGCGACGCCGCGCGCATCGCGAAGGGGCAGGGCGACGAGGGTGCGGTACTGCGCTTCCGCCTCGGCGCTGCGGCCGAGGTCTTCGAGCAGGTTGCCGTAGTTCAGTCGGGCCGCGGCGTAGTCCGGCGCCAGCGCCAGAGCGCGCTGCAGCGACGCCTCGGCCGCAGCGTGGTCGTGCAGCAGGTCGGTCTGGATCACCGCCCGGTTGAGGTGCACCTCCTCCGGCCCGTCCACGCCGCGTGCGAGCGCTTGGTCATAGGCCTCGAGGGCCGCGGGGGCATCGCCGGCGCGCCGGAGCAGCCACCCCAGCTCGTACCACGCGTCGGCGACGCCGGGGGCCTCCGCGAGCAGCGCACGGAACGCCGCGATGGCCTCGCCCAGGCGACCGGCATCGCTCAGTCGTCGGGCATCGTGCAAACGTCGGGCGGTCGATGGATCCATGGCCGAAGAGTGGCGGGAAGGCGACGTCCGCGGCAATCGTCGCGGCCGTCGAGCGGCACTTGCCGCGGGGCGCGCCACCTGCTGCACTAGGTCTTCACCTCGTCCTGACCGATCCCGGAGCCCGCCATGCGCGCCGTCGTCCTCTCCTTCGCCCTGGCGCTCGCGTTCGCCGTCCATCCGTCCCTGGGCCTCGCTTCCGACGACCCCGCGCCGGCGGAGATGACCCGCGCCGGGGAGATCCTCGAGGAGGCCGATCTGTCGCTCCGCTTGGCCCGACGCGGCGAGTACGGCCCGATCAAGCGCAGCGACCTCGCCGATCTCGAGCAGGCCCACGCCGATCTCCATCGCCTGCTCGAGGGCCACGAGGCGCCGGAAGAGCTCGACAACGACGACCGCATCGCCCTGTTCAACGCCCAGCACAGGATCACCGCCATCGTCGGCAGCGACGACAAGAACCGGAAGATCTGCAAGCGTATCGCCGTCACCGGGTCGCGCGTCGCCGCGGTCGAATGCTTGACCGTCGCCGAGCGCGAAGCCCGCGCCCGTGCCGCGAGCCGCATGGCCGGCGAGGCGCAGCGCGGCTTCTGCATCCCCGGCGAGGCCAGCGCCTGCGGCAAATGATCCGTCCGGCGGCGCGCTCCTGCGCCGCCATCCTCCCCTCCTGGAGCCGATGACCATGCGTTCCCCTCTGTTTCCCGCCCTGCTACTCGCGCTCCTCGTGGGTCCCGCGACGACGGTCGCCGCCGATGCCCCGAAATCACGGTCCGCGGTCATCCTCGAGGAAGCCGACATCGCGCTCGACCTCGCCCGGGAAGGCCAGTACGGCCGCATCAGCCGTCGCGACATGCTGGAGCTCAACGAGGCGCACGCGGCCGTCCATCGCCTGCTCGAGGGCCACGAGGCGCCGGAAGAGCTCGACAGCGACGACCGCATCGCCCTGTTCAACGCCCAGCAGAAGATCACGGCCATCGTCGGCAACGACGACAAGAACCGGAAGATCTGCAAGCGCGTGGCGGTCACGGGGTCGCGCGTCGCCGCCGTCGAGTGCATGACGGTGGCCCAGCGCGAGGCCCGTGCGCGCGCATCGCGCTCCATGGCGGGTGAGGCGCTTCGCGGCTTCTGCATCCCCGGACAAGGCGCCTCCGGCGAAACCGTCAGCGCGTGCACCAACCGCTGATCCGCCCGCGCACCGGCGCGCGCCCCAGCATCGGACGGCCGTGAAGGCACTGACGCATCGCCAGGCGCAGGACGCGTCCTTGGCGTTCTCGCATCTGTCCCGCGGCGACGCTGTCGCCGCCCTCGCGCTGGCGCGGCCGTTGGCCGCCGAGGCGCCCGACGCCCCCGACGCCCAGCACCTGCTGGCCCTGTCCCTGCTCGCGAGCGGGGATGCCGACGGCGCCGCGCCGGCGTTCGAGGCAGCCCTGCGGCTCGCGCCGGCGCAGCCGGCGATCTTCGCCAACTACGGACGCGGGCTGCGGCGGTTCGGGCGTCGGGCGGAAGCGGCCGCGGTGTGGCGGCGCATGGCCGCGGCCCTGCCCGGCGATCCGACGGCGCGCCTCGAGGCCGGGGTGGCCGCGCTCGAGGCCGGCGACATCGCCGCGGCATTGGTCGATCTGCGCGAGGCGGTCCGCCTGGCGCCGCAGTCCGTTCGCGCGCTGCACGGCCTCGGCAGCGCGCTGCGCGATGCCGATGCGCTCGCCGAGGCTGACGACGTGTTCCATCGCGCGATCGCGCTGGAGCCGGGCAACGCAGCGCTCTGGGCGAGCCTGGGCGGCGTGCTGCGCCTGCGCGGCCGGAGCGAGGCGGCCGTCGCCGCGTACGCGCAGGCGCGCGCCTGCGGCGCCGACGACCCCGCGCTGCGCGAGTCGGAGGTGGGCGCGCTGATCGACGCGCTGCAGATCGACCGGGCGTTCGAACGCGCGAACGCGCTGGTCACCGACCATCCCGACCACGCCGGCGGCCACGCGACGCTGGCCGAACTGCGCTGGGAGTACGGGCCCGATGCCGGGCGCGATGCCGCGCTGGCGCCTTTCCGCGCCGCGGTCGCCGCACGGCCGCAGCAGCGCGAACTCGCCCTGTCCCTGGTCAGCCTGTTGATCGAGACGAAGCAGGCGGAGGAGGCGCTGGATCGACTGGCCGAGCTCCGCCGCGAGGCCGATGACCCCACGCTGGTCGCGATGCAGGCCAACGCCTTCGAGCAGCTCGGCCGCCACGACGAGGCGGCCCGCGCCTACGCCGAGGCGGATCGGCACCTCGGCGGCCGCGACGTGCATTTCGTCAACGCGTACGTGCGCCATCTGCTCAAGGCCGGCGACGTCGTCGCCGCGGCGCGACGCGCGGAGGCCGCGCTGGCGCTGGCGCCCGACCACCAGGAAACCTGGGCCTACCTCGCCACCGCTTGGCGCCTCACGGGCGATGCGCGCGAGGACTGGCTGTGCGGCTTCGATGCGCTGGCCGGGCTGATGCCGGTGGACGTGCCGCGCGGCTTCACGTCGATGCCGGCCTTCCTCGCCGAACTGCAGGAGGCCCTCGACGCGCTGCACCAGGCGCGCTCGGAGCCGGTGCGGCAGAGCGTGCGCGGCGGCTCGCAGACGCCGGGCCGGCTGTTCGGTCGCGCCGATGCCCGCATCGTCGCGCTGGAGTCGGCGCTGACGGCGACGATCGATCGCTTCATCGCGCGCTTGCCGAAGGACGGGACGCACCCTTTCCTGCGTCGCGCCGCGCGCAGCGTGCGATACACCGGCTCGTGGTCGGTGAAGCTGTGGCGCTCGGGGCGCCACGCGAACCATTTCCACAGCGAGGGTTGGATGAGCTCGGCGTTCTACGTCGCGCTGCCTCCGTCGGTGGCGCAGGGTGCCGCGGGCGGCCGCGACGCCGGCGCGCTGCAGCTGGGCCAGCCGCCGGTGGAGTTGGGTCTCGACCTCGCGCCGCGCCGCGTGATCCATCCGGTCGAAGGGCACCTCGCGCTGTTCCCGTCCTACCTGTGGCACGGCACCGTGCCGTTCGACGACGAGTCGCCGCGCATCACGGTCGCCTTCGACATGCTGCCCAAGGCCTGAGCCGGCGCCCGACCCGGGCCGCGCGGTCAGTCCGCGTCGGGAACGTCCACGCCGGCGGCACGCAGCGCCGCTTCGAGGGAGGCCAAGTGCGCCCGATAGCGGCGCCAGCGACCCGCGGCGTCGCCGTACAGCGGCCGCCGCACCTGCCAGTAGCTCGCGGTTTTCACCGTGTTGCGGCGTTCGTGGAAGGCCAGGCAGCGCGCGTCCCAGGCGAGCCCGAGGAAGGCCAGCACGCCGCGCACGGTCGCCTCGGCGTCGTGGACGAGCGATTCGTAAGGCACCACGTGCAGGTCGCCGGGGAAGCAGGCGTCCCAGTGCGCCATCAGCCGGCGGTACTGGCCGTAGTAGTGGCCGATGTCGCCAAGGTCGTTGGCGTACGGCGTGACCTCGAGGTTCATGTGCTGCATGTACACCGACAGCCCGTTGTCCATCGGGTGCCGCACCGTGTGCAGCACCTTCGCGCGCGGGAACAGGCGCTTGATCAACCCGACCAGCAGGTGGTTGTCGGGGCGCTTGTCGGTGAGCACGCGCGCGTCGAGGGAGGCGGGGAACAGCGCGGCGACGTGCGCCCGGTACTCGGCGCCGAGCCGCGCCGCCTCGTCGCGGGAGAGCCCGATCGCCCGCGCCGGGAAGGGCGCCAGGCGCTCGAAGGCGAGGCGCGGCAGCCAGTCGATCTCGCCGCCGGCCACCACCTCGGGGTGCCCGGCGAGCACCTGTTCCAACAGGGTGGAGCCCGAGCGGAACATGCCGCAGATGAAGACCGGCGCCGGCCGCGCGTCGCGGTCGACGTCGGGCCGGTCGTCGTCCGAGGAGGCGGCCGCGGCGGGCGGGAATGCCGCGATCAGCGCGTCGACCGCGGCGGCCTCGCGCCGCGGATCGTAGCGGCGGCCCTCGCGGCGCAGCAGCGTGCGGTTGCCGCGGGCGAAGGCGTCGAAGGCAGCGTCCACCGCGCCGAGGCGATCGAGGCCCTGGCCCAGCGCGAACTGGAGGTGCACGCGCTCCAACGCGTCGGGAGGGGTGGCGTCGATGGCGGCGCGCAGCCGCGCAACCAGCGCGTCGTCGATCGACGCCGGCGGCCGCATCACCGCGGTTCGGGCCAGAGCCACCTGGCGCAGCGCGCTCTCCGGCACCGCGGCGAAGCGCGGCTCGTCGAGCGCCCGGGCGTAACAGGCCAAGGCCGCGTCGCGATCCCCCCGCTGCTCGTGCAGGTTGCCGAGGTTCATCAGCGCCGGCAGGTAGTCCGGCTTCAGCGCCAGCGCCGCCTCCAGCGCGGCGCGCGCGTCATCGTCGCGGCGCAGGTGGTCGGCGAACCACACCGCGCGCTGCAGGTGCGCCTCGTGCGGCCGGCCGACGCCGCAGTCGAGGGCGACGTCGAGCGCGGCCACCGCTTCCGCGAAGCGGCCCTCGTCCGCGTGGACGGTGCCGAGCGCGCACCACGCCTCGCCGAAGCGCGGCGCGGCGGCAAGGGCCTCGTCGATCAGCCGTCGCGCGGCGCCGAGGCGGCCGGCCCGGTGTTCGGCGCCGGCGCGAGCGAGCAGGGCGCCCGCGTCGGGGGCGCCCGCGCTCATGGGCGATGCATCGTCAGCTGCCAGCCAACGAGGTTTTCGCCCGCGTGGTACAGCCGGTGGCATTCGATCAGGGTGAAGCCGAGCGCCGTCGCCTGCTGCTGGACCGCGGCGATGCCCGCGTCGTCCAAGGCATGCCCCACGAGGTCGTTGAGCCGGCGCCACGATGCGCGCAGCTCCTCCTCCGCGCGATCGACCTCGAGGCCGACCAGCGCGGGCTTCATGGTCCGACGCGCCGCCAGCAGCTTCTGCGCGGCGTCGATCGCGACCGCGAACACGCGGCCGCTCCCGGGCTGCCGGGCTTCTGCCGTCGCGTGGGCCTCGCGCACGACGCGCAGGCCGGCGACCAGCTCGTCGCTGGCGGCTTTCAGCGTGGCCTCGGGCGCGCTGTCGAGGGTCACCAGACGGTGCACGCGCCGGTACAGCCGCACCTGCTTCAGCACGACGTCGCAATCGGCCATCGAGCGGCGGGCGCTCTCGATCAGCACGGAGCCGGCGTGGTGGGTGACGAACTGCGCGTCGCCGCCCGGCTTCAGCACGCGGTGCACCTGGGCCAGCGCCGCGGCGGTGTCGCTGTATTCCAGCGCATAGTGGCCGCTGACGGCGTCGAAGCTGGCATCCTCGAAAGGCAGCTTCTCGCTCGCCACGGCCGGATGGAAGCGCACGCCCGCGAAGCGCTCCGCGCCGTCCGCGACCTGTTGCGTCGGATCGATGCGCGCCAGGTCGGTGGCGTCGATCGTCCACTGCGCGCCGCGCGAACGCGCGACCTCCAGGGCGATCAACGGGATCACGCCGTTGCCGGTGGCGATGTCGAGCAGGCGGGCCTCGGTCGGCAGCGACGAGAAGAAGCCCACCCACGCGCGCCGAACTTCGAGGTCGTAGAGGCCGTCAGGGCCGGTCGGTCCGGTGGCGATGGCGCCGCCGCGGTAATAGGTTTCCCACTGTTCCAGACTCAAGGCGACGCGCTCCGGTGATCGGTCTCGGAGTATAGGCGAGGGGGCTGCCGGCGAAGCGCGGCAACCCGCGCAGGCTATGCTTCCGGCCTCGTTTCCAAGCGTGGGAATCTCGGCGTGGACTCCTCCCTGAATCCGCTGATGCAGGCGGCGAACGCGGCGGCCGCTCGGGCGCGCTGGCCGGAGGCGCTGGCGCTGCTGCAGCAGGCCCACCGCAGCGCACCGCGCGATCCCGGCATCCTGATGCGCGTGGCGCACGCGCTGCGCGAAACCGGCGACGCCGAGGGCGAAGTCCGCGCCATCGAGGCTGCCCTCGCGGCCGATCCGTATTTCCTGCCGGCACTGCTTGCCAGGGCGGCCGTCGCCGAGCGCCGCGCCGGCTGGCGCGTTGCCGCCCCGCTGTACCGCAACGCACTGTCGGCCGCGCCGCCCGAACCGCAGTGGCCCGGACCGCTGCAGGGCCCGCTGGCGCACGCCAAGGCGATCGTCGCGCGCTACGCCGAGGCGATGCAGGCCTTCCTCGAGGATCGCTTGGCGACGTCGTCCTCCGCGCTCACGCCGGAGGAAGCCGAGCGCTGGCGAGAGGCCGGGGCCTTGGTGGCCGGACGGGCGAAGCCCTATCCCTCCGTGGCGAACCGGCTGCAGGTGCCGCGCCTGCCCGCGCTGCCGTTCTTCCCTCGGCACCGGTTCCCCTGGGTGGCGGCCATCGAGGCCGCGACGCCGGTGATCACCGAGGAGTTCCGTGCCGTGCACGCCCGCGACCACGCCGAGTTCCGGCCGTACGTGCAATACGCGCCGGGCACGCCGGTCAACCAGTGGGAGGCGCTGAACCACTCCACGCGCTGGAGCAGCTACTTCCTGTGGCAGAACGGCGCCCCGGTCGAGGCGCACCAGCGCGAGTGCCCGGCCACCACGGCCGCGCTGGCCGAGGTCGAGATGGCCGAGATTGCCGGCCTGTGCCCGAACGCCATGTTCTCCGCGCTGGCGCCGCGTACGCACATCCCTCCGCACCACGGCGAGACCAACGCGCGCCTCGTCGTCCACCTGCCCCTGATCGTCCCGGAGCGCTGCGTCTACCGGGTGGGCGCCGACCGCACTGGCTGGACCGTCGGCGAGGTGCTGGTCTTCGACGACAGCATCGAGCACGAGGCGCGCAACGACAGCGACGAACTGCGCGTGGTGCTGATCTTCGACGTCTGGAACCCGCTGCTGTCACCGGCGGAGCGTGAGATGGTCCGCGCGATCAGCGCCGCCACCCGCGACTTCCATCTCGAGGAGTAAGCCTTGAATTCCATCCCCACCGCCGGCGCGCCGCGCCCGCGCCTTGCCGACGGCTTCGCCGCGCTGCGCGAGAACCGCCTCGACGCCGCCGTCGCGCTGCGCGACCAGTGGCTGGCCGCGTTCCCCGGCGATGCCGAGGTCCGCTTCTACGCCGCCGAAGTCGGCGCCTTCACCGGCGAGCTCGAAGCGGCCCTCGCCCACATCGACGCCGCGATCGCGCTGGCGCCCGGGCAGTGGCCGCTCGTGCTGAAGCGGGCCCGCCTGCTGCTGGCGCTGCGCCGACGGGTCGAGTTCCGCGCCGCGGCCGCCGAAGCCGAGCGCCTGGCCGGCGGCAACCCGCAGGCGCTGTGGGAGATCGGCCGTGCGCACACGGGCAACGACGATCCGCGCACGGCACGGCCGCTCTTCGAGCGCGCGCTGGCGACGGGCTTCGACCACCCCGCGCTGCGGATGAACCTTGCGGCCACGCAGTTCTTCGCCGGGGAATTCGACGCCGCGGAGTCGACGCTCGAGCGCGTGCTCCGGCAGGCGCCGCGCGCCGGCGAGGCGGTGCACCTGCGCTCGACGCTGCGGAGGCAGACGCGCGAGCGCAACCACCTGGCCGATCTGGAGGCGCGCCTCGCCGAGCGCGAGGCCGAGCCCGCCTACCGCGCGTCGGTCCTGCACGCCTTGGCGAAGGAGCGCGAGGACCTTGGCGACGCGCCGGGCGCGTTCGCCGCGCTGGCCGAAGGTGCCGCGCTGTGGCGCGGCACGCTGCGCTACGACCCTGCCGCGGAGCTCGCGAGCATCGACGCCCTGCGCGAATCGTTCGATGCGTCCGCGCTGGCGCGATTGGGCTCCGGCCATGACGAGGGCGGACCGATCTTCATCGTCGGCCTGCCGCGCACCGGCACCACCCTGCTCGAGCGCATGCTCGACCGCGTGCCGGGCGTGCGCTCGGCGGGTGAGCTGATGGACTTCAAGCAGGCGCTGGCCGCCGCGGTCGGCGCCGTTCAGCGCGCGCGACCGGGGCTGTCGCCCGTCGAGGCCTCGCTGGCCGTCGACGCCGCCGCGCTCGGTCGCGACTACCTGCGCGGCGCGCGCGAAGCCGCGGAAGGCAGCGCGGTGTTCATCGACAAGATGCCGGTGAACTTCCTGTACTGCGGGCTGATCCGCGCGGCCCTGCCGCAGGCGCGCATCATCCACCTGCGCCGCGAGCCGATGGACGCCGGCTACGCGGTCTTCAAGACGCTGTTCGCCCAGGCCTACTTCTTCTCGTACGACCAGGGCGAGCTGGCCGCGTACTACGACCGCTACCGTCGCCTGATGGCGCACTGGCACGCCGTGATGCCCGGGGCGATCCTCGACGTGCGCTACGAGGACCTCGTCACCGGCACGGAAGCCGAGGCCCGCCGCGTGCTCGAGTTCTGCGGCCTGCCGTGGAGCGACGCCGTGCTGGCGCCCGAGGGCAACGAGCGCCCCTCGACGACCGCCAGCGCTGCGCAGGTCCGACAGCCGGTGCATGCCGGATCGATCGGCCGCTGGCGCGCCGTGGCCGAGGAGCTGGCGCCGCTGCGCGCCCGCCTGTTCGAGGCGGGCTGGATCGACGCGGACGGCCACGGCCGCTGAGTGGCCCGGGGGCGTCCAGCCCCGTCAGGCGTTCCCGGATCTCGAGGCAAAAAAACACGGCGGGCTTTCGCCCGCCGTGTCGGTCCAGCCGTGTTGCGTTCCGCTTAGAACTTCACGTTGATGCTCGAGAAGATGAAGCGGCCCGTCTGGTCATAACCGCCCGGAGCGTTGGCGTTCAGCGCGTTGTTCACGCCGACCAGCGGCGGCTCCTTGTCGGCGATGTTGTTCACGCCGAGGGTCAGCTCGATGTTGTCGGCGATGGAGTACGTGCCCGACAGATCGATGTAGTTGAACGCGTCGATGCCACCGTTGGCGGCGACCAGCGTGTCCGCGGTGAGGCGGGTGCCATCGTTGCCGATGTAGTCCAGCTCACCGAAGTAGCGCCAGCGCAGGTTGACCGACCACGCGTCGCGCGAGTAGCGCAGGTTGGCGATGTGGCGCCATTCCGTCGTCTGGCAGCTCGGGTTGATGCGGCCCGCGCAATCGAAGATCGCGTTGTCGTTCACGCCCGGGAGCGGGTTCGACTCTTCCTCGAGGATGTAGTTGCCGACGAGGTTGGTGAAGAAACGACCGCCGAGGGCCTCGAACGTGTAGGCCACGTTGAGGTCGACGCCGCGCGCGCGCAGCTCGCCGAAGTTGTCGAGCGTGTTGCGGACGAACTGGCCCTCGCCGCGCCAGATGTCACCCGACACCGGGTTGCGCTGGATGCGGCTGCAGAGGAACGGGTCGCCGGTGGTGGCGCAGAAGTTCAGGATCGTGTTGGCACCGATCGCGGCGATGGTGTCTTCGATCTTGATGTCGTAGTAGTCGACGGCGACCGACAGGTTCTCGATCGGCTGGACCACGAAGCCGACGGTGTAGGTGTCGGCCTGCTCCGGCACCAGGTTCGGGTTGCCACCCGTGAACTGGTTGTTCTGCTGCGCCGGGTTGGCCGGGACGCGGCCGTACTGCGCGGCGGTCACGCCGGTGCGGGCGCACTGGGCGGCCGTGAAGGTCGGCGTGGCGCCGGCGCAGGGGTCGGCGCCCTGGAACAGGGTGACGGTCTGGCGCGAGAACAGGTCGTTGATGCCCGGGGCGCGGATGGCGCGGTTGTAGCTGAAGCGCGGACGCACCATGCCGATCTCGCCGGTCAGGCCGATCTTGTAGGTGCTCTCACCGCCCGAACGCTCGTAGTCGGAGTAGCGGTAGCCGACGTCGGCGTCCAGCGACTTCACGAGGCCGTCGCCCGCGAACAGCGGGATGGCGGCTTCGGCGAACAGCTCGCTGACCTTGGTCGAGCCGTCGATCGGCGGCGCGGCGGCGCCGGCGCCGGCGAAGTTGCCCGCGGCGCTGTTGCTGTCGGCCACGAAGGCGAAGCTCTCGAAGCGCGACTCGACGCCGATGACCGCCCAGATGTTGTCGCTGGCGGTCGGGAAGGCGAAGCCCGCGTCACCGGTGGCGTACGCGTTGAACACGCGCATCTCGGTGTCGGTCTTGTTGAAGCTCACGCCCGCCAGCGAGTTGGCGGCGGCGGCGGTGACGCCACCCGGCTGCCACACGTTGTAGAACTGGCAGCCCGCGAACGAGCCGGCCGGGCAGCCCAGCAGCGCGTTCTGGATGCGCGAGGTCAGGAAGTCGTTGAAGCCCTGCGTGTCGTTCTGCGTGCGCGCGAACAGGAACGAGGTGTCGTAGTTCCACGAGCCGAAGAAGGCGCCCTTGCTGCCGACCACGAAGCGGTAGGACAGGTCGGACGTGTCGCTGCGGCGCGGGCCGCCTTCGACGTTGCGGCGGGCGACGTAGATGTCGACGTTGCCGGTCGGGTTCAGACCGAGCTGGGCGCAGGCCGAGCCGAGGATCGGGTTGGCACAGCTGACGCCGCGGAGCGGGGTGAAGAACGCGCCCGACTCGGCGATCTGCGAGCTGTCCTTGCGGTTGACCATCATCGCTTCGAAGTACGGGGTGAAGTACTCGTTCACCTCGTAGCTCGCGGCGACGCCCGACGTGAAGCGTTCGTCCGGGCGCTGGTAGTAGTTCGGCGGCGCGTAGTTGTACGGCGCGCCGTAGCCCGTGCGCCAGCGGCCGGTGCTGTCGAAGCTGGCCGAAACGCCGGTGCCGGCCTGGTAGAAGTAGAAGTTGCCCGTGGCGTTGGTGGCCGAGCCGCCGCAGGCGGTGCCGGCGGCGTTCAGGGCGCAGGACGAGTAATCGCGCTGGCCGTGGAACAGCGGGTCGTTCTCGCGGTAGGTGACCCACGCCATCGCGTGGCCCGAACCGTCGCCGAAGCGGCCGCCCCAGGCGAGGTCGACGTTGCGCGCGGCGCCGTCGAAGCCCGAGTTGCCGTCCTCGAACGTGAAGCCGCGACGACGCTGCAGCTCCTGCATGTACTCGTTGTCGTTATTGTGCTGATAGGCCGAGTAGCCGGCGTTGATGCTGAAGCCTTCGAACTCGGTGTCGAGCATGAAGTTGACGACGCCGGCGACGGCGTCGGAGCCGTACACGGCCGAGGCGCCACCGGTCAGGACGTCGACGCGGTTGATCAGCGCGGCCGGGATGATGCTGATGTCGCGCAGCTCGCCGGTCGGGCCCGGGGGCAGGCGGCGGCCGTTGACGAGGGTCAGGGTGCGCTCGGCGCCGAGGTTGCGCAGCGAGATCGTCGCGTAGCCGGTCGACGGGTTGTTGGCCTGCGAGTCGAAGGCGGGCGTCAGCTGCGGGTACTGGTTGACGAGGTCTTCAACGCGCGTCGCGCCGCTGATGGCGAACTCTTCGCGCTGGATCTCGGTGACGGGGGCCGACGAGGTGACGGTCTGGCTCTGGATACGCGAACCGGTGACGACGATGGTGTCGAGCACCTGCTCTTCGGAGGCTTCGCCCTCCTGGTCCTGCGCGTACGCGGACGTCGCGCCCAGCGACATGGTGCCGGCGACGATCGCGAAACCGATCGCTGCGGACAGCGGATTGAACTTGGTCATGCTTGGCTCCCCACGGAATGTGGATGTCAGTGTTGGCTCCGGAGTCCCCCCGCCTTCGCGGCGCGCCGGCCCGGCCAGAGGGAAATCGAGATCCCCGGAAGAGTCCCGGGGTAACCCGACTCTAACGCAAAGTTCACAATGTGCAAAAGGTCACGCCCGCGCGGCTGCCGTTCAGTCTCTTTTCTCGGTGAGACTTGCCGGGCGAGCCCTCGGCGCCACCGGAAACCGGCGCGGTTCAGAGGGCGTAGCCGAACTGCTGGCGGAACTGTTCGGCGAACTCGGCGTAATCGAAGCGCTGGTTCTGGGGCCCCAGGTGCTCGATCTTGAGGGCGCCCATCAGGCTGGCGATCCGGCCGGTGGTGGCGAGGTCGAGGCCCTTCATGAAGCCGAAGATCAGCCCGGCGCGGTAGGCGTCGCCGCAGCCGGTGGGGTCGACCACCCGCATCGCCGTGGCCGAGGGGATGTGGATCATGCCGTCCGGGGTGTGGACCTCGGAGCCCTTCGGGCCGCGGGTGATGAAGTAGGCCTTCACCTTCTTGGCGATGTCCTCCGCCGACCAGCCGGTGCGCTCCTGCAGCAGGCTCGACTCGTAGTCGTTGACCG
>ERZ1066123.1235-NODE-1235-length-15925-cov-6.400189_pt1 | contig 15925 bp, 15 predicted proteins | sample MGYA00382770_ERZ1066123 | MGnify/ENA primary metagenome ERZ1066123 (study PRJEB33369, sample SAMEA5778353) | biofilm metagenome | biome: Industrial cooling water; feature: Water cooling tower basin; material: Biofilm | place: United Arab Emirates | collected...
GCGGAACGGTCGACACCCCATTGTGTCGGTTCCCCCGGATCGGGGCAAGCACGGCCGTCGAATTTCAGACGAGACTCAGCCCGTTCGGATTGCCGCCAGCCGCGGGGGGACTTCGAGCCCGTGCCGGTCCATGAGGGCCGCGTCCGCGAACAGGGTCCGCGGGTCACCGTCGGCGACCACCCGGCCCGCGTCGAGGATCACCGCGCGGGAACACGTGTCGAGCACGAATTCCAGGTCGTGCGTGGCGACCAGCACCGTGCCGGGGAGCCCGTTGACGAGCCCGATCAGGTCGCGCCGGCCGCGCGGGTCGAGGTACATCGACGGCTCGTCGAGCAGCAGGACGGTCGGCCGCATCGCGAGGACGCCGGCGATCGCGGCCCGGCGCTTTTCGCCGCCGGACAGGTTGTGCGGTACGCGGTCGCCGAACCCCGGCAGCCCGACCCGGGCCAGCGACTCGGATGCTCGGGCCGCCGCGTCTTCGCGGGAAAGCCCCAGATTCAGCGGGCCGAACGCCACGTCGTCGAGCACGCTGGCGGAGAAGAGCTGGTCGTCCGGGTTCTGGAACACGACGCCGACGGCTTCCGGCAGCCGCTTGCGGTGGGCCGGGTCCGCCGGGTCGAGCCCCGCCACGGTGACTTCGCCGCGCTTCCCCGCCAGCACCCCGCACACTCGAAGAAACAGGGTCGTTTTCCCGGCCCCGTTCGGCCCGACGAGCGCGACCCGCTCCCCGGCCGCCGCGGCGAACGTCACCCCGGCGAGGGCGGTCCGGCCGTCCGCGTAGGCGTGCGTCAGGTTCGCGAGCCGGATGGCGGGGGCGTGTCCCATGTGCTTCAGAAGTAGCGATCCGCGGCGACCAGGCCCACGGCGACCGCCGCCGCCAGTGCGAACCCGAGCCCGTCCGCGGCGGTGGTGCGGAACGCGGTGAGGGTGTGGAACGTGCCGTCGAACCCACGGCACCGCATCGCCGCCGCGACGCGGTCCGCCCGCTCCCCGCCGCGGACGAGCAACCCGCCGACAGCCTGTCCCGTCGTGCGGTAGGTGTGCGCGTCGGTGCGGGGGCGGAAGCCGCGGGTGCGCAGCGCGGTGCGGGTCCGCCGGGCTTCGGCCGCCAGCAGGAAGGTGTACCGGTGGGCGAGCTGCGTCACCTGCACCAGCACCCCCGGCACCCGCAGCCGGTGGGCGGCCGCGAGCGTCCGGTGCAGCGGGGCGGTCCGGACCAGCACCAGGGCGAACGTCCCGATGGCGAGCGCCCGGAACCCGACGCCGAGCGCCGGGACGAGGCCGTCGTCCACCGTGAGCGGCACGACGACGAGGACCGGCACGACGGCGAAGAGCACCAGCCCGACGCGGCCGAGAATCGCCCGGCGGGGGATGCGGCCGAGCAGGGCGAGCCCCACCGCGACGGCGAAGAACGCGGCCGCGGCGGGGGTGCTGCGGACGCACGCGGTGCCGGCGACCAGAAACGCGATCGCCGCCAGTTTCCACCGGGAATCCCAGCGGGCCAGCGGCGAATCGGGGGGTGAGGGGTGCGTCGGGGCGAGGCTCATCGCGGGCGGTTCGGCAGCGGTTCCGCCGGCTTCCCGGTCAGTTCGGCGCGAAGTTCGGCCTCCGCTTCCGTCCAGTTCTGCTCGTCCTGCCCCTCGGGGCGGCCCTTGCGGACCCAGATTTCGTAGGCCCGCTGCGTGATTTTGTCGTGCGGCAGTTCCACCGCCGCGGGCGGCGTCGCCGGCTGGGACTTCGTCACCTTCTTCAGCCACGAGATCACCATCGCTCGAATCTCCTCTGGGGCGGTGGGGGTCGGCTGTCGGTGGTATTCTTATTCGAACGACCGCGGTTGGCAAGCCGGCCGCGGCCGCCCGGCTACTCACTTCTTCGGGATCAACTCGTAGCAGAGCAGTTTCCCCTTCCCGCGGACGTACAGCAGCCCGCGGCTGACGACCGGCGGGGCCCACGCGGGGTACTCCAGGTCCGGGACCTCCCACTTCGCGACCTCGTCGTACTTCGCCGGGTTCAGCTTCACCAAGCGCAGTTCGCCGTTCTCGCCGAGGCTGAGGAGGTGGCTGTCGATCTTGGTGAGGGTGCAGCGGGTGGTGCGCTTCTCGACCCACTTCACGTCGCCGGTCGCGAGGTCGATGCACCGCAAATCCGCCTCCTCCGTGTGGCGGCCGCTGCTGCCGTAGACGACGCCGTTGTCCGAAATCGGCGTACACCAGTGGCACGCCAGCGACCGCTCGGGGCGGTCCTTCTCCGCGTCGCTCCACACCTCCGCGGGCTTGCCGTCTTTCAGCTTCAGGCACACCGAGCCGGGGCCGTAGCACTCCGTGAGAAGCACGCGGTCGCCCGTCACGACGGGGTTGGAAGCGTTCACGCTTTCGAGGATTTTTGCCCGCCACTTGTGGTGGAACAGTTCCTTCCCCGCGGCCGGGTCGAAGCCGACGAGTCCGCCGCGGGCGAAGTAGAGGCCGAGGGTCTTGTCGCCGAGCTTGGTGATGATCGGGGCCGAGTAGCTGGCGAGTTCGTTGCCGAAGGCGTACTTCTGTTCGCCGGTCTTGCGGTCGAACGCGACGATGGCGGAACCGTCGCCTTTTACGTCGCGGAAGTCGAACGGTTTTGGCCCCTTCGGGCTGCCGCCGACGGCGACGATGACCCGGTCGCCGTCGACGAGCGGGGCGGACCCGACGCCGAAGAAGTTCTGGTGGACGCGGTACTTCGCCTTCGTGTCGACCTTCCAGACTTCGGTTCCCTTGGCGGCGTCGAGGCAGACGAGCACCCCGTCCGGGCCGTAGGCGAACACGTTGTCGCCGTCCACGACGGGGCACGCGCGGGGGCCGGGTTCGTAGCCGTACTGGTCCTCGTACTCGGTGGGGTAGGCGTACTTCCAGAGGAACTCGCCGGTCTCCGCGTTGCGGGCCGTCACCCAGCAGTCGTCGCCGAAGCGGTCGAAGTGGAAGAGTTTCCCGGCCGCAACGACCGGCGGGGCGTATCCGACGCCGAGTTCGCACTGCCAGACCTTTTTGAGCCCGTCCTTCGGCCACTTCGTGAGGATGCCCTTCTCCGCGCTGGCCCCATCGCCGTTCGGCCCGAGTATCCGCGGCCAATCGCTGCCTTCCCGGGTGGGCTTGGCCCGATCGGCAGCCCCGGCCTTCGGGGCTTCGTCCTCGACGGTGGACGTGGACGCGGACGAGCATCCGAGCGCGAACAGGCAGGCGAAGGCGAGGTAACGCACGGGGAATCTCCGGTTCGGGGACGCCGACATGGTACCCGATCGGACCCTGGCTGTTGGGACTTTTCTTTCTCCCCTCTCCCCCCTGGGGAGAGGGGCCGGGGGTGAGGGGTGAACCTCGACCCGTTCGAGTGTCTACATCTGGGTGAAGTCGAACCCCTCACCCCTCTCCCCGGCGGGGAGAGGGGGACCGAGCCCTGCGGGCGTTAGGTAACCCCCGGCAAATCCATTCTCGGGTAGGTCGGGTCGAGTCTTCGAGGCCCGACGTTGCGCCCCGTCGGGCCTCGAAGACTCGGCCCGACCTACAAGAAAGACGACACGGTCACGACACGCCCGGCAAATCCGGGCCGCGCATCAGCTTGATGAGCCGGTCGGCGAGTTCGTCCTCGGCGGCGTTCGACCACGCGAACTCGGGCGGCGGGCGGAACCCGCCCTCGGCGTCCGTCGCAGCGGCGGGCACCGGGCGGAACGAGAGCAGACTGAGCACCCGGGCCTTCTGCCGCAACTCGAACCCGTTCGCTCCGGCGAGTTCTTCGTGTTCGACCAGGCCGGGGGCGAACGCCGTCAGGCCGTCCGTGATCAGAACCGACTGTTTGAACGCGGTCGCGGTCGGTTCGCCGCCGGTCGTGACCGCGACGGCCGACAGTTCCACCAGCCCCGCCGCACCCGCTTCCCGGCTCGCGATGACGAAGCACGGGCCGAACCGGACGCCCTTCCCGGCGGCCGGGGGCTGGCGCAGAACCCGCACGATCCCGGTGTGGTCCGTCGCGACGAACCGGGTGTCCGACACCCGCAACGACTGGGCGAACCGGCTGCCCGTGACGGCCGTCACCCGCTGGGTGTGGATCGGCCAGCCGCCGGCCCGCCAGGTCACGGTGTAGTCGCCCGAGTGCCGGGGGAACTTCGGCGGGCTCGCGGTGACGAGAACTTCCTTCGCCGCCAGTTGACTCGCCGTCAGCGCGACCGGGACGACGTGTTCGACCCGCTTCCGCTCGGACCGGAACGCGACGCTCAGCCCGAGGTCGGCGAGCGGGGCGAGGGCCGTCGGCGACCGCACCAGCGCCGCCGCCGTGACCCCCCGGCACTGCGAGCCGACGAACGTCGTCGCCGCCACGGACCGCCCGCCGATCTTCACCGTCACCGTCGGATTCGAGAGCCGCACCGACGCGAGGTACTGGTCCGCGGACTGCACGGCCAGCGGCACCGTCGCGAGCAGCCGGTTCCGCCACAGCAGTTCCCCCGCCGTCGTTTCCGGCAGTGGCGGCAGGCGGAAGAACAGCCGGAAGACGCGGTCGTCCCTGTCGTCCTTCTTCAACAGTTCGGCGGCGACCGGGGGCGAGCCGGGGACGCGCAGGGTGAAGTCGGTCCGGATGCGCGTCGCGGTCGGGAGTTTTAGCACGAACTCGACGGCGATCGCCTCCGCGTTCCACGGCACGGGCGGGCCGGCGAGCGTGAGCCCGGCTTTCTCGTACCGGACGTGGAACGGCTGGCCGTGCGGCCGGGGCCGGGAGAGGGCGAGGACGTCAGTCATGACCCAGTCGAGCCAGGGCCTGATCGAGTGCCGCATCGAGATCCTCCCCGGACGCGGGCGGTCCGGCCGAGCAAATCAGACACGAAGCCGACCGCGGGATTCGGAACCGGTACGGGGAGAACGCCCGGTCGAAGACGCCGTCCACCGTGCGGAGCGCGAACAGGGCACTTGTGAAGCCGCTGTCCCGCCCGGCGAGCAGGTCGAGCGTCGCGACGGCGTGGAGGGCCGCGATCGCGTGGATGCTCGTCCGCGTGGCCGGGACGGTCGTTTCGCGGACGGCCCCGCCGGGGTTCGAGTAGTCGGGCGCGGGCGCTTCCGGGTCGCCGGGGGCCTCGCGTTGCAGGTGACTGGCCACGCAGCCGTAACACGCTTCGCCCGGCGCGAACCGGTGGACCCACCCGCCGATGCCGCCGGAGAGCACCTCGCCGAGCGTCCACGGCTTGTTGGCCGCGCGGAAGAGTCGGTCGAAGTGGTACTTCGCGGGCTCGTTGTCGACCGCACACACGCCGATGTCGCACCTGGCGACCGCCGCTTCGATCGCACCCTGATGCGCCGGGTCGGTCAGGTCGACGGCCAGCACCTCGACTTCCAGTTCCGGCCGGCGATCCTTCAACCACTCCGCCGCGAGGTCCGCCTTGAGCCGACCGACGCCGCTGCGGGGGAACAGGTGGCGTTCGACGTTGTGCGGCCGGTAGTCGTCCGGCTCGACGAGTGACACCCGGCTGACACTCGGATCGCGGGCGAGCAGGTCGAGCACGACCATGCCCCCGCTGCCGACACCGACCTGGAACAAGTTCTTAGTGGGCAGTGGACAGTGGGCGGTGGTCATAGGCAGTAGCCAGTGGACAGGAAGGCGCCGGTTGTTCTCATCACTGCCAACTGCTCGCTCTCAACTGCCCACTACTTCGCCTCCGGCAGCGGCCAGTCGCCGGTCTCGTGCCAGATTTCGTAGCACGCGAGCCACCGCCACGCCGCTTGGACCGCGAACACGCTGGTGAACCGCGACGGGTCCCAGCGGCTCGTCAGGCGGGTCGAGCCTTGCCGCCACATGCAGAGGGTCTGGCCTTCGAGCAGGTGGGGGCAATGTTTCAAGTGCGTAATGACCCGCGTTTCGGGCGGCACGGTCGGGTAGCTGGACAGCAGCCGGGTTTCGAGCCGGTAGATGTTGTGGACCGGCTTCAGTTGGTACGTCATCACCAGCGTGCCGCCGACCCGGGCCAGCTTGATGCGGAACTCCGGGTCGCGGCCGTTGTTGTACTTCTCGATTACGGGAATCTCGACCGTCAGCAGGCGGCGCTTCCCGGTTTCGGTGTCCAATAACCCCATAGTTTCAAGTTTCAAGTTTCAGAGTTTCAGGCACCGACTTGAAACCTGAAACTCTGAAACTTGAAACTCTCCGATTAGTAGTGCGACGGCACCGACCGCACGGCGGTGATGACCTCTTCTTCCGGGAAGTCGTCGGCGGTGCCGGCGAAGCTCGTGTCCCGCCGGTCGAGCAGGAGCACGCGGTTGCCCTCGGCATTCCCCCGGAGGGCGGTCAGCAGGTTCCGCCGCTCCAGTTCGCTGATGGGTCGAAAGTCCATGGCCAATCCCTCCGTTCCGGGTGTGACCCCGGTGCGTGACAGTGCCGACCGCGGGACGTGACGGCGAACCCGCAAAACCCGCCGGAAAAAGGCGTCCCGCGGCGGGGTGATCCGAGATCGGCCTGGGCGAAGGTGCGCAAGCCGGAAGTTGACGGCTCGGCCAGCGAGGGCGAAGCGGCCGGAGCGGGAGAGACTACGTGCGAGGTGGTGGTGCCGAAAGGGCCGATCCTGGCGCGGGGAACGGTCGTTGGCATCGCCATCCGACACCTCCATGATAACTTGCCGCGGGCCGCCAGTCAAAACCGACCCGCGCAGTTCCGCGCCACAAATCGGACACTTGGTCCGGGCACCGGCTCGCCCACCGACACAGCCCCCCACCCTCAGCAACCGGTGCGCCGAAGGCGAAGGCCGAAACGCGGGCGGAACCGCCGCCGCCGGCGGGTACAATTCGCCAGTCCTCTCCGCCCACCGGACCCCGACCGAGGTGCCCGCCTTGCCCTCCCTTCGCCTGCTGATCGCCAGCCTCGCGCTCCCCGCGCTTCCGCTGGCCGCCGCCGACCCGCCGCCGGTGAAGCCGCCGCCGGATCTGGCCGAGTACGTCGCCAAGAAAGACCCCGCCTACGCCTGGGAAGCGAAGGGCAAAATCGAAACCCCGGCCGGGGACGTGTTCGAGTTGAAGCTCGTCTCCCAGGAGTGGCAGGGCGGGAAGTGGACGCACGCCGTCCAGGTGTTCGTCCCGAAGGGCGTCAAGCCGACCGCGACGGTGCTCCTCTACAACACCGGCGGCAGCCCGTCCCCCGCGACGGGCTTCCTCGGGATCACGCTCGCGACCAAGGTCGGGGCACCCGTGGCGTTCGTCTACCACGTCCCGAACCAACCCCTGCTCGGCGGCAAGTCCGAGGACGCGCTCATCGCCGAGACGTTCGTCCGCTATCTCGAAAAAGAAGACCCGACGATGCCGCTGCTCTTCCCGATGGTGAAGAGCGTCACCGCGGCGATGGACGCGGTCCAGGCGTTCGCCAAGAAGGAGTGGGATTTCGAGGTGAAGCAGTTCGTCGTCGCCGGGGCGTCCAAGCGGGGGTGGACGAGCTGGCTGGCGGCCGCCTCCGGCGACCCGCGGGTGAAGGCAATCGTCCCGATGGTCATCGACAACCTCAACCTGCGGGCGCAGATGGAGCACCAGGTCAAGTGCTTCGGCAAGCCGAGCGAGATGATCAAGGACTACGTCGAGCGGAAGCTCGTGCCGCCGCCGGACACGCCCGCCGCGATGAAGCTCTGGGCGATGGTCGACCCGTGGGTGTACCGCGAAAAGCTGACCTGCCCGAAGCTGATCGTCAACGGCACGAACGACCCGTACTGGGCGGTCGACGCGATGAACCTGTACTGGGACGACCTGAAGGGGGACAACCGCGTGCTGTACGTCCCGAACGCCGGGCACGGGCTGGAGGAGACCGACGCGACCGGGAAGAAGTCCCGCGACCGGGTCGTCAACACGACGGCCGCGTTCGTGAAGGGGCAGGTGTTCGACAAGCCGCTGCCGAAGCTGACGTGGGCGCACGCGAACGGCCGGCTGGACGTCAAGTCGGACGCGGTCCCGAAGGCGGCGCGGCTGTGGGTCGCGTACTCCCCGACGCGGGACTTCCGCTCGGCGAAGTGGGCGAGCACGGACTCGAAGGTGTCCGCCGAAGGCGCGGTCCGGGCCGTCGTGGGAATCCCGTCGGACGAGTACGCGGCGTTCTTCGTGGAGTGCGACTACGAGCTGGACGGGCTGGCGTACACCCTGTCCACGCAGCTGCACGTCGTGGGCAAGAAGCCGTAGCGGTGCCGGACGGGGAAGCTGTACCGGTCGTGCCGGCGGGGTCGGCGAATTCCGAGCTCGTCCGGGGCCGCGAGCTGATGACGGGGGCGGTCGGCGGAACGTACTCTTCAGAGGTTCCGCCGGTTCGCCTCTCTCGCGCCAGTCCCCGGTGCCGTCATGGTTGGTCGCCGCCCGCCCCGTCGGGGCTTCACGCTGATCGAACTGCTCGTGGTCGTCGCGATCATCGCGATCCTGGTCGGGCTGCTGCTGCCGGCCGTGCAGAAGGTCCGGGCGGCGGCGGCCCGGGCGAAGTGCCAGAACAACCTCAAGCAGGTGGCGCTCGGCCTGCACCTGTACCACGACGCGAACGACCGGTTCCCGCACGGGACGTACAACTACATCGACATCCCGGACACGACACCCGCCCCGTACAACAACAAGCAAGACCGCCGGTGCTGGGCGCACGACATCTGGCCGTACATCGAGCAGGGGCCGCTGTTCGACCGGTTCGACGCCCACATGAAGACGGGCGCGTCCGCCCTCGCCTTCCCGCAACTCGCGACCGTGATCCCCGTGCTGATGTGCCCGGCCGACCCGGTCGGGCCGAAGACGCAGACCCTGTGGGGGGACTACGGGCTGACCACGCAGGGGTTCTCCGGGAACTACGTCGCGAACGCCGGCAGCACGACGTTCAACGACACCTCGCACACCACCAGCGCGAACCTGAACGGCGTCCTGTTCGCGCAGTCGAAAGTGAAGTTCGGGCAGGTGACGGACGGCGCGTCGAACACCGCGCTCGTCAGCGAGACGGTCCTCGTGCCGGACACGACGAGCAACGACGTCCGCGGCCGGTACCACAACCCGTCGCACGGCGGCGTGTCGTTCAGCACCCGGCTGCCGCCGAACGACCCGACCCCGGACGCGCTGCGGTGGTGCTCGGCGACGCCCCCGACCCACGCCCCGTGCGTGACCGCGACGCAGTTCGTGTTCGTCCTGGCCCGAAGCCACCACACCGGCGGCGCGAACCTGGCGATGGTGGACGGCAGCGTGAAGTTCGTCTCGAACGCGGTGGACGCGGCGACGTTCCGCGGGCTCGGCAGCCGCAACGGCAGCGAAGTCGGCAGCGAGTGGTGACGCCGAATCGCGTTGACTCGTGATACCTTCTCCCCTCTCCCCTTGGGGGAGAGGGGCCGGGGGTGAGGGGAACGCTTCACGCCCGAGGAGGTTTCTCGGTCGGGGATGGGCCGTCTTCCCTCATGGGGTCTTCCCCTCACCCGGCCTGCGGCCACCCTCTCCCCCAAGGGGAGAGGGTCCGAAAAGCCGCACGTGGACTCCACTTGCTGGGCCGCGGGTCAGCCCGCCTTCGCCCCGTGGTTGGCGTCGTACCACGCCCGCAGGTCGGCGTCGCACCGCCGCAGTCCGGTGCGGGTCAGCACCCCGCCGACAACGATGACGAGGCTCAGCGACGCGGCCCAGAACGGGGTGACGCCGGCGTCCGGCCGCAGCGGGGTGTAGCAGACCGCCGTCGGGACAAACGTCGCCGCCGTCACCCAGCCGACCCGCACCAGCCCGAAGAGCACCAGCGGCAGCCCGAGCGTGTACAGCGACGCCAGCCCGCTCGTCTGGTTGCCGGTCGCGAACGCGCGGAACCCGATCGCGAACGCGAGCCACCACAGCGCGAAGCCGCCGGCGAACGCGGCGGCCACTTCCGGCCACGTATTCCGCCCGGAGATTCCCAGCGCGAGCCACAGCATCGCGGCGGCCACCAGATACCCCCGGCCGCGCTTCCACGACGCCGCCAGGGACGCCCGCCAGTAGTCGTCCGGGGTCAGGTCCGTCAGCAGCAGCAGTTCCAGCCGGCGGGCGCGGTCCTGCACGGTCGGGTCCCACAGCCCGTACTGGAACACGGCGGGCACCCCCGCCAGGATGACCAGCGCCGTCGCGATGCCCGCCGCCCCGCCCCACATCTCGAACAGCTGGAATACGGTCCGGCCCATCCACGGCGGCCACTGGTCCTCGGCCACGATGTACGCCGCGTACAGCACCGACACCCCGCCCGCCAGCCACAGGTTCACCCGCCCGGAATACTCCATCACCCGGCGGACCGCCCACCACGACAGGGGCCGGTCGCCGATCTTGTCCGACTGGTTTTCCCGGCTACTGTCGATCGGCTTGTAGTGCCGGTCGTGGTAGTGCCCTTTGAGCCGGAACGCCGCACGGGCGAACGCCACGACGAACACGGCGGCCCCGATCGCGTGCAGGATCTCGAACTTCTCCCACGCGATCCAGTGTTCCCAGTTCGGGTCGAACCACAGCTTCACGACGCCGAACGGGTTCGTGTCGCGCAGGAAGATGAGCGAGTCGCGCACGGCCAGCCCGCCCATCCAGGGCGGCAGCATCGCCAGCCAGGTTTCGAGCTTCTCCCCCGCCAGGATGCCGACGACGAGGTACAGCAGCACGAACCCCAGGCCGATGAGTTCCCCGACCCGGCGGACGGCGACGGTCTCGTACACCCACGCCGTCAGCAGGAACGCGGTGACGACGCCCCAGACGAACGGCATCAGTGCGAGCGGGATCAGGTCGCGGGGGTCGACCGTGCCGACGAACACGAGCCCGCACAGCACCGGCACGCCGGCCAGCCACACGAGCGCGAACCGCGCCACCCCGACGAGCGCCTCCGCGACGAACACCCGCCGCGGCTGCACGGGGGACGTCAGCAGGAACTCGAGCGCCTGGCTCTTCGGCATCTGCGTCAGCCGCCAGCCGACGAGCGCGGCCCCCTCGACGATGCCGAGGATCAGCGTGAGCTGGGCAACGGCGGTCAGCTTCTCGAAGGAGCCCGCGTTCGCCGCACTGCCGGCGAGCGCGGTCACCAGCAGGACGTGCGCGACGACCGTCCGCCGGAACGTGAGTTGCCGCCCGGGGGCGAGCATGGCGGCGTCGAAGAACGGCTTCAGCATGAGGGGATTATAGACTCGTCCGCGAGCCGCGGACGCCAGTCCGCGGGTCGCAGCCCCTCACCCGCGGACTGGCGTCCGCGGCTCGCGAGCGGCGAAAAACGGGGAGGTCACGTGATCTTCATCGCCCGCGAACTCGGGTCCGGGAGGTTCGCCGGCAGCGGGACGATCTTCAGCCCGCCCGATTCCGGCCGTTCCGCCCGCAACCGGAGCGACGACAGGACCGCGTGCATGAACTCGCAGCACGTCTTGAACCGCGTCTGCGGGATCGGGTTCAGCGCCTTCGCGATCGCGGCCGCCTCGCCGGGGGTCGCCGCCGACAGGTCCGGTTCGGGGCGAATGTAGTTCTTGAGCGCCGGCCCCGGCGGCGGCGGCTGCGGGAACGGGAACGTCCCGGTCCGGAGCATGTAGTACGTCACCGCGAAGCTGAACTGGTCGCTCCGCTCGGACTGGTACCCGGCGAACACCTCGGGGGCGCAGTACTCCACCGTCCCCTGCCGCGGGCACGGGGTGACGGCCCCGATCGTCGGCGTCGCCAGCCCGTAGTCCGCGAGCTTGGCCGAGTCCCCGACGAGGAGGATGTTGTTCGGCTTGATGTCGCCGTGCTGCAACCCGCAGACCCGGCCGTCGATCTTGTGCTTCTTCGCGTTCAGGAAGTCGAGGGCTTCCGCCACCTGGTACAGGTACAGGCACAACTTCTCGGGTTCGAGCAACTTGCCGAACTCTTCCGCGTACAGTTCCAGCAGGTCGAGCATGGACGCATCGGCGAGGTCCATGCCGATGACGATGACGCCGGGCAGGGACCAGACCTGCCGGATTTTGAGCAGGTTCGGGTGGTCGAGTTGCTGGATCGCTTGCAGGGACCGGAGTTCGCGGGCGGTCGAACTGGTGTTCGACGTGGACATGAACTTGAGGGCGACGGCCTCGCCGGTCGGGGAACTGGCCTCCCAGACGGTGGCGAACCCGCCGTGCCCGCGCTGCCGGACGAGCTTGTAGCCGGGGATCGGCTCGCTGCCCGCGGTCGGGACGAAGCCGTCCGGGTGAGGGGTGGAAGTACCAGGCCGCAATGCGGACTCCTTGCCGGCCCGTGGGGCTCGTGGGTCCAGGCGGGGACCACGGGGCCGGTGCGAGTTCTGTCAATGTCTGAATTTAACACACTTGCCAGAGAAGTCGAGAAGAACCGTGTCGATCACCGGGAACCCGGCAGGGTGCTGTACGACCATCCGACGGGTTTTCCCCCGCGGTAGGGCATGACCCCGTGGAACGGCGGGGCCGCGCGGTCGAACACCAGCGGCAGGAAGAACCGGTCGCCGTCCCAGAGCGGCAGTTCGGCCACCCGATCCAGCTCGACCCATTCGAGCGGCCCCTCGGCGTTGGCGGCGAACGGCGTGCCGGACCACCGCGTCACCCGGAACACGAACCCGAACCAGTCCTCCCCGCTCTTGCCGAACCCGGGCCAGGAGATCGTCCCTGCCAAGTGGAGATCGTCGCACTCGAGGCCGGCTTCCTCCCGGACCTCCCGGCGGAACCCGGCGACCACGTCCTCCGCCGGCTCCAGCTTGCCGCCGAGGCCGTTGTACTTGCCGAAGTGCGGGTCGCCCGGCCGGGCCGTCCGGTGGACGAGCAAGACCCGGGTTCCGTCCGGGGAAAAGACGTACCCGAGGGTGGCGAGGACGGGGGTGTACGGCATCGGGTCACGCCGACCGGAGGGCGTCGATCGCGTCCTGTTTCGTGGGGTAGATCTGGAACACGCTCGTGAGCTTGGTGATGTCGAACAGCTCGCGGACGGCTGGGACCATGCCGAACAGCCGCACGTCGCCGTTCCCCTTCAGCCGCGCGGACAGGCGGATGAACGCCCGCAGGCCGAGGCTGCCGACGTAGGTGAGCCCGGTCAGGTCGAGGGCGAAGTGCCGCTCGCCGTTGCGGTACAGGGCGTCGAGCTCGGCTTCGAGGACTTCCGTCGCGATCGGGTCCAGCTTGCCGGACAGGGCGAACACGCAGATGCGGGGCGGCTCGATCGTGTAACTGGTGCGGAACGGGGCGGGTGTGGACATGTCCCAAGCTCTCTCGGAAGCGACGAGTGCGGCAATGCCTTCAGAATACCTCACCGGTTGCGGCCCGAAAGGGAGAATCCGACTCGGGAACTCAAGTTGCGCCCCGAAGCCACGGGAGGACCCGCGTGCCCGCCCGTGGCGGTCGGGCGTGTCGACCCGACGCACACGAGCCGTTCCCGGTCGCTTCGGCGACGGCAGTTCTGGCGACGGCGCGGGCCATCCGCCCGCGGTGCGATTTGCTCGAAATCGTTGTCGATTTTCTCCCCGGCATGGACGGACTCGTTCATGATGAGTCCTTCCTTCTCGGCATCCGCCCGCGGAGACCTGCCCGGCACCGGCCGAGCGGTCCGAACCCCACCGGAGACGATCGATGACCGCCCGCACCGCCGCTGTCCTGCTCGCGGCCGCCCTCGCGCCGGCCGCGCCCGCGGGTGCCGCCGACAAACCCTTGAAGGTGTTCATCCTCGCCGGCCAGTCGAACATGCAGGGCCACGCCAAGGTCGAGACCCTGGACTCGATGGCCGACGACCCGAAGACGGCTCCGCTCTTGAAGGAACTGGTCGGCCCGGACGGCAAGCCGAAGGTCTGCCAGAAGGTGTGGATCACGTCGGTCGGCTGCCTCGGCAACGCCTATGACGACCTGCGCGAACAATCCGGCAAGCTGACCGCCGGGTTCGGCGCGGGGGGCAAGGAGAAAATCGGCCCCGAGTTCTCGTTCGGCGTCACGATGGAGAAGCGGCTGGATCAGCCGATCCTCATCATCAAGACCGCGTGGGGCGGTCGGAGCCTGCACACGGACTTCCGCCCGCCCAGCGGCGGACCGTTCGTGCTGGCCAAGGAAACTCAGGCACTGTGGGACAAGCACCCCCAGGGTGCCCACGGCATTCCGAAGGCCGAGGACCGGCCCAAGTTTTACGCCGACAAGGCCGCCGCCACGGGCGTGTACTACCGCGAGATGATCGCGCACGTGAAGAAGGTGCTCAAGGACGTCAAGCGGGTGGTGCCCGACTACGACGAGAAGCAGGGCTACGAGCTCGCCGGGTTCGTGTGGTTCCAGGGGTTCAACGACCTCGTCGACGGCGGGGTGTACCCCAATCGGGAGAAGGCCGGCGGGTACGACCTGTACGCCGACCTGCTCGGCCACCTCGTCCGCGACGTGCGGAAGGACCTGTCGGCCCCGCGGCTGCCGTTCGTCGTCGGCGTCATGGGCATCGACGGGCTGAAGGGCGATCAGAAGGGCTCGATGATGCACTTCCGCGAGGCCCAGCGGAAGCCGGCGACCCTCGACGAGTTCAAGGGGAACGTGCTCGCGGTGGAGACCGCCCCGTTCTGGGACGACGAACTGGAGTCGCTCCAGCAGCGGATGCAGAAGTTGAACGCCAAGCTGGACCAGGAGTTCAAGAAGGATCCGAAGCTGACCCGCGAGGCGAAGGAAGAGGCCCGCAAGAAGGCGACCGACGCCGAGTTCCAGCCGGACGAGGTGAAGCGGCTGAAGGCGGGCGTGTCGAACGGCGGCTACCACTACCTCGGGGCGGCGAAGATTCTCGCCCCCATCGGCCGGGCGTTCGCCGAGGCGCTGCTCGCGCCGGAAGGAAAAACCGCACCGCGCTAAATCCCCTCGGACGCGGGATGCGCTCGCCGCCGATGGGGTGCCCTCTACGAGACACACTCACCAACAGGTTCCCACGATGACCGCACCATCTCCTCTGCTGCGAATCCTCTGCGTTGGCATCACCGTCATCGCGGCGAACGTTGCCACGGCCGCCCCGAAGGCCTCCGCGCCGGTGCCGGACCTCACCAAAGGGGACGCCCGACCGGCCGAGGCCAAGCACGACTGGAACCTCGGCCCGACCGGGCTGCGGGGCTGGATGCACTGCGACAAGATGGCGACGACGGACGCCCGGCAGGTCCTCGTCACGAAGGTCGACAAGGGGTCGCCCGCCGCGGACACGATCCAGGTCGGCGACGTGCTGCTGGGCGTGGGCGGGGTGCCGTTCGCGTCCGACCCGCGGACCGAACTCGGCAAGGCGATCTCGGCCGCGGAGGCCGGCGGCGGGAAACTCGCCCTCACGCGGTGGCGGGCCGGCAAGACGGAAGAGGTCGCGGTCGCGCTGCCCGTGCTGGGCAAGTACGGCCAGACCGCCCCGTTCGCGTGCCCGAAGTCGCAGAAGGTGCTCGAACTCGGGTGCAAGGCACTCGCCGAGCGGATGGCGAGGCCGGAGCACGCCCGACAGGACGCGATCCCGCGGTCGCTCAACGCGCTGGCGCTGCTGGCAAGCGGCAACCCGGACTACCTGCCGCTCGTCAAGAAGGAAGCCCAGTGGGCCGCCGGCTTCACGGCGACGAGCATGCAAACGTGGTACTACGGCTACGTCACCCTGCTGGTGGCCGAGTACGCCCTGGCGACCGGGGACGAGTCGGTCCTGCCGGGGCTGAAGCGGCTCGCCCTCGCCGCGGCCAAGGGGCAAAGCGCGGTCGGGTCCTGGGGCCACGGGTTCGCGATCCCGGACGGCCGGCTCGGCGGGTACGGGATGATGAACTCCCCCGGCCTCGTGCTCACGATCTCCCTGGTCCTGGCCCGCGACGCCGGGGTGAAAGACCCCGAGGTGGCCGCGGCGATCGAGCGGAGCGCGAAGCTCCTGCGGTTCTACGCCGGCAAGGGCGCGATCCCCTACGGCGACCACCACCCGTGGATCGAGACCCACGACGACAACGGCAAGTGCGGCATGGCGGCCGTCCTGTTCAACCTGCTCGGCGAGGCGAAGCCGGCCGAGTTCTT
>ERZ1066123.1238-NODE-1238-length-15903-cov-8.280288_pt1 | contig 15903 bp, 13 predicted proteins | sample MGYA00382770_ERZ1066123 | MGnify/ENA primary metagenome ERZ1066123 (study PRJEB33369, sample SAMEA5778353) | biofilm metagenome | biome: Industrial cooling water; feature: Water cooling tower basin; material: Biofilm | place: United Arab Emirates | collected...
CATAGCCTTCATCGCGCAGCAGCGGGATAAAGGCGCGGTCGCCGAAATCGAAGGGGGCATCGGCGCGCATTTCATTGATGACGATATCGATCATCCGGCCGACCCGCTCGGGGTGCTTTTCGGCGACGATCGGCATCATGAAACCGGCCTCGATGGTGGCGGTCAGGACCTCATCGGCATTGCCCCTGAGGCCTGCCTCCAGCATCCGGCGGTAGCCGTTCGCCACGCCGGGGTCGACCGGGCGGCAGGCGCCGAAATCGAGCAGCACGATGTCGCCCGTCTCGCGCCGGTAGCGGAAATTGGCGAAATTGGGATCGGTCTGCATGACGCCGAAATCGAACAGCTCGCGCGCAACCAGCCGGATCAGGCGCGCGAAGACTTCATCGCGGCGCTCCGGCGGTTCGCTGCCCAGCTCCTCGATGCTGACGCCCTCCTCGAAACTCATGGCGAGGATCGAGCCGCGGGTCAGGCCCTCGTGCAGGCGCGGCACGACGAAGCCCGGCGTATCGGCCAAACGCTCGCGATAGAGCGCCATCTGTTGTCCCTCGCGCTGATAGTCCGCTTCCTCGTGGAGTTGCTGCTTGGCGGCGGCCATCAGCTTGTCCATCTCGAGCTCGGGCGGGGCGAAGCCTGCGACCTTCAGCAGGGTCATGACATTGTCGACATCGCTGTCGATGCTCTTGGCGACGCCCGGATACTGCACCTTGATCGCCAGCTCCTCGCCATCGCGGGTCAGGGCCTTGTGCACCTGGCCGATGCTGGCGGCGGCGATCGGGCGCGGGTTGAACCAGCGGAACTGCTTGCGCCACTCCGGGCCCCATTCGCTCTTGAGCACCTGATCCAGTTGCCGGGTCGGCATGAAATTGGCCTGATCGCGCAAGGTGGCGAGAATCCTGGAGAGTTCCTCGGGCAGGAAATCGCCCGCATCGAGGCTGATCATCTGCCCCATCTTCATCGCCGCGCCGCGCAGATGGCTGAGCCGGTCGGTCATGCGCTGGACATTGCCGGGGGTGAGGATCAGGTCGCGCGGATTGATCCCTTCGCCGCTCGCCAGCCGCCGCGCGCCCTCGGCGACCATCCCGCCCGCGACGCCCCCCACCAGCCGCCCGAAGGTGCCGAGCCGCGCCATGCGCCCGGCCGGCACCGCGCGCTGGCGGGAGCGGTCATCGGGAAGGGTGCCGAAATCGGGAATGCTGTCATCGTCAGGCACGGGGGAGGGGTTTCCGGTTGATGGGGATGAAAGGCTAACGGTCAGGCAGGTTCGGCGTTCCCCCCTCAGGAGATGCAGAGGCCCCCGTCCACGGCAAGGCACTGCCCGGTGATGTAGTCGGAATGGGGAGAGGCGAAGAACACGGCGAGCCCCTCGAGCCCGGCATGGTCGCCCGGGCGGCGCAGCGGGATCCGGCGGCTCATCCATTCTGCGAACCTGGGATCGGCCTTGGCGGTGATGTCGGTCTCGTAATAGCCGAAAAGGAGGGCGTTGGCGGTGATCTGGTGGCGCGCGAGTTCGAAGGCGGCAGCGCGGGTGAGGCCGTTGAGGGCGGCCTTGGAGGCGGCATAGTCGGATGACCGGTTGACCCCCATGATCGACTGGCCCGAGGAGGTCGCGATCAGCTTGCCCCCCGGATCGCCTGCCTTGGCGCGCGAGATCATGTGGCGGGTGACATGCTTGTACACCAGCGCGGCGCCGCGGGTATTCACGGCAAGCGTGTGGTCCCAGCCTTCGGTCGTGATGTCGGGGATCGCGGTGCCCGCGCCGGAAATGCCGGCATTGGCGAAACAGATGTCGGCCCGGCCGAATACATCAAGCGTCATGGCCATGGCGTCTTCGATGTCCGCTTCGTTCGAGACATCGCATTGCGTCACGAGCGGCTTGCCGCCCTCGAGCGCATACAGCTCAGCGAACGCGGCGGCGTTCTTATCGGCGTTGCGCGCCCAGATCGCGATATTCGCGCCGGCCTGGGCGAGCCCGCGCGCCATGGCGAGCCCGAGCCCGCTATTGCCGCCGGTGACGATGGCCGTGCGGCCGGTGAGATCGAACAGGTCCATGCCACGATCAACTGGCGCAAAGCCGCAGGCGAGGCAAGCCGCGCGGGAACCGCTGCGCCTTTGCCGGTTTGTGCCCGCATGGACGGACACAGCACCCTTTCCCCGGCGGCGCGGGCGCTCGGCTATGCCGGGCTGCTGCCGCAGATCATCTGCATCGCCTTGATCCTGACGGGTCACGAATGGCGCTATTCCGCGCTTGCCGGAGGCTTTGCCTATGCCGCGGCAATCTTCAGCTTTCTCGGCGGCGTGTGGTGGGGGCAGGCGGCGGCGAGCGCCTCTTCGCAGCGGCCGGCATCGACCGGCGCTTATGTAATCGCCGTGCTTCCGAGCCTGATGGCCGTCGCGCTGTTCCTGCCGTGGACCTTCGGCTGGGACTGGCCAGGCCCGGCGCTGCTCTATCTGGGCGCGCTGATCCTCGGCTCGCCGCTGGTGGACCGCGCGCTGGGCCATGCCGCGCCCGATTTCCTGCGCCTGCGCTGGCACCTCTCGATCGGGCTCGGATCGATGACGATCCTGCTCGGCCTGCTGTCCGACCGCGTGATCTGAACACCGCGCGGCAGCCCACGGGCGGAACGTTTGCGATGAATTAACCACTGCACCCTAGGGAGAAGCTTGGGTTTGCGGCGGGATGGCGCGCTTGATGATCGCTTCGTTTCAGTCATTGGCCGGCACGTTCCGGCGCAGCTTCGGCCCGGCGCGGCCGGACGCTGCCCGCCTGCGTCCGGCGAACCGACGCGGTTCCGGGGGAGATCTGCTCCGCCGCAAGCGATTGAAGGTGGCGGTCGGCGCGATCCTGTTCGGGCTGGTTTCGGCCATGCTCTACCTGCCGTTGCCTGCCGAGGACCTGTACCGCGCCGCGCGTGCCCAGTTGCGCTCCCGCCCCGCGCCGCAGGACATTGCCTTCATCGCCATCGACAACCGCACACTGGCCGCCTTCGAGGGCAAGTCACCACCGCGGACCGAGGACAGCCGTCTGCTCGACACGCTGGTCGCGTCGGGTGTCGATCGGATCGTCTTCGACCGTGGTTTCTCCAAACCGCAGTCACCCGAGGCCGATGCCCTGCTCGAGGAGACGCTGCGTAGGCACCGTGGCAAGATCTGGCTCGGCATGGCACCCGAGTTCCGCATCGGATCGAAGGTCGTTCCCGAAATCCTGCCGCTGCCCCGCTTCGCCCGTAATGCAAATGTTGCGGTGATGAACGGCCTGAGCGGCCCCTTCGGCCTCTCCGTCGAGTTCGAGACCAGGGCCACTTTCGGTGGCCGCGAATATCCCTCGTTTTCGGCCGTTTTGGCCGGGTATGACAAGGCTGCGCGCAGATATCGGCCCGATTACGCCTACGACCCCATGACCGTCCCGACCTTCAGCTATCTCGATGTGGTGAGAGGCGCAGTTCCGTCAGCCAAGTTGCGGGGCAAACGGGTGGTGATCGGGGCTGCGCATTATCAGTCGGCCGATTTCTTTCTCATGCCGTTCAGTTCCGAGCACATCATTCCGGGTGCCTATTTCCACGTGATGGGCGCGCACACGCTGAAGCGCGGTGTTCCAATCGACCTCATGTGGTTCCCGGCCTTGCTGCTGGCCGCCATCGCGATCGGATCGCGCGTGACGGTCCACTCCCGCTCGCGCAGCGTCATGGGGCTTTGCGCAGGCGGGCTCCTGCTGGCGCCGATCGCGCTCGACGAGTTCGGCGTCAACATCGACGTGATGCCTGCGCTGCTGGCGGTGATCTACGCCGCGATCGGGTTCCAGCGGCTCAACCGCAAGTATTACAGCAGCGATTCCGATGCAATGACGACCTCCGCGATCAGCTCCGATCAGCCGAGCGAGGAGCGCGACGTCTACGCCCTCAAGATCGCCAATCTCGCCGAACTGTCGGAAGAATGGTCAGCACGCGACGTCGGCGATTTCGTCAACACCCTCATCACCTACGTGAGGGGCCCGGGCGAGGTCGGCGACGTCGCCTTCGAGCGCGACCTCCTGGTCTGGCTCGCCCCGCGCATGGAGCCGGGCGAACTCGAACGGCATGCCGATGGTCTTGCGCTGATGCTCAAGACCGCGATCAGCCACGATCTCCAGTCCTCGAGCGGCACCCCGTCGCTCGGGGTCGACACCAATTACCTCCTGCCGGTGGCACTGCGAATCAAGAAGGCGATGCAAGCCGCCGACGAGGCGACCGCGCGCGGTGTGCGCTTCATCATCAACGATGCCGCCCATCTCGAGGCCCGCAACCAGCGGCTGGAGATGATCCGCGTGCTCGAAAAGGGTCTGCGCGAACGCGATATCGGGGTCGCCTATCAGCCCAAGGTCGATCTGGCCTCGGGCCGCATCGTCGGCGCCGAGACGCTGATCCGCTGGCAGCCGGAGGGAGGCGAATTCGTCAATCCGCAGGACCTGGTGCTCGCTGCAGAGGCGGGGGACCGGATCAACGAACTCACCCTTGTGGTCATGGAGACCGCGCTGGTGGAGGCCAAACAGGCGATCGCGCTCGATCCGCGCTTCAAGCTTGCCGTGAACATGTCTGCCAAGAGCCTCTCGGACACCCATCTGCTGTTCGACATCATGACGCTGCTGGGCCGGTTCAACTTTCCGCCCGAGAACCTGACACTGGAGCTGACCGAGACGGCCAAGCTCGAGGACAACCGCATTGCCCCGCAGGTCGCCGCATTGAAGGCGCGCGGGATCGGTCTGTCGATCGACGATTTCGGCACGGGCCAATCGAACCTCGAATATATCGAGAAGCTGCCGAGCTCGGAGCTCAAGATCGACAAGAAGTTCGTCCAGCACATGGCGCAGTCGGAAGAGAGCCGCGCCGTTGTGCGCGCGACGATCGAGATCGCCCATTCGCTCGGCAAGGTGGTGGTTGCCGAAGGGGTCGAGGACTTAGCGGTTGCTGCCGCGCTGCGCGCAATGGGCTGCGACCAGGCACAGGGGTATCTCTTCTCGCGGGCGATCGCCATGGCCGAGCTGCTGGCGATGATGGGAGGCGGGCGGGCTACAGTTAACGCTTGATTAGGGTTAATAATGTGTTAAACCGCTCCTTGCATGTTCTGCTGCAAGGAGATGTCGCATGTTCAATATCTGGGGTAGGTTCGGCTGGCTCTTTGGCGAGCCTTGAGATCGAACTTTGCAAAGCTGCAAACATAAAAAGCCCCGGGAAACCGGGGCTTTTTTTCGGCTGCTGTGCAGTGGCGAACGGGTGATGCCTGGAAAGTTTGATCGCGCCGGCCGCAAGGGCATGTGATTGGCAGCAAGAAGTGCCAGCCTTCGACCAATTCCCTCAAGTGGAGGAAAATGGCGGAATTGCATGGGTTTGGTGGCCAAAAGTGCCGAAATTGGTCGGGGAGAGAGGATTCGAACCTCCGGCCCCTGCCTCCCGAAGACAGTGCTCTACCAGGCTGAGCTACTCCCCGACCGTGTCGGCTCCGCGCGGATCAGGCCCCCGCGGATCGAGGCAAGGCGCGCCCTATAGGCAGACGCGCAGCGGGTGGCAAGCGGGCAAATGCGCGCTATGGTCGGCGGTATGAACGCCCGCGCGAATCCGCTTGCTCCCGCCATGCCCCCGCACCCTGAGCAGCAGTATCTCGATCTGATGCGCACCATCTGGGAGACGGGGAGCGAACGCATCGACCGCACCGGAGTGGGCACGCGCTCGGTGTGCGGGGCGATGCTGCGATTCGACCTTGGCGGCGGCGCCATGCCACTGCTCACCACCAAGCGCGTCTACTGGAAGACCGCGACGCGCGAATTGCTGTGGTTCCTGACGGGTGAAACCAACATCCGCCCGCTGGTGCTGCAAGGCGTCAAGATCTGGAACGAGTGGCCGCACGTGCGCTATGTGCGCGAGACGGGCGATCCCCTCAGCCTTGCCGATTTCGTCCAGCGCATCGCCGATGACGAGGCTTTCGCGCAGCGTTGGGGCGATCTGGGCCCGGTCTATGGCAAGCAGTGGGTGGACTGGCCGACCTACCGCTACCGCGCCGATGGTCTCTACGAGAAGGGGGAGGGGATCAACCAGGTCGCGCAGGTGATCGAGAGCCTGCGCACCAGCCCCGGTAGCCGCCGTCACATCATAGAGGGCTGGAACGTGGCCGAATTGGACCGCATGGCGCTCCCCCCCTGCCACAAGACCTACCAGTTCCATGTTGCGGGGGAGGGGGCGCAAGCGCGGCTCAACTGCCTCCTCTACCAGCGCAGTTGCGACGTCGCGCTCGGCCTGCCGTTCAACCTGTGGTCGGCCGCATTGCTGACCGCGATGATCGCGCAGCAGGTGGACATGCTCCCCGGCGAGCTGGTGTGGATGGGGGGCGATGTGCACCTCTATTTCAATCACGCGCATCTGATCGAAGAGCAGCTTGCGCGTCAGCCACAGGGGCATCCCCGACTGGAGATCACGCGCCGGCCCGAAACAATTTTCGCATATGCCATCGAGGATTTCGTGGTGCATGATTACGCCCCGTTGCCCCCGATCAGCGCCCCTGTTGCGGTTTAGGCCCGACCTCTGCACGCGCCTTGACCGGCTCTCGGCAGTGAAATAAAAATACGTATGCAAGCAATGATCGCACCCGCATTGCCGCGGCGTGTCGGCACGGAGAGAGCGTCTATGGCCGGTCAAGGCACATCTGCGGATAGCAACCGACCGGCGCTCGCGCTGCATGTTCCCGAACCGCGCTTCCGGCCCGGCGACCCTGCCGATTTCTCGCATATCGACATCGGCTGCCCCGGCGATCAGCCGCGCCCCGATGAAAACGTGCACCCGGCGCAGATGACGGGGCTCGCCTATGGTCTGGTGCGGGTGCTGGGGGACGACAACCTCGCCCATGGCCCCTGGAACCCGCGGCTCGACCCGGAAACGCTGCGCCGGATGCTTGGCCACATGGCGATGGTGCGCGCCTTCGACGAACGCATGTTCCGCGGTCAGCGTCAGGGCAAGACCAGCTTCTACATGAAGTGCACCGGCGAGGAGGCGACCTCGATTGCCCCGGCGATGGCGCTGGCGAGCGATGACATGGTGTTCCCCTCCTATCGCCAGCAGGGCATCCTGATAGCGCGCGGATATCCGCTGCTCGAGATGATCAACCAGATCTACTCGAACCGCGCCGACAAGCTGAAGGGCCGCCAGCTGCCGATCATGTATTCGAGCCGGGAGCACAGCTTCTTCAGCATCTCCGGCAACCTTGCGACCCAATGCCCGCAGGCGGTGGGCTGGGCGATGGCGAGCGCCGCGCGGGGCGACAGCCGGATCGCGGCGACCTGGGTGGGCGAGGGGAGCACGGCGGAGGGCGATTTCCACAGCGCCTGCACCTTCGCGGCGGTCTATAATGCACCGGTTATCCTCAACGTCATCAACAACCAGTGGGCGATCTCCAGCTTCTCCGGTTTCGCCGGGGCCGAGCGCACCACCTTCGCCGCGCGCGGGCTTGGCTACGGGATCGCGGCGCTACGCGTCGACGGCAATGACGCGCTCGCCTGCTATGCCGCTGCCGAATGGGCCGCCAACCGCGCGCGCGGCAATCACGGGCCGACCCTGATCGAATATTTCACCTACCGCGCGGAAGGTCACTCCACCTCCGACGATCCCTCGGGCTATCGCAGTGCGCAGGAGCGGGAAGAATGGCCGCTGGGCGATCCCGTCAATCGCCTGAAAAAGCACCTCGTCGCGATCGGCGAATGGGACGAGGAACGCCACGCGATAATGGATCTCGAATGTGCCGAAACGGTCAAGGCCACCACAAAGGAGGCCGAGAAGAACGGCATCCTCGGCCACGGCCTCCACCACCCCTTCCACACCATGTTCGAGGACGTCTACGAGGAACTGCCCTGGCATCTTGAGGAACAGGCCGAACAGGCGATCCGCGAGCGCATCGCCAAGTTCGGCACGGAAAGGCCCTTCGGATGAGCGCCGAGGTCATCACCGAACGCCGCCTCAACATGATCGAGGCGATCAACGAGGCGCTCGGCATCATGCTGGAGCGCGATCCCGATGTGATCATCATGGGCGAGGACGTGGGCTATTTCGGCGGCGTGTTCCGCGCCACCGCCGGGCTTCAGGCGAAGTTCGGCAAGACCCGCGTGTTCGACACGCCGATCAGCGAATGCGGCATCATCGGCGTGGCGGTGGGGATGGGGGCCTATGGCCTCAGACCCGTGCCGGAAATCCAGTTCGCCGATTACATCTACCCCGGCCTCGACCAGCTGGTCTCGGAAGCCGCGCGGCTGCGCTACCGTTCGGCGGGCGACTACATCGCCCCGCTCACCGTGCGCTCGCCGTTTGGCGGAGGGATCTTCGGCGGCCAGACCCACAGCCAGAGCCCCGAGGCGCTGTTCACCCATGTCGCGGGCCTCAAGACCGTGATTCCAGCCACGCCGCACGATGCCAAGGGCCTGCTGATCGCCGCCATCGAAGACAATGATCCGGTGATCTTCTTCGAGCCCAAGCGCATCTATAACGGGCCGTTCTCGGGCTATTACGACAAGCCGGTCGAGCCGTGGAAGAAGCACCCCGACAGCGTGGTGCCGGAAGGCTACTACAAGGTGCCGCTCGGCAAGGCACGGGTGGTGCAGGAAGGCGAGGCGCTGACCGTGCTGGCCTATGGCACGATGGTCCATGTCGCCGAGGCCGTGTGCAAGGCGAAGGGCGTGGATGCCGAGATCCTCGACCTGCGCACGCTGGTGCCCCTCGACATCAAGGCCATCGAGGCCTCGGTCGAGAAGACCGGGCGCTGCCTGATCGTGCACGAAGCGACCCGCACCTCGGGCTTCGGGGCGGAGCTTTCCGCCCTCGTCACCGAACGCTGCTTCTACCATCTCGAAGCCCCGGTTGAACGCGTGACCGGCTTCGACACGCCCTATCCCCACAGCCTCGAATGGGCCTATTTCCCCGGCCCGGTCCGCATCGGCGAGGCGATCGACAAGCTTCTGAAGGACTGACCGCAAGCCATGGCGAAATTCATCTTCAAGATGCCCGACGTGGGCGAAGGCGTGGCCGAGGCGGAGGTCGTCGAATGGCACGTGAAGGTCGGCGACAGGGTCGAGGAAGACCAGCACATCGTCGACGTGATGACCGACAAGGCGACGATCGACATCGAGAGCCCCGTCGCAGGCGTGGTGACGACGCTGGCGGGCGAGGTCGGCGATGTGGTCGCGATCGGCGCGATGCTGCTGGTGATCGAGACGGAAGGCGAGGTTTCGGAGGAAGAGGCCGAGGCGGCAGCCGAGCAGATCGAGGACGAGGTGTCCGATGCCGGCGAGGCGGATGAGGCGGCGTCGCCGGAAAGGCTCTCTTCCTTTGAAGGAAGAGGGTTGGGAGAGGGGGCGAGCGAAGCGAGCACCTCCGCAAGCGTTCCCCTTTCCCCGACCCTCTCCCCCGAAGGGGAGAGGGAGAAGGCAAAAGTGCTTGCCTCACCCGCCGTGCGCCAGCGGGCGAGGGACCTCGGCATCGACCTTGCGCAGGTGAAGCCCGCCGCCGATGGCCGCGTGCGCCATGCCGATCTCGACGCCTTCCTCGCCTATACCGGCGGCTTCGGCGCTGCGGGCAAGGCGCGGGGCGACGAGACGATCAAGGTCATCGGCCTCAGGAAGCGCATCGCCCAGAACATGGCCGCGGCCAAGCGCCACATCCCGCATTTCACCTATGTCGAGGAGTGCGACGTCACCGATCTCGAGACCCTGCGCGCGCAGCTGAATGAGGGCCGGGGGGAACGGCCCAAGCTCACCATGCTGCCGCTGCTGATAACCGCGATCTGCAAGACAATCCCGGCCTTCCCCATGATCAACGCCCGCTATGACGACGAGGCCAATGTCGTCACCCGCTATGGCGCGGTGCATCTCGGCATGGCGGCGCAGACCGACGCGGGCCTTATGGTGCCGGTGATTCGCGATGCCCAGAGCCGCAATCTGTGGCAGCTCGCCCGCGAGATCGGTCGTCTGGCCGAAGCCGCGCGGACGGGCAAGGCGACCTCTGAAGAGCTATCGGGATCGACCCTCACCGTCACCTCGCTGGGGCCGCTCGGCGGGGTCGCGACCACTCCGGTCATCAACCGACCGGAAGTCGCCATCATCGGCCCCAACCGCATTGTCGAGCGCCCGATGTTCATCCCCGACGGGATGGGCGGCGAGCGGATCGCCAGGCGCAAGCTGATGAACATCTCGATTTCCTGCGATCACCGCGTGGTCGACGGGCACGATGCGGCAAGCTTCATTCAGGGGGTGAAGCGCCTGATCGAGACCCCGGCGCTGTTGCTGGTGGACTAGCGAAAAATATTGCCCGGCAGGGCCGCACAGGGGCGTTGACAGCCCCATGCGGCGGCCCTAATGGCGCTGCTCCACGAGCGGGATGGCAGCGCCGCCACGCTCGGCAGGGACAAGATGCGCGGGTGTAGCTCAGTCGGTTAGAGCGCCGGCCTGTCACGCCGGAGGTCGCGGGTTCGAGCCCCGTCACTCGCGCCACTTGTTCCCTTGGGAAGCGGCCTTCGAAGGCCATGCGAAGGCGGGCGGTCAGTCCGCCTTTTTTGCGTCCGGGGAGGGCGGGGGCGGGGTCCAGCGCCCGGTCTCCATCCAGTTCAGGAAGCGCCGCAAGGGCAGCAGCCAGACGAGACCGAGCACCACATAAACGACCGTCTGCGCCCCGCCCGACCAGCTGCCGATCAGCGCGGGCGCATAGCGGGCGATGACGAGGCCATAGGCCATGAGCGCGGCGAACAGGCAAAAGATGCCGACGGGGATTCGCCAGGTGGGGGTCTCGCGCATTACAGGCTTCCGTAGATCCGGGTGGGGGTGACGACGGCGTCCAGGGGCACGTCGTGGGGTTCGGCGGGCAGGGCCGCGCACAGCTGCGCGTCCCATGCCAGGCCAACGGCGAGCACCGGGGGATGTTCCGCCAGCCAGCGGTCGTAATGCCCGCCCCCTTGTCCGAGCCGCACGCCCTCGGCGGTGAAGCCGACCAGCGGGACGAACAGGACTTCGGGCACCAGCGGCTCGGCATCGGCCTCGGGCTGGAGGATACCGAAGGGGCCGACTTCGCAATCGGACTGCCCGTAAGGATCGCCGTGACGGGCGAAGGACATGGGCGCGGCGCGGTCTTCGAAGCGGGGGAGTGCGATGACGTGGCCTGCTTCAAGGAAGAAGCGCGCATAGGCGGCTGCCGGGGCTTCGAAGGGGGCGGCATGATAGAGGCCGATCACCGCCTGCTGCGGGATGCGCGCAAGCAGCGGGGCCGGGGGGCGGTGAAACAGCAGGCCGCGAACCGCCTCGGGCAGCGCATCGACATGCGCCTTGCGCGCGGTGCGCAAGGTGCGGCGGAGTTCGGTTTTGGTTGGTTTGGTCATCGTGTGAGGCGGTAGACCCCGCATGAATTGGCCGCAAGCATGACCGCGGCCCGCCCCTCCACCACCTTTGGCGGTCCCGCTCCCCTGAAGGGGAGGATCATGATGGGCTGCAGGCCCGCAAGGCCGAACGGCCGCCCGCAGGGGTGGCCCGCAGGGGCCGGGCCCCCGGAGGAACCGCAGTCCGGAGGGCTGCGGAAGCAAAAAAGCCCTCAAGCAGCGAAGCGGTAAGGCAACAAAAACGTGGCGGAACCACCATGGGTCGTTTGCGCTAGAAATCCTCTGACGCCTTTAACGTCAGGTGGGCGCCGTGTACCCGAGCCTTCCGGACGGACCGGCAGGCAGGGGCAGGGACAGCTCCCATTGGATTGCTTATAGCCTCAGGGATATTCAATCGGCTCGTGCCGGGCAGTCCCGCCGCCCAGCTATCTAGGCGCTCGCGGCGGCCGCTTCAAGCGCGGCGGCGTTGGCCTCGGCCTGCGCGGCGAGGGCTTCGAGCCTTGCGGCAAGGTCATCATCAGCGGCACCCGGCGGCGTCAGGGTCCCGAACAGGTCGGAATGCGGTGCCGGGGTAGGCGGCGGCGGCGGGGCGGCACGGGCGTCGGCAAGCTCGGCCTCGAGCCGGGCGACAGCTTCGCGCAGGGCATCGTGCTCGGCCATGTCGGGTTCGGGAGACGAGGGCGATCCCGGCGTCTCTGCGGCGCGTTTTCGCGCCTCGGACAGTTCATCGGCAAGGAACAGGGCCGCAAAGACCAGGTTCTGCGCCTCCAGCGGCGCGCGCGCCTGCCCGAGTTGCGCATATTTTTCGGCAATCATCCCCCCGAGCGCACGAATATGCGCCTCCTGTCCGTCGGCACAGGCGACCGTGTAGGTCTTGGGGCCGATGCTGAGCGTGACGGTGCTCATCGCGGCTCAATCCTCCAGCTTGTCGAGAAGATCGTCAAGTTCGCGAAGACTTTCCGCAACTTGCTCGCGCAACTTCTCGTGGACATTGACCAGCTCCACGACCCGCGCCGAAGCGCCGCCCGCACGCAAATCGCCGCCTGCGACAGCTTCGCGCGCGGCGTCGATGCGGGCCATCGCGGCCTCGATCCGGGCCATGGCGGCCTCGATACGGTCGGCACTCATGGGGCATATCGATACCAAGACAATGCTGCGCACGCAAAGCCTTGGGCAGGGCTGTTGATAAGTGATGCAGGCGCCGGCCCGCGCCGCGATGCGCGGGCGAGGTTGACCTCCCCCGTGCCCTCGGCAATGGCACTGCCGAGCCCGGCGGGGGCGAATCGCGGCGGCAGCGGCGTTATCTCCGGCCCGTCGGATCGACAGCGCGCCCCGCGCCCGCCGGGGCCAGCGCCGCAGCAGGAGATTTGCGTGCCCATGAGCCTCGATGCCGCCCGCCTTCAACCGATGGCCGACGCCATCCGCGCTCTGTCGATGGACGCGGTCGAGGCCGCCAATTCGGGCCACCCGGGGATGCCGATGGGCATGGCGGACGTGGCGACGGTGCTGTTCACCGGCCATCTGAAGTTCGATCCCGCCGCGCCGAAGTGGGCCGACCGGGACCGCTTCGTGCTTTCGGCGGGTCACGGTTCGATGCTGATCTACAGCCTGCTCCACCTCACCGGCTATGCCGCGCCGACGATCGACGACATCCGCAACTTCCGCAAGCTCTCCAGTCCCTGCGCGGGCCACCCGGAGAACTTCCTGCTCGAAGGCGTCGAGTGCACCACCGGGCCGCTCGGGCAGGGCCTCGCGATGGCAGTGGGCATGGCGATGGCGGAGCGGCATCTGAACGCTGTCTATGGCGACGACCTGGTCGACCACCGCACCTGGGTGATCGCGGGCGACGGGTGCCTGATGGAGGGCATCAACCACGAGGCGATCGGGCTTGCGGGGCACCTCGGGCTGGGCCGCCTCAACGTGCTGTGGGACGACAACCGCATCACCATCGACGGGGCGACTTATCTTTCCACGTCCGAGGACATCAAGGCCCGCTATGCCGCGACAGGCTGGCACGTGACGGAGTGCGACGGACACGACTTCGCCGACATCGAGCGCGCGATTGCCGAGGCCAGGGCCGACCCGCGCCCCTCGCTCGTTGCCTGCCGCACGCTGATCGGCAAGGGCGCGCCCAACAAGCAGGGCACTAGCGCCACCCACGGCTCGCCGCTGGGCGCTGCCGAGGTTGCTGCCGCGCGCGCGGCGCTGGGCTGGGCGCACGATCCCTTCGACATCCCGACCGAGATCCGCGCCGAGTGGCACAGCGCCGCAGAGCCGGGTCGCGCTGCGCATGGCGCCTGGACGGGGCGGCTCGAAGCGAGCCCGCACAAGGCCGAGTTCGAGCGGCGCATGGCGGGCGAGCTGCCGGAGGATTTCAGCCTCGCCGCGCATATCGACGGCCTCATCGCCGCGCCGCAGAAGATCGCCACCCGCAAGGCGTCCGAAATCGCGCTCGCGGCGATCAACCCGCAGCTCCCCGACACGATCGGCGGGAGCGCGGACCTCACCGGATCGAACAACACGCTGGCCGGCGGGATCGCGGCCTTCACCCGCGAGGATTACGCGGGCCGCTACGTCTATTACGGCATCCGCGAATTCGGCATGGCTGCGGCGATGAACGGGATGGCACTGCACGGCGGGGTGATACCCTACGGCGGCACCTTCCTCGTGTTCACCGACTATGCCCGCGGCGCGATCCGGCTGTCGGCGCTCCAGCATTGCCGAGTGATCTATGTCATGACCCATGACAGCATCGGGCTGGGCGAGGACGGGCCGACCCATCAGCCGGTCGAGCACCTCGCCTCGCTCAGGGCGATGCCCAATCTGCTCGTGATGCGCCCGGCCGATGCGGTTGAGACGGGCGAGTGCTGGGACATCGCGCTGCGCCAGAAGGACCGGCCGAGCGTGCTGGCGCTGACCCGGCAGAACCTGCCGCAGTTACGTGAGGCGGCGACGGAGAATCTCTCGGCGAAGGGCGGCTACCGGCTCAAGGCGGCCCAGGGCCTGCGCAAGGTGGTGATCCTCGCCACCGGCTCGGAAGTCGAGCTTGCCGTGGCCTGCGCATCGCAGCTCGAAGGGCAGGGGATCGGCACGGATGTCGTCTCGATGGTCTGTACCGAACTGTTCGACGAGCAGGATGCTGCCTACCGCGCCGATATCCTGCCCGGTGATGCGCTGATTGTCTCGGTCGAGGCGGCGAGCACCTTCGGGTGGCAGCGGTATACCGGAACATCGGGTCTCACCATCGGTATGGACAGCTTCGGCGCATCGGCCCCGGCGGGCGATCTTTTTGCCCATTTCGGCTTCACAGCGGAGACCATAGTCCCGCAAATCCTGAACAAACTGAACGCTTAAACAGGAGTACCTCTCATGGCTACCAAAGTCGCCATCAACGGCTTCGGCCGCATCGGCCGTCTTGTCGCCCGCGCCATTCTCGAGCGCACCGACCATGATCTCGAACTCGTCGCGATCAACGACCTCGCGGACGCCAAGGCCAATGCGCTGCTCTTCGCCCACGATTCGATTCACGGCCGCTTCAACGGCGAAGTGACCGCCGAGGGCGACGCGATCATCGTCAACGGCAAGCGCATCGCGGTGACCAAGGAGCGCGACCCCGCCAACCTGCCGCATGGCGAAATGGGCGTCGCCATCGTGCTCGAGTGCACTGGCTTCTTCCAGTCCGACGAGGCCTCGCGCCCGCATCTCGCCGCCGGCGCCAAGCGCGTCATCATCTCCGCGCCCGCGACCGGCGTGTCCAAGACCATCGTCTACGGCGTCAACCACGAGACGCTGACCGCCGATGACGTGATCATCTCCAACGCGAGCTGCACCACCAACTGCCTCGCGCCCGTCGCCAAGGTGCTGAACGACGCGATCGGGATCGAGCGCGGGTTCATGACCACGATCCACTCCTACACCAACGACCAGCGCATGCTCGACCAGATCCACTCCGATCTGCGCCGTGCGCGCGCCGGTGCGCAGAACATGATCCCGACCACCACCGGGGCCGCCCGCGCGGTGGGCCTGGTGCTGCCCGAGCTGAAGGGCAAGCTCGACGGTTCGTCTGTCCGCGTGCCGACGCCGAACGTCTCGATGGTCGATCTGGTGTTCGTGCCGAGCCGCGAGACCACCGCGGAAGAGATCAACGCCGCGCTCAAGGCCGCGGCGGAAGGCGCGATGAAGGGCGTGCTCGACTACACCGACCAGCCGCTGGTCTCGAGCGATTTCAACCACTACCCGGCGTCTTCTACCGTCGATTCGCTGGAAACCAGCGTGATGGAAGGCAAGCTCGCCCGCGTCGTCAGCTGGTACGACAACGAGTGGGGCTTCTCCAACCGCATGATCGACACCGCCGGGGTGATGGCTAAGTTCCTCTGAGGAAGGTTGACATGGGCAGTTTCAAGACGCTGGACGACCTTGGCGACATTCGCGGCAAGGTCGCGCTGGTCCGGGTCGATCTCAACCTGCCCATGCAGGAAGGCCGCGCGAGCGACGTAACACGGGTCGAGGCGTCGAAGCCGACGATCCTCGAAC
>ERZ1066123.1242-NODE-1242-length-15882-cov-7.274215_pt1 | contig 15882 bp, 16 predicted proteins | sample MGYA00382770_ERZ1066123 | MGnify/ENA primary metagenome ERZ1066123 (study PRJEB33369, sample SAMEA5778353) | biofilm metagenome | biome: Industrial cooling water; feature: Water cooling tower basin; material: Biofilm | place: United Arab Emirates | collected...
ATGCGCCACTCGATGCGGTCCATCAGGATGCGCTTGCCGCCGGCGGCGCCGCTGGCGGGCTCGGCGCGCGGCACGTAGCCGGCGAAGCGCTCGAACACCGCCAGGCTGCCCGGCACCCACTCGTTGCGCAGGAAGCGCAGCGGGCCGGAGCCGACCGTCTCCGTGCTGGGCACCTGCGGGTCCGAGTTGCCGACCCGCTCCGGCACCACGAACAGCGCCTGCGTCGAGAGCTTGCCGAGGCTGTCCAGCATCAGCGGGAAGCGGCGCTTCAGCCGGATCTCGAACTCGCGGTCGGAGATCGCGCGGATGCTGTCCGTCGCCGTCATGAGCGTCTGGCCCATGGTGTCGCGCGCGCCCCAGCGCTTGACGGAGGCGACGGCATCGGCGGCACGCACGGGCCCGTTGTCGTGGAAGCGCAGGCCCTCGCGCAGGCGGAACTTCCAGACCCGGTCGCCCTCCGAGACCTCGTGGCCCTCGACCATCTGCGGCTGCACGCGGAACTGCGCGTCCACCGCGTAGAGCGTGTCGTAGACCATGAAGCCGTAGTTGCGGACGATGTAGCCGCTGGTCGCCACCGGATCGACGGCGCCGAGATTGGCGTGCGGGATGAAGCGCAGGGTGCGCGCGGCCGCGCCCTGCGCCAGCGCCGGCGCGGCAAGGCCGCCGGCGGCGAAGGCGGCGCCCATGGCCGTGGCGGCGCCAAGGAGCGAACGACGGTGGAGCGTCATGGCAACCTCCCTTCTGCTGCGGCGCAGCATGCGATCACGCGGTGCGGGGCGAGGGCAAGCGCAATCTACCCGGCCGCCTCCGCCGCCGCCGCGACGGCGTCCTGCGCCCCTGCCCGCCAGGTGACGGTGCGGTAGTCGAAGCCCAGCTCCAGGGTTGGCTTCACCACCTGGAAATAGGGCGAGACGTCGAAGTCGCGCGGCGCGAACAGCGAGTGGTGGCGGATGTGCAGCACCTCCCGCCGGAACCGCGCCGCCGCCGAGCGGTCCTCGGGGTCCGGGATCTCCTCCACCATCGGCAGGATCGGGTAGGGCACCTGGTGGAAGGCCTCGGCGATCAGCGTGGAGCAGATCACCCGCGTCGGGGAGCCGGAGCCGAGCGCCAGCATGCGCCGCCGCCAGCGGCGGGGGATCGGCGGCTGCGGCAGCAGGTAGCGCGCCAGGTCGATCACGTTGCGCAGGTCGTACTCATAGCCGATGCGGCTGCGCGCGAAGGCGATGATGCCCGCGAGGTCTTCCGGCATCAGCCCGACGGGGCGGCAGATGCGGGTGTGCACGCCGGTATAGCTGGACAGCGGCGAGGAGATCACGCCGCGGCCGATGAGCGCCTCCACCAGCACGTGCGGCTCGCCGTCGGCCTCCCGCAGGCCCGGGATGTCGCCGACATGCAGGGCGGCGTGGGACCAGGTGGACTGCGTCAGGTACTTGACGGCGCCGGAGACGCGCGTCGCGCCCTCCACCAGCAGCACGTCGCCGGCGCGGATGGTCCGGCGCAGCGCGAGGTCGCTGTTGGTGGTGGCGCGGCGCGCGCCCTTGACCTCGCGCGCCAGGAAGCGCGCCAGGCCCCGCCCCATCGCCGAGAGCACCGCATTGGACACGCGCGCGCTTCCTCCGGTCCGCCGGCGGCCATGCTAGACTTTCCGTTCCGTGTCCGGGAGAGGATTGCCGTGCGTCGCACAAGCCCAGCTTTCGCCGCGGCCCTCGCCGCCGTCAGCCTTGCCGCCGCCGCGGAGGAGCTGCCGGTGCGGAGCGTCGTGCTCTCCAATGCCGGGCTGGCGCAGATCGAGCGCGGCGGCACCCTGGCCCCGGACGCGCCGGTCACCCTGCGCGTGCCGACCGAGGACGTGGACGACATCCTGAAGTCGCTGCTGCTGCGCGACGCCGCGCCGGGCGCACGCGTGGAGGGCGTGCGGCTGCCCGCCCAGGACCTGGCGGCCGAAGCCTTCCGCGGCCTGCCGCTGCGCCCCGAGAATTTCGAGAGCCAGGTGGCGCTGCTCGGCGCGCTGCGGGGCCAGGTGGTGGAGGCGGGCGGCGCCACCGGCCGCCTGGGCGACGTGGCGGAGGGCGGCGAGGCCGGTGCCCTGCGCGTCTCCCTGATCACGCCGGCGGGCGTGCGCCTGCTGCTGCTGCGGGAGGGCGAGGAGCTGCGCCTGGCCGACACCACCCTCGCCGCCCGCATCGCCCGCGCCGCGGAGGCGCTGGCCGCGGCCCGGGCCGAGGGCAGCCGGACCATGGAGATCCGCCTCTCCGGCGCGACGGCGCCGCGCGCGGTGGGCTTCACCACCGTCACCGGCGCGCCGGTGTGGAAGCCCTCCTGGCGGCTGATCGTGCCCCCTGCCGGCGCGCCCGGCGAGGCGCGGCTGCAGGGCTGGGCGGTGGTGGAGAACCGCTCCGGCGCGGACTGGACGGGCGTGCGCCTCTCGCTGGTGTCGGGCAACCCGGCGGCCTTCGCCCAGGCGCTCTACACGCCGATCCTGGTGGAACGCCCGGTGCTGCCGGTGCGCGCGGCAGAGCAGTTGCGCGTCACCGCCGATACCGGCGCCCGGCCTGCCCCGCCGCCACCGATGGCGATGCCTGCCCCCGCCGCCGCGCCGGGCGTCGCCGCCGCCCGCGACCGTGCGGCCGTTGCGCAGGAGGCCGCCGCACCGCCCGTCGCCGCCGCGCCGCCGGCGATCACCGCCTCCTCCGCCGGCCGCGTCGCCTTCACCCTGCCGGCGCCGGCGACGGTGCGGAGCGGCGAGACGGCGAACCTGCCCTTCCTCGATGCCACGCTGCCGGCCGAGCGGGTGTGGTGGGTGCAGGATCTCGCGGCGCGCAACCCGCTCTCGGCCGCGCGCATCCGCAACGGCACGGGCCATGTGCTGCCGGACGGGCTGGCCACGGTCTATGGCGCGGCGGGCGCGGAGGCCGGCGCCTATCTGGGCGATGCCGAGATCCGCGCGGTGGCGCCGGAGGAGACCCGCCTGCTGGCCTTCGCGCGCGATCGCGACGTTCTGCTCTCCTCCGCCTCGTCCGGCGGCGAGCTGCCGGTGCGCATCGACACCCGGCGCGGCTACGTCCTCGTCGGCACGCTGCGGCGCGAGGAGACGGCGTTGGCCATCGATCCGCGCGGCGGACGCGGGCGCATCGTCATCGACCTGCCCCGCCGCCCGGGGGCGACGCCGCGCTTCACCGTCGTCGCCGAGGGCGATTTCGGCCTGCGCCACGAGGCGGTGCTCGAGGGCACGCCGGTGACCCTGCGCTTCGCCTGGGAGCGCGAGGGGCGGACCGAGATCCCGCTCTGGGACGCCGGGCTCGGCGACCCGCTGCTGCTGGCCTGGCGCAGCCTCGACCTGGAGCGCGAGCGGCGCCGCCTGCCCGGCGGGCCCGGCACGCTGGAGACGCTCCGCACCATCCTTGAGCGCCTGCCGGCCGGCGCGCCGGGGCGTGAACGGCTGGAGGCGATCATCGCCCGCCTCGCCGACGCGCGGCGGCTGCTGGATGCGGCCGCGACAACCATCCGTGCCGCGGCCGTGGCGGATGCGGCGCTCGGCCGCGCCCGCGCCGCGGTGGAGGACCGCACCGGCCCCGAGCGGGAGGAGGCGCGGCGGCGGCTCAACCAGGCCTCGCGCGACGCGGAGCGCGCCGGCGCCGCGGCGGATGCGGCCTGGGAGGCCTGGCAGCGCGCGGCACAGGAGGTGATGGCGCTGACCGGCTAGAGCGTGATGCGTTCGCATGCGCTCACGCAACACGCTCTAGCCTTTGCTGGGTCGCGGGATTCAGCGTTTGCGGCGATTCTGCCTCAACGCATCCCGCTCTAAGACGGCACGGTCTCGCATCCCGCCGCGGAGCTTTTCGGGCAGGCGATCGGCATCGAGTTCGCCAGCGTGTCCCATCGCGGCGCGCATCCAGGCCGCGTGCGACGACATCCCGGCCTCGATGGAGCACATCCGGTCGGGCAGCCTGCGCCCGCCGTGGCGATGCCGGCGGCACCAGCACCTCCGCCGGTCGGCGGGGCCGGGCGGTCGGGCACCCCGCGCCGGTGGCGGCGCTTCACCAGCGGCGTCACCTGCCAGGGGATGCGCTGCTGGATGGAGCAGTGCCGCGGCCGCTGGCGCCGGCCGGCATGGATCACGTCGTGGTCGCCGCGCGTGATGATCATGCAGTCCGCCGTGCCGCGATGCTCGAGCGCGGCGTCGGCGGCGATGGCGGTGCCGTGCAGCGCATGTCCCACGGCCGCCGGCGCGACGCCGGCGAGGATCATTTCCCCTTCTTTCCCTTCTTCGGCGCCGTCCGGGGGAAGCGCCGCCGGAAATCCGCCGCCATCTCCTCCAGCGTCACGAAGCGCACGCCCGGATGCTTCAGCATGTGCGCGATCAGCCGCTCCAACGCGAGCAGCACCTGCGGCCGGCCGGAGACGTCGGGATGGATGGCAATGGGGACCACGGCGTAGTCGTACTCGCGGTAGACGTAGTCGAAATGGTCGCGCCAGATCCCCTCCATCACCTGCGGCGCGACATAGCCGTGGCTGTTCGGGAATTTCTTGATGAACATCATCGGGGGAAGGTCGTCGAGGTGCCAGCCTGCCGGGATCTCCACCAGCCCGGTCTCGCGCCCGCGGGTGAAGGGCTTCATCCAGGTCTCGGCCGGCCTGGCGTAGTCGATCGGCGTCCACGCGTCGCCGATGCGCACGTAGTAGGGCACGCAATCATGGTGCATAAGGCTGTGGTCGTACTGGATGCCGCGCTCCAGCAGGATCTCGATGGAGGTCCCGCTGACCTCCCACCAGGGCGCGATGTAGCCGACCGGCTTGCGGCCCCAGTGCGTCTCGATCAGCGCGATGCAGCGGTCGAAGATCGCCTCCTCCTGCTCGCGCGAGAGGGCCAGCGGGTTCTCGTGGCTGTAGCCGTGCAGGCCGATCTCGTGGCCGGCCGCCACGACCATGTCGGTCTCCTTCGGGAAGCTCTCGATGGTGTGGCCCGGGATGAACCAGGACTGCTTCAGCCCGAAGCGGTCGAACAGCCTGAGCAGGCGCGGCATGCCCACCTCGGCCGCGAAGACGCCACGGCTGATGTCGCCCGGGCTGTCCTCGCCCATGTAGCTGCCGAGCCAGCCTGCCACCGCGTCGCAGTGGATACTGAAGGCGCAGAGGATCTCCTTCGGCATCGTCTCAGTCCCTCCGGTTGGCCTGCCGCCAGCGCTCGATCTCGGCGATGGCGGTCGCCGCGTCGATGACGTCGGCGTAGCGGCGCTCGACGTCCTTCAGGTTCTGGTCGTGCGCCGCCTGGTCGTGGTCGCCGACGCAATCATGCGGCACCATCACCCGGAAACCCAGCGAGAAGGCGTCGTTCACGCTGGCGCGCACGCAGCCCGAGGTGATGCAGCCGGTGACGATCACGGTGTCCACCCGCTCGCGCGTCAGGATCGAGGCGGCCGGGGTGGCGAAGAAGACCGAGGGGGCGGACTTCATCAGCACCACGTCGGGCCCGGCCGCAGCGATGCGCGGGTCGAGCTCGACCGCCGGCGTGCCCGCGATCAGCTCCATCACCGGCGCCACCTTCCAGTGCGGCGCGGCCGCCGCCGCGTGGTAGCCGTTCACGCAGGCCAGGACGGGCAGGCCCGCGCGCTTCGCCGCCTCGATCACCGGCACGGTGCTGCGCACGGCCTGCTCCACCATCGGGGCGCCGCCCATCGCGAATTCCGGCTCGACGAAGCCGCGCTGGAAATCCACCACCACGACGCCGATCCTGGCGCCGAAGCCGAGCGTCCGGCTGCCGTAGCCGCGTTCCGCATAGATGTCCGCCATGGGTGCTGCCTCCCTCCCCCGGTCCGGGCACGCGGCTTGCAAGGCCCGTGCCCGGTTCGCCAGGGACGCGGGAGGCGGCATGGGCTACCGGATATCCGTCGTTGCCGGCGGACCCTTCGCCGACATCGCCGTGCTCGCGCCCGATGGGCGAATGCCCATCGGAAAGGCACTGACGACCACGGAGCGCATCTTCGAGGGCATGGCCGGCGGCCTCGGCGTGGTTGCCCCGACGCCCGGCCTGACCACCGCCGGCCGGCCCGGCCCGGCCGAGACCCTGATCCACGGCACCACCCGCGCGACCAACGCCGGCCGTTTCCGGCGGCTCTCCTTCACCCATGCCGAGAACAGCGTGGCCGGCGGCCTGCCCGGCACGCCGGACGCCACCTGGCCCGTCCGCGGCGACGGCGCGGCGGCGCGCCTGCCCGGCGTGGTGCAGGTCACGCCGAGGCCGCGCCGGGCGCCGCGCGGGCGGGACAGCGCCGGCGGCGGCTATGGCGACCCGCTGGCGCGCGACGTCCACGGCGTGGTCTTCACCGGCACGATCGAGGATGAGACGCTCGCGGTGGACGCAGCCGCGACGGCGGCGCTGCGCGCAGGGAGGAAGGCATGTGCCCGCTGATCCAGGACCCGGGCCGGGTCCGCGACCTCGCGGCGGCGATGGCCGCCGGTACGCTGACGGCCGAGGCGCTGGTGCGGCGCTGCCTCGACCGCATCGCCGCCGTGGATGGCGAGGTGCGGGCCTGGATTCACGTGCAGGCGGAGGAGGCGCTCGCCGCCGCCCGCGCGCTCGACTCCGAGCGGCGCGCCGGGGCCGTGCGCGGCCCGCTGCACGGCATCCCGGTCGGGGTGAAGGACGTGATCGACGTCGCCAGCCTGCCGACGCGGGCGAACAGCCCCTCGCGTGCCGAGGCGCCGCCGGCGACCGCCGACGCCACCGTGGTCGCGCATCTGCGCGCGGCGGGAGCGATCATCCTCGGCAAGCTGCACACCACGGAATACGCCTACTTCCAGTCGCTGCCGCCGACGCGCAATCCCTGGGACCCGGCGCGCACGCCGGGCGGCTCCTCGGCCGGCTCGGGGGCGGCGATCGCCTCGGGCACGGTGCCGCTGGCACTCGGCACGCAAACCGCGGGCAGCGTGAACCGGCCGGCGGCCTACACGGGCACCTGCGCCTTCAAGCCCTCGACGCTCGCGGTCGGCGGCACCGGCGTGGTGCCCCTGGCGCCCTCCTTCGACACGGTGGGGGCCTTCGGTGCCTCGGCGCAGGACGCGGCGCTGCTGGCGCAGGGCTATTGCGCCGACCACACCGGAATGGCGGCGCCGCCCGCCATCGCCCCGCACATCGTGGTGCTGGAGGATGCGCTGATCGCCGGCAAGGTCGTGGCGAGCACGGCTGCGGCGGTCCGGGCACTGGCGGACCGGCTGGCGGATGCGGGGCTCGCCGTGCGCCGCGCCGCCGCGCCGGCGCCGCTCGAGGAGATGCTGGGGGCACACCGGCCCGTGATGGTCGCCGAGCTCGGCCGCACCCATGTGCGCCTGCCGCGCGACCGCATCGCGCCGCGCATCGCCGAGGACATCGCGGCCGGCCTCGCCACGCCGGATGCGGACTACCATGCCGGGCTGCGCCACCTCGCGGCGTTGCGCCGCGCCTTCTGGGCCGGCTTCGGCGCGGACACGTTCATCCTTATCCCCGCCGCGCCGGATGTCGCGCCGGAGGCCGGCACCACTGGCGACCCGAGCTTCGTCATCCCGACAACGGTGCTCGGCGGCCCGGTGGCGACGCTGCGCGCGGGCCGCTGCCCCGCGACCGGCATGCCGATCGGCGCGCTGCTCTTCGGGTCACCCGGCGCCGATGCGCCGCTCGCCGGCTTCCTGCTCTCCGAAACCGCCACGGCGATGGACCTTTGACCCATGCGCAACGTGCCCGTCATCGACGTCACCGCCTTCCGCAGCCCCGACCCCACCGCGCGGCGCGCCCTTGCGCGCCGGGTCGGCGAGGCGGTGGACGCCATCGGCTTCCTCGTCATCACCGGACATGGCGTGGAGCCACGCCTGATCACCGAGGTCCAGCGCGTCTCCAACGCCTTCTTCGACCTGCCGCTCGAGGAGAAGCTGCGGGTCCGGCGGCCGGCGCCGGACGTGACGCGCGGCTACATCCCGCTCGAGGCCGAGAGCGTCGGCCGCAGCCAGGGCGTGGACGTCCCCGGCGACCTCAACGAGAGCCTGATGGTCGGCCCGGTCGACGTGCCGCCCGGCGATGCCTACTTCTCGGGTCCCGCGGCGGGGAAGCATTTCCACCCGAACCTCTGGCCGGAGCGGCCCGCCGAGCTGCGCGCGCTGTACGAGGCCTATTTCCGCGCCATGGGCGATCTCGCCGCGGGGCTGATGGCGATGTTCGCGCTCGCCCTCGACCTGCCGGAGGACTTCTTCGCCGACAAGATCAACCGCCACATCAGCCGGCTGCGCGTGCGGAACTACCCGGCGCCCCTCGTGCCGCCCAGGCCCGGGCAGCTCCGCGCCGGCGCGCATGCCGACTACGGCTCGCTCACCATCCTGCGCGCGGAGGACAAGCCGGGCGGGCTGCAGGTGCTGAACCGCGCCGGCGACTGGGTGGACGTGCCGATCGCGCCCGACGGCTACGTGATCAACATCGGCGAGCTCATGGCGCGCTGGACCAACGAGCGCTGGCGCGCGACGCTGCACCGCGTGGTGAATCCACCCGCCGAGCAGGCGTCCGCCAGCCGCCGGCTGTCGCTGGTGTTCTTCCACAACCCCAATTACGACGCGCCGGTGGAAGCCTTGCCGGGCACCGTGGCGCCCGGAGCGGCGCCGAAATTCCCCCCGACGACCAGCGGCGGCCACCTGCGCGCGCAATTCGTGCGCACCCAGGTGTAGGCCGGCCGCGCTACGCCGCCCGGCGCCGGCCCAGATAGGCGTCGAGCACCCGCGGATCCCGGGCGAGATCGGCCGAGCGCCCCTCGAACAGCACGCGGCCATTCTCCATCACATAGGTCCGGTCCGTCACCGCCAGCGCGTAGCTTGCCATCTGCTCGACCAGAAGGATCGAGAGCCCTTCCCTGTTCAGCGACGAGAGGACGGGAAAGAGCATGTCGAGGATCAGCGGCGCCAGGCCAAGGGAAAGCTCGTCGATCACCAGCAGCCGCGGCTTCGAGATCAGGCCGCGCGCGATCGCCAGCATCTGCTGCTCGCCGCCCGAGAGCGTGCCGGCTTCCTGGTCCAGCCGCTCGCGCAGGCGCGGGAAGAGCGCAAGGACGCGCTCCAGATCCCGCATCACTCCGGCCCGGTCCGTGCGCATGCGGCTGAAGCCGCCAAGCAGCAGGTTGTCGCGCAGGGTCTGGTCGGCGAAGACCATGCGGCCTTCCGGCACCATCGCCAGGCCCTTCGCCACCATCTGGTGGCTCTTCAGCCGCGTCACCTCGGCGCCGTCGAAGCTCGCGCGTCCCGCGGCCGGCTTCAGCACACCGGCGATCGCGCGCATCAGCGACGACTTGCCGGCGCCGTTCGAACCGATGACGCCGACGAACTCGCCGGCTCCGACCGTGAGCTCGACGCCCCGCACCGCCTCGATGCGGCCGTAGGAGACGCGCACGCCCTCGACGGACAGCAGCGCGGTCATGCCGGGGCCACCGCATGCGCCGCGGCCGCCGGCATGCCCTGCGCCGCGCCATGGCCGAAATAGGCTTCGATCACGCGCGGGTCGGCCTGCACCTGCGCGGGAGGCCCGTCGGCGATGACCTCGCCATGGTCGAGGACGGTGACGCGGTCGGAGACCGCCATGATCATCTCGACATGGTGCTCCACCAGGATCACCGTCATCCCCCGGTCCGCAAGGCCGCGGATCAGCGCGACCAGTTCCTCGATCTCCCCGTGGGTCAGGCCGGCGGCGGGCTCGTCGAGCAGCAGCAGCTTCGGCCGCAGCGCCAGCGCGCGGGCGATCTCGAGCCGGCGCTGGTGGCCGAAGGGCAGGTTGCGGGCCTGCTCCTCGGCAAACCCGGTCAGGCCCACGACCTCCAGCAGCATCCGCGCCTCGGCCAGCATGCCGCGCTCCTCGGCCCGGAAGCGCGGCGTGCGCAGGATGGTCGCGAAGAAGCCTGCCCGGTAGCGGCTGTGGCAGCCGACGAGCAGGTTCTCCAGCACGGTCATGGTGGCGAAGAGCTCGGTGTTCTGGAAGCTGCGCGCCACGCCGGCGCGGGCAAGCTGGTGGGGCGCGCGCCCGGCGAGCGTCTCGCCGAACAGCGACACCTGGCCGGAGGTGGCACGGTAGAAGCCGGAGACCACGTTCAGCACGCTCGACTTGCCCGCGCCGTTCGGGCCGATCAACGCATGCACCGTGCTGGAGGCGACCTCCATGCTCACCCGGTTCACCGCCGTCAGGCCGCCGAAGCGCAGCGTCAGGTCGCGGGTGATCAGCGTCGCCTGGCCGGCGGCCTCGCGCTCGGAGGCGACGGCGTCGAAGCCCGGCACGAAGTTCGGCCAGGCGCCGGTGCGCCGCTCCGCCATCCCGCCGCCGGCAAGGCGCCTGCGCAGCGCGGCGAGGCCGCCCACGATCCCCTGCGGCATCAGGAACAGCACCAGCACCAGCAGCAGGCCGTAGGCGAAGGTCTGCCATTCCTGCAGCCCCTGCAGCGCCTGGCTCGCGGCGAACAGCACCGTGGTGCCGACGAGCGGTCCCGCCAGCGTGCCGCTGCCGCCGAGGATCGTCATCAGCAGCAGCTCGATCGAGGCGCTGAAGGTGAAGGTCTCGTAGTTGATGAACAGCGCGAGATTGGCGAAGAGCCCGCCGCCGAGCCCGGCGAAGCCGGCGGAGATCGCGAAGGCCAGCGTGCGGATCGCCACGATGTTGATCCCGAGCGCGCGCGACGCGTTCTCGCTCTGCGACGAGGCGCGCATGGCCCGCCCGTAGCGCGACCGCGCCAGCGCCCACTGCACCCAGAGCGCCAGCAGCAGGCAGAGCACGATCAGGTAGTAGAGGTTGAAACCGGTCCGGCGCACCGCCATCAGCGGCTCGCCCAGGATCGTCGGGCGCGGGATGCTGGCGAGGCCGGAGGCGCCGCCGGTGAAGCCGACCCATTCGCGCAGCACGTTCACGAAGACGACGCCGAAGGCGATGGTGATGACCGTGAGGTAGAGCGGCCGGACCCGCACGGTGGGGAAGGCCAGCACCGCACCCATCATGGCCGGCAGCGCCACGGCGAAGACCATCGCGGCGGCGAAGGGGAAATCCGCGCGCAGCGCCAGCAGCGCGGCGACGTGCCCGCCCAGCCCCATCAGCGCCGCCTGGCCCAGCGAGACCAGGCCCGCGAAGCCCACCAGGATGTTCAGCCCGATGACGACGATGGCGAGGATCATCGCGCGGATGACCAGGCGCAGCTCGTAGCTGGTCGGCCAGCGGGTGTCGAGGACGTCGCCCGTCCAGGGAAACAGCGCCAGCGCCGCGACCATCAGCGCGACGGCGATCCGGGGTCCGGCGCGCGGGCTCATACCTTGGAGAACTCCTTCTTCCCGAACAGGCCCTGGGGGAAGAGCAGCAGCAGCAGCACCATCAGGGTGAAGCCGATGGCGTCGCGCGCGGCGGTGGAGAGGTAGCCCTCGATGAATTTCTCGCTCACGCCGTAGAGCAGGCCGGCGATGACCACGCCGCGCGCATTGGCGATGCCGGCGATGATCGCGACCATGAAGCCCTTGAGGCCGATGATCGCGCCCATCGTTGAGCTGGCCTGGATCACCGGCCCGATCAGCACGCCGGCCAGTGCGCCGAGCACGCCGGCGAGCGCGAAGGCGATCAGCGTGATGCGGTCGGCGTCGATGCCGACCAGCCCTGCGGCGGTGCGGTTGTAGGCGACGGCGCGCATGGCGCGGCCCAGCAGGGTGCGGCGGTAGAACAGCTCGAGCGCAACGGTGACCACCACCAAGGCCACCGGCAGCAGCAGCTCCTGCGGGTAGATGCCGGCGCCGCCCAGGCGGATCGGCTCCTGCGCGAGGGGGGAGGGCAGCATGCGCGGGTTGGAGCCGAACAGCGCGGTGGTCGAGGATTCCAGCATGGTGCCGACGGCGATGGTCGTCAGCATCCAGCCGATGGCGCTGGCCTCGCGGTTGAAGGGGCGGACGAAGCCGCGCTCGATCGCGGCCGCGCCGGCGGCGGAGGCCAGGATCGCCAGCAGCGCCGCCGGCAGCAGGCCGATGCCGATGTCCATCAGGACCACGGTCAGCACGGCGCCGAGCATGAAGATGTCGCCGTAGGTGAAGTTCACCGCCTTCGCGGCGCTCCACATGACGTAGAAGCCGAGGCCCATCATGGCGTAGACGCTGCCGACCGAAAGCCCGGTCAGCAGGTACTGGATCACGGCTTCCACGCGCTGTCCTCCGGGCGCAGGGCGTCGGGCCGCCGCGCCGGCCCTAGTTCGTCCTGGTGGCGAAGGGAGTCGCCTCGATCGGCATCAGCATGCCGTTGTGGAAGGCCTGCAGCTTGTAGGCCTCGGGCAGCACCGCATCCATCCGCTCCTGGTTGCCGCGGATGAACGCGGGACGGTAGTCGGCGACGAGGCCGGTGTAGTTCACGCGGAAGAAGGCGTCGCGCAGCCGGGTGCGGTCGTAGCTGCCTGCGATCTTCAGCGCCTCGGCGATGATGTGCACCGCGTCCCAGGCATTGGCCATGGCGGAGGGCTGCTCCATGTCCGCCGTCGTGCGGATGCGGTCGGGGAACTTCGCCTTCATGGCGTCGAAGGCGGCCTGCGCGGCCGGGGAGAGCGGGCCGTTCCAGTTGAAGGTGCCGGCGACCATGATGCCATCGGCGAGCGGGCCGACGGCGCGGGCGAAGGCGGTGGTCAGGCCCCAGGCGGAGACGATGCGCGGCTTCCAGCCGATGCGGTCCATGGAGCGCAGCATGTTCGCGCTCTCGCGGTCCACCGCCCAGAGCACCACGGTGTCCACGCCGGCGTCGCGCAGGCGGATCATCTGCGCGGACATGTCCTGGTCGCCGATGTTGAAGGTCTCGCGTCCGGCGAGGGTCACGCCGGCGCGGCGCGCGGCAGCCTCGATGTCCGGCAGCGCGCCCTGGCCCCATGCGGTGCCTTCGTAGACGAAGGCGATCCTGCCGGAGGGGCTGCGCGCCCCGGCCTGCTCGATGAGGTACTGGGTGACCCAGCGGTCCTTCATCGAGACGCGGAACATCCACTCGTTCCGGCCGTTCGGGTGCTCGATGACGCCCGTGCCGGCCGAGATGGCGCCGATCCAGGGCAGCCCCATCTCGGCCAGAGGTTCCCTGAGGGCGATCGCATTGGGGGTGCGGGCGCCGCCGAACATGACAACGCAGTTGTCCCGCTCACCGATGCGGCGGCCGTTGTCCACGGCGCGGGCAGGTTCGCCCACGTCGTCGTAGATCACGAGGCGCAACGGGCGGCCGAGCACGCCGCCGGCGGCGTTGATCTTGTCGAGCGCGGTCTCGACGGCGATGCGCAGCATCAGGCCCTGGTTGGCCAGCGGCCCGGTCAGTTCCCAGGACGCGCCGATGCACGGTTCCGCCCGCTGCGCCCGGGCCGGCACGGCTGCCGCCGCGGCCATCGCGACAAGTCCGAAGAGGGCGGCTCCGCGCCGCCCGAAGCCGAGCTTCCCTGTCATCGCCACCTCTCCGTCCCGCCCGGCCCTGCCGGCCGGGCCGCTCTCTCCTAGCAATCTCCATGCCAACGCCCGCCTGGGGGTGCGGCGGCGAACGGAGAGCGGTTGGCACCGCGGCGCCTCCACCCGCGTGGCACAGTTCACGCCGGTCTTCAGGCCGCCTTGGCCGAGGCGGCGGTGGAGCTTCCCAGGCCCGGGCTGGTGCTGCGTCGCGCGGCCGCGGCCGACAGCGCCACGGCATGGCGGGCTATCCGGCCAGCCGCCGCTCCGCCCCGACCCAGGCCACCAGCCCGGGCAGGTAGAGCACCAGGTCGCGGATGCGCGGGGTCACGGCGAGTGCCGCCGCGACGCCCGGCGGCAGGCCAAGCAGGGCGCCGAGGCCAAGGAACCCGGCCTCCTGCAACCCGAGCGCGCCGGGCACCAGGAAGGCCGCCGAGGAGATCGCCTGGATCAGCGCCTCGGTGGCCAGCGACTCGGTCCAGCCGACGGGATGGCCGAGCGCCCAGAGCGCCACCCAGATCTCCAGCGCGCCGGCGATCCAGGCGGCGAACTGCCAGAGGAAGCTCCAGCCCACCACGCGGCGCCGGCGCCGGAGCCGGCGCGTCATGCCGAAGCCGGCCCCTGCCAGCAGCGCACCGACCGCGGCGAGGTCCTGGGAGGCAAGCAGCGCCAGAGCCAGCCCAAGGCCGGCGACGGCGAGGATGAGCCCGAGGCGGCTCACCCCAGCATGGCCGCGTAGCCGCCGCGTGGGATCGCCGCCACCGCGGCGCGCACGGCAGGGTCCAGCAGCGCGGCCAACTCGCCCGGATGGTCGTAGCCGGCCGCGCCGCCGGGGAAGCCGGAGGCGGTCGCCGGGTGCAGGTAGATCTCCGTCACGCCGGGCGGCAGGCGCGGCAGCACCGCGGCCAGGCGATCCGCCGTGAAGCTGCCGGACCAGGGCAACCCCACCACCCGGTCCGGCGCCGCTAGCCCGTGCCGCGCGACGAGCCGGCGCGGCAGGGCGGCGAAGGGCGCCAGCGCGCGCGGCTGGGTGCGCGCGGCGGGATCGACGCCGCGGATCAGCGCCGGCGGCTCCCAGGGGATGCGCACGGCGCGCACGCCATGCGCGGCGGCGGCACGGAAGGCTTCAGCGGCGATCACCGGATGCAGGTGGAAATGCCTGTGGGCGTTGAGGTGGTCGCAGGCAAGGCCGGTGGCGCGGAAGGCGGCGAACTGCGCGGCGATCTCGGCGCGCGGCTGGTCGCGGGCGGCGCGTGATGTCGCCAGGGCCAAGCCAAGCCCGGCCATGCTGTCGCAGAATCGTCCATCCGCGCGCACCAGCGCCGGGATGCGGTCCGGCGGCAGCACCGGGGTGCCGTCGGTCAGCACCAGGTGCAGCCCCACGGCGAGGCCCGGGCTGCGGCGCGCGATCGCCACGCCCTCCGCCGCGCGTTCGCCCGGCATCAGGCTGGCGGCGGTCAGGATGCCGTCGCGGTGCGCGCGACCGATTGCCGCATTCACGTCCGGCGCCAAGCCGAGGTCGTCGGCGGTGACGATGATGCGGCGGATCACGCGGGCCCGGTGGGGAGGCCAGTGGGAAGGCCATCGAGGCTGTGGGCGTTCTTCTCGGCGCGGTAGGCGGCGAGCGCCGGCTCGATCGCGGGGAACTGGCGGGCCATGCGGCGGGGCTCCGGGCGGGGGCCGGAGAGTGGCGCCGGGCCGGGCGATGGGCAATGGTGGGCGACCCCCAACCCTGACCCTCCCCCGCAAGCGGGGGAGGGAACGCCATCCCTATCCCTCGGAGAAGAATTTCCGCCCGTCGTCGAAGATGTTGGGGCGGAGGAAGATGCCGAGCACGGTCGCGCCCTCCGGCCCGGCCCAGGCGACATGGGTGTTGCCCTCCGGGCGCCAGACGAACTGGCCGGGCAGGCACTCGCCCTCCTCGTCCACGAAGCGGCCTTCCAGCACGTAGGTCTGCTCGATGGCGGTGTGCTCGTGCAGCGGCACCACGGCGCCGGGCTGCATCCTCAGCAGCATGGTGCACATGCCCGTCGCGGGCTCGTTGAACAGCATCTTCATGCGGATGCCCTCGAACTTCGTCTCCTCCCACGGCATGTTCGGGGCATCGACGAAGACCGAGCGCGGCGAGGGCGTGCCGGGCGCGGTCAGGCGGTCCCGGACCAGCCCGGGCTGGGCCCCTTTCGGGATGGCGGCGAGGCCGTCGGGCATGCGCGTGTCCTCCTGCGTGAACCGGGGCGATGCTACGCCCCCGCGGCAGGGCGGCGCCAGCTTCCGCGTGACAAGCCCACTCCGCAGGCGACAGGATCGCGCCCCGGGGGAGGAGACCGCCATGACCCGCCTGCCGCCACGCCGGGCGCGCCGTGCCGTCCTCGGCGCCGCGACCATCGCCGCGGCGCTGCTCGGACGTCCTGCCCTCGCCTTCCCGGAACGCAGCCTGCGCTGGATCGTGGCTTATCC